>ERZ778511.552-NODE-552-length-34510-cov-22.226150_pt1 | contig 34510 bp, 21 predicted proteins | sample MGYA00510347_ERZ778511 | MGnify/ENA primary metagenome ERZ778511 (study PRJEB29527, sample SAMN07138967) | mouse gut metagenome | material: feces | host: mouse | place: China:Nanjing | collected 2016-01-25 ...
TAACGTATTAGTCAAGTAGAAATTTTACAATAAATAAATTTGATTACTCACTTATTGAAATATTTATGTAGATAATATCCTGTTCGAGTATATAGGATATTTGTCATCGAGGCATTGTATTTCGAGCCTTCCCCTGTATAAATGGTAGGCTGAGGACGGTTATCAAGAAGATGTACATGAGCTCCATTGTAGTATACAGTGGACTTTAGTCTGGGATCACGGTTGGCGTAGGGATCGGCCTCATCGTAAAGAGTCGCTTCCGGATTGATGATTGGCTGTAAATGATCGGTATCAGAATAGCCGAGGATGGGTAGTTTACCGTCAATTGTTTCGTAAGAATCAATCAGCTCCTGAGACGGACAAGATCCGGCACGAATATGCCCTGAGAGGATAGGAGCTGTGTTATATTGCCATACATTGCACTGCGATATGCCAAGTATTGTTTCCTTATCATTCGTACCGTTGACATCAGGCTTTCTCTGGAAAAGAAGGTCATACGCACAATTTGATATAAGGTTCTCATTGTTAGATGTCGATGGAGCGGTAGTGAAAAGCGCATAGCCGTTTCTAACACAGTCATCAAGAGATGTCTTGCAGATTTCGGAAGCATCCGCCCATGAAATCGAACCGTCGTTGTTGAGAGGAGACGCCGCATAGAGAGCGGCTTCCGACATTATAGCGCTGGCAATAGCCTTGTTGATACGCATCAGGTCACTGTCGGAAGAACCGGATCGCCAGTCAACGTAATCGCACGCAAGCACTTCACGGCAATCGGAAATAATCTGACGTACGACATCAGAGAAACTTGCAGGCCGCACCTTTGAGTAGTCATATTCGGAATCATCTTTCTGATCGAGAATCAAAGGCACTCCTCCATAAATCTTGGCAAGCTGAAGATAATAGTAGGCTCTCAAACCAAAAGCTTCGGCCCGGTAGCGGAGACGGTTACCTTCTTCAAGGATATAGGCATTGTCGATGTTGTGGATAAGTATATTGCAGTTGGCAATTCCTTCGTAATACTTTTCCCACTTGTCGAGTGCAGTTAGAGGATTATTCGAAATCGTGGCAAGACCGTTGTTCCACTGGGAAATCGGACCGCCCTCAACATCATCGACATCGTGTGCGTTGTCTGTCGCAGCATCAAGGAAAGACCTGTTTGCTCCATAGGCAGAACCAAACGAAGCGCTGGTCATTGGCAGATAGCAGTTGTTTAGCCAGCCGGCAGTCTGAATCTCACTTTGGAATATGTCTTCGAACTTTATAGAACCGTCCGGATAGTCATTGATTTCGGTACATGAAGCCAGTGCAACAGCCAGTGCGGCGAACGGCAAGAAGGTTCTGATATAGTGTTTCATTGGTGTAGGTCTGAATTAGAAGTTAATGTTAAGGCCGAAATTAAACGAGCGATAAACTTTAGTATATATTTGTGTGACCTCAGGGTCAAGACCCTCAAACTCCATGTTGTCCCATGTAAGGAGATTCTGGCCTGAGACATAGAAGCGAAGTTTTGACATGCCCATACGCGAGATAAGTTTTTCAGGAAGCGAATAGCCTATAGTGGCGTTACGCAGACGGAGATAGTCGAGTTTAGACACATAGAACGAATTGGACTGTAGACTTGACGATGCCGAGGATGATAACGCCGGGAAACCGATATGCTTCCCTTCCGCATAACGTTCTGGAGTCCAAGCGCTCTGATGAACCGGCATGTAGACACCTTCAGTGGTCAGGCCATCAACAAATTCAGCCACACCAACGCTCTTGTTCAGAAGCACTGAACGATCACCCTCGCCTATGAAATCAAGATAGAGGTCAAAACCTTTATAATCGAGCTGGACAGAAGCACCATATTCGATACGCGGCATATCATACACGCCAGCGAGAGGTGCATAGTCTCCTTCGTCAATGATTCCGTCGGAATTGAGGTCTTTGAACTTAAGGTCACCGGGACGAGGCTGCTTGCCGGTGTAGCGCAGACCGGAATTATCAATCTCTTCTTGTGAATTATAGAAGATTGAACCGTTTGAGCCGTCAACAAGATAGCCCCATTGCTGACCAATAGAGTAACCGGTCTTACGGTAAGGATAGGCATAGCCAGCATCTGCATAAGAAAGTTCGTCGGCGCTGACCCAATGATTTTTGTTCCATCCCATCTGACCGTTTGCGGTGATACCCAGACCACAGGGAAGCACAGTGCTGTAAGTAAGTCCGAGGTCAATACCGTTGTTGAACACCTTGCCGGAATTAATAAACGGACGGTTCTCAGCCGTCACTCCACCGAGAGTCGGGGTAAGTTCCGATTGAAGTAGGATTCCTTCCTGATTGGTACGCCAGTAGTCAAAATTAAGATAGAACTTATCGCTCAGGCCAAGATCGAAACCATAATTCTGTTGCTTTGATTTTTCCCAACCGATGCCAAGGTTACCGCGACGCATATTAAGTACGCCATAACCTGAATAGATTCCTGAAATACCACCAACAGAGGCACGATATATATTGTCATACAAATAGCGGGAATCCTGATCTCTGAGCGAATCATAGTAAAGTCCACCGTATGACGCACGGAGTTTTAAATAGGTCACATAGTCATTCTTAAACCAGCTTTCTTCCGAAGGAACCCATGATGCGGAGACTGTCGGCGAGAAGTGGAACTGATGTCCCTCAGCCATCATCTCAGAGCCTGAGTAGTTGAAATCAAATTGCAGGAAATAGCGGTTCTTGAAGCCATATTTTGCCTCACCTGCGAGCTGAATGCGGTTAGTCGGAAGGATGAAAGCGTAGTTATACCACTTCCCGGCATCACCGCGATAGTCCTCAGAGGTGTAGTGGACAAGAGCATCGACCGAATGGTCTTCGGCAAAGATACGATGGTAGTTAAACATGGCCTGAATGTCCATATAATAGTTTGTGGTAGTACCCTTGGCCCATGAAAGAGGTGTCTCGACATTACTTCCCCACGGCACATAGGACTGAGTGTTGTCATTGTAGACCACACGGCCATAATCGTGGATGCCTCCACGGATGCCGTTGTAGATTGAGCTGTAGCCGAAGATACCTTTGAACGACAGACCTTTCGTAATAAAGTCGAGCTTGAAATCAAAACCGATGTTGGCGGCGAGATCTGTGCGTGTCATCTGATTGACACCGCTATAGTTGATTGCTCCTTGGAGTGGATTTGGATAACCCTCATTTGTGATAACACTTCCATCAGGAAGGACTCCATCCTCAACCCAATTTGGGGTAGTGTATAGAAGCTTGTAAATCTCAGTTCCTCCGAGATATGAAGCATTAACCCGACGTACACCTATGTTGGTATTGGCGAAAGCGCGCATCCATGAAGTGATATCCACGTCAAGATTCGAGACCACGGTAAAACGGTTTGTATAATCTGCTGGATTATATTTGTCATCGTAAGTAGCCTTATATCTTCCGGATTCACGAGCAAATCCCACATTAATATAGAACCTTACTTTTTCAGAACCCGCCCCGACCTGAACATTGTATTTCTGGAAAAGCATGTCATCCATATACATATCGCGCCAGTCGTTGTCTGTCCCCGTGCCGTCTTTGAAAGCATTGAGCTGCGAAGCAGTGAATTTAGGGACGAGACCGTCGTTTGTAAGAGCTGCATTGCGGAGCAGAGCCTGACCGTAGGCGTTGAGCATGTCGGGATTGCGCGTAGCCTTCTCGATACCGACATTTGCCGAGACGCTGACATTCATTGAATTGTTCTTTCCCTTTTTAGTTGTCACAAGCACCACTCCTTGCGCACCTTGTGGCCCGTAAAGAGCTTTAGCTGCCGCATCTTTGAGGATAGTGACTTCGGCAACAGTGGTGGGATCAAGATCCGCAAGTGAGATAAATGGCATAGGGATGCCATCAAGCACCAAAAGCGCATCTGTGGCAAAAGGAGAACTCTGACCTCTTATCACACCATTATACCACCCTGAAAGTTTTCCTCTGATGGCACTTTCAAGAGAGGAGCCTTTCCATTTATCAATCTCTTCGGCCTTGACTGATGATTGTGCGCCGGTATAGCTGTCACGCGTATCCTGATAGCCGAAAGCAGCCTGAAGTTCCTGCTGACCATAGGGAATGGAGTCAGACACCGTAGAAGCCAAAGCCGAGAACGATACTGATACCAGAAATATCGGAATTATATTTTTCTTGTGAATCATGATAATTTAGGTTTGTGGTATGGATTACTCCCAACCGGGGTTTTGCCAATAGTCTGCACCGAATCCGGTGAGCGCACCGAGAGTGCTTGATTCAGTCAAAGGAATAGGTACGAGGCGATATTTTGCCGCAGAACAATACTTACTGAGGCCATTGCCTTGATCTTTACCGAGCGGAAAGCGGACATAGACATATTTTGTTCCATTCTTATGAATCCACATGCCTGTATTATAGCGTTCCTCTTTTATATCTTCGTTCACTGTGCCCCAGCGACGGCAATCGAAATAACGGTGTTCTTCAAAAGCCAGCTCAACCTGACGCTCATGGCGCACAATGAGTCGGGCATAATCCTTATCCGAAGTGACTTTATCAACCGACGGGTCAAATCCTGCGCGATGACGGATATCATTTACCAAGTTCATGGCTTCCGATATTTTGTTTGTTTCCACCGCACATTCAGCAAGGTTCAGATAAATCTCGCCAAGACGATAGTATTTCCAGTTTCCCTCATCTTTCATCTGACCCGGAGTCACTTTATATGTATGATACTTGTTATTATAGTATCCGGTACGAGTGTAACGCTGCGATTTTATATCAATTTTTGCGTTTCCGCTACCACCGGGAAAACTACATTCCTTACCGTCCCACGTATTCTCGTTATTCCAAATCTCAACAGTTTTATTCAGCACACCTGTGTTTAACTTCGACCCATTATATATGACGGACGCATAGAATCTGGGATCTCGGCCTTCATAGGGCTTTTCAGGATTATAGCCTGACCGTGTATTAATGTTGATATCGGAATGTTTTTCATCTACATAAGGATTCGCAAGATCATAGATTGGTTCACCTGTGGCAAGCATATCATAAGCATCAACAAGTTCCTGAGTGGGGATACATCCGGCTTGATGAGTCTCGACGGCGAAAATCGGCACACCGTTGATGGTCGAATGGTTCACACCCCAGTTTAGAGGACTTCCCCAGATTGTCTCCTTGTCATCGGCCTTCGAACCGGCATAGCTGCGTGATGCGAAATATTCCTGATAGCAGTTATGGTATGATTTGTTGTCAACAAGGTGAGTATAGAGCTCATATCCATTCGCAATTAGGAGGTCGAAAGCTTTCTTGTTTTTATCATAGGCATATTGCCACAAATTCTGGTCCTTACAGAAAAGAGGACTTGCAGCAAACAGCGATGCTTGAGAGATAATTGCACATGCAATGCCTTTAGTCATACGGTTTTTTTGCTGAACCGCAGTTATGCTCCACGGAAGATTGGAACTTTCGAGAGCCGCCTCACATTCTGCCACAATGTGTTGAAGGACTTCCCATGCCGCGCTTCGCTCCATGCCTGCATAAGAAGAGTTTACGCTAAGGACATCGGTTATGATAGGCAAATCGCCATAAAATTTCACCAACTGAAGATAGTAGAACGCACGGAGGACACGAGCCTCAGCAGTACATAATTCCCGTTCCGACTCACTTTCAAAAGCAGCATCCGGAAAATGCTTGAGACAGTTGTTGAGAATGCGGATCATTGACCAATAACGGGTCCAATAACCTCCGTCCCACTTTCCTTGCGAAGTGTCATCCCATTCGAAACGATGTTTGGTCGTGTTGCAATTACCGGCATAGATATCAGAAATAAGCAGGGGCTGATATTCTGCAGTTGACCATCCTTCATCAGCCATGTCGATAAGAAAATTATCGAAGAAATAGTACATGAACATTTTCTGAGGGATATGCGACCAAGCCGAGGCAAAATAGTCCTTGGTATTCTCAGGTGTCGAGAAAACCACATCGATGGGCATACGGCCATCCGGTGTCACATCAAGATCATCCTGACATGATGACAGCAACAATCCGATGTTACAAACTGCCGAGACAGCTAAAAATATATTAAAAAGATGCTTTTTCATGAGAATATTTGTTGTAGTAGGTAGTTAAAGGTCAATGGATAAACCTGCGGTATAAGTCTTCATAAGCGGATAAGATGAGAAACCATTCTGTTCAGGGTCGATCATCTTAGTATGGAGTTTATTCCATGTATGCAGGTTATCCGCACTCACATACACGCGCACGTTATCCATTCCGAGTTTCCTTGTGAAATTTTTAGGAAGAGTATAACCGACCGTAAGATTCTTAAGGCGAATATAGGAGGCATCCATCGTGTAGTATTCATTTGCCACGTGACTTGAGGTCTCTATGAGCGAGAGGCGTGGATGGGTGATTTTTTCACCGGCGGCATACCGTTCATCACTCCAGCGATTGTCACACATATCAGAGAAAAACACGGTTCCAAATCCTTCATACATTACTTGGCTGCCAAAATAACGGGTATATTTACCAACGCCCTGAAGCATCACTGAAAAATCAAAGCCATAGGCGTTACCACCAAAAGTCAGACCATAAGATATCCTTGGGAGGAGACTCGAATAACCGATCGGAGCGATGTCCTTCTGGTCTATGATGCCGTCGTTATTCAGATCCTTATAAACGAAGTCTCCGCGTTTGGGTTGTATGCCGGAATACGTAAGTCCACGTTGTGCTATCTGCTCATCGGAATTATAGAAACCTGTGCCGTCAAGACCAAGTTCCGGATTTACCGAGCGGTCAATCAGATAACCGAACTGCTGTCCGATGCTGAAACCCTCGGTGCGATATGGATAGGCATAGTCATCACCAAGATATACTTCGTCTGCATCAATAACTGTATTCTTTGCATACGAAAAATTACCTGTGAGGAAGAAATCGAGATTGCGGTTTAACGAATAATTATAGCGGGCCGAGATTTCATAACCGGTATTCTTGACTTTCCCGAAGTTTGAGCGGGGAAGTTGCGTGGACGTAAGACCGCCGATATGTGGAATGGTATTACGTGAAATCAGGATATCGGAGCGTTTCTCATAAAACCAGTCGAAAGTCACGTCAAGATTACGGAAAAGAGTAAAATCAACAGCGTAGTTCTGTTTCCATGCTGTTTCCCAATGGATATCAGGATTACCGATGAGGCTTTCATAGATAATGCCGGTTCCATCGCCTGCACTGGTAAGAGAGCCCGGAATCATAATCGCATCCTGAGCATGGAAAATATATGGGACTTTGGAATTATTATCCAGATATAGGAAACGCTGTTTCTGACGAGCGGCTTCGTCGGCACCGGCATAGAGTTCGTCGTTACCGACCTTACCTACCGAAGCACGGAATTTTAACTTGGTCAGCCATCCGTTCTCAGCCAATGGCTGCATGAACTTCTCATTAGAGGCCACCCAACCAAGAGAGAATGCAGGGAAGAAACCGAAACGGTGTCCGGGCGCGAACTGCTCTGATCCATTGTAACCGATATTGACTTCAGCAAGATAACGCGAGTCAAAAGCGTATGTGAAACGTCCGGCCAGACCGATCATCTTATAGGGAATCGAACCGAGAATATTTTCTTTCTCATCCCGCTGAAAAAGTAGCATACCTGTCACATTATGGACATTGCTGAATGTCTGGTTATAATTGACCTGAGCCTGAACATTCATGAACCACCGGCTGACATCGGCACGTGAAAGAGCGAGCTGACCGTCATCTTCTGAGTTGCCCTCCATTGTAAAGACCGGATGATCATAACCACCGGGATTAAGGTCATAGCGATAACCTGAGAAATCCTTGCTTCCCATAGTGAGTTGCTGTGCGTATGTCTCGAAGGAGATGACACCACGGGCTGAAAGACCCTTTGTCACACGGTCAAGATTAAAATTAAGTGTCGCGATTGCGTTAGCCGATGCTTCGACAAGGAGCTTATAGCCTGAACGATTAAGCTGACCATAGGCCGACTGGGCAAGAGACAGCTCATTGTCCTGAACCACGCGATTACCTTTTACATAATGAAGCGCTAAAGTTCCGTCATCACGGACACCTTCAGAAACCACAAATCCATTAGTTTCATTTCCGGCTATAGTAAGAGGACCGGGAACTGTAGGCTTAGAGGTGAGAGCGGCCCATCGCAGACCGGCTGTATTTGCACCGGCCATATTGGCAGCTGCCTGATTTGTCTTCCTGATTGAAGAACTCACGTCAAGTGAAGCACTAATCCAGTTATTAAAATTATAATCAAGGTTCGTACGGATATTGTAGCGGTTCATTTTCGACTGAGGGTCATAGCCGAGCTGATCTTTTGACTCCGTCTTATACATGCCACCCTGATATACATAGCCGGCACTTGCAAAATATTTAAGCTTCTTAGAGCCTCCTGAAATATTGACATTTGCCTGAACCATATTTGAATGGTCTTTCAGATAAACATCGCCCCAATCGGTATCAGGATACCAGTAACGGATAGTGGGATCAGAAGAGCCTCCGGTTTTCCACAAGTCATACATGGCAACCTGCGCGTCAGTATATTTTGGCACACCGCCATCGTTGAGAGCGGCTTCATTGGCGAGGCGGACAAAGTCGTATGAATGACGTCCCTCAGGCCAGTAGTTGAATTGCTGCATCGAATAGTTTACCTGACCGTGGACATTGATCTTACCCTCCTCTCCTCGACGGGTGGTGATAAGGATGACGCCATTAGCTCCACGCACACCGAAAACAGCCGTAGACGATGCGTCCTTGAGCACACTGATGGACTGCACCTCATTCGGATCAATCTCACTCATCGACGTACGAGGAATACCATCGACAAGGATTAGCGGAGAGGTTCCGTTTGTAGTGGCAGCTCCTCGTAAGAACATCTTCACATCATCTTCTCCGGGTGCGCCGCTCTGCTGCATTGTAGTGAGGCCGGGAAGCTTGCCCGAAAGAGTGGCTGCAAGATTCGGTTCGGATGACTTCTTTATTTCAGCTGAGCCTACGGCGGCGACAGAACCGGTAACAGTGACCTTTTTCTGTTGGCCATAAGCAACGACTACAACTTCGTCAAGGTCGGTAGCTTCAGTTTCCATAGTAACTCTGACAGTAGAAGATGTAACCGGAAGCTTCACTGTCTTGTAACCGATGAAGCTAATTTCCAATACCGGGTTCTTGGATGTCAGTTTCAGAGTAAACTCGCCGTCTACATTTGTAAACGTCGCGTTCGGCGTGTTCTGTTCGCGGATGGTGGCACCTATTACAGGCTCACCATCCCCATCGATAACTGTACCGCTTACTACAGGGATGTCTGCACCCCATACAACTGGTATAGAGACCAGCCAGAGTAGCGTAGCCATGCAAAGTGCAATGAAGTGTTTCTGATGGTAGGTCATGATTGGTTTTTTAAGTTGATACGCAAAGTTAACACCAACGTGATTTACATGCTTTTTCTCGTGGTTTCAACTTTATTTATATTTGTTTCAATTTTTTATCATATTTATTTGCAATATGTGCCATTGACCACATACAGTCTTGACTACAAGCATATTACGCAAACGAATATTATTATCTGTCTGAGTATCAGACAATATATTTCACCTTTAATATGATGCCTTATGACTATCGGCACAAACTGTATGCCCTATAGATTCCGGCAATGACTCATAGATATAATTGAATCGTCCTCCGGGGGCTGTATCACCATTCACATAGAAATCCATGATGTCGCCCGGATGCTGCATATTGTCATTCCACTTGAACTCAAAACTTAGATTATCGTTTACTCCAAGGAGTTTTTTGGATATTGCAATTTCGAGAACATTGCCGCTGACCACATACTTTCCATTACCGATCTGCTGCCATTCCCATGAACTTCCATTTGATTTTTCAATGCAGACCCCGTCAGTTTCAGGCGACTTGCGATTGACAATGAAATCATATCCGTTCCATCCGGTAGCCTTATCCCGGTCGATGTCAATCAGGAGCATCATCCAGTGCGGATCTGTCGGGGCTGTAAGGGCTTCAGCTGTCTCCACTCTGAAATAGACATAGTCCCTATCGTGAGCAACCTTCGAACCGACAATATCATTTCGGCCGGAACTATTTGTGTAATACTTATTATAACGTCCTCTGTGGTCGCGATGGAATGTGTTGCCACGATAGGCTTTATACTCCGGCATCACATCGTCCCATTCATGCGCCCTGCCAAGCTCTATAGTCTTGGGAGCAGATGCTGCCTGAGGCTTCGCCATGCCTTTAAATCGGCGTACGTTGTCGACCAGCTGCTGATAATAGACGTCTCCTTTGTCGCCCCAGCCTTTGGTCGGCTCTATGTCTCGGCTGTGGTCACGGTCAAACTGGTCGACAAACGATAGCGGATCACTCCATCCGTGAGCTTTCGTCCACATACCCGATGTCCATTCGTTCCATCCGGTCACAAAGACCATCTGAGGCTTCAGATAATCAATGGCACGATCCCACTGCTCCTGAAAATTCCATCCGTAGAGGTAAGCATCCTCGCGAGAGTCAAAGCCTTTAAGATAGCTGTAACTCCGGCCATAGGTATCAGATAAATTAAAGGCGCAGCAATGTCCGCCGCTGAGAGCACGTGCGTTCTGCGCAATGCCGACCACACACTGTTCAAACTGTCTTTTTTCCTTATCGTAACAATATCCGTGGGTTGGAAAAACCTCAAGCCAGCCCCACTGGGGAGTAGCCAGGTCTGAACCAAAGACATAATCGGGTTGACCGGGGCGGAATGTAAAGAACTCACGTATTTTCCGTTCTATTCCTGTGTCAGCCAGATTATCCGGATAGGCCATGATAAGTGGCTTCCCTTTCCAATAGAACCACAGGTTTTCATATTCTCCCTTTCCGTATAACCCGTTATAGAGATTTATAAGCGATTTCCGGGAATCATCGGTCGGGGCAAACGGAAGCATAAAGACTATCTTCGGAACATTGACCCCGTCTTTCTGAGCCTTATCCCATGTCTTAAGCAACGCACGAAATGAGTTTTCCCATATATGAGCGCCATTCGTACAGTCAAAAAACACACAGTCGACACCTGCATCGGCAAGCATTTCGGCATGTTTGCGAAGCACCCACGGATCTGTAGTCTTATAATATCCGAAAATAGGTTCATCCCAATAGAAAACCCCGGGTCGCTTGCCCGGCTCACCCCAAGCAGGATGATTATAGTCATCCATAGCTTCAGGATGCAGACGAAGCACTTCTGAAATATTCTTTACCTCTATCGATGTGTCGTCATTACCTCCCGTAGAGTCAAATCCTTGATGCCATGTCCAATAAAACATGCCCACGAAACGGTCTTCCTTACGGTCACCTGCGACATCATATCCGCAGGCTTTGCGACCAAGAGCATCAGTAAGCATCCAATGATTGCTCTCGGTGGCAACTCTCTCTGATTTAGCATTTGCCGAAAGACCGACCATCGAGATTGTTATTGTCAATAATAAATTGCGATAAATCATCTGCAATAGTTCGGTAGAATTTGCATATTCAATTGAATATCAATAAGATGCAATAATAATTCAATATCAATGCAAACTATTGTGTATCAGTGCGATACAGCTATGCCTGCTCAAAAATTACCGAACTGTTGATCTGTATAGCTGTCTATAATCCTTGTTTAACTAAAAATACTTTCCGTGGTGGTTCATCTAACAAGCACCTTGACAGACCTCCCCAATGAGGTCACTATATAGATACCGGCACTTGGAAGAGTTACGGTCTGTGATCCTGAACCTGAAGCCATTACTAATCCGAGAACATTTGAGACTGAAAAGTTGCCACCGGATTCTATGTACAGCCTGTTTCCGTCAAGCGAAGTCGCGCAGAAATTATCTTTGGCCTCACACAAATCCTCTATCATGGTAGAGGCGTAATCCCAGCGGTAATTATAGCAGAAACGGCGGTTAGGAGCTGTGTCTCCGTTCACACATAGTGAAATAGGATCTTCAATATCTTCAGGATTATCAGCCCATTTAAAATAGAAATTGCCCTTCTCTGATTCTGTCATTCCCAAGGCAGACATCGGCATTTCGATTACAAGACGATTCTCTTCCGTCCTGAATTCAGCCAAGCCACTTTTCACCCACTGAGATGAGGCAGTATCCCATTTCATAACATACGACATAGTGTCGGACTCAAATTCCTTATTAATCAGGAAATCAAATCCATGCCAACCCGTCTTGAAATCACAGTCTGTATTTACAAACAGCAACATCCAGTTGGGGTCTGTATATGGTGTAAGAGACGAAGCTGTCTCTACATAAAATGAAATCTTTCCGCCATTCACATTGACCTTGGAAATCAATATATCATTGCGGCCTGAGGTATTATGATATTTATTACCGCCATAACCTGTATAGTCTCGGTGAGTGACGTCGCCCGGAGTGTCATAAAACGTTTCCTCTACCCTATTCCAGAGTGAGAAATCTGAATTTATGTCAAGATTAGCAGCTACGGATGCAACTGGAGCTTCGCGTACACCCTTGTAACGACGTATGCCATCGACCATCTGCATATAATAATTATCAGTTCCACCGCCTTTCATCGGCTGAATCGTACGGTTGAACTCGGCATTATACTGATCGACAAAATGATAGTTACTTTGTCGGCCCATGAAATTAACACCATCAGGAGTTGGAAACTGTCCTGCAATCCATTCATTCCAGTCATTGATATAGATGAAATCGGGGTCAACGCTTAACGCTTCATCCCATCGCTCATTGAAATAAAAGCCATAATATTCCGGATTGTCAATCCACTTCTTGTTGAGAAATTTCTTCCTTGGAAGATCATATTCATTGAGCGTTGGCTCGCCGGAAGCAAGCGTCCATGATTTTCCGACCATCGTAGAAGCGTGCTGGGCAGGTGTGACAGCCATCTGTTCATACCGCCCGTTATGGAGCGATGCCCGTTCGGCAGGAGCAAGGGCCTTCACTTGCGGGTCGTGCATGTCGTAACCGAAACTCCAATGGTCTTCTGTCCCGACATAACGTTTCCCGTTCGTGCTGTAATATCCCCACCACATGTGTCGCAAAGTAAAGAAATCGCGCATTGACTGAGGGTAATCGGCCTCTTCATTGTAAAGCAGAAGAGGTTTGCCATCCCAATAAAACCACAAATCCTTGTAACGCTCGCCAAGATAATAATATTCATAAATATCATACAATCGCTTGGCGACTTCATTATTATATCCCCAGAAGCACACCTTTGGAACTACGTTTCCTTCTTTTTTCATATCTGTCATGACTGATAGCAGTGCGTTCCACTCATCGACATAACAGACACCATTCGTACAGTCAAGAATCAGCACATCGACCCCGGCATCAGTAAGCATGGAAATATCTTTCCTTATCACATAAGGGTCACAGCTCGTAAAATATCCAAGCTCAGGTTCTCCCCAGTGATAGGCAAATTCATGAGTCCACAGCCGGTGGTTATAATCCAATCGTGCATTAGGATCTTCTTGAAGTATATTTGTAACGTCAGAAGCATAAGGTGACTTAAAATTGGTATAGAACCAATCGTAATGCCATGACACATAGAATATGCCGACCGTACGATTCTTATCCGTACGGAGCGGACAGTCTTCCGACGTGGGCAGTACACGGTCAATACCATCAATGGCCACCCATGTATCGGGATAGAGATCTATCACATCCATGTCAGCCGAAAGAGTTGAAGGAAGTGCCAATGCGACTGCCGCGACAGCATTATATACGAATCCTCTATGAGTCATGGTCTGATAAGTTTTAATAATTTAAGTTCCTTCCTCTGATATAATACCACTCTATCTTGCCACCTTCACACCTTTGGGTGCCTTGACGTCAACCACAGTCTTGCCTGATGGGTCCTTGTGAGCTTCGACTGAGACCGGTCCGTAGGGTGTAGGCACAGTTCCTTTTGCATATGATAGAGAGCCGAGATTTGGCTTGACCTCAATTGTCCTGCAACCGGGTTCGAGAGGCTTGACACCAAGCACATATCGCTGCAGCCAAGGTGTCGGGCCGGCACCCCAGCCATGACATAGACTCAGGCGCAGACCGACGTAGCAATAAGCACCGCCCTCGCTGTGGATATCATATTTACCGGGCGGGACGATTTCATCGATTCTTGCAGCATTTTTTGTATCAGGATAGTTGAGATCCTCCCAAAATGTAGTACCACCAAGGTCAATCATTGCTCCCCAGTAATCACTTATCATCTCCATAGCTTTTTCGGTATAACCGTTTTCTGCAAGCGCCTCAACAGCATAGTAACCATAGAAAGGTGAAAACGAATCTATACCATTTTCTATGAGTTTTCGGCAATCGGCATCTGGATTTTTAGACATCCCTGCAAGCAAACTAAGGCTCACAGCCTGACTTGCATCAGTACGGCTGATTTCGAATTTGTCCATACGGGCGAGACTTTTATCTGCCACAGCGCTCATCTCTTTATCGCCGAGCCATCCGGCAATCTGGCGTGCCGCCTTCATAGTCATATACGTGAGTGACTGCAGACCGTCGTGAATGACATCAGGCTTCTCTGATGTCGGCCAGTCAAGGAAACGCACTCCGGTCATCTTTTCCTCTCCATTGGCATCCACACACTCGTCAAGTTGCCTGACAAGCCCTAATATATAATCGCGATTCTCTTTCAGATAGTCCAAGTCTCCATGATGGAGATAATAGTCGCGATGTATCAGCAGCCACCACATCGAGTACGAGCTGAATCCGTTCATCCATCCGGGAAGCGGAGTGTCAGCCTTGGCAAAATCAAGCGTCCTACGCACGACATCGTGTTTGCCCCACACATTGTTGACAGTCATCACTTCAGGATGAAGGTCTCCAAGCCACACGAGCCTGTCGCGTTTGATACCGTCCCAAAGGTAATCCTGCATGTTTAGTTTGACCGTATAGGCACCGGTCTCCCATATTTTATTCAAACGCTCGTCACTGCAGCTGAATGAACCAATCTCCGGGTCATCAATCATCACACTAATAGCCTGCACATTGCGCAACAGATAGTCGACATCCTGATCAAGAAGGTCGATACGTGCGAAACGGAAGCCACTGTTGCCATGTTCAAGCGAGCCCAGCCAAGGGACATGAATCTCAAAGTCGCGCATTGCATGCTCATTGGTAGCATTATGTGGGTTATGATACGGAGCGACATCGCTCATAGCCTCAGAGACCGATTCTCCTAAACGTACCCGCAGACGCAACGGTCGTGACGAAGCGCGCATGCCCGATGAAATCTTTATCGCACCATGAAGCTCCTTACCGAAATCGACAAGCAAGGCTGCCTGATGATTGCCACTGCTGCGCATTACGGTGCAACTGTTGTCGGCAACCGATACCTGACCCTTAAAATCTTTCATAAGTATTTCAGGATTCTTTATGAACTCACCGGTCGTATCCGACATCCATACAATGCGGGCCGGCTGTACCGGCGTGCGCTTTATTTCGCCGGTGGCTGTGTCAGGCTGTAGAACTCCGCTCAGAAGTGCGAGCAGACATAGTTTCTTAATATCCATGGAAAAAATTTATAATGTGATTGCTCGGTTTGAGATAGAAGATTTTTCTGACAATCTTCATGGTTATGTCCGTATGCAAAGTTAGCGACGCATTGCCCTTTACAGTTGTCGGACATAGGTCATTTTTCTGCGTATTCGCACATAACCAATGGTATATGTTCCAAATTTTATCAAACTTGTTTAAACATCCCCCAAAAGGCATTGAGAAAACAACGCTGTCACCATGTGGCAACACTTTTATTCACCTTTAATCAAAATAAATATATATCTTTGCAATAATCATGAAAACGGAAACCCGCAGTTGAAAACACTTACTACAATCTTTATTTTACTCCTCGGCTTTTTCGGGAGCATCAATATTAAGGCTTATACACCCGCAAGACGATCCGAATTGTCAAACCTTTGCGTGCGTGCCATTGGCCAGGATTCCTACGGTTATATCTGGATTGCCACGGCAAACGGCCTGTGCAAGAGTTATGGGAATGAATATGACATCTTTTTTGGCGACAAGGACGATTCCCAAACCGTCCCGTCAAGCTCTATCTTAGGGCTTTTCACAGATAGTGACGGCTGGATGATGGTAGCGACAAACACCGGTGTCTGCGCGCTCGAAAAAGGCACGAAGACTTTCCACCGTTTTAATCTTGAAGACGGAACCAGACATGATTTCGTCAGTTACGGCTTCATCGAATATGCAGGCAGACTTCTGTGCTACGGAGCGGGAGGCTTGTATGAACTTGATAAAAAATCGAAACGGATTGACCTCCGTGTAAGAATAGACGGGGAGTCAGTCAAAACTGCAGTCAAAGGGCCTGACAATCAGCTATGGATTTCCAATGAAACATGTATGATGGGCATAGACTCGACACTTAAACCGACCATCAAACTGGAATTTGACCCCAACAGCCATATAAGGACACTGGTCCGCACTGACTCAGGACTGCTGCTCGGGACTCCCAACGGAGTGCTGAGCTTCAACACGACCGACCGTACAACATCGCCGACATCGGTCAGTGATGACACCGAGGTCAACCACATACTGACTCTTGACGATGGCATGCAACTTATTGCTACCGGAAACCGAGGTGTACTGGTCTATGATCCAAAAGCTGATTCTATCAGTCACAAATACCACAATATTGATTTCAACGAACTCCAGACCAATGAGATTACAAACGTCTATTATGACCGAAATAAGAATATATGGGTATCGACATTTGACAAAGGAGAAGTGCTCATGTCCGACAGACCCCGTATTTTCAATCTCAACAGACAGCTAATCAAATCATTCCGCAATGAATTCGTGACCAGAACCATACCTGACAGCAATGGAAATCTCTGGATTGGAACCCGCTATAACGGCATTGCTTTCTATGACTGCAAAAACGGAACAAGACAATATTTCAACAGCCAGACATCCCCTGCGCTCAAATCTTTCTCCCATGATTTCGTACAAGAAATGACCTTGGATTCCGACGGGCATCTCTGGATTGGTTACAACAACAGTCTTATTGTCTGTAAACCCAACATATCCGCTTCGGGCCACATCAAGCTTGAAATGTTGAAAAAATTTCCATTTTTTGTCAACGTCGTCAGCATTGCCGAGGACGTGGCCGGTCAGATATGGGTAGGGACAGACAATAGCGGCCTATTTATAATAGACCGTAACCACAATGTAGTCAAAAGGATTACAACACCTCTCATCCAATCCAATAACATTACAAAAATCATTCCCTACGATGATAATCACATGCTGATTGCAGCCTATACCGACAATATCTATCTTATTGACATCGGTCGTATGGCCATACATACTATCGAAAGTTCCGAAGGAAAGGCAATAGACAGCGCCATCGATCTGATGCTCGACCGGGATAAGAAACTCTGGATAGGCACATATCACAATGGTTTGCTCCACTATGATTTCTCTACACAAAAACTTGAATCATGTCTCGGCGACCACAACTTCGACATAGTGGGTCTCTCGCAAGATTCTCACGGTGACATCTGGGCCAGCAGCAGCTACGGACTTTACAGATTCAATTCCAAGGGAAAGGCAATAAATTCATATCTGAAATCAGAGGGTCTCGGAGGAAATCAATTTCATGAAAAATGTGTCGCATCGATGCCCGGAGGGAACATTCTGTTTGGCGGAAATGCCGGCATTGAAGAAATATCACCGTTAACCCACTTAGAAAAATCCCCCCCTATTTCAATAGTTGTACGAGGTCTGTGGCAACTTCCCGACTACAGACCTATCCTAAGTGGCGAGTCTGAAAACCGTGCTGAACCATCAGTAGGACAAATCACACTCAACCACAAAGACAACTCTATCAATATCGAATATTTCGCCGTATGCTATGACAGGATCGGAGACATTGAGTATACATATATGCTCAAAGGACGCGACAAGGATTTCATCTATAACGGCAACTACACACGTGTGTCGTATTCTGACCTTTCTTCAGGTGATTATGAATTTTATGTCAAAGCCCGTTTCAAAGGCGGCGAATGGCAAGAACCGGTCAGGTTACTCAGTGTAACTGTCACCCCGAATCCTTGGTTATCTACCACCGCTATAGCCATCTATCTGTTACTTACATTAAGCATAGTTTTTACCATTAACAGAAGCTATCTTCGCTTCAAACTTATAAAGCAGAAATATCTGCTTTCCGAAGAGCGCATTAATCAAGAAAAACGCACGACGGAAAACCGTATCAACTTTTTCACAAATATCTCTCATGAACTCCGCACCCCTCTCACTCTGATTTGCGGGCCGGCAAAATATCTACGAGCCAACCATAAATCAATGACCGATGAACAGATCAAGGAATCAATCGATTTTATTGACAGTAATGTTGATCGACTGATGACTCTTATAAATCAGCTTCTTAGGTTCCGCCGTGTCAGCAACGAAACCCTGCCTTTACAGGTAGCTAAAAACGATCTGGCCTCGCAACTCGAAGCATTGGCGAAGCTCTACACATTTTATGCCACTGAAAACCGCGTGACCATACAGTTTGAAAGACTAACCGAAGAGAATACACAGCTTACATACGATAGTGATAAGGTCGAGAAAATCATCAGCAATCTTATCATTAATGCCGTGAAATATTCGACCGACAACGGCACAGTCAAACTGATGCTCGACATTGTAAAACATCCGGCCGAATTTGAGAATGACAATGATTTTACATACGCTCAGATATCTGTCGTCGATAATGGACTTGGGATGCAAGAAGAAGACATTCCCAAGATTTTCCAGCCATTCAAACGGCTGCTTGGAATCGATGGCCCCAAAAAGACTGATGGCTTCGGGATAGGGCTAAATTTTGTGTCACACCTTGTAAAAGAGCATAAAGGCGTGATACGCACAATGAAAAATCCGACAGGAGGAATGACATTCACTGTCATACTTCCTGTTTGCGACGCAGCTTTTTCCCTTTCGGAATTCCAACCCATATCCCCTGATATAAGAGTTGACAATGCAGCCTCATATATCATGACAAATGACGAAAGTTCAGAAAAAGTTTGTTGCGACGAGCCTCTGGATACAATCAACCCAGACAATGATGAGGCAGACGATATAAAACCTAAAATACTTATCATTGATGACAATAGTTCCCTGAATTCTTTCATATCAAACATATTCAACGTCAACTACTCTGTCATTCAGGCATTCAACGGTCAGGAAGGACTGCAGAAAGCGACTCAGGAATGTCCCGACATAATAATCAGCGATGTCTTGATGCCGGGTGATATAGATGGTTTCGAGCTATGCCGTCAGATTAAATCAGATAGTTCAACATCCCATATACCTGTCATACTCCTTACGGCAAAGATTCTTGACGAGCATAAGATTCAAGGATACAATTGCGGAGCGGATGCCTATTTATGCAAACCGTTTAGCCCGGATGTTCTTATAGCACGAGTCAATAATCTATATAACAGACGCTCACAGCAGGCCACAATGATTCTTGCTTCTGCCGGGATGAGCGAACCGGGCGCTCATAAGGAGACTCAGGAAGAATTATCTCCGCTCGACAAAAAGTTTCTTGAAAAACTTTATGCCTATATCGACAACAGCCTTGACAATTGTGATTTAAATGTCAATATGTTAGGGCGCGAGCTCGGTTTCTCAAGAACAAATTTCTATCGGAAGGTAAAAGCTCTCACCGGAATCTCACCGAATGACCTATTGCGTGTCTACCGCCTCAACCGTGCGGCAGAACTTCTGCTGACACGCGAATATACCGTAGGAGAGGTCGGCGAACGCACGGGCTTCGGCAATCAGAGCCATTTCTCATCACTGTTCAAGAAACATTTCGGTGTTTCCCCACGTGCTTACGTCACAAATCATTTCTCTCAATGTTCCGTGACTATCGACCAGTAGACACTTGCCACTGACATGTGCCATTCTCATTACTGAAAATCAGAACTCCGTCAGAATATACATTCTAATTGTTGCAACTTGATTGGCTACAAGACAGATGAAACAAAATGCACAATAATTGAAACGCAACAGGAAGCGGCAATCCTGTCAGTGATATTAATTTTGTGACATCCCTCATCAATACTATAAACCATCATGAAGCACCAATTTCTTGCGGTAGACCTCGGAGCTACCAGCGGACGCACAATACTCGGTACTGTAACCGACACACATGTCTCCATTGAGGAACTTACGCGATTCAGTCACAATATAGTCAATATGGGAAAACACCATTACTGGGACTTCCCGCACCTATATAATGAAATTGAAAAAGCGTTGCGACAACTCGCGGCAGATAATATAATCCCGACTTCTGTGGGTATAGACTCATGGGGAGTAGATATCGTATGCTTTGGAGCTGACGGCCAACCATTGGCAAATCCAATCAGCTATCGAGACCCACATACATCCGATGAACCTGCCCGTTTCTTTAGGGAAACAATGACAAGTGAACAGGTATATGACCTGACAGGAATACAGGTAATGAATTTCAATACCCTGTTTCAGCTTTCAGCCATGAAACGGGAAGGCAATTCCTCGCTTAACGTGGCAAAACGCATTATGTTTCTGCCGGATGCTCTAAGTTATCTATTGTGTGGTATTGAAGTCACGGAATATACAATCGCATCAACATCTCAGCTCCTGAACCCGGTCACCCGGACCATCGAGCTGGCACTGCTAAAGGCGCTCGGCCTTAGGGCAGACATCTTCCCACCTCTTGTCATGCCTGCCACTGTGATAGGCCGTCTTACATCGGATGTCAGCCGACGCACGGGAATGCCACAGATACCGGTTATCTCGGTAGCAGGACACGATACAGCCTCAGCTGTCGCCGCCATACCTGCCCCCGACGAAAATTTTGCCTATCTAAGCAGTGGCACATGGAGTCTGATGGGTATTGAGGTTCAACAACCGATCATCAACGATGACAGCTGTGTCGCGAACTTCACAAACGAAGGAGGAGTTGAATCAACCACTCGATTCTTGAAAAATATCTGTGGCATGTGGCTTCTCGAATCATGCCGGAATGAATGGAGGAAGGAAGCGAAACCGACTGATTTCGATACATTGTTCGCATTATCTGACGATGTAGCCGACCCGATGCAATCCATCATCTTCCCCGATGCACCGGAGTTCGCAAATCCGGTATCAATGGTCGAGGCAATAAAAGAATACTGTCGCAGGACTATGCAGCCCGTCCCCAATACACAAGGTGAAATAACCCGCTGCATACTTATCAGCCTTGCTCTTCGTTACCGTCAGGTAATGGAAAAACTTCAATGTTTTGCTTCATTCCCTATCAAACGCCTTCATATAATCGGAGGCGGTTCTCAGAATCACCGTCTTAATCAGATGACAGCCGATGTCCTACAGATGCCTGTTGTGGCCGGCCCTGTAGAATGTACCGCTTTAGGCAACATAATGCTTCAGGCCAAGGCAGCGGGAGCTGTAGATTCTCTTAGCCGGATGCGAGAAATCATAGGACGCTCTGTTGCGCTCAAAGAGTTTATTCCCAATTCAACCGACACCTCCCTTTGGGATGCGGCATATACACGTTTCATTAACCTGCCAAAATAAAACCAACACATAAAATTCATAAAGACACAGAAAAATCATGGAAACAGAAAAAATCCTCGCCGCCTACGAAATCGCACGCGAACGATATGCCGAATTTGGCATTGACACTGAGAAAGTCTTGGAACAGATGGATGGATTTCACATTTCACTCCACTGCTGGCAAGCGGACGACGTTGTCGGTTTCGAACCAAAAGCGGGAGCTCTTTCCGGTGGAATCCAGACCACAGGCAACTACCCCGGGCGTGCCCGCAACATTGAAGAACTTCGTGCAGACATTCTTAAAGCTCTCTCTCTAATTCCGGGTACTCACCGACTGAATCTGCATGCAATCTATGGTGACTTCCAAGGAAAGTCTGTTGACCGCGATGAAATAACAATCGAACATTTCCAATCATGGATTGACTGGGCTCTCGCAAACGGCATAAAGCTTGATTTCAACTCCTCGTCATTCTCTCATCCCAAAAGCGGTAATCTCAGTCTCTCAAATCCAGACGAAAAGATACGCCGGTTCTGGATCGAACACACCAGACGATGCCGTGCGATTGCAGAAGAAATCGGAAAAGCACAAGGCGACCCTTGCATATTTAACCTTTGGGTTCACGACGGCTCAAAAGACATTACAGTCAACCGTTATAACTACCGCCGGATATTCAAAGAAAGTCTTGACGAGATTTTCGCAGTCAAGTATGACAATATGAAGGATTGCCTCGAATCAAAGACTTTCGGTATCGGACTTGAAAGTTTCACCACAGGTTCTTTGGAATTCATAGTCGGTTATTGTGTGGAAAACCAGAAAATCTACACTATCGATACAGGGCATTACCATCCTCTTGAGGATGCAGCCGATAAAGTTTCCTCAATGTTGCTTTATATACCTGAACTGATGCTTCACGTGACACGCGGCGTGCGTTGGGATTCAGACCATGTGACGATAATGGAAGACCCGACACTCAACCTATGCAAAGAAATCGTACGTACCGACGCTCTTGACCGCGTGCATTTCGGGCTTGACTATTTCGATGCTTCCATAAACAGAATCGGAGCTTACGTCATAGGAGCGCGTGCGGCACAGCAATCAATGTTATGCGCCTTACTCGAACCAGTAGAGTCACTGCGCGACTATGAAGAGAACGGTCATGGATTCCAGCGTCTCGCAATGCTTGAAATAAGCAAGTCATTACCTTGGAATGCCGTATGGGATATGTATTGCCTTCGTTCAGGAGTCCCTGTCTGTGATAAGTACATTCCTGTCATCGAGCAATATGAAGCACAGGTAACATCAAAGCGTTAAGATATAACCATCAGATTCTTAATCAATAGTTCGTTAAAAAATATTCATAGGCTAAGCGGCATCTACCGTCAAGCCAAAGAGTTCTTTGACAAGTTTAGCATTTAAAGTCTTGTTCGGGTCAATTCCGCTCAGGTCAAAAAATCTTTTTATGAAATGAGCGTTGACCATCAGAGACTTAATTTGACCAATAGAAAAAGGCATCTTCGTCTGCTTCCTCAGTACCTTAGTGATATTGACGGCGGCAAGCGAAGCGTTGTAGGCAAAATCCAAGGCCTTTTCATCGCGAGCCTGACAGTCGAGCAGTCCGGTGAACTGATGACCATCTCGGAAACAGAACTCAATCTGAAACCGTGTCCGGTAAATGTCATAGACATCTTTGCCGCAGACCGAGATATCGGTTGAGAAATACAGTCGGTGGCCGCCTCCGGGCAGATAATGGATTACCAGCCGTATTTTCTGCTTCAGAGACTTGCACCATGCCACAAGTTCAAAGGCTTCGCCTTCCTCGGGAGCGATGTCAAGTCGGGTCATCCTGTTTTTGTCAGGATTGGAGAAGTCAATCTTGCCGTCCTTGGTCTTGGGGCGACCTCTTTTACCGGTACGCGGACCTTCGTAGATGTAATACAGCACAGCATTGGAACGCAGACGGCTTATCAGTGAGAAACCGATTTCTTTCAGTCCCTCGACAAACGGCAGTACGGAGAAAGCGGCATCGGCAACGAGCAATGAAGTGATTTTCAGCAAATCTGTTCTGTACGTCTTCAATACCGACAGATACCACTGATTGAGAGTCATTTTCTTTCCTTCAAGTTCTGTCGAATTGAGAGTCTGCACGGCACGGAGCATCATCGCATCCCTGATGTCAGCATCGATTACGGCGATACCGAGTATCTCAAGGCCATGCTTCACAGCCGAGGCACAGCCTGACCAGAACCGACCGATATGGGCTGTCTTCTTGCCCGCTTTAGAGACATAACTTGGATCTATGGCGATAGCCAGTCGTTTCATGCCATACTGGAAACGATCGGCGGTCAGGTTCATGTTGAAGCACAGCCAGTCGAAATCCCTACGGAAAGTCTGACGATAGCGTTGTTCGCCACGTCTTCCGTGGCGCCCAAGCTGAAGAAAATTTATCTTTCGCGGTATGCACATGATTAAAATCAGTATCTCGATGATGTTTGTCTTGAAAGTTTTGTTTAACTTTGTAGCGCAACCGAAGAAAGCTCTCCGGCAGATGCCCTCATATTGGTCAAGTAGTTCGAAAATCAGCATAACTTTAGAGTCGTCGAATAACTATAAAGTTACTGAAATTCAGCGACTTGACCAAATTTTTAGTGTTAAATTTTCATGCTAAACATCAGATTTTTAACGGATTAAACACTTGGCTCCTCGGAGCCGTTAACAAACACACAAAAAATAACCGAAGTATTGTTAATGATTTCCCACTTTATAGATATTATCAACTCTTACGACATCCGCATCTGTAATTTCAATCTGCGTATAACTTTTGTTATGGCGCAAGTTATCAAGATAAAGTTTCATTCTCTTACGCCTCTTTTGAACCGTGTTCTTACTTGAAGTCTCCATTCTCACAGCAGCTTTAAACTGAGGAGTATTAGTTTCAGTATTAAAAATCTGATAATCATTACATTCTCCAATAAACAGTTTAATAGCCAGATTAAACGCATTATTCTTAACTTCCAAGCTTGTTGATTGTTTGTCAGCAAGCTGTCCTAAATAAAACTGGTATTCATCCACTTTGTCTTTAACGCGTCTCTGCAATGCCTCTTTTTCAGATTCTGTCAATATCTGAGCATATAAATTAGGTGTAAAGAGTATAAAAGATACAACTATCCACCATAAAATTACCAATCTTTTATCCATTGTCTATCAAATTGAATGTTATTATCTTGTCCGAACTTCATGGACGGTAATCAAAGAATTCTTTCCTTGTTCCTGCTTTACTATATTAATCTGTGAGATATATGGCGACATCGTTATTCTTTTCAAAAAAACATCCGCATCTTCGTAGTCTACAACAGTTGCCATGTCACGACCTAAAGTAATGACTTTAGCACCATAATTAAAATGCTTTTCTAAAATAGAAGGAATAAGACATAAACGTTGCTCCCTACTTTTTGATTTGTCAAGAAGAGCGTTAATCTCAGCAATCAGGTTATAGTCATCATCGTTTACTCGTTTCCTTACACTACCGTCATGCGACTTCTTATCATTATTTCCATCTCCGGAAATAGAAGTTGTTTTTATTTCTGCGTATGGGTGCATTCGATATTTCTGTCCTTCGAAAATAATCTCCTCTTCACTAACACGCCTTCCAACTTCCTCACATAACGATTTCCAATCCGCACCAACCTTTCCACGACCAATATCGTCTATTACATTAAGCAGGTTCGCTGCAAACCAGCTCCCAGTATTTCCAGCAAATGAATATTCTCCTGGCCGGCTACTCGTAAACTGTATCACACCCTTAAAATCCGTAAACAGATTTTTGTACCTTGATTTATCGATACTCCCCTCACTTGTATATCCCTGTGATTGGGCTACTACACTTTTAATACTTATCCCTCGACTCTCACTGTTACAACATCCAGTTATTACAATTGTCAGTTGAGGATTTTTACTTTCTATAATATTTCTAATCAAAGTAGCCGGAACAAAATTTTCTTGATTTTGATGTCCGAGACACATCTGAGGAAAACTGTCCGTACTATTTACCGGACGGCCACCATGCCCGCCATAATAAAACAATACGACATCTTCAGGTGCAATCTCTAATCCATTTATCGCAGTGAGCAATTGTGTTTTCCCGCAATTATCTCCTGTATACTCCGATATCTCACTATCGAAACCGAAATCTTCCAGATATCCAGCAATCGTCTGAAACTCATTGTTTATCATGGCACATTCATACGCCATTCCTGAGCCGAGCTTTGTATCCTTCGTATCAAACATTGATACAAAGTGTACGGTCTGTCCATTAAGATTGATATATGACAACAGGCAAAGAAGGCTGACATAAAACATTCTATACATACTCATTTTTTTATAGCGTTATCAATAAAATAGTTACAAAACCGACTCATTTCTTTATGCTCCACGTAGTTATAGGAGCATATTTCTTCACTTTCACGTTCTATTTTCCAAGAAAAATCAGACAAAGAAACTATAACGCTCAATGATCCATACCCAATCTTATACATTTCAAATTCAACAGCTGGGATATTAGGAGATTGGACAATTATGCTATCACATGTATAATTACGATTATCAAACAATAGTAAATATTGTAATACTGTCAATTGTCCGGGATTTAGCTTTATCGAAGTAACTGAATCCCTAATAAATACATCCGTACCGTCAGAAGGCTTTAAAATATAACACATTACTGACTCCGGAGCCTTCAGCACAGTCATCAGACTATCGTTTAACGGAAATGAATCTGTCAACATCCATTCGGCTTCATAATAGCCAGAATTTCTACATTGTTTATTACACCCACTAAAAAGTATTGCAGCTATCATTATTACCCCACATAACTGTAATAAACTGCGTGTTTTCTTCCATTTTATATACATATTCCCAATTTAAATAAATCTTGTCTCCTCCCCTCACAAGATTCTGCACTGGTTATAAAATGAAAGACGTGGGAGTCTGTACCTGTCACTCGTCCCACTTTCAGAGGCTCTGGCATTGCCCATTTCGTCAAGGACGAGCAACGTCAGAAGCCCACGCCGATATGAAAATCAATGCTCACATAGTATTCTCATACTACACAAGCAGATATAATCATACCCGTAGACATCTACCGTTGCTTTGTCTTTTGACGAAATTAGAAACTGCCAGATTTCTGAAAGTCAAGAACAAAGCGTCATAGTAAACGCCTTCTAATTATGTAAAACCCACCACCCTTCAGTTCATGAAAGAACATTTCGGCGTGGATTCATCAACAAAAATAGAACATATTTTTTTATTTGCCAAATTTTTAAATCAGTTATTAAACAATTATATCATCATTACGAATTGTAAAAATTTCCGATGGTTTTACTTAGAATATTTCACATTTTGTAGTAATTTTGCAGTAAACATACAAAATACACCACAAGATGAACAACGATTTGGACTGGGGGAACCTTTCATTCGGTTACATCCCAACAGATTACAACGTGCGCTGCTACTTCCGCGACGGGAAGTGGGGTGAAATAGAAGTGTCGCAAAGCGAAGAAATCAATCTCCACATCGCCGCCACATGTCTGCACTATGGACAGGAAATTTTCGAAGGTCTGAAGGCTTTCCGTGGCAAAGACGGGAAAATCCGTGTATTCCGCCTTGAAGAGAACGCCCGCCGACTCCAAGAATCGGCCAAAGGCATCCTGATGGAGCCACTGCCTGAAGAAAAATTCAAGGAGATGGTGTTGAAGGTTGTCAAGCTCAACGAACGTTTCGTACCTCCTTACGGCTCAGGCGCATCACTCTACATCCGCCCGCTCGAACTCGGCATTTCAGCACAGGTAGGTGTGAAACCCGCCAACGAATATGTGTTCATGATACTTGTCACACCCGTAGGTCCGTATTTCAAGACCGGGTTCAAGCCAACCAACATCTGCATCATGCGCCAGTATGACCGAGTAGCCCCCAACGGCACAGGTCTATGGAAAGTCGGTGGCAACTACGCGGCCTCGCTGACCGCCGGTGAACACGCCCATGAGCTTGGCTACTCCGCTGTGCTCTATCTCGATCCGAAAGAAAAAAAATATCTTGACGAATGCGGTCCGGCAAACTTCATGGCTATCAAGGATGGTGTCTACATCACTCCGGCATCCAACTCAATCCTGCCGTCGATAACCAACAAAAGTCTCATGCAGCTCGCAGAGGATATGGGAATAAAAGTAGAGCGCCGTCACATCACAGTCGACGAATTAAGCGACATCGACGAAGCTGCCGCCGTCGGAACTGCCGCTGTCGCATCTCCGGTCGGTGAAATCCATGACCTCGACACCGGTGAAAAATACATCATTTCCAAGAACGGAGAGCCGGGGCCTATCACCACGAAGCTCTATGAAACGCTCAATGGAATCCGCCTCGGAGAAATTGAGGACACCCACGGATGGAACACCATCGTTGAATAATCACTGCCTCAAAGCATGAATTACCAAGACATTATTGACAAATACTATCCCGCAGGCTCACCCCTGCGGAATATTTATATGCGCCATTGCCGGTCAGTGGCCAATCTCGCCATCGAGATTGCCGACCGCAAGGCTTTGGAAACCGACAGAAACGAAATAGAAGAGGCGGCAATGCTTCACGACTTAGGAATTTTCCTTACCGACGCACCCGGGATAGAATGTCACGGGTCAGAGCCATATATCCTCCACGGAGTCATCGGCGCGCGCCTGCTGCGCGAAAACGGAATGCCTGAAAGAGACGCGCGCGTGGCCGAACGACACACAGGAGCAGGAATAGATAAAAACGAGATCATCGCACAGGGGCTTCCGCTTCCACCCGACGGCGACTTTATGCCGGCCACACAGCTCGAACGACTCATCTGCTATGCAGATAAATTTTATTCGAAAAGTGGCGATATGAAACGTAAGCCCATGGAAAAAGTGCTCGCCTCAATGAAACGCATTTCACAGGGCAGCTTTGAAAGATTCTTAAATCTGAAAGAGGAATTCGAGTAATGCTGTTGCCGACACAGGCGGCTGAAAGCAAACCATCCGTTATCTGGCCTGACGCCTTACGGAATTTCTGAAATCAGTGTAATACTCGCTGTTTTTCATAGGCGAATCCTGATGGTTGAGATATTTCTCGCCAAAGGAAACAATCATAGCTCTCGCAGACGGATTGACCGCCGAACGACTCATCAACACGTCAAAGGCCGCCTGACGGTCAGCTGCCATGACGGCAGGGAAAATGGATAGATAGTCCACGAAATTCTGTTCCATAAACCGGACATCCGAAACCTTCTCTTCATCGCTGAAATCAAGATTATCCCAAAAATGAATGGCAATGAATCCTGCCTTGTCCTCAGGTTCTGAGATGGTAGACGGAATGGATGGAAGCACCAAAGTCAAGACTACTTCAACACTGTCCTCGACAAGCGGTGACTGTGCGCTGTCCTTCCCGGAACTCCCACAGCCAACCAATCCCAAGAAGCCCGGAGCTAATGCAAGCAGAAAAATACAATGTCTCATATCACAAATAGTTGATGCGTAATATAATTAAAACGGATGTTGCAATCCATTTGTTTATCAAGATACGCATTACCATGATAAAATAACTCCGCCGTTGTGACAACACATCCGGCGGAGTTATTTTATATGAAAGAATCAGTCTTTTCAGAAGGGATATTTCCCGGCATCAGCTCCTTCCATCAAAGCATTGATGAGATAAGAGTTCTTGGCCGCACCGTTGTTACGGTTAATATCTCCACCTGTCTCCCAATAGAATGGAACGCATCCGTGGTTTTTGGCCGACTCCGTGATATATTTTGTCCATGACGCACGGCTGGCTTTCCATTTGTCGGAATCAAGTTCAGGGAAATCGGTAGTTGAACGGATTTCAACCGCATACTCCCCGACAATCACCGGAATACCTTTTGACACGTAGGCATCCTGCATTTTCTTGAACTGTGAATCGACGTAAGATTCCTCGCCCCATGTGCAGTTTCTGTCAGAGCCTGCAATATGATTTGCAGCTCCCCAGTAGAACTTCACCTTAGAACCGGCACCCCATTCACCGTCCTTACCCATCAGGGTAAAGTCAGACGGATCATAGAAATGCACCTCAACGAGCGAACGGCCTTCGACAGCATCTGTCGGAAGCGAATATTCGGATGACACACCTTTATCTATATTTGTATAAGGTGTCTGATGAATCAGGCAACGGCGCGCACAGCGTCGACAAACGTCTGCTGATAAGCCTTTATCGCATTAATCGAAGAGGAGTTTACCGCGCCCTGATCCTGCTGACCCGGTTCGTTCATACCGGCAAACAGAAGGTGCTCGTCATAGACATTGAGCTTGTTGGCTATCTGAGTCCAATAGTCACGCTGCTTTTTATCGACAGCCTTATCGTAGCCATTGACGCAGGAGGTTTCAAGCCAACCACCATCCCAATGGATATTTACGATGGCATACATATCTTCAGCTACGATGTAGCCCACAACTTCGCTCACACGGTCAAGCCATGCAGGGTCAATCGTGTTTGTTGCGGCATCGCTTACATGGCTGTCCCATGCACAGGGAACACGTACAGCATTGAAGCCAAGAGACTTCAACCCGCGGATGTATTCCTGATTGACAACGGGAGTGCCCCATGTACCTTCGCCGGACGGTGGCTCCATAGTGTTGCCGATATTTACGCCTGCATACATCTTTGCGGCAAGCTCAATGGCAGAACTGCTCATATCGGTGGAAATTTCAGTCTTTTCCTGCGAAACAGTGACAATCTGAGAAATCGCGGGGTCTGACACAAGCGAAATAACGATGTCGCCAGAACGTCCAGCCTCGCCGTTGTTGGCCGAATATCTGAATTCAACCGAGCATTCGTTCAGCGAACGCGAACCGACTATTGTCAACCATTGGGGAGCTTCGATATTCACCTCGCCGGTAGCTGCATAATTGACGGTAAAAGTACCGCCGTTAGGCGCAAGCACACCACCTTCGGAACTTATAGAAACAATTTCAACGGTCTCGGCACCATATTGCGTGACAGTCACGGTCTTGCTTTCGCTTCCGGCTGTCACGGTCAGAGAGCCGGTACGGACATCGTAGGCAGAATTCTCGTCACATGATATCACACAAGTGTAGATTGACGATGACACCGAGCGTTCGACCTCTCCGACATGAATCCAAGCGGCATCTGAACTGACCGAAGGGCGGACAGGCGATTTGATTGTCAGCGTCTGTGGCTGAGTGCCGGCAAGAGCCATAGCGGATTTGCTGACTACAAACTCACCTGACAAAAATTCAACCTTATTAGGATAGCCGTCATCATCATTGCATGATGTGGTGGCGAAACCGCACACCGACACCAGCAACATTGATGCAAAAATAGATTTAAGTATTTTCATTTTCAATCCGATAAATTTTACCATTCAATTGTCGAGAACAGACTGTGGAAAGTGAACTGAGCACGCATCGATTTCGAGAATCCAAGTTCGGTGATGGCATTCATGCCACTTATTACAACCGGATTACCAAAAGCACAGTCATTAGCCGTAGCACCATAAGTATTCCAGAGTTCAAGACGGTAACTGTCGCCATCCTGTGCATCTATTATCTTGGAAGCATCATAGCCCGTCACAAGATTTCCGTCAAGATAAAGAGCATCGAGAGTAGCATGGGTCTGCGGGAAATATTTATAGAGATTATCAACCTGAGCGAAAGTCATTATCGAACCTGCCGAATAGTCAACCGCAGGATTTTCAAGAGTAATGTCAAACGAGGGATGCTCAATCGCAAGCTTTGAATTCTCGTTGACAACAATGTTGAAGCTTTCACCCTGAGTATAGCTCCAGTCACCACCCCAATCGGGATTAATCGTAATCCATGTCGGTGTAAACTTAGGCTCTGTGACAATCACATAGTCAAATTCAAGCGTCGATGTAAAGTTGAAATTATCATCCTTATCACCCACGACAGGACTGAAAGGAGAAGTAACCATTCCGTTATCGGAACCTTTACCCCAGATGCTGAACAGTTCTATACGGAAATTACCGTTGTCCTCAATGTCACCATAGAAGAATTTGTTGGCATCAAATCTGATTGACTTGCCGTCGCAACGTATGTCCTTGATTGACATAATAGCGTTCGGGAAAGCCTTGCGCAGACCGACAACGTCAATAGTGAAGACCATAGCGCCATTACATGATCCGGAGTAAACCGATGTGTGAACACCGTCAAGGTCAGAGGCCATGAAATTACCGATTTCCGAGCCCCAAGTACCGTTCCAGTCAGCACCCACACAGAGAAGATTGACAGGGAAACCATATTTCTTGACCTGCGGAATCATATTGACCGATAGTGTGGCAGGTTCTGAATCGCGGAAGTAACCAAGCTGAAGCTTATCGTTGTCAAGCACAAGAATCTTGATTGATGTCTTGCGGTTTTCAACCATAGGAGACACGAAATTATCTGGAGCGAGGAGATCGACATCTGCAGTAATGGTCTTATTGGCTTCATCAATCGTATAAGAACCTGTCACCTCATCACCGTTCTGATTTTTCACAATCACTTTTCCGTCGGCAGTGAAAGTCATGTAGCCTGTGCAATCACCGAAAGCCCAAGTATTGGACGCGTCGGCATCCCACAGCCATGAATCGCCTACGATAGGCTCGCTGTTTGACACCGTGCGCCATGAATCGTCGGTGCCATAGAACCATACAGGACCGTTGAATACAGAACTTTTACCGTCGTTATAGTCGATTTCCCATGTTTTGCAAAGAAGCTCCTTGTTGAAAACAGCATTGCGGGCAGTAGAAACCGGACGCACTGAAAGAGCTTCATAAACAAGGGTCGAAGTGCGGCTTGAGCCCGCTGCATCAAAACGGAAAGACACTGCAAACCGGCTGTCAGACGGATTTATCGAGCCTGTTGCATATATACCAGTCACGCCATCCTCCGAAACAGTATTTATGGTGCGTGAGCCTGCTGCCGGGAGGAAAATCGAATTTCCATTAGGGCCGGTAAGCTTATAACCGCCCACACCGTCGACCTCAGCCCATTCCTTTGAGCAACGGGCAAACAGCTCTTCAAAGTCAGCAGCGGTCGGAAGAGTCACTGCCCCACTCCATGCACGGTTAGCAACGTCAGAAGCAGTCTTGTAAATATCAGCCGAGGCGTAGTCGGCAGGGTTGATTGAATTGCTCACTCCTGAGACATCACCATAACCGAAACGTCCGCCGGACTCATTTTCAGCAGTAGCACCGACGTTAAACTTAGCCCATTTCACCGAGAGACCGAGATCTACAAGATCATTTTCGATGTCAATGACATACGATGAAGTGGTGAAAGGCTGGACATCACCATAGACTATACCGCTGCCAAGATCGGCGTAGGCTGCATAATAATAAGTGGTAGAAGGAACGAGACCTGCATAGGTAACTGTAAAATCCGAGGCATTGACCCCAGCGGGAACAATCAGACCGGCACGTACGGCTTCAGGTTCTGAACTTGAAGATATCACCAGTCCATAAGAAGCATTGGCCGGAGCGCCGCTGACACTACCGCCAAACGTTACCTTGGAGTGAGAAAGCTCTGAAGCTGCGACTGTCGTCACTTTTGTGTCGGTAGTAATCATACTTTTCACCTCACCATAGAATGTCACTTTGCGCTGTAGAGTCACAAACGCCTGATAATAGACAGTCGTATTATCAGTGAGACCTGTTATTTCAGCAGTGATAACACCATCGGCAAGCGAACCGCTGACAGACTCTGTAAGAGCATCAGCCGAATAACCGTAGTTGAAGCCGACGGTATAGGCCGAGGCCGACATGTTCTGAAGGCCGTCGACCGTTCCGTGTAGCGTAAGGGTGGTAGCTGTCGGATCGGCAGAACCTGTAACCACGGAATCCTCTGTGATAACCGGGGTTTCATTGATGAAATATTCATCATCGTCGTTACATGAGGAAAAAGTCAACCCCATGAACAGCGACATCATTAAAAATATCTTAGTCTTCATTACTGTTTTTTATTGTGTTTTTTTGAACCGCGAACCGGGCGTTCCGCCGGTGTGAGGACTAAGCCTCACACCGGCTGTATTTCAGCCCTTGGAACACAGATTATTCAATGGTAAGAGAAGTGACATTAACTACAACGTCAGCAATATCGGTTGACGATGCGAAACCTTCAAACTGTATAGTCGCTACGAGGGCGCTGATACCATAGAAATTAAAGGTCGAACCGGTCTCGTTGACAATACTCATGACATTTTCGCTTAAGGGTATAATTGCCGTCTATATCGGTCATCGTACCCTGTGACGTGCCCTTGATTAGTACGCTTACGCCTATCAGCGGCTCTCCGTCGGAGGCTTGTGTGACTGTACCCGATACAGTCAGCGGGGCAGCGGAAACTGTCGCCATTCCCGTGATGAGGAGAAGGGCAAACAACGCCGTGCGGAATAGACGCAAACGTGTGCATCGTTCCATTAGATTCTTTCCCATTGATAGATAGATTTAGTTTTTAGGTTTTAGTATTTGGTTGATAGATTTCCTGATGATTCTGATGTGTGAATGTTATTTTTTTCACGGAAGGTAAGAAGGCCGGATGGACGACCGAAACAGTTCGCAGCTTAGATCTGGTTCTGAATGACCACAATCGAAATAAAAGTGAGCAAATGTAAATATTTGTTTCGAATCAAGCTCTAACTTCTCGCGTAATATATATGTCGTAAAAATAGCCGACGAGGGGCGGTTTTGTTTCATTTAGAAGATTTAATTGTTTTCAGTATAAATATTTACACGCTAATAATCAAAGCTATACATCAAAATTTTATTTGTTAATCACAAGCATTAGTGTCCACTGAAAAATCATAAGAGTACTTTGAAATTGTTGAAATTCAATA
>ERZ778511.568-NODE-568-length-33890-cov-9.616226_pt1 | contig 33890 bp, 38 predicted proteins | sample MGYA00510347_ERZ778511 | MGnify/ENA primary metagenome ERZ778511 (study PRJEB29527, sample SAMN07138967) | mouse gut metagenome | material: feces | host: mouse | place: China:Nanjing | collected 2016-01-25 ...
TGATGAAGAAGTGCAAGGATATTGTGATGGAGACGGACATTGCTAACGAACTGCGTATTAAGGGTGTTATTGCCATGATTGACGGCCTGTCAGTCATTAAAATACCAGCAACCAGGCTCCCGGCAGACTTCGGCTTCATGATAGCCCATCCATGCGCCACGGTTGCCCCGACAAAGCTGGAGGATTACAAGATTCATGCAGACCCGCCAGGGATCAGCGGATCTCTGGTGGAGGGCAGGATTTGCTATGATGCGTTTGTGCTGGAAAATAAGGCAAAAGCAATCTATTATCAGGCAAAGGCAGCGGCGGCAAAACAGGGCAGCGGCACACAGGCAACAAAGTAGATGGTTTCTCCCCTGCTTCCATACGGCGGCAGGGGATTTCTGTATAGGAGTGGATAGGGATGCGCAGGAAACGTGGTGGCTATGGGATGCAGGAAAGCTATGCAGGATATGGCCTGACAGCAGGCCGGGCAAAAGCATTGCTGAATGAATGCAGGGAAGGGAAGTATGTAGACTTAGTGCAGGAAGCGGCAAGACAGGCAGAACCGCGCATAGCGGAGTGGATTGTCTCTTCCATCATGGAAGGGAAGTCGTTTGACGGGATGGCGGTTAAGTGGGAGCTTGGAGAAGCGGAAATGATGCCATGCTGCCGGAACAGCTTCTACACATACAGGAAGTTCACCCTTGCCATCCTGGACGATATGCTGGCAGGGAAGGAAGTGGGGCAGGATGGGCAACTATAATTCCGGAGGGCATAACAGGACGCACGGCAGGGTAGAGGAATACTGCCGGATTGACAGTTTCAGACTGCTTCAATATGCGGACTGGTTCGAACGCCTATCAGATTATGGGGAATACCATTATCCTGTCATGGGCGGCAAGATTTATTATAACCTTATGGAGGATACGGCAAGAATAAGCCATAACGGCCGGGAATACCCTCTAGGGCTGTCCAAAGTGCCCAATGTGGACGGTTTGTCATACAGGCTGTACTTCCTATGCCCTAAGTGCCAAAAGCGCGTCAGGCACCTCTACAAGAAGGACGGGCTGTACCAGTGCAGGAAGTGCGCAAAGCTGAATTATGGAATCCAGCAGCGGAGTGGCCTGAACCTTCTGCGGAGGAAGATGTATTGGCTTGTGGTGAAGAAGCTGCAATATATCGATTGGGAGGTGGATCATCCCGATTTACCCATACAAGATTTATGGCATATCCCGAAGCCACGCAATATGAGATGGGCAAAGTATGATGCACTGATGGAAGAATACAGGCAGCTCCAAAAGGAATATGAAACAATGTATAATGCGTCGTTAATGAAAGCGTTTGGGAGGATAAATAAGCTGCTGGGATATGACTAATATTTGACTAACAAAATGGGAAAATGTTAGTCAAAATTGCAAGAGGTAGAAAAAACATAATGAGGGAAAAGACTGAAAAATAAAGGGATTTTATCATTACAAAGAGTAGAAGAATAACATTTTCAAATTTCGGGACGCAGAGGTCGCAGGTTCAAATCCTGTCGCATCGATTCTTGGCAGGGGCGCCGGAAAGTCTGGAAATACAGGCTTTCCGGTATTTTTTTGTTTCGATATAAGGATTTGAGACAACAGTTTTTGGAAAAAATCCCTTTGTTCTAAAGAAGTTCTTTTGAATCGTTTTTTGGAAAGTTTTTAGAGCAGAAAGGCTGTTAAAAATTTTTTACACCATTACTTCCAATTAACTTTAAAGAATCATTTAAAGCATACGATTTGTAAGAGAATGCTTCGTCGCTGAGGTGGGTGTAAATGTTCATTGTTGTGTAGTAATCGGCGTGGCCGAGCCAGTGCTGGATTTCCTTAGGCGTCCATCCCATTTCAAACAGGATGGATTCACAGGAATGGCGGAGTTTATGGAGCGTCAGTTCCGGTCTGCCGTATGCTTTGGCTGCTTTTATGAAGATATGGCTCAGGTAATCCGGGGAATAGGGTTTTCCGTTTTCCCAGCAGAGGATGTAGGGCGTTTCGTAGTAGGTGTTGCTGGAGAAAGCCCTGTTCTCTGTCTGTTCCTGCCTTAAACGCAGAAACAGTTTTTCCATGTTTGGCAGCAGGTCCGGTGTCCGGGTGCTGCTCCTGGTCTTGGTGCGTTCCTTCTTAATGGTTGTGATTACCTTAACGACAGTCCTGCTTATGGTTATCTTATGGGAATCAAAATCCACGGAATCCCATTTGAGCCCAAGCATTTCGGAACGCCGGAAACCGTAATAAATGCCCAGATAGACGGTCAGAAGGAATCTTGGATAAGTTCTTTCCGATGAATGCCAGATAGCCGTTAGCCACGGTAATCCTTAGGAACGCCTCCTTTTTCCGGTAGTCTTTGTTGCGCTTTCCTCTTACCGTGATATGCTGTGCCGGGTTAGCTGTCAGGATTCCGTCTATGATTGCCTGATTCAGCGAATTCACGATAAGGTTCTTATGGCTCCTGACCGTACTCGGGGCAAGTGCACGCCGCTCCCGGTTTTCCTGTCTGTCTTTCCGTAACGCAGTTGGTAATCGTAGTATTTCTAGAAATGTTTCGGCATCAGCTCGCACAGCCTGATGTTGTGGCTGCTGAAATAGTCAATAATATGGGTGGAGTGTAGCTTGTAGCCCCCCATGTGGATATTTCGATGGAGCCGTCCGTTTTTTTCTTTTCCAGCCATGATTTGTAGTAATCTACGCAGGGCATGTCAGCGGACTGCCCTGCGTTTGTTCCCCTTTTCTTCAAGGCCTGTACTGTGCCATTTTGTGCAGCCTTTGAGGGTGTCGGAGGCTTTGTAGTACACTACATAGAGCATATGCTTATTATAGCACCTGCATGGCGGGCAGTAAACCGCTTATTGCGCCGGGAAATTGCTATAAATATATTCCTGCAGGCAGCAGAGGGGAATCCGGTAGGTATTTCCTATGCGTTTGCTGTAGATTGTGTTTGTCTGCAGCAGGCGGTAGGCTTTCTGCCTTCCAATGTGCAGGATTTGCCACATGGTTTTGACGTCTATGATGTCTGGGTATTTCTCAGCCAGGTATGAAGGGCCTCCTTTCAGTCCTTGAAGTGACGGAAATTGAAAATGTTCTGGAAAATGTTCTGGAAGTCATTTAATTCATAACAGCTAGAACGCTTTCTGTAATCGCGGTAGTTTCTGATTTACCAGATTTTAGGTTCATAATAGTCCTCATCATCTCAGTAACAGTCTTCGGATTCAAGCGCAAAGTCAGATTCTGACATTTCATGGAACGCTGGTGAGGGTTTGTTTTTTTTTTTGGACAATTCTTCCTTTAAAGTTTCTAAGAGCGGGTGGTTCAGATTTATGCAGTGTTTCCTGCAATAATCTTCTAACGTATAGGGCAAATCTTCCAATAGGTCTGTTTTACAGATAGATAAGGCTGACTATGGGAGGGGTCCGCAAAATATTTTTTCTGTGAAAGGACAGCAGGTTTCTATATGTGCATGTCGGATTTTCCATTGGAAACGCAATAATTGAAATAGTTTAACTTGCCGTTATAATAAACCTCTGGTGCACTCCTGATGGAATCGTTTCCCAAAATCAAGTTGCACAGCGCCTTGGCATAAAGCATCGAACAGTCTTCATTAAGGTATGCGGTATATTTCACCAGTTCCTTCATCTGACTTTCTCCCTCTGTTATAAGGGTAGTGTCAAATCCTACCCTGTTTTTTGTTCCTAAAACCTTGGTTTATGGGAGTTTGCAAATAGAAAGAGCATTTACCTCCCTTTTTTGATATAAATTGTTAAATTCATTTCTAGAAAATTCAGAATATAATGCGTCGTCTACAAACTCTCGTAAAATAAAAGAATTAATAAATGGATTTCAAATTGAATAAGCATGTTTACTCATGCGCATGGTAAAGGAAGGCAGAGTCTAATAAAATGTCAGGTTTTCTGACATTTTTGTTGACATTTTTCTTTTTTTAGCATATACTATATTAGAAATGGAGGTGATTTTATGCATGAAAGATTAAAGGCAGCAAGGAAATATTTGAAATTGTCTCAGGAGTTTGTTGCAAGGCAAATGAATCTTTCGCGCCCTACAATCAGTGCTATTGAATCCGGACAGAGAAAGGTCACCGCTCAGGAACTAGATAGTTTTTCAAAATTATATGGAATAAGCACTGAAGAATTGATGCATGGGAAAAAATCGGAAACGGCTGAAACGGAAATGTTTGCACGAGCCTTTTCGGAATTATCAGAAATTGACAAAAAGGAAATTATGAATTTGATTGATTTTAAACGTAGGTATAAGGAGAGTCTAAATGGCTGATAAGCAGAATCATTTGTATTGTTCGGGGATGACTCCTGAAAAACTGGCAGAAAAAGTTCTTGAGGATAAGTATGGAGAGGAAATGCCTTCTATTCCCATTAATCCTTTTAAGCTGATGCGTGATTATGGAATCGTTTATCAGTTTATGGGATTTAAGGATTTAGAAGGCATTTATCTTGTACCGGAGGATATTGCGGATGTGGCAGTTGTTGGTATCAATTATAAGCGTAATATTACCAGACAGCGTTACACGGCGGCACATGAGCTGTGCCATCATTTGAAAGATAGGAAGAATGAAGCATGTCCTATTGGCTCAAAGGATGAAATAGAGAGATTTGCTGAGAACTTTGCAGCAGAATTATTAATGCCGAAAAAGGTTTTTGGCTCTGTTGCCCAGAAATATATGGAAAATGGAAAGGTTTCATTAGATGGGGCATTGCGTTTAGCAGACTATTTTGGGGTTAGTTTCCGTTCCTGCGTGTTGCGACTGGCATATACATTTCATTTTTTGGATGGGGAGTATTCTGACTTAAACAAGAGAATTTCGAGATATAAGCCTGATAAGAAAAAGGTTGAATTGGGAATAGATGTGGAAAATATTGAATTGCTTGTGCAAGCGGTTGATTCTTATCAGTTTTATTTTCAAATAAAAGAGGATATTGTGTGGCATAGGTTTAAAAATGATTTTATATATAGTGAAAACCGTATGGAAGGCTTAGATATAGATGAAGATGAGGTGGCAGAAATTGTAACAGATTTAAGAATGAACCGACAGAAAAGTGCTTTTTGTGAAGAAAGCTATGAGGATATGATACAAGTTGTCGGTCATGCTGCGTTATATGATTATATTATAGAAACGAACGATAAATTAAGCATATATAAAATTTTGGATTTAAACAAAAAGCTTTTTCAATATGCCCCTTTTCCGGAGGAATCCGGCAAGACAAGAACAGATAATAATTTGGTGCTTGGAACAAAATTTGAAACGGTAGACTGGAGGGAGGTTGCACAGGAACTTGTAAAACTGCAGGAACCGGTGGATAGCCTTGTGGAACAAGTGGATGAGCTGTCAATAAGCGAGTATTTGCTCCGTGCAATAAAAATTCATCATCGGATAACGCAGGTTCATCCTTTCAGAGATGGAAATGGTAGAAGTTCCAGGGCGTTACTTAATTGGATGCTCAGATTAAAAGGATTGCCGCCCATTTACTTTAAAGCGACAGAAAAGATGTTATATTATACGGCTTTAGAAAGGGCAGATGAGCATGGAGAGTATACGGAATTGCTTAGAGTAATTATTCGTGAGTTGTTTCGGACGATTATGAGGATGAACAGTGAACAGGAATCTGGATAGAAAAGGGTGATAATTTAAAAAGCATGGCGGGTACATAGTTTTGTTCTAAAGTGGGTTCTAAAAAATATCTTTGCAATCATTTACGCCCACAGCATGAATGATTTTTCTGGTTTGGCTCAAATTATTGATCTATCGGCATAAATGGAATCTAATTTGTTCAAATCAATCCATAAAGTACCGTCTTATATAGCGTTCGGGACGCAGAGGTCGCAGGTTCAAATCCTGTCGCATCGATTCTTGGCAGGGGCGCCGGAAAGTCTGGAAATACAGGCTTTCCGGTATTTTTTTGTTTATGGAAGTTTTTGTAAAGAAGCTAAAAATAGGGTACAATATTAAAAAAGTGAAAGGGTAAACAATAAATGCCAGATACATTTGAATATTTAAGATACACTGCTAATCTGATAGCAGGCTCAAGATTCGGAAATCAGATAATTTTAAAAGATGGCTCCGTCTTACTGTCAAAACTCATAAAGTGTGGCGGGGAAGACATTAATGACAGGGAGATATTTATAAAATCCTGAATCCGTGAGCCTTACCACAAATTATTTTCTGTAACCCCATATAATTCCGGCATTTATACGTTGTTTTCCCAGAGTGATTTTGTCAAACGTTGCAACCGAATGAAGGTTGACTGTAACCATCCACAACGCCAGATCAAGAACGGTGATAGCTTGACTCTGGCAATGACTCTGCTGAAAACGGTAAAACGTTGCAGGCACAGGACGGTGATCTATAATCTGGTCAACATGGCGTGCCACATAACGGAACATGCATGAAAACTGGTAATAAGACTGGGGAAGAGCAATGTCTGGCGGGAAGCATTCCAACATGTATACGATGCCTTTGAAGATTTTGTCCTGTAGGTCATCCAACAGCAGAATATCTGAACCACGGGTTTCTGTATAAAGGAAATCTTGCAGATCATGCCATTTTTACAGGATTATGGGGTATTGTTTTGCAAAAAACAGACATTGCGCTTTCATTTACATCAAACAGTTTTGTCCAAAATAGTTTTGAGGTTAGGCTCACGGATTCAGGTAAATGTCAATAATAGGAGAGCGTAAATATGCTGAAAATAAGATTGTTCTGTGCAAATGGAATGTCAACGAGCCTATTGGTGAAAAAGATGGAAGAGGCTGCAAAAGAAAAGGGGAAAGAAGTGGATATCAAAGCATATCCAATCCTAGATATAGAAAGGCTGATCGGAGAAGCAGATGTGGCTCTTTTAGGGCCTTCAGGTTGGCTATCAGCTTTCCAAGGCAAAAGAGATTTGCGGTGGAAAAGGTGCGCCGATAGACGTAACAGCAATGGAGGATTATGGCAGAAGAGCTTATTGCAATATACGAAAGGATGACGTCGTAATTAATGTGAAAGGATTTCAGGATGATCGGTGTGTGCTGTATGTATTTCGCTGTGCGGTATATTATGCAGAGCAGGAACAGCATGATCCGGAGAAATTAAAATGGTGGTATTGGAAAGATAAAGACTACCCAGAAGAGAAATGATATATGGATAACAATTATAGGGCTGTGAGAAAATACTGTTTCCTGACAGCCCTATTGTTTTATTTTCCTGGAATCAGGCGGGCAATTCTTCCTGCAAATTCATTAAAGTTCTGGGTTTGTAAAACGACTCTTCCAGGACCTGTCAATTTTGTCAGGAATAATCCTTCACCGCCAAAGAAAATATTTTTTAATCCTTTTACAGTTTCTACTTCATATTTTACTGATTTCTCAAAAGCAACAACATTTCCAGTATCTACCTTAATTACTTCGCCTGGTGCAAGCTGCTTTTCCACTTTATTACCATCGATTTCAAGGAATACCATTCCTTTTCCAGAAATGTCCTGCAGGATAAAACCTTCACCGCCAAAGAAGCCAGCGGACATTTTCTTAGTGAGGGCAACGCTTAAATTTACGGTTTCTTCGGCACAAAGGAAAGCGCCTTTCTGACAGATTAGTCCACCGCTTGCACCTACATCTACTGGAAGCACCTCACCAGCAACGGTAGATGCGAAGGCAATCATAGCGCCTGGCCGTTCTGCTTTATAGGTTGCCATAAAAAGAGATTCTCCTGAAAACATTCTTCCAATACTTTTCCCAAGGCCGCCTCTCATGTTGGAATCCATGGAAATACCTTCTGACATCCATGCCATTCCTCCAGACTGGGTATACATAGTTTCACCTGGTGCGTCAAAAACAACTTCTACTGCTGGCATAGTATCGCCGATTACTGCATATCTCATAATATCTTCTCCTTTCTTTTTTTATTATAATATATAATAGAAAATTGTTCTATTATTTTTTGAGATTTTTTAGAATCCATTGACCCATGACAGGAAAAATGCTAATATGAAAGTATGTTACATATTTAACAATCCAACCATTTTAAATCTAATATCAGGGAGGTTTTAACCATGGATTACACACAGGAATATCAGGACAAACTGGTAACTGCTGAGGAAGCAGTAAAAGTCATCAAATCTGGTGACTGGGTAGACTACGGATGGTGCAATGGCACTCCTGATTTGCTGGATCAGGCACTGGCAAAACGTACAGATGAATTGGAGGATATCAACCTTCGCGGCGGCATACTTTTAAAACCGCTGGCAATTTTTGAGCGTGAGGATGCAGGAGAACATTATACTTGGAACTCCTGGCATATGTCTGGGATTGAACGTAAATTAATTAATAGAGGATGCGCTTATTATGCTCCGATTCGTTATTCAGAATTGCCGCGCTATTATAGAGAATCTTCTATTAAGAATAATGTTGCTATGTTCCAGGTTGCGCCAATGGATAAGCACGGTTTCTTTAATTTTGGGCCAAATGCCTCTCATTTAACAGCAGTTTGCGAGACATCCGCCAAAATTATCGTAGAGGTAAATGAAAATATGCCTCGTTGTCTGGGCGGATTTGAGAACGGCGTACATATTTCTGATGTAGACTTTATTGTGGAAGGTGAAAATCCTCCAATTGGAGAGCTTGGAGCTGGCGGTCCCGCAACGGATGTAGATAAAGCGGTGGCGAAATTGATTGTGGAGGAAATTCCAAACGGAGCCTGCTTACAGCTTGGAATCGGTGGTATGCCCAATGCAGTAGGCTCTTTGATTGCAGAATCTGACTTAAAGGATCTGGGTGTCCATACGGAAATGTATGTGGATGCGTTTGTTGATATTGCAAAAGCAGGGAAAATCAATGGTTCAAAAAAGAATATTGACCGATTCCGCCAGGCTTATGCTTTCGGAGCGGGAACAAAGAAAATGTATGATTATATTGATGACAACCCTGAATTGTTAAGTGCACCAGTAAACTATACCAATGATATCCGCTCAATTTCTGCGTTAGACAATTTTATGTCTATCAATAATGCGGTGGACGTGGATTTATTTGGGCAGGTAAGCTCTGAGTCTTCTGGAATTAAACATATCAGCGGTGCAGGCGGACAGCTTGATTTTGTGTTGGGGGCTTATCTTTCCAATGGTGGAAAGAGCTTTATCTGCTGTTCCTCCACATTTAAAACAAGAGACGGCGAATTGAAATCCAGAATTCTGCCTACCTTGCATCCAGGCTCCATTGTTACAGATACTCGTGCAAATATCCACTATCTTGTTACAGAGTATGGAAAGGTAAATCTCAAAGGATTGTCCACATGGCAGAAATGTGAAGCAATTATTTCTGTAGCACATCCTGATTTTAGAGATGAACTAATCAAAGAAGCAGAAAAGATGCATATTTGGAGAAAGAGCAATAAATAACCCCAAAAAGAATATGTACAGGGTCTGCCCCAGCGAAGGGAGAATCCTGTACATATTCTTTCTTGTTCTATAGGAAAGACACTACGAATTACTTTGTATAAAAACGGTAAATAGTCTTTGTGGTAAACTCTTCTCCTGGGTGTATCAATGGTGATGGGAAATTTTTCTGATTTACGCTGTTAGGATAGAATTGGGATTCCAGGCAAAAACCGCATCTGTTACTGTAGGCTGCACCTCCTTTGCCCACTTGGTCTCCAATAAAGTTTCCAGCGTAAAATTGTACGCCGCAGCAGTCAGTAGAAGCTTCCATTGCAATTCCGGTTTCCTCGCAGTAAGCATTTGCCATAACCTTCATATTTCCAGGCTTATCGTCCAATACATAATTGTGGTCATATCCGCCAGCAAATTTTAACTGTTCAAAATCTGCCTGGATATCCTGGCCAATGGGCTTCATTTTACGGAAATCCATGGGTGTTCCTTCTACGGGTGCGATTTCCCCTGTTGGGATGGAATTTTCATCCCAAACTGTGGTGTAGCCTTCTGCCAGAATCTGCAGGTATTGCTGTTCCATGGAACCACTGTTGTGTCCCCCTAGATTAAAATAAGAATGGTTGGTGCAATTCATAACTGTAGTTTTGTCTGTTTTTCCCTTATAGGAAATTTCCACTGCATTCTCATCTGTTAATGTATAAGTAACTTCTACTTCAAGATTTCCAGGAAAGCCCTGATCCTCTTCTCGGCTGAGGTGGAAAAAGGTAATACTGTTTTCCGTATATTCTTTCACTTCCCACAGGACACGGTCAAATCCATTTGGCCCGCTGTGGAGATTAAAGCAACCTTGGTTTGCCGTAAGCTGGCATAGGTTTCCGTCTATTACCATCTGTGCTTTGTCAATCCGATTTCCATTTCGTCCAACGGTTGCTCCAAAATAGCAGGTATGGTTTTCATATTCTGCAGTGCTGTCAAAGCCTAATACCACATCCTGTATGTTTCCATTCTTGTCTGGAACAAGCACAGATACTAAAGTTGCTCCATGGTCTGATACTTTTATCACAATATCATTGTGATTTTTTAATATGTATAAAAATGTTTCTTTTCCCTGCCTGTTTTTCCCGAATGATAATCGTTCCATCTCTTAATACCTCCTCATGGTTCTATTGTATGGCTTCTGCAATTAATTTATCTGATTTTAAAATATGATTGGATAACCATCCGAATAAAAATTCCATTAATTCCTCAAGGTATTTTTGCTGATTCTGGTCTACTTGGTCCAGATCAATATCCTCAAGCTTTGACACAAACGCCCGGTGTGCCATTTTTTGTGCCTCCAGTCCAGGATAGTGGATACTTTCCATATATTCTTCTTCATCTTGAAAATGTTCACTGGTATAATTTTTTAATTTTTCCAAAATTGCTATAATTTCATCGTATTTATCATGAAGGAGTTCTGCTTTTACCAGTGCATTGGCGTCACCGATAATTTCAAATAATGTTTCATGTTCTCCGTCAATCAGTGGAATGCCTGTCATATATTTTTCTGTAAATACACAGGGGTTTTCTTGTTTTTTCCATTCTTCTATGGAAGGCATTTTTCCAATGAGAATATCACTGCTTAAGATATGCTGATATAGCCATCGAACCAGATATTGTAGTAAATTATCTAACATTGTCTGTTGGTTTTCCAGTTCATCAATATTGGTAAAGCTGATAATGTCAATTTTCTCCCGAAATGCCATATGCTGTTTTTTCTGCATTTCTAATTCTGGATCATTGATGGCTGCCATATATGCTTCTTCATTGGCAAAATGTGTATCAGTATAATCTTTTAATTCTTCTAGGACCTCCGAGATTTGGTGATATTTATCCTCCAGCAATTCATTGTGCAGTAATCTAATAGTTTGATTAATCAATTCAAATAGCTTTTCATGTTCTTTGTCAATTTGTTCGATTCCTGTTAAACAGTCCTCTGTAAATCGGTACATATTCCTTCTCCTTTCCCTTTGCCCAAACTATTTTATCGCATGGTAGTATGCTTATTTGGGCATTACCGACATTATAGCACTATAAAAGTTAAAATCCAAGAAAATGAAAAGAAATGTTCTATTTTTTTGATTTTGGTCATTTTGTTATTGGAGTATCTTGTTTTTCCAATCAGATGAAAATCCCATTGCATAAAGAATATCCTTTGTGGATAAAAAAATAGGAGAACCAATTATATAAAAAATAATGTATAATAGTATTATCAGATGAGGTAAGTAAATCTCATGAATGGAAAGGAGAATACAGAATGTTGGAGGTAATGGATGAAATGGCAATCAGCGAAAGGAAATAAGTGATAGAAAGGATGTATTATTATGGCAGGTATGAACCCTACTCAAATGTTTCAGTTAATGGGTGCATGGCAGAAGTTTACTGCAAATCACCCCAAATTTCCTAAGTTTCTCAAAGCAATTGCCGCTGAAGGAATAAAGGAAGATACGATTATAGAAGTCAATATTACAACTCCAGAAGGAAAAACGTATTGCTCAAATTTGAAAATCACACAGTCTGATTTGGAACTGTTTGAACAGATGAAACACATTTCATAATGTTTTCTTATTCGAAGGACCTTGTTCTTTGAAAGTATTAAAGTGAATATCTATCCAATGGGAATGTCCTCGGGTCTGATATGGAGATAAGCGCATATTCGCAAAAAGTCATCTGCATCCAGAAGCTCTCCAGTGCCAACATGAAGGTTTTCCAATGAAATCTCTAATATGTCTGCAATTGCCTCCGGTGAAATATGATTTTGCTTCATCTGTTCTATTAGCCATTTTTTTGCCTGTTCCCCCATATCATTCCTCCCATTCACCATCATTGTTTTTGGTATTGTACCTATTATATCCTCTTTTTGAGAGAAATTCAATAGAAGTTTGTGCTGATTAAAGAGAAATTTTTCTAATTTTATTGACGAGAATTTTGGGGTAGTCTATGATTAGAAAAGAGGTGAGGGCATGAAAAATCCAAATATTTCCAAAGTCTTGAAAGCATATCGAAAGTTAAACCATTATTCTGTGAATGATTTGGTACTGAAGCTAGAAGATCATCATCTGCCTGTTGCTCCCAAAACAATTTATGGATGGGAAAGCGGTCAGACACAGCCGGATGCAGATACGTTGTTGACTCTCTGCAAAATATATAATATTGATAATATTTTAGGCACCTTTGGATACAATGATACCTTGGATGACTTTTTTCTTTCTGGAGAAGAACGCCGTTTAGTGATGCAGTATCGGAAGCTCCCAGGAATGCGGGAAGCTGTCAAAAAACTTTTGGAAATAGAATAATATCAAAGAATTAGCCTCCTAGCGATTCAAAAGAGCGTATACTAGGAGGCTGATTTTGGTTAATGGTTCAATTAAACTACACCTTGTGCAATCATAGCTTCTGCTACTTTTTCAAATCCGGCAATATTAGCGCCTGCCACATAATCTCCTTCTTTGCCATAACGCTTTGCAGCGTCATCTAAATTGTGGAAAATGTTTACCATAATGCCTTGGAGCTTGCTGTCGACTTCTTCAAAGGTCCAGCTTAAGCGTTCAGAGTTCTGGCTCATTTCCAGGGCAGAGGTTGCTACGCCGCCTGCATTTGCAGCTTTTCCAGGAGCAAATAAAACGTTATTCTGTTGTAGGTATTCGGTTGCATCTAAGGTAGTAGGCATATTTGCGCCTTCTGCTACTGCAATACATCCATTTGCTACCAATGCTTTTGCATCCTCTAACAGAAGCTCATTCTGGGTTGCACATGGAAGCGCCACATCACACTTAATGGTCCATACGCCGCGGCCTTCGTGGTATTCTGCACTTGGCCTTGCTGCTGCGTATTCTGTCAGACGAGCACGTTTTACTTCTTTTACCTCTTTTAACAGTGCAACGTCAATGCCTTCTGGATCGTAAACCCAGCCAGTGGAATCACTAACAGTTACTACCTTTGCACCTAACTGATGTGCTTTCTGTGTAGCATAGATTGCCACATTACCAGAACCAGATACACAGACAGTCTTTCCTTTTATGTCATGTCCATTGCATTTTAACATTTCTTCAGTCAGATACAAAAGACCATATCCGGTTGCTTCTGTACGTGCCAGGGAACCACCATAAGAAAGACCTTTTCCGGTGAGTACTCCTTCATAAGTACCACGGATTTTTTTGAATTGGCCAAACATGTAACCGATTTCCCTTGCTCCAGTTCCGATATCTCCAGCAGGTACGTCTGTGTCTGCTCCAATGTATTTGCATAGCTCTGTCATAAAGCTCTGACAGAATGCCATCACTTCACGGTCTGATTTGCCCTTGGGGTCAAAATCAGAACCACCTTTACCGCCACCAATCGGAAGGCCTGTAAGGGAATTCTTAAAAATCTGCTCAAAGCCAAGGAATTTGATGATTCCAAGATTTACTGAAGGATGTAACCTTAATCCGCCCTTGTAAGGACCGATGCTGTTATTGAACTGTACCCGGTAACCTGTGTTTACCTGAACCTGTCCTTTATCATCTACCCATGGTACACGGAATTTGAACTGTCTGTCTGGCTCTGTCAAACGCTCTAATAATGCTTCTTTCCGATATTTTTCTTCGTTTGCTTCAATGACTGGACGTAAAGAACTCAAGACTTCTTTTACTGCTTGATGGAATTCAGGCTCTGCTGGATTCTTTGCAATAATACGTTCTAATACTTCATCTACATAGCTCATATCTTTTCTCCTTTACACTTTAGACAACATCTTTATATTTACCAGGTACTATTTTAGTATGAATTTTTTTATTTTGCAATCTTTTTCTTTTATTCTTTACCATTTTATTGCATCAAAGTGTTTTACCATGTATAATAATGGGCGGTTGGAACTGTTTCCAGATCATATTTATGAAAAATAGAATGCTAAAAGATATCACGAATGGAGGAACTTATGAATCATTTCCGAAAAATCACTACAAAGCAGCTTGTGTTTTCTTCTGTTGCCGTTGCACTTGCCATGGTTACTTCTATGATTAAGTTATTTCAAATGCCCATGGGAGGCTCGGTTACCTTGCTGAGTATGTTATTTCTAACGTTGGTGGGATACTGGTATGGGCCGTATGCAGGGATGGTAGCCGCAGTTTCTTATGGTTTTTTGCAGTTTGCCATAGAACCAGTTTTCTACAGCTTACCCCAGATGCTGACAGACTATCCTTTGGCCTTTGGTGCGTTAGGGCTGTCAGGTTTTTTTTGCAAACAAAAGCATGGACTAATCAAAGGTTATATTGTTGCAGTTTTGGGGCGTTATTTTTTTACCTTTTTATCAGGAATTATTTTTTTCGCCTCTTATGCGCCAGAAACCATGGCAGCTCCTGTGTATTCCCTTGTTTATAATGGCTCCTATTTGGGGGCGGAAGCAGTGATCACCCTGATGATTCTTGCACTGCCTCCAGTAGCCCATGGGTTGGAGCAAATCAAACGATTGGCGTTAGAAGGTTAGCGCCTCTATGGCCTGATGTTTTCTGCTCTGTGGATGTTCTCATATTCTTGTTCAGACAAGCCATAGACGCAGGCAATCAGTTTGTCTGCTTTCTCATAGTATGCCAGCCACTTTTTTTCATCTTTTTCTATCATGATTTTTTCTGCAAGGGAGATAATTTCCTGCTGTTGTTTTTCGGATGGAAACGGAAGTGGAAGTTGTTCCAGATAAGTACGCAGGATTTTCATGGAATGGAATTTCCGGCTGTAAATAAACTGGGCCACTGTGGAATTTAATATTGCCATAATATATTTGATATCCATATGGGGCACATGGGGAATCAAGATGTTGCAGCTATTTAGAGATAATCTTTGCTGGTTGTCGTAGGCAAAGATAAGCTGGTTACCAATAAAGCGATAGAGTAATTTTTCCTCTGCCCGGTAATATTCTTCTTTTGCGCTTTGCTGAAATTTTTCTGGTGCATAAATCAGGTAGGTTTCTTTGGGTGTAATTTTATATTTATGAATATCGGTTCCTTTTAACACGATTTCGTTTTTTGTGGTTTGTTCTTTTTGCACCCAGCGCTTATTGTTGCCAGTTACGATTCCCAGGGCAAATTCCGCCTGGTTCTTAAGAAAAATCATATGTTCCTGGTGTTGTATTTTTTCTATTAATTCATATTCTTCATCAGAGATATGAAAATTAAAATGTTCAGGGTCTATCTGACGGTCAGTTTGGATGGTGAACATTTTGCCATGATAGGAAATTTCTATGCCTCTGGTATGGAATGGCTTTTTTGTTTTTCGTATCTGCAAAAGAACTGCTGGGCATTGCACTTTGTCAAAGACATTTCCCAGATATTCCAGATGCTCGATTTGTGCCTGATGTAAAATTATTTTGCGGATTGCCAGATGGGATTTCACATGCAGAAGCGCTTCAGGGAGCACAAATGCAATTTTTCCTCCATAAGACACGGCGTTTAGGGCTTGTTCCACAAATACAAGATAGGATTCAACATGAGATCCTTTTGCTGTTTCAAATTTCTCTTTTAACGAGGCTCGCACATCTTTGGAAAACTGGGATCCCCAAGGTGGATTGCCTAAAATAAAATCGTAAGAGTTCTGTTCTTCCAGAAGAAAATCTTGGATCGTTATATGCTCCTTTATCATTGAAACTGGAGTATCTTTAAATTTTAACGCCATATTGATTCTTGCGGCTAAGATACTGATTCGATCAATGTCTCTGCCAAAAATCTGTTCCATAGTAAAATAATTTGGAAGCTGTAGCAAAAAATTTCCAGTGCCACAGCAGGGGTCCAATATCCTGGTTTGTAGTTTTACTTCCTGGGGCAGCAAAGATTGTATTAATTTGTGTACGGTGTAGGTTGGGGTATAGTAAGAGCCTGCGGCTTTTCGCTCTCCCAGATTTTTCAGGGAAATGTAGAGCAGTCCCAGAATATCCACATTTTTTTCCAACAAAAAGGAAACCTGGAATGCCTGGGGGATGTTCTTTTGCACAGTCATGCATAGCTCTTTTGAATATGACGTGGATGTTTCATCGGATAAAAGCTCCTGGATGAGAGTGTCATACTGTCCCAATGGGATTTCACCCATACTGTAATGGAGAAGAAAATTTTCTGTAAATGCGGTATTTCGCTCATATGCCTGGCATAAAAGCTGGATGGCGCATTCTGCCAGAATTGCTCGTATCTGGCTGTCAGCAAGGAAAGAATCTTCTAGCTGTTTTATCATTTCCTGGATGGTCTCAAAATTTTGGGAATCTTTGGGAATGTAATTTCTATATATGGTATTGCCACGGATATATTTTTTGTTTCTTCTGGATTTTAAGGAACCAGTATCCTCTTTTTGCAGCTTTTTTTGTATTTTGCTGGTGTATGCAGCAGAAAAATAAGGTTTTCCCAGCCGTTCTCTGTCTGGATGTAATTTTCCAAGTTTGATCCAATTTCGCCCTGTTGCCATAGAAATGGATAATATGCTGCAAAATTCTTTTAAGGAATATTCCAGGTCAGTTTCCTGGGTGGTTGGTTTTTTCATGTTGTTCTCCTGTTGCAAAAGGAATTTTTGTTGTAAGAGAGTGTGTTTGAAACACGTTCTAGAGCAAAGTATACACTTTATTGGAAAAGCAGTAAATACAATTTTATGGAAAGGGACGTAACGCTGCACAATATCTGAAAGCTTCAATATATTATCATATAGGAGATTCAGACATATTTGTGTGTTTCATCCTATAGATAGAATGTCAGATAGGAGCTTAAGGTATGGAAAATAGGGAAAAGACATTGGTAAATAATTGTGACTTTATGGGAATCAGACCAATGATGATGGATTTGCCATATCCTGCCATTCAGGTGAGAGAAAAAAATCCGTTATATGCCAATCTGCTCAGCATTGATTATTGCGGCGCAGTCTCTGAATTGTCTGCAATTACCCAGTATATCAACAATGAAAACCGTCTGTCCTGTGAGAATTGTCCTGGGGCAAAGACGTTGCTGGGAATTGCCATGGCAGAGATGATACATTTGCAGAAATTAGGGGAACTGATTGTTTTACTGGGAGGAAATATTAATTTTTCAGCAAAATACCGTAATGGCAGCATGAATAAAATGTGGACACCAGAATATTTGCAGATTCCAGAAAATTTCAAAAATATGCTGTTGGCGGATGTGGAGTCTGAAAAGGCCGCAATCGCTCAGTATGAGGCGCATATTAAGGTGATCAAAGATGATTGTGTAAATGCTGTTTTAGCACGAATCATCCATGATGAGGAATACCATATTATGCTGCTGCGCACAATGCTGCAGACAATGTAAAGAAACAGCAAAAAATTACTGATACAGCGGACTGTTTTGTCCGTTGTATCACAGTGTGTATAAATCTTTTTCTTCTATAAGGAAAAAAACTTTGTCACGCTAATGTACGAAAGTATCTTTCCTTATAGAAGAAAAATAACTCTTATCGCATTGCGGCGGGTATGTAATCTGACGCAATGCGGCCCGCCGCAGGCGGAGAATCCTGTAAGTTTGATGTAATTTTATTAAAGATATTTTAAGATTAGACTTGCATGTGAAAAAATCATGTGCTATAATACATTACGGTTGGGGTGAAGGAAAGTAACTCCTAAAGTTATGGATGGATTCCCGAGTGGCCAAAGGGGGCAGACTGTAAATCTGTTGGCGACGCCTTCGAAGGTTCGAATCCTTCTCCATCCATTAGATATAAAGAAAGATGGAAGATATCAGAAGGGAGAGACCAAAACGGTTCGAATCCTTCTCCATCCATTTATATTTTGCCGCAGTGGCGGAACTGGCAGACGCGCAGGACTTAAAATCCTGTGGTGGTGACATCGTACCGGTTCGATTCCGGTCTGCGGCATTTGTAAAAAGGCTTATTTCACGGTTTGATAAGTCTTTTTTTATTGCAGTTTTGTAGTGCATTCCTCACTATATTTTCCGCAGAAAAGAGGGCTGTCGGGAAATGGATAGTTCTAAGTAGGGGGCAGGTATGACTCGTATGAGTCATACCTGCCCCCTGAAACTTTTCTATAAAAAGATGGCTAACGACAACCACCTTTCTCTCCGTTACATGTTATAATGTAACTATGTAAAAACAAGATTATTATAACCAATTTTTTGAGTTCGGGCAACAGAAAATTAACTTCAGTTTCTTGGAAATTGAGTTTACCTGATGACAATCCAGTCTATACTCTCAAAAAAGTGATGGGGGAATTAGATTTTTCTGGCTTGTTAGCCAATTGTTCAGATAAGGGAAGAACTGGGCACAACCCAATTATTTTGAATTATCAACTCTTACGACGATTAAAAAAGGAAAGCTTTCTAACATTAGAAACGCTTTTTATTGATGGAACAAAGATGGAAGTAAATGCAAACCGTTACACTTTTGTATGGCATGGAACGCTCAATTATCATCTGGCTGGAGATGTGGTTTAACAGAAGAGGAACTTTTATTTACTGCATCCAAAAATAATGCTTCCCACTATAAATAGAGATACCCCACAGAATGTGCCAGTGCAAAACGGCATTGTTTCCGCAGGGTATCTCTATTTTTCTTTAAAGTCGGAAGAAATCAGCATTAGCCGACTTCCCCTTCATGAACTCTTTCTATAACTTTTAAGTGTTCGCAGATACAGTATTTGCAGCGGCAAGGAATAATTCGTATTCCTGGATGCAATGGTTATTTCCATTTCGGGCATCAAATTTAAAAGAAATTTCTCTAGCCTGCTGACGAAAATATTCTGCCAATGTTTCTGTCTGATAACATTCATCTTCTCGTTGCCAAGGATGGGCGCCAGGAAGGGAAAAGCGTACCGTTTCCTTTCCACTTTTTTTCAGGCTTCGCATCATGATTTCAGCTCCAATAGAGAATTCCATCTTATCCAAAGGGATGGTAGTAATCGCTTGAAAAGGAGCTTCTTTTAAGAAAAAGTTCCAAGCAGCATTCTGATCTGTGGCTGTTAAATAAACCATGGTATCAGCAAAGTAGGGGCTGTGCATCTTAAATTTTTTGCAAAGTTTTTTTAGAAGGTTATAGTAAGGAGCTGCTTGTTCAAAATCCTGTCTGCGCACGGCATAACAGTACAGAAGCCGTCCATATTCATATACAAGCTGATCTTGCTTGTGATTTTTTCGTTCCAACATTTTTGTAACTTTCAAAAGAGTGTCCAGGTCATCGTACCAACATGCCATTTCTCCAATAAAATCCAAGGAAAAGGCGTCTCTGCAATGAGTGGTTCGGCAAAGAGTTTTAAAATCTTTTAAGCATTGCATGGCCCGTTCTTTGTCATTGGTTTGTCGGTATAACCGTGCAGAAGAGATATAATAATCAAACAACGAATAACCATATTGCTGGCAGAAATTTTTGTATTTTTCTAAATATTTTTCCATATCGGAGATAGGAATCTGATAGAAAAAGTCAGCACAGCTTATCATTACAGAAAAGATGTCCTGTACAGTATCAATCGTTCCACTGTAGTGGCAGTCTGGCATCTTAATGTCTGGATGTTCTTCAAAGATTTTCAATATTTCCGGAAAAATCAAATAGATGTAAAGCAGGAGATTGCTGGTATCATCCGACCTGCAGGCATTGGCATACTCACAGCGGAAATATAGCATGTAACTGTAATCTTTTGCCAAATCTGCCTGTCGGATTGCTTCGCGGATACTGGATAACTGTGCTTCTCCGGGATTTAGCTTTTCATATTCCTGGATGAGTTCTAGTGGTTGAAACATTTTCATTTCTCCTTTTAAAGCATATCATAAAAATCATAGGGATTGGAAGAATTGGGGTATTCCATATCCTGTATCAATTCTTCGATTGATTGTAAATATCCTTCGATTCCGCCGAATTGAATTAATAAGGTGAGAATCGAGTAAATGAAAAACAGAATTCCACAAATGATCGCGATGATGCCTAAAATAAGGCCAGCCTTGGCATAACTGTTTGTATGCATTTCACCGCCTCTGGAAAGTAAAGCAAATATGATAGCCAGAGAGCCAAAAATCATAGCAGGATAGATGCAGCAGCTCATAATAAGTCCAAAGATTCCCATGATTAAAGATGTTACGGACATACCTGCGGAACGCATTTCTATATAAGATTTATTTGATTCATAGTCCATAAGAAGCCTCCTTAAAATTTTTATTTCTCAAACTATTGTAGCATGTGTGAATCCAAAATACAAATATATTTTCTTGAAAGCCAAAGGCAAATCAGCTATAATGTAGAACAAAAGGCTGCTTTTGCACAAAGGGCTGTAGAGCAGTATGCGTATCTGATTGACGGCTGTTTATGTCTGGGGCAGCAGGCAGAAAAAAGAAGGAGAATCACCCATGGATATTATTGCAAAACTGGCAGAAGAGTTGAATATTCGCAGGCAGCAGGCAGAAGCTGCGGTGAAGCTGATTGATGAGGGAAACACAATTCCCTTTATTTCCAGATACCGAAAGGAGGCTACAGGAGCCTTAAACGATGAAGTTCTTAGGAATCTGTTTGAACGTCTGACTTATCTGAGAAATCTGGAGGAAAAAAAGGAGCAGGTATTATCCAGTATAGAAGAACAGGGAAAACTCACCGAGGAATTGAAACAGCAGATTTTCTCAGCGGAAACATTGGTAGCAGTGGAGGATTTGTATCGTCCCTATCGTCCCAAACGAAGAACCAGGGCAACCATTGCAAAGGAGAAAGGCTTAGAACCTCTGGCAAATATTATTTTGCTGCAGATGACAAAAGAAAGTCTGGAAACAGAAGCAGAACCGTTTTTGAACAGTGAAAAAGGGGTGGAGACTCCAGCGGATGCCATTGCAGGAGCTATGGATATTCTAGCAGAAAATATTTCCGACGAGGCAGATTACCGGAAATATATTCGTGACCTGACCATGCGCACAGGAAAAATCATTTCTGCTGCGAAAGACCTTAAAGCAGAATCGGTATATGAAATGTATTATGAATTTGAAGAAGGTCTTGCAAAATTGGCAGGCCATCGGATTCTTGCTTTGAATCGAGGAGAAGCAGAGAAGATTTTGAATGTGAAGGTGGAGGCTCCTGTAGAGAAGATTTTACAATATCTGGAGAAAAAAGTAATTTCCAGGGACAACCCCCGTACAACTCCAACCTTGCAGGCGGTGATTGAGGACAGCTATAAGCGGTTGATTGCCCCAGCCATTGAGCGGGAAATCAGGAATGAATTAACGGAACGAGCGGAAGACGGCGCAATTCGGGTATTTGGAAAAAATTTGGAGCAGCTTTTGATGCAGCCGCCCATTGCAGGAAAAGTAGTTTTGGGCTGGGACCCTGCCTTCCGTACTGGATGTAAGCTGGCAGTGGTGGATTCCACGGGAAAAGTATTGGACACTACCGTAATTTATCCTACTGCCCCACAAAATAAAGTAGAAGAATCCAAAGCAGTTTTGAAAAAATTAATTGAGAAATATGGAATTTCATTGATTTCTGTAGGAAATGGAACAGCCTCCAGAGAATCGGAAATGATTATTGTGGATTTACTAAAAGAGCTTTCACAAGCCAAAGTGCAGTATGTGATTGTAAATGAAGCAGGAGCTTCCGTATATTCTGCCAGCAAACTGGCTACCGAAGAATTCCCAAACTTTGATGTGGGACAGAGAAGTGCAGCTTCCATTGCAAGGCGTCTTCAAGATCCATTGGCAGAATTAGTGAAAATTGATCCAAAATCTATTGGGGTAGGTCAGTATCAGCATGACATGAATCAGAAAAAATTAAGTGATGCTTTGGGAGGCGTGGTGGAAGACTGTGTAAATAAGGTAGGTGTGGACTTAAATACAGCCTCCGCTTCTCTGTTGGAATACATTTCTGGTATCTCAAAAGCGATTGCCAAAAATATCGTAGCCTATCGAGAAGAAAATGGAAGGTTCCTGACCCGGGCACAGCTTTTGAAGGTAGCAAAATTAGGCCCGAAAGCATATGAACAGTGCGCAGGATTTATGCGTATCAGTGACGGCAAAAATCCGTTGGATGGTACAAGCGTCCATCCAGAAAGCTATGATGCCACATTAAAATTGCTGGAAAAGCTAGGATATGAACCAGAAGAAATACGGGAAGGAAAGCTAGCCGGGATTTCCAAAAAAATCTCTGATTATAAAAAGCTGGCAGCAGAGCTGGAAATCGGAGAAATAACCTTGCAGGATATTGTAAAAGAATTGGAAAAGCCAGCAAGGGACCCAAGAGATGATATGCCAAAACCGATTCTGCGCAATGACGTACTGGAAATGAAAGATTTAACACCTGGTATGATTTTAAAAGGAACCGTGCGAAATGTTATTGATTTCGGGGCTTTTGTGGATATTGGGGTTCACCAGGATGGATTGGTACATATTTCTCAGATGACAGAACGCTATATTAAACATCCTCTAGAAGCAGTCAGCGTAGGAGATATTGTGGAAGTAAAAGTGATGAGTGTGGATTTACAGAAAAAGAGGATTCAGCTTACCATGAAGCTTTAAATTTTTCAACAATATTCCTGTTGACAGATACCATCAGCAGGAGTAAAATAAAGCCATAAAATAAATAATGTTCTTCAGGGCAGGGTGACTTTTTTTAAAAAGAATTCCCGACCGACGGTGATACCCCATAGAGGGAAAGTCCGTGAGCCGTAAGGCATGATTTGGTGAGAATCCAAAACCGACAGTACAGTCTGGATGGGAGAAGAAAACATCGTATCGCATGTAGTATTATATGTGCCCTGAATCTTATAGATTCAGGGCCTTTTATATCTTTGGAAATATCTTTCCATTTCATTCCCTGTAGAATAAAAATACGTATGAACATACCAAAAAATTATGAAAAAGGAGTGTTGATGTATTATGAGTACAAAGAATGGGGCAGTAGGAAAACAAAGAGATGTTTGGAAGATGACAATGACAGCCATGTTATCAGCAATAGCGTTTGTGTTGATGTTTTTGGAATTTTCCGTACCAATTATGCCCTCTTTTATTAAGATGGACTTGTCGGAACTGCCAGCTTTGATAGGAGCTTTTGCTATGGGGCCTGTCAGTGGAATGATGATTTGTTTTATGAAAAATCTGCTTCATCTGTTTATGACGACCACGGGCGGAGTGGGAGAGCTCTCCAATTTTATTTTGGGAGCCAGCTTTGTAGTTCCGGCAGGATTGGTTTATCAGAAATGGAGAAATAAAAAAAGTGCCATAATTGGAGCGATCGCAGGAGCGTTTTTGATGGGTGCCATCAGTGTTCTTTCTAACTATTTCATTGTGTATCCAGTATATTATAATTTTATGCCAAAAGAAACAATTTTGACTGCGTATCAGATGATTTTCCCAGGAGTAAAAAATATGCTCCAATGTCTGATTGTGTTTAATGCACCCTTTACATTTGTCAAAGGAATATTCAGTGTGGTAATTACGATGGTTGTTTATAAGCCTTTATCTCCACTTTTAAAAGGAAATTACAGAAATTCCAAAGCTACGCGCAAGGATACAGGCTACGGCGTTTAAAAACAAAGGTTGCTGTAGTAGGCAAAATAATATCTGAAAGAGGAAAAAATATGCAGCAGAATAAGAAGAAAGTGCCAGAGGATTACATGCGTCAGGCATTAGAACTGGCAAAACAAGGAGAAGGGAAGGTGTCTCCCAATCCAATGGTAGGCTGTGTGGTTGTAAAGGATGAGAGGGTGATTGCCACAGGCTTTCATGAGAAGTATGGCGGGTTCCATGCAGAAAGGAATGCTTTGCTGAATTGTACAGAAGATCCCCAGGGAGCAGAACTATATGTGAATTTGGAACCTTGTTGTCACTATGGGAAGACACCACCCTGTACGGAAATCATTATAGAAAAAAAGATAAAGAAGGTCTATGTGGGATGCTTGGATTCTAATCCTAAGGTAGCAGGGCAGGGAATTCAGATTCTGAGGGAACATGGAATATCGGTAGAGACTGGTATTTTAGAGGAGGAATGCCAGGCAGTGAATGAAGTGTTTTTCTACTATGTGGAACATAAGCGTCCCTTTGTAGCCATGAAGTATGCTATGACCTTGGATGGAAAAATTGCCTGTGAGACGGGAGATTCCAAGTGGGTAACAGGAGAAGAGGCAAGAGCCTATGTTCAGTGTTTGCGTAACCGCTATCGGGGGATTATGGCAGGAATAGGAACGGTATTAGAAGATGATCCTATGCTAAACTGCCGTATGGAGGGAGGCAGGAATCCAATACGGATTATTTGTGATTCAAAATTGCGGATTCCCTTAGACAGCCAGGTGGTAAAAACAGCTTCCCAGATAGAGACCATCGTAGCCTTTCATCCTAAGGAAGCAGAGCATTACAGAGCCAATGCAGGGGCGGAAACCCTTGAAGAGGTGAAAAGAAAACTGGAACAGCAAGGAATAATTTTATTGGAAATTCCATTCAAGCAGCCAGAGGATATGGAGCAGCCAGTAAATATAGCCCAAAGCTCAGAGAATTTTCAACGGCTGGATTTATCCCGATTATTGCAAAAGCTGGCAGAACGAGGCATTGACAGCATCTTGTTAGAAGGTGGAGGAACCTTGAATGCTTCCGCATTGCAGGAAGGACTTATCCAGCGTGTGTATGCATTTGTTGCTCCTAAATTGGTGGCGGGGGCAAAGGCAAAATCTCCGGTGGAGGGCAGTGGAATTCCACTTATGAGAGATGCCGTTACGCTACAGGATATAGAAGTAATGAGATTCGGGGAAGACCTGTGCATGATGGGCAGAGTTAGGCGCTGAAAAAATTCACAGAATGCTTGAATCATAAGAAGTGCAGAATGGAGGAAAGTATGTTTACTGGGATTATAGAGGAAATAGGAGAAATTTCTGAAATTAAAAAAGAAACCCTCTCTGCCAAAGTAAAGGTTCGATGCCGAAAGGTATTGGAAGGTACAAAGGTTGGTGACAGCATTGCAGTCAATGGAATCTGCCTTACGGTAACCGCCCTTGCAAAGGATAGCTTTACCGCAGACGTAATGGCAGAAACTATGCGCCGCAGCAGTTTGTCGGAATTGAAGGTTCCAGGAATTGTAAATCTGGAACGAGCCATGGGAGCAGATGGAAGGTTTGGCGGACACATCGTATCTGGACATATTGATGGGACAGGAACCGTGATGGGAATACGACAGGAGGAAAATGCAGTCTGGTATACCATTGCCGCAGAATCAGAGCTTCTTCGGTATATTGTGGAAAAAGGATCCGTTGCATTGGACGGCATCAGTCTGACAGTAGCAGAGGTGACCGATGGGGAGTTTCAAGTGTCAGTGATTCCCCATACTCGTCAGGAGACAGTTTTGACAGAGAAAAAAACAGGAAGTCTAATTAATATCGAATGTGACGTGATTGGAAAATATGTGGAAAAATTGTTGACTGGCAAAACACAAGGGAAACAGGAAAGTAAAATCACGGAAAATTTCTTAATGGAACATGGATTTTTCTAAAAAATAGAACAAGGAACTTTGTGTTTTTGCATAGTTGCCAAATGAGAAAGGAAGAGAAATATGAGTAAAAAAATTGATTCGGTAGAGCAAGCCATTGCGGATATGAAGCAGGGAAAAATTGTTATGGTGATTGATGACCCAGACCGGGAAAATGAAGGGGATTTTATCTGTGCCACAGAATTTGCCACACCAGAGAATATTAATTTTATGGCAACCTATGGAAAAGGATTGATCTGTATGCCTATGAGCAAAGAGCTTTGCCAAAAGCTTGGGTTAAAACAAATGGTAGAACAGAACACAGATAATCACCAAACAGCATTTACGGTGTCCATTGATGGAATCCATACAGATACAGGAATTTCTGCCTTTGAGCGTTCCGAAACAGCGTTAGCAGCAGTGAAGGATGATGCAAAGCCAGAGGATTTTCGTAGACCTGGCCATATGTTTCCTTTGGAATCCAGAGAAGGAGGAGTGCTAAAACGCACCGGGCACACAGAAGCTACCGTAGACCTTGCAATTTTAGCTGGATTAAAACCAAGCGGTCTATGCTGTGAAATTATGCGGGAAGACGGAACTATGATGCGCACAGCAGAGCTTTTGGAGCTGGCAGAAAAGTTTCAAATGACAGTGATTACCATTGCAGATTTGGTCCGTTATCGTATGGATATTGATAGTCTGGTACACCAGGAGGCCCATGCGAAGCTGCCTACAAAATACGGCGAATTTGAAATCTACGGCTATGTGAATAAGTTAAATGGTGAGCATCATGTAGCATTAGTGATGGGAGATGTTGCTGATGGACAGCCAGTTTTGTGCAGGGTACATTCTGAGTGTCTCACTGGAGACGTATTCGGATCTGGCCGCTGTGATTGTGGAGAACAGTTGGATGCGGCAATGAAAGCCATTGCCGAAGAAGGCAGAGGAATTCTCCTTTATATGCGCCAGGAGGGACGAGGCATTGGCTTAATTAATAAGCTAAAGGCTTATGAGCTTCAGGAAAAAGGATTTGATACAGTAGAAGCCAATGTGGAATTGGGATTTGCCCCTGATTTGAGAGATTATGGAATTGGCGCACAGATTCTTCATGATTTAGGAGCCAAAAAGCTTCGCCTGCTTACCAATAATCCCAAAAAGATTACAGGGCTTTCCGGGTATGGAATTTCCATTGAAGAGCGGGTGGCCATCCAAATGCCAGCGAAAAAAACAGACGTATTTTACCTGAAAACCAAACAAAATAAAATGCAGCATATGACCAATTATTAAAATAAAATATTAGTTTGAATGGAGGAGAAATCTATGAGAGTATTAGAAGGAAATGTAGTAGCAAATGGAACAAAGGTAGGAATCGTAGCGTCCAGGTTTAATGAATTTATCGTATCTAAGCTGGTGGGAGGCGCCCAGGATGCGTTGATCCGACATGGAGTCAATGACGATGATATTACTTTGGCATGGGTACCAGGGGCCTTTGAGATTCCCCTCACCGCACAAAAGATGGCGGAGACAGGGAACTATGATGCAGTGATTTGCCTGGGAGCCGTCATTAAAGGGGCCACCACCCATTACGATTATGTATGTGCAGAAGTCAGCAAGGGTGTGGCAGCCGTAGGATTAAAGACACAAATTCCTGTGATTTTTGGCGTAGTGACTACAGATAATATTGAACAGGCCATTGAGCGCGCTGGAACCAAAGCGGGAAATAAGGGTTATGACGCAGCGTGTACGGCAATTGAGATGGTGAATCTGATTCAGAATATGGTATAAAAGGATGAAGGAGCTGTCGCATTAAGAAAAATGATACAAGATATAGGTGGTTTAGAACGTTCTTCTATATGATATCTTGTATATGTTTTGCTTAGTGCGACAGCTCTTTATAAAAATCTCTTGTACCCCTTAGCGGAACATAGTATAATATATGGCGAAAGAAAAAAGGAGTAAAAAAATGTCAGTAGAATTTGATACATCCATCACGGAGAAAGACATGTACCAGTTTAATCTGTACCATGCGTATCATGGGTTTCAGGGCATTGTTGCAACTCTTGTAGGCATTTGGGTAATGATTATGGCAGTGATAACGTTTGGAAAAGTAGAGGTTATGTATACATTGCTGTACCTGGTATTCGGAGTTGTATTTTTGGTTTATGTACCAGTAAGCCTTTATCTGCGATCCAAACAGCAGATTAAAAGCTCTGAAATTTTGCAGCAGGCCCTTCACTATAAAATCGATGATGCAGGAATTCATGTGTCACAGGGCGAAGAAACTGCGGATTTAGAATGGAAGCAGATTTATAAGATGGTTTCCACCAAAAATAGTCTTCTTATCTATAGCAACCGGGTAAATGCCTATGTAATTCCAAGACAGGCAGTAGGAGATCAATATGAGAAGGTAGTAGGTCTTGCTGTCAACCATTTGGAAGGCTACCGCCTAAAATTGAATCCTTTTCACATTTAAGGGATGCAGCTTTGAAAAACGCATCCCTGAAATCAGAATACCTAAAAGTATGTTAGAAAATTGAGGTTCATACATGTATAAATCGAAATTATTTTCTCTGGAAGAAATTTTTCAATCAGAAGAAAACTATAAAACAGAAACCTTTTCCTCAGAGGAAACATTCCATCTTGGACAAAAAATAGGAGAACAAGCCAAACCAGGGGAAGTGTATACTTTAATTGGTGACCTGGGTGTTGGAAAAACAGTGCTGACCCAGGGAATTGCAAAGGGGCTTGGAATCCAGGAGGCAATCAGCAGTCCAACATTTACCATTGTACAGGTATATGAAGGGGGGAGAATGCCCTTTTATCATTTTGATGTATACCGGATTGGTGATGTAGAAGAGATGGAAGAAATCGGCTACGAGGATTATTTTTATGGTCAGGGTGTGACTATGATTGAGTGGGCAAATTTAATTGAGGAAGTCCTTCCAGAGCGTTATCGGGAAATAAAAATAGAAAAAGATTTGGAAAGAGGATTTGATTATCGCAAGATTACAGTAAGCGAGGTAACAAAATGAAAATATTAGGATTGGACAGTTCCGGCTTGGTGGCTAGTGTAGCTGTTGTGGAGGACGATAATTTGCTGGCGGAATATACGGTGAATTATAAAAAAACACATTCCCAAACATTGCTTCCCATGCTGGATGAGATTGTTAAAATGATAGATTTGGATTTAGGCACGATAGACGCCATTGCCATTGCTGGAGGGCCAGGGTCCTTCACAGGATTGCGGATAGGTTCCGCAACGGCCAAGGGACTGGGTCTAGCCTTAAAGAAACCTTTGATTCAGATACCAACAGTAGATGGAATCGCCTATAATTTGTATGGCAGCAGGGATATGGTATGTCCTCTGATGGATGCCAGAAGAAATCAGACCTATACTGGACTATATGAATTTACAGAAAAAGGTATGGAGATATTGAAGCCTCAGTGTGCAGTGGGAATTGATGAAATTCTAAAAGAGATAAACAAACGTGGTTGTGCGGTTGCATTTTTAGGGGATGGAGTACCAGTATTTCGTCCTTTTATAGAAGAAAACTGCCAGGTGCCATATTCCTTTGCACCCGCCCATGTAAATAAACAGAGAGCGGCGTCTGTAGCATCGCTGGCGCTTATTTATTACCAAGAAGGAAACATAAAGACAGCGGCGGAGCATAGTCCAGATTATCTGCGCCTGTCTCAGGCGGAACGAGAACGGCTGGCCAGGGAGCAGACAAATGAGTGAATCCATGGAAGAGAGACAATTGCAATTTCGCAAAATGAAAATACAGGATATTTCTGCTGTTGTTCAAATAGAAAATCAATTATTTTCACAACCGTGGTCAAAACAGGCATTTTTGGAATCCATGGAGGAGGATACTCTTTTTGTTGTAGCCGCAGATCAGCATGAGATTGTTGGATATTGCGGAATGTATTGTTCCTTTGAAGAAGGGGAAATTACAAATGTGGCGGTAAAGCCGGGGAATCAGAACAGGGGAATTGGTGGCAGAATGCTGCAATATCTGTTGGCACAGGCCCGCCAAAGAAATATCAGCCGCATAATTCTGGAAGTGCGTGTATCCAATAAAAATGCCATTCATTTGTATAAAAAATTAGGGTTTCAAAATTGCGGAATTCGAAAAAATTTATACGAAATGCCAAAGGAAGATGGTATGATTATGTTATTAGAGGGATAACGTTTGTAAAAGATATCACCATTGTGCATATATGTGGGATAATAGAATCATGTAGCATGCATATGATTGGCTGTAATTCCCTCTTTCAAATCTTGTGGTTCATTGGCTATAATAGAATTGTCGAATTAGGAAAATCACACGATAAGGAGAGAGACTATTTTAAAAATAGCTTTGAAAGCAGGGAGGACAGCAGATGAAAACAGAACGCCAGGAAATTATATGTAATTGCTGTAAAAAAATAATACAGAAAAAAAGCAGGATACCCGATACAGAATTTTTACATGTAGAGAAGGAATGGGGATACTTTTCTGAAAAAGATGGAGAGATACAGGAGTTTGATGTTTGTGAAACCTGCTATGATGAGTGGGTGAAGAGCTTTCAGATTCCTGTAAAGACAATAGAAGTAACGGAGTTGGTTTGATTCGAAAGGAAATGTTATGTTAGATGTTTGTTTACTGGGAACAGCAGGGATGATGCCGTTGCCTTATCGTTGGCTTACATCATTGATGACGCGGTATAATGGGAGCAGTCTTTTGATAGATTGTGGCGAAGGCACTCAGATTGCTATGAAGGAGAAGGGCTGGAGCGCCAAACCCATTGATACCATATGTTTTACCCATTACCATGCAGATCACATCAGTGGTTTGCCTGGTCTTTTGCTTACTATGGGAAATGCTGAGCGAACGGAGCCTTTGACTATGGTAGGACCGAAGGGATTGGAACGGGTAGTGAATGCTCTTAGAACCATTGCGCCAGAACTGCCATTTGAGGTTCGTTATGTGGAGTTGACACAGCCGATAGAGCATTTGATTCAGCAGGGATATCATATTACTGCATTTCGGGTAAACCATAATATTACCTGCTATGGATATACCATTGAGATTCCAAGAGCTGGGCAGTTCCAGGTGGAGAAGGCAAAGGATTTGGGAATTCCAGTGAATTGTTGGAATAAGCTTCAAAAAGGAGAGAGTCTTGTATTGGAAGGGAAAACCTATACTCCAGATATGGTGCTTGGAGCTCCTAGAAAAGGAATTAAATTAACTTATTGCACCGATACCAGACCGGTAACTGCTATTACGGAAAATGCCAAAAATGCCGATTTATTAATTATAGAGGGAATGTATGCTGAGAAAGAAAAAGCAGCAAAAGCCAAACAATATAAACATATGACATTTTATGAAGCCGCAGAAATTGCTAGGGATGCAGAGGTGTCAGATATGTGGCTGACGCATTTTAGTCCATCTTTGGTGCGCGCAGAGGAATATATGAATGAGGTGCGCAGCATTTTTTCTGCTGCTAAGCTGGGAAAAGATGGAAAAACAATAGAGCTGGATTTTCAGTAAGGCTGAGGAGGGATTTTTATGAAAAATGGGATAAAAACAGTCATAGTAGTTGTTTTTTGTGCAGCTTTGTGTTTGGGATATTATTATTACCTTTCACATAGGGACAGTGGAAAAGAAAAAGAAATGACAGAAGTGGAGTTGATAGTTTCCAAGGATTTGGAAAAATCTTATCCAAAGACAGCAAGAGAAGTTGTAAAATTTTATAACCGTATTTTAAAATGTTATTATAGTCAAGAATACACGCAAGAACAGTTGGAAAAAATGACGGAACAAGCAAGGATGCTGATGGATGAAGAATTGAAGGAGAATAATCCCCAGGATCTTTATTTAGAGGCAGTAAAAACAGATGTTGCAAGTTATGAGGAAGATAAAAAGACAATTTCAAGCATCAACATGGAAAGCAGCAAAGAAGTAGAATATAAGACTAAGAATGGCAGGGATTGTGCATATGTAGATGTGTCTTATTTTATGAAAAGCAATAAAAGCGAACAGAAATCAGGCCGTGTCAGCCAGACTTATGTTTTGCGCAAAGATGAAGACAGCAACTGGAAAATACTGGGATTCTATCAGGAGTAATGGAAATGGAAACAAATGGGCAAAGAGATGTGTATATTCTGGCAATTGAAAGCTCTTGTGACGAAACAGCGGCAGCAGTGGTGAAGAATGGAAGGGAAGTATTATCCAATATTATCTCTTCTCAAATTGATTTGCATACGTTGTATGGTGGAGTGGTGCCAGAAATTGCATCCAGAAAACATATAGAAAGAATAAATCAGGTGATTGAGGAAGCCTTATCAGAGGCAGATATGGCTTTGAATGATGTGGATGCTGTGGCAGTTACCTATGGTCCGGGTTTAGTGGGTGCGTTGCTAGTAGGAGTGGCCGAAGCAAAAGCCATTGCCTATGCCGCAAAGAAACCCTTGATTGGAGTACACCATATAGAAGGGCATATTAGCGCTAACTATATAGAAAACAAAGATTTGGAGCCGCCTTTTCTATGCTTGGTGGTATCGGGCGGACATACACATTTGGTAAAGGTTTCAGATTACGGCCATTATGAAATTTTGGGGCGTACCAGGGATGATGCGGCAGGGGAAGCCTTTGATAAAGTAGCTCGTGCCATTGGCCTTGGGTATCCAGGAGGTCCTAAAATTGAAAAAACTGCAAAAGAAGGAAATCCCAATGCCATCGAATTTCCCAGGGCAAAGGTGGCAGATAATCCATATGATTTTAGCTTCAGTGGAGTAAAGTCAGCGGTACTCAATTATATTAATGGGTGCCATATGAAAAATATTCCAATTGTAGAGGCAGATATTGCAGCAGCGTTTCAGAAAGCAGTGACGGATGTTTTAGTGGAACATGCCATGACAGCAGCAAAAGAATTTCGGATGGATAAATTTGCCATTGCTGGCGGAGTGGCATCCAATCAAACATTGCGCAGCAGCATGGAGAAGGCATGCGAAAAAAGGGGGATAAAGTTTTATTATCCATCCCCTATTTTTTGTACGGATAATGCAGCCATGATAGGCACAGCGGCTTATTATGAATATTTGGCAGGAAAAACAGATGGGTGGGATTTGAATGCGGTGCCCAACCTAAAATTGGGAGAGCGATGATGAAAAAGAAAAAATATGCGGCAGTTGTTCTTTCAGCAGGAAAAGGAACACGTATGAATAGCGCCACACCCAAACAATATTTGTTGTTAGAAGGAAAACCAGTCCTTTATTATTCCTTACAGGCTTTTGAAAATAGTATGGTAGATGAGATAATTTTGGTAACTGGGGAAGATGACATAGAATATTGCCGGAAAGAGATAGTAGAAAAATACGGATTTACGAAAATAAAAGCAATTATTGCTGGAGGAAAAGAGCGATATCATTCTGTATTTTGTGGCCTTATGGAACTGAAAAAAGAGAAAAAGCAGCCTGATTATGTGATGATACATGATGGAGCAAGACCTTTTTTGACGGATGCGATTATCCAAAGATGTGCCAAAGGAGTAGAAGAATTTCAGGCATGTATTGTTGGGATGCCCATAAAGGACACGATTAAAATTGTAGATGAGTGTTTATTTGTCAAGGAAACGCCGAAACGGAAATATGTTTGGCAGATACAGACACCACAAGTATTTGAGTTTTCTTTGATTTATAGGGCTTATGAGGAATTACTTCGTCGGGAAAAGAGTGGAGAAACTTTTTTAGTCACAGATGATGCTATGGTATTAGAAGTAATCTGCAGCAAAGAAGTAAAATTAGTAGAAGGTACTTATGAAAATATAAAGATAACAACACCAGAAGATTTGAAGCTGGCAAGGGTTTTTTTGCCGGAGGGCTTGTAGAAGAAATCTGGCAAAAAAATATCTCAATTTCAGATATGGAAGAACTGACTGTTACAAAAAATAAAAAAAGTAAAAAAGCCTATTGACATTTTGAAAATATTTTGCTAGAATCATACATGCGCTGTTGAGAACAGACAATTGGCAATTCGGAGAGGTGTCCGAGTGGTTTAAGGAGCTGGTCTTGAAAACCAGTGATT
>ERZ778511.623-NODE-623-length-31778-cov-8.443558_pt1 | contig 31778 bp, 32 predicted proteins | sample MGYA00510347_ERZ778511 | MGnify/ENA primary metagenome ERZ778511 (study PRJEB29527, sample SAMN07138967) | mouse gut metagenome | material: feces | host: mouse | place: China:Nanjing | collected 2016-01-25 ...
CATGGGGCGGGGCTGTTTTTCTTCACGGACAGCCCTTCTGGTTTTCCTAACAGCGCCAAAAGCCCCTTCGATTTGGGTATGCCGCTGAAACTCAGGACTGCCCCATAGAATAGAAAAGACTCAAAAGGCTTGGCGCAGCAGCCCTTCAAACAGGTCAGCCCGGCATACCCATTGGGGCTTTTCTGCCGCTGGCAAGGAAAACATACGAAGGACTTCCGAATCTCAGAAAAACAGCCCCGCCCCTCGATATCCTCCCATCGGCTGGAAAACCGAGTTTGAATTGGAGGGAATTAATAGCATCCTTCCATCCCTGGAACTGGAAATACTAGAAATCCAACCGCGTTTCCTTGTGGAAGTGAAAGCAGGAAAATTTGTAAAAAACAATAGAAGTTCCCATCCATATTTTTATTCTTACATCGAAGAATCCTTTCAATAAAGCAATGTAGAAAACTGAAAGGGCTGAACTGTTACTCAAAACATCCCTTCAATTTTTCCAGCGCCCGTTTTTCAATCCGGCTCACATAAGAGCGCGATATCCCCAATTTATCTGCAATCTCACGCTGCGTTACCGGTTTTCGGTTATAAAGTCCATACCTCCATTCAATAATTTCACGTTCCCGTCTGTTCAAAACCCTTGGAATCGCCTCATACACCTTACGTGTATTTCCTTTCAGCTCAATCACCTCAAAGATATCCCGATCGGCGCTTTCCACCACATCCATCAAATTAATTTGATTTCCTTCTTTATCTGTCCCAATCGGTTCATACAAAGATACTTCTCGGGAAGTTTTTTTCTTACCGCGAAAATACATCAATAGCTCATTGTCTATACATCTTGCAGCATAGGTTGCCAGCCGATTTCCCCGCTCATAATTAAATGTCGATATTGCTTTAATCAGCCCTATGGTCCCTATGGAGATCAAATCCTCCATATCCTCTTCCCCATTCTGATATTTCCTGGAAATATGCGCTACCAGCCTCAGATTTCGTTCAATCAAAGTGTTTTTCGCTTCAAGGCTGCCCTCTTTCATTTCTTTTAAATAATATTTTTCTTCCTCGGCATTCAGCGGCATTAAAAATGTTTTCAAAAAAAGCACCTCTAAGCTGATTTATTACATTCTATGAAAAATCAAGCTTTGAAGTGCCTTTCCAACTAGAAAATAGTTTTTCTTCATTTTGTACTTGTGGTGCAACAGCAGATACGTTATAATATTATCCAAAAAAACAGGAGGTATTACATTACAATGAATATTCCAAAAGACCCAGTCATCCTCTTAAGCTTTATCAATACACACTTAAGAGACCGCTATCCTTCCCTGGAGGAACTCTGCAAAAGCTGTGACATCTCCATGGAAGAGCTAATTGCTTCCTTAGCGGCAATTGATTACCATTATCAGCCCGACAAAAATCAATTTCTGTAAAGCTATGACCGTTTTCCATAATCCTTCTTCTTTAACACAATTTTCTTAATGTAACGGAAGGTAACATCCTCTCCCTGTTCCGCTAGCATATGCAACAAACGCTCCAGCAAAATCCTGGTATCCCTGTGAAGGATATGATATTCCTTACCGTTTTCATAGTATTCTAAAGGACTGCTGTCTGTATAATCCTCCTTCTTGTATATTTTTGACGCGGACATCCGGTCAATAAACATTTCCACCACATATCGAATCGGCATTTTCATACCCGTCATGGCTTTGTTTTGTCCAGCTCCATAGTCAATCCAATACTCCATATGATGCTTATTTCTGCCTTTGTGATGCAGCCAGGAGGAAGAATATCCCTTTTCTTTCCGCTCAATATTATTGGGACTTAAATTCCCCTGAAAATATTTGCACCCTACCAAAAATTCTGTAGGCGTATATTTAGACAAATCATGCAATAAGCCCTGTTTGTACAATCCTACTCGGAAACAGCCCTTCATGACAAGTATCTTATGGTTTGTAATAGTTTTAAAATGTTGCCAGATTTTCATTTACACACACTCCTGTCTCAATTTGACTCAATAAATCAATTTGCATATCACATAAATCACCAGCAAATGTATGGGATAAAATGCATAAAAAAAATATTTCATAGAAGGTCCGCGCTTCCCATTATATAGGAGCATGGGAAGCGCTGCAAACGTTGCATAAATTTGAACACTTATCCCGTACATCAGATAATTCATCACCACAAAAGCTGCTTGCTTGGCAACCCTATACTGATACAGGATATAAAATAGCAAAATGAAAATCACGCCAGAAGCTCCATAGTCTGTGTTCATAACCTCTGCCAATGCTATAGATGCCAAAAAAGTTAAAAAAGAACTTAATTTTTGTGTTCGTTTCTGACATTGTTCTACTGCTACCAGACCGAAAAACAATGTAAAAAATACATTTTGGTGTCCAAAATATATTCGGCCAAAAAATGCCAGATCAAACGGAAGCTCTGACAAAAGTGCAAACAAAAACAGACGAACCTCATATTTGTGAATATCCTTGGTATGCACAGCTCCTTCCACCAGAAGGAAACAATAAATTGGAAACGCCAGCCTGCCAATCATTCTCAATTGTATATACTGAGGAAACAAGACAGCTCCAACGTGATCGATTAACATACAAATGATGGCAATCCACTTCAAGGTAAAGCCACTGACGCCAAATTTTTGTTCTGTCATCCCTGATCTCCTTTATTTTTTCCAGAATTTGAAACAGACTGACTCCCGCCGCCGTCATCAGAATTCTGTTTTTCAAAATCCTTTTTGGAGGAAATTTCCTTGTCAAAAACTTCTCCTGTTTTTTTCTTCTGCCTCCTTCTCCCTTTTTTTTCTGAATAAGCCTTCCCACTCAGCAAGCAAACGGACTGTTCTTGTATCATAAGCTCCCGGACGTCCTTTAATTGCTCTGGTTCTTTGGGAATGGAAAGTGCACGGGAGGTATCCAACAAAAGCTCCCATTCCATTCCTCCAGGCAATGCAAATTTCTGAGGAACTGTCTGGAAATTATAAGCTGCATACAGGCTTTTTTCCATTCCTGCATAAGCGCCGGAATAAAATATTCCGATAAATCCCCGGTTCATGCCAAAATCCATCTTCCATGCACCGTCACTGTGATAAGAAAGATCTGGATATCCCTTATTCTGATAATCCTGAAGCTTAAAAGGATGGGGATTACGCAGCATAGGCCATTCTCTACGGATTTTAGAGAGCTGCTTCACATAATCCACCAGCCCTCTGGCAAGGGCAGAACGCTTCCAGTCCTTCCAGCCCAGTTCATTATCCTGACAATAAGCATTATTATTGCCTCTTTGACTGTTTCCACACTCATCTCCCATCCAGATCATAGGAACTCCCTGAGCCAGAAAGATGACTGCAAGGGCATTTTTCACCTGGCGTTTGCGCAGCTCATTCACCTGGCGTCTTCTGCTGATTCCCTCCTGCCCACAATTCCCGCTGAAATTCCAGTCATTCCCATCTCTGTTATCTTCTCTGTTTTGTTCATTATGCTTGTGCTCGTAGGAAAAAGCATCCCAGAGGGTAAAACCATTATTTTCTGCGATAAAATTTACAAATCCTTGATGCTTCTGCTGTCTGCGCATCTGACAGGCAAATTCATAGATACTGCCGCCCTGTCGATTCAATATTCTGCGCATTTCATAGAGGAACCTTTCATTATAGGAAAACAATCTGGGACCAAAACGCTGGCTGTCTTCGGCCAGCTCTTCCTGGAACCCCTCAAAAAATAACTTGCAGCTGCTCAAATGGCTGTCCTGTGCCAATAGCTCAGAAACCGATGAACTTCCTAACAACCGAAATCCATCTACATGATATTCCTGTTTCCAATAACGCAATACATCAATAATTAAATGTGGATTTGTTTTTTCTGGGAAATAGAATTCTAAAATACATTCCATTTCCTTCTGATGCATCTTCTGAATCAGGCGTTTTAAATTGTCTGGATTATAATCTTTCCCAAGATATGAAGCTTTCGGCGCAAAATAGTTTCCTGTTGTATATCCCCAATAGTTAATTAAATCCTTTGGCTTGAGCTGCTCCTTGCTTTCATCCAGCATAAGGATTTCCTCAAACTCATACAACGGCATAAACAGCAGCGTAGTAATCCCCAGACTTTTCAAATAATCCAGCTTCCTCTCCACTGCTTCTACCGTTCCATGCCGGCTGTTATCCCCCTGTATTCCTTTGGAAAACCCCCGTACATGAAGCTTATAAATTACCATATCTTCTTTTTTTATTCCCTCATACCCCTCATCTTTCCACTTGAAATCCGAAAAATAAAATGCACCTTTAATCTTGGTCACACTATTTTCTTCCAATGGTTTTCCCTTTAGCAGAAAGTTTGTCTCCTGAAACCCCTGTATTTTTCGTCTTTCTTTTTTGGGAACAAATGCTTCTGTGTTCTGTTCCCTGGGTCTTCGGGAATCCTCTGCCCAAACTTCCCTTCCAGTCACTTTACGGGCATAAATATCCGTTACTTCTTCTCCATTTACTTCAAAATTGTAATCATAATTCTTCCAGTCTAACCCTTGAATGCCAACAGTATATGTAGTACCACAATTCTTGAGGGCTTTCATAGGAATTCTTAGAGCTGGGCTGTTGTCTTTGGGATATAACAGCAGAAAGCAGATAGAATCTTCCGCCGCCTGTCTGGAAAATGAAATGATGTCTTTATGTCTCGTTACGCCTGTTTCTCTTTGATTTCCGGAACAGATTTGAAAATTCATATGTGCCTCCCTTTGATGTCCTTCACTTTAGTTTTCAACTTCATTATAACAATTTCCTTAAAGTTTGGAAAGACATTTTTCCAGGAGTTTTACATTTTTGCAAATTCTTGTGCAAATTCTTCCATAATTTCTGACACATGCTCTATTTTTTTTGCCCGCCAAGCATTGGCGCCACAAAAAATTAACCCTTGTTCCAGATTCCCTTCTACTGCATGAATCAAGGCGTCTGTGATGCAGTAAGGAATATCTTTTTGATTGCATTTTTCCAAGCATTGATGACATTTCCAATGCTTTACTTCTTCCCCTGTTTGGGTTCTACGGATAAATTCATTAAAAATTGCCCGTCCTGGCATCCCCACAGGGCTCTTTACAATCTGAATATCTTCTTTTTTCGCATTCACATATGCCTGCTTATAAGCTTCGCTGGCATCACATTCCCAGGTTGTCACAAAACGGGTCGCCACCTGCACTCCATCTGCCCCTAGCTCCATGGCATGTCTTAGATCCTTCCCGTCATAAATTCCGCCAGCTACCACTACTGGAATATGATACTGATATTTTTCGCTGTACTGTTTGATCAACCTTAAAATGCCCTTTATCTCTGTTTCATAAGCCTCTTCCTGAAACTCTTCCAATTCTTCCAAAGAAAATCCCAGATGTCCTCCAGCCTTCGGCCCTTCGATCACCACCAGATCTGGGCATCGCTTAAATTTCCGATCCCACAATTTACAAATAACCGAAGCCGATTTGACGGAAGATACAATGGGAGCTATTTTGGTTTTGGACTGTTCCACCAACGCCGGTAGCAGCGTAGGAAGCCCTGCGCCTGAAATAATCAAATCTGCGCCTGCTTTCACCGCTGCCCGTACATATTCCTCATATTTTTTGGTCGCCACCATAATATTGGCGCCCACAATTCCGCCCATTGCAATTTCCTTTGCACGTTTGATCTGTTTCCTAATAGCCTTCAAATTGCTCTCAATGGGATTTGCATCAAACTCCGGCTCCTGATACCCAATCTGTGCCGTAGAAATAATTCCTATTCCACCGCATTTTGCCACATTTCCAGCTAATCTTGAAAGGCTGACACCTACACCCATGCCGCCTTGTATCACAGGAACTGGAACCGCTAAATCTCTGATTACCAATGGCTTTTCCACCTTTCTATTTACATATTCCGAAACCGTTCGTAACGCTGTATCGCCAATTGCCCTTCCTCCAAAGGCAGATATTCATGAAGGAACCTGCGAATTTCTTCCTGCATAATTTCTGCTATTTTAACAATATTCTGAGCATTGGCTGGTTGGGCTTCTGGAATAATTTTTTCAATGATTCCTAGTTCCTTTAAATCCTCGGCTGTCACCCGCATTCCTTCCGCTGCCTTAGACGCCTTGGACGCATCCTTCCACATAATAGAGGCAAAACCCTCTGGAGACAAAATGGTATAGGTGGAATTTTCCATCATCCACACTTCATTTCCCACCGCCAATGCAAGGGCTCCGCCACTGCCTCCTTCGCCAATTACAATGCTCAAAACAGGAACCGTCAAATCTGACATTTCAAAAAGGTTTCTGGCAATTGCTTCTCCCTGTCCCCGTTCCTCTGCCTCCATACCGCAAAAAGCTCCTGGGGTATCCACAAAGCATATAATCGGACGATGGAATTTCTGTGCCTGCTTCATCAGGCGTAAGGATTTTCGATACCCTTCTGGGGAAGGCATTCCAAAGTTCCTGGTAATATTTTCCTTGGTAGTTTTTCCTTTTTGCTGTCCTATGACAGTAACTGGGCACCCATCCAAATATGCAATTCCACCCACAATAGCGCCGTCATCTGCAAAATGACGATCACCATGGAATTCTATAAAATCAGTAAAAATCTCCTGAATATATTCAAAAGCCCCAGGACGGTCCTGGGCCCTGGCACGTTGCACTCGTTCCCAGGCAGACACTTTTTCTTTGCGCTTGTTTTCTTCTAACCGGACGGAACTTTTCCTTCGATTGGGAATCAAGGCTTCCTTGGGCTGCACCCGATTGTGCATTACAATTAATTTGGCAAGGGTTTCCTTTAACTCCTCCCGTTCTACAATATTATCAATTAATCCATGCTCCAGCAAAAATTCTGCCCGCTGAAAGCCCTCGGGCAGTTTTTGACGTATGGTCTGCTCAATAACCCTGGGACCTGCAAATCCTACCAATGCCCCTGGTTCCGCCAGGATAATATCCCCCAGCATAGCAAAGCTGGCTGTCACACCTCCAGTGGTAGGGTCTGTCAGCACAGAAATATAAAGAAGCCCTGCATTGGAATGGCGTTTTAATGCAGCAGAAGTTTTTGCCATCTGCATCAAAGAAACCATCCCTTCCTGCATCCGAGCTCCGCCAGAGCAAGTAAAAATAATTACTGGAAGTTTTTCACGGGTCGCCCGTTCTACTGCCCTTGTGATTTTTTCTCCTACAATATAGCCCATGCTGCCCATCAGAAATCTTCCATCACAGACACAGACCACTGCCCGCTCTCCATGAATCGTACCCTGACCACAGGTGACAGCCTCATCAATTCCAAACCGCTCCCGCAAAGATGCTGTTTTTTCCTGATAATCCGGATAATTCAAAGGGTCTTTACTTTCCATCCCCTCATCCCACTTTTCGTAAGACCCCTTATCCATTACCATTCGCAAACGTTTCTTTGTAGTGATGCGGAAATATTTTCCACATTTATAACATACATAATGATTCTGCTTCACATCTTCTTTATAGAGAAGCTCCCCACAGGCGTCACATTTGATCCACAATCCCTCTGGCACCTTCGGCTCTTTTCCCGTCAAGAGCGCAGAACTTGTTTTCTTAAATTTCAACATTTATTTCCCTACTTTCTCATTATTCAAAATATTCCGAAATAAAATGTGTATTGACATTCCCTGACAAAAATACTGGATGATTTAAGATATCGTACTGGAAATCCAGATTTGTAGTGATTCCATCCACCACTACCTCCCCCAATGCACTGCGCATTTTTCTTACAGCATCTTCCCTGTTTTCTCCATGAACAATGACCTTCGCCACCATAGAATCATAAAACGCCGGAATCGTATAACCATTGTAAAGAGCAGATTCAATGCGAACTCCATTCCCTCCTGGAAAATGTAAATCCTTCACAGTTCCTGGACAAGGCATAAAACTCTTTTCTGGATTTTCTGCATTAATTCGGCATTCGATGGCATGGCCCTTGAGAACAATATCTTCCTGATTGATATGTAAAGGCTCTCCTGCCGCAATTCTGATTTGCTCCTTGACCAAATCAATTCCTGTGACCATCTCTGTGACCGGATGCTCCACCTGAATCCTAGTATTCATTTCCATAAAATAAAAATTTTTATTTTTATCCAGCAAAAATTCTATCGTTCCTGCATTTTCATAATGAGCGGCTTTTGCTGCCAAAACTGCTGTCTGCCCCATACGCTGACGCAATTCCTCTGTTATAGCCGCGCTGGGAGACTCCTCTAGCATCTTCTGATGACGTCTTTGAATGGAACAATCCCGTTCTCCAAGCCAAAGGACTTTCCCATATTTATCTGCAAGAACCTGAATTTCAATATGCCTTGGCTCTTCAATATATTTTTCAATATACATGGTATCATCACCAAAGGCATGCACCGATTCCTGTTGGGCCAGTCGGAAATGGTTCTCAAATTCCAAAGCATCCGCGGCAATCCGCATTCCTTTTCCTCCTCCGCCGGAAGAAGCCTTTATCATTACCGGATAACCAATTTTCTCTGCAATTTTCAAGCCTTGCTCCCACTCATAAACAGGCTCCTTTGTTCCAGGCACAACAGGAACTCCAGCTTCCATCATCGTAAGCCTTGCCTGTGATTTATTTCCCATTTTCCCAATAATATCACCGGAAGGTCCAATAAAAGCAATCCCACAGCTTTGGCACATATTGGCAAAATGTTCATTTTCTGACAAAAATCCAAATCCCGGATGAATGGCTTGGGCTTTGGTTGCAATGGCTGCGCTTAAAATCCGCTCCATATTCAGATAGCTTTCTGTCACGGGGGCTCTTCCGATACATACCGCTTGATCTGCAAGCTGTGTATGCAAAGCCTCCCGGTCTGCTTCTGAATATACTGCAACTGACAAAATTCCCATTTCCCTGCAGGCACGGATAATCCGCACTGCAATCTCTCCCCGGTTTGCAATCAATATTTTCTGAAACATATAAAATGCTCCTTTAACTTTTCTACTATGGCATAATTGCCATGGGACCCATCAGACGACAGGCCGTGCATAAGGCGTCATAAATTAGCCTATGGCAAACGTAAGCTCTGCCTGAACAGCAACCTTTCCATTTACCGTTGCTTTTGCACTTCCAATTCCTACAGGACCTTTCTGCTTCACAATTTCCAATTCCAGAATGAGCTCATCCCCTGGAACCACCTTCTGCTTAAACCGGGCATTGTTAATCGCTCCAAAATATGCTGTCTTTCCTTTAAAATCTGGCTGACTTAAAATGGCTACCGCTCCGGTTTGCGCCAACGCCTCCACAATCAGAACTCCTGGCATCACTGGCTCCCCTGGAAAATGGCCTGCAAAAAAGGGCTCATTATAAGTAACACATTTCTTTCCCACTGCACGCTTCCCTGGTTCCAATTCTTCTATTGTATCAATCAGTAAAAATGGCTGCCGATGAGGAATAATCTCCATAATCTCCTGAATTCCCATACGTGACATATGATTTCTCCTGTTTTTATAATCAAAATTTAATTTTATATTTTATATTTTATTTTTCGCCAATGATAAACAGCGGCTGTCCAAATTCTATCACATCCTCATTGGATACCAGAATCTCCTTGACAACGCCTTCATAATCACTTTCGATTTCATTCATCAATTTCATAGCTTCCACAATCCCAAGCACCTGCCCCTTGGAAACATGATCTCCCACCTTTACAAAAGGCTCGGATTCTGGATCTGGCGCGCTGTAAAAGGTACCTACCAATGGGGATTTCACCGTATTTCCTTCTGAATTTCCATGCTCTGTGGCAGTTCCGGTGGATGCAACAGAGGTAAGAGGTAAAAGAGCTGCCCCTGTATTCTCAGCCACATTATTTATCGTTACTAATTTCTGCTTTTTATCCTTTTTCATGGAAATGGATACCCCGTTTTCCTCATAAGAAAATCGGGTTAGCTCAGACTCCGACACTGCCTGAATCAACTTCACAAGATTTTCAAATTCCATCTGTTTACTCCTACCCTTCAAACTTTTTCACCAAAAGACTGGCATTATGTCCGCCAAATCCAAGTGAATTTGTTAAAGCATAATTAAATTTTTTATCAATTCCTTTTCCCTTCATGTAATCCAAATCCAATTCTTCTTCTGATTCCTGCAATCCCACAGTAGCATGAATATAATCATGCTGCATCTGTAAAATACATGCAATCACTTCCACTGCTCCGGCCGCACCAAGGAGATGACCAATCATGGATTTGGTAGAATTGATCTTCATCTGGTAAGCATGCTCTCCAAAGGCAATCTTAATTGCTCTTGTTTCAAACAAGTCGTTATGATGGGTGCTGGTTCCATGAGCATTGATATATTCTACCTCTTCTGGAGAAATTCCTGCATCCCTTACGGCATATTTCATTGCAACTGCTGCGCCCATGCCATCTTCTGCTGGGGATGTAATATGATATGCGTCACTGGTGGCCCCATATCCTGCGATTTCTGCCAAAATGTGAGCCCCACGGCTCTTTGCATGCTCCAATTCCTCTAATACCAGAACCCCTGCGCCTTCACCCATTACAAACCCGCTGCGGTCTTTATCAAAGGGAATGGAACAACGGTTGACATCATTACTGGAGGATAAAGCAGTCAAAGCCGTAAAACCTCCAATTCCAATGGGAGTAATGGAACTTTCTGTTCCTCCGGCTACCATCACATCTGCATCTCCTGCCTGAATCGTGCGGAAAGCCTCACCAATGGAATGGGTTCCTGTGGCACAGGCAGTCACCACATTTAGACTTTTCCCCTTCAATCCGAATTGAATAGACACGTTTCCTGCTGCCATATTCGTAATCATCAAAGGAACCAACAAGGGATTGATCCTTCCAGGCCCTTTTTCCAAAAGCTTTTTATGTTCCCGTTCCAATGCCTGCAAGCTTCCCACGCCAGAACCAATGGCACAGCCTACCTGGTAGGGGTCTTCCTGTTCCATGGAAATCCCAGACTGTTCCAGCGCCTCTTTCGCTGCTGCAACAGCATACTGACAAAACAGCTCCATACGCCTTGCAGACTTTACATCCATATAATTCTTTCCTTCAAATCCCTTTACGCTTGCAGCAATCTTCACTTTAAAATCTGAAGTGTCAAACTGGGTAATCTCACCAAAGCCCGTCTTTCCAGCCCTAATCCCTTCCCAAAACTCTTCGATATTTAATCCAATGGGAGTAATGGCTCCCATACCGGTAACTACAACTCTTCTCATGCTATCTCCTTCCTTACATTCCCATACCGCCATCTACCTTAAGCACCTGTCCAGTCATATAGGACGCCTCATCAGAAGCCAGAAAACAAACTGCTTTTGCTACCTCTTCCGGTTTCCCAAAACGTCGAAATGGAATCTGGCTTTTTCCAGCTTCCAGAGCGGACTCTGATAATTTTTCTGTCATTTCCGTTTCTATAAATCCAGGTGCTACCGCATTGACACGAATTTCCCGGGAAGCAAGCTCTCTAGCCAATGATTTGGTTAATCCAATCACTCCTGCTTTGGAAGCTGCATAATTGGTCTGTCCCGGATTTCCTACAATACCAGAAATAGAGGAAATGTTTACAATACTTCCTGATTTTTGTCTAAGCATTTGTTTTGCTGCATGCTTACAAGTATGGAATACACCTTTCAAGTTGGTATTTAGCACCGCGTCAAACTCTTCCTCTTTCATTTTCAAAATCAGGTTATCCTTTGTAATTCCAGCATTATTGACTAAAATATCCAGATGTTTATAATCGGACACAATCTTTTTTATCATGGCTTCCACTGCATCCGGGTCTGAAACATTACAACCAAAGCTTACCGCCTCGCCGCCAGCTTCCTGAATCTCTGTCACAACCTGGTCTGCAGCTTCCTTCGATCCATTATAATTGACAACTACCATAGCGCCTTTTGCCCCAAGAGCTTTTGCAATGGCTCTTCCAATTCCTCGGGAAGCCCCTGTCACCAACGCTGTTTTTCCTGCTAATTCCATGATCAATACCCTTTCTGTCTTCGCTATTTTTTCTCTATCTTTAGGCTCTCTAAAAGCTCCTCCATATCTTTCATCGTCTCTACATGGTAACTATCCACCTCAGGTGCAATTTTTTTCAAAAATGCAGACAAGGTTTTCTTGGGCCCAATCTCAACAAAGGTATCTACACCTTCTGCTACCATAAGCTCCATGCTTTGCTGCCACCGTACCGAAGAAGATACCTGAGCGGTCAGCAAACCTTTTACCTCTTCTTTGTCAAAGACATACTCTGCTGTCACGTTGGAAATGTAAGGAGTGGTAATCTCTCCAATTTCTACTTTTTCCAGCTCCTTTGCCAACTGCTCTCCAGCAGTTTCCAACATTTTGGAATGAAACGGCCCGCTTACATTTAAAGGGATACACCGCTTTGCGCCAGCTTCCTTCATACTTTCTGCTGCCTTTTTCACTGCTTCCCCTTCACCGCTAATGACAATCTGCCCAGGACAATTATAATTTGCAATTGACACAATTCCTTTTGTTTTCTCACAGATCTCTTCTACTACGCTGCTTTCAAGCCCCATAATTGCTGTCATAGCTCCGCCTGTAGGAACCGCCTCCTGCATAAAAAGCCCACGTTTCACCACAAGCTCTAAGGCTTCCCGAACGGAAAGTCCGCCAGATGCTGTCAATGCCGCATACTCTCCTAAACTTAAGCCTGCATTTACAGAAGAAATAACTCCCTTTTCTTCCAATACTTTTAAAATAGCAAGCTCTACGGTGAGCATTGCAATCTGTGTATATTTTGTAACATGAAGGTTTTCATTTTCTTTGAAAATCAATTCCTCCATAGACATCCCAGATACTTTTCCTGCAATGGCAAATACTTCTTTTGCCCTGTCAAAATTTTCGTAAAAATCTCTTCCCATTCCCGTATATTGTGCACCCTGTCCCGGGAAAATAAATGCAATTTTTCTCATATTCATACTCCTTGCATCAAAGCTTTGGTTTCTTTCATGATTTCTTCTATGATTTCCTGGCAAGTCTGCTCTTTTTTAATCATTCCTGCAATCTGTCCTGCCATAACGGTTCCATGCTTTACATCCCCGTCTATCACCGCATTCCTTAAGGAACCTACCGTCAAAAGCTCCAATTCTTCAAAAGGAACTCCCTCTTGCTCTTTTTGTATGTAGTCCTTTGTCATTTGGTTGCGAAGCTGACGAATTGGATGGCCATGGCTCCTTCCTGTTACTGCGGAATCAATATCCTTGGCCTTAAGAATCCGTTCCTTATAATTGGGATGACAGATAGATTCTTTTGCCACCACAAACCTAGTTCCAAGCTGTACTGCTTCTGCGCCAAGCATAAAGGCAGCCGCCATTCCTCTTCCATCACCAATCCCTCCAGCAGCAATCACAGGAACTTTGACTGCATCCACAACCTGGGGAACCAATGTCATGGTGGTAGCTGCGCCAATGTGACCGCCTGATTCTGTACCTTCTGCAATTACGGCGTCAGCGCCGCCTCGTTCCATCATCCTTGCCAATGCTACACTAGCTACAACTGGAATTACTTTGCTTCCAGCGGCCTTCCACATTTCCATATATTTTCCTGGGTTTCCTGCCCCAGTCGTAATAACCGGAACTTTCTCTTCTACTAATACTTGTGCAACTTCATCTGCATAAGGACTTAGCAGCATAACATTCACACCGATGGGTTTATCTGTGATTGCTCTTGCCTTTTGAATTTCTCCTCGTACCCAATCTGCCGGAGCATTGGCAGCGCCAATAATGCCTAATCCACCAGCAGCCGACACTGCCGCTGCCAAATGGTGTTCCGCCACCCATGCCATTCCTCCTTGTATGATAGGAACTTCTATCTGTAACAGCTCTGTCATTCTTGTTTTCAATTGTAACACCTCTTATTCCACGCCTTTTTCTTTCAGGTACTCTACCACATCCCCAACCGTTGTGAGCTTCTCCAAATCTTCTGATGGAATTTCCACAGAATACTCATCCTCCAATGCCATAACCAACTCAAATAAATCCAGGGAATCTGCCCCTAAATCATCTTTAAAAGATGTTTCCAATGTGATTCCTTCTGCTTCTGTATTCAACTGTTCTGCAATAATTTCTTTCATTCTTTCTAACATTTTTATCTTCTCCTTTTTATCTTCAAATATTTTGATACCCAAAGTATATCATAAAAAATTACTTTGTCAATCAAAATTTTATTCCTTTTTGAAATCTCTATGGCATTTCTTCTTTGTATATGATATTCTATTATTAGAAGTCTTGGACTTCCCTATCAAAGATAAAATGATCATGCTTTTATACCACAAAACATGACCAGAGATAAAGGGGGAACACACAGTGATAAAAATGTCAATCAAAGAGTTAACTGCAGGCATGGTTACTGCTACACCAATATACAGTAAAACTGGTCAAAGACTATTTCCTGCAAATACCGTACTAACCTCCCAACAAATTTCCTATTTGGAATTTTATGGCGTCTTATGGGTACAGATCCTTCCAGAAGATGAAATCGACGAACCCAGCACAGAAGTTCCCGAATCTGTTCTTTCTGGCAGCAACCTCCCGGAACCGGAGCCTGATACAGAATCCTACTCCCAAAAAATAAGACGAAGCCGGAAATTCCATACATTTAAAGTGGATTTTTCAAAAAAAACAGAAGCGTTAAAGGATTCCTTTAGCCATCTGATTGACAAAACAGAATTTCTTGATTCTGATGTGCTTTTAGACCAGGTCAGTAGCCTGTATTCCAATCACCTAACATCACTTTCTGTTTTTGATATGCTGCATAACATGCGCCAGATTGATGATACTACTTATGCCCATTGTATCAATGTATCCATCATCAGCCGGATATTGGGCGGATGGCTGGAATATTCAGAAAAAGATTTGGATCTTCTGACATTGGCGGGCCTGTTGCATGATATTGGAAAATGCCAAATTGATCCACAAATACTTACCAAGCCTGGCCCACTAAACCCAGAAGAATACAATCAAATCAAAAGACATCCCATCCTGGGTGCAGCAATCCTTGCGGACTATCCCCTGGACGACCAAGTACGCTCTGCTGTCCTTATGCACCACGAACGATGTGACGGCTCTGGATATCCTTCGGGCCTCCACAAGGAAGAAATCTCTGAATTTGCTAAAATTGTTGCCATCGCCGATGTATACGATGCCATGACCAGCAGCCGCTGTTACCGAAAGGGTATCTGTCCCTTTGAAGTGATTGCCACTTTTGAACGAATCGGCTTTGAACGATACGACTCCAAATACCTGCTGCCATTTTTGACCCATATTATTGATACCTATATTGGAAATACTGTATTGCTTAACGACGGCTCCACAGGAAAGGTAATCTTAGTCAACCGACAGGCTCTTTCCCGCCCCGTAGTCAGCACTGCAACAAATAAATATTTGGATTTAACCAAGCATCCTGAGCTTTATATTCAATCAATTATATAAAAAGAGAGGTAAAACTATGAGTGAAAAACCAAATACCAGCCCAGAAAATGATACCGTTGAAGATGACGCTTCTGACATACTGGTCACATTAACACTGGACGATGATTCTGAAGTGGAATGCGGTATCTTAACCATCTTTGAGCTAGAAGAGCAAGATTATATCGTCCTGCTTCCTCTGGATGAGAACGGAGATGAAAACGAAGATGGGGAAGTCTTCATCTACCGCTATTTTGAAGATGAAAATGGCAATCCTTCCTTAGAAAATATTGAAGATGAGGAAGAATATGAAGCAGTCACTGACCGCTTTGACGAACTGTTAGATGAAGCAGAATGGGATGCGCTTTTAGAAGATGACTAAGAACAAATCGTCCAAGTCCCTCATGAATGAGGGACTTGGACGATTTGCTGCGCCGAGTGCGGTCACGTAGTGACATCTTCTATTCGCACGAGTGCGCATATTATTTTTTCTTCTATCGAAAAACACTTTCACGCGCTAGCGTGACAAGGTCTTTTCGATAGAAGAAAAAAAGGAGCCAGCTATGTCAGAATCAATCTGATGCAGCCGGCTCCTTTTGCATTTCCTCTATAAACCGTGACCGTTCTATTTCTCTCCCATTATACTTTTTTACACTATGAATATGCAAATTTTCTTTTGCCCTGGTAATCCCCACATAGAACATTCTGCGCTCCTCCTGCAAATCCACATCCAATACTGCCTTTTTATAGGGTATCAGCTCCTCATTCACATCCAGGATATGTACATTGGCATACTCCAGTCCCTTGGCGCTATGAAGTGTAGCAAGAGAAACACAATCTGTCAAAAGCTCCTGCTGTCTCCTCTGCCGCTGCAATTCTTTTGTATACTCATCCATATGAGCAAACCATGCTTCGTAGCTGGCAAAGCCCTTCGCACTATCCTGCAGCTCCTCTAACACTTCCAGTAAATGGTCCTCACTAATTCTCCGGTACTGGGCATACTCCCTCAAATACTCCTCATATCCGATTCCCATACGGATATAATTGATTGCTGCATAAGGTCCAATTCTGCTTAGGACTCTTAAATCTGCCTCTAACTGCTCAATTCGCTCGGCCACCCAATGCTGCTTCTTCTCATAAAAATATTCTGCCCATACCTCAAAAGCCACGGTATCCTCTATGAGACTTTCCCGGGTTAGATACCGGTTCGGACGATTCATAATCTTAAGCATATCCTGTCTGGTACGGCTTCCCTGGGCAAGACGTATGTAAGTGAGAATATCTCTGGTAATCCAATGGTCATAAAGATTCGGTATATTATCCCTGGTACGGAAAGGTATATTGTATGCCATAAGCTGAGACATAAAAAGACGGGGCTGGGTATTGGTTCGGAATAGTACGGCGCAATCATTGTAAGTGTACCCATGTTTGCAATCCTTTAGGATTTGCTCAATCACTGCCTTTCCTTCCTCCTGCTGATTCTCCCAGAGATAATAACATACCCCCTGTGTCCTGCATCTATTCTCTGTTTCACTGGCACGTATCTTCTTTTCAAACCGCTCTGTGTTGTTGGAAATCAGCCGCAGCGATGTCTCCACAATAGATCTTCTGGAGCGGTAATTCACATCCAACAGTACTTTTGCAGCATCTGGATAAGATTTCTGAAAGCCCAGCATCAATTCCGGTTTCGCTCCCCGAAAGCGATAAATAGACTGGTCATCATCCCCCACCACAAAAAGATTATTTTCTGGCAATGCCAGCATCCTTACGATATCAAACTGCAGCCGATTGATATCCTGAAATTCATCAATCAAAATATACTGATACTTCTTCTGCCATGCCAAAAGAATATCTTTTCGTTGGTCAAATAATTCATAACAATATACCAGCATATCATCAAAATCAATCAACCTCTGCCTTTTCATCCTTGCATCATAGTCTTGGTAAATCTGTTCAAAAATTTCTTTGGCACAGTTTTTGGAATAATAATGTTCCAAAGAAATTCCTGTATTTTTCATCAAGCTGATTTCCCCCAACAATTCTCCAATAAACTCATTTTCATCCTCGTATTCCAGATGCATCTTTTGAATAATTTCACGCATAAACTGAAATTTCTGTTCTTCCCGGATAATATTCCCTCCATGAAAGCCGTAAGCATGTTTTAAAATATGGAAAAAAACAGCATGAAATGTCCCGAAAGTGACCGGATATCTCTTCCCGCCCATCAAACGGTAAAATCTTTCCCGCATCTCGATTGCCGCCGCTTTTGTAAAAGTAATAACAAGAATATGGGATGGATCTATCCCGTGATTTGTCATCAGATATTTCGTCCGCTCTGTGATGGTTTTGGTTTTGCCAGACCCCGGACCTGCCAATACAAGCATAGGTCCGGTGGTATGTCTGACTGCCTCAGCCTGAGATTTGTTTAAACTCATACACTACAATTCCTTTTCCAGTTTTGCAATGGCTGCCTGTATTCTTGCCAAAGATTCCTCTTTGCCAAGAACCTCCATAAGCTCGGTAGCGCCCCCTGGCGTCATCTGTTTTCCAGAAACAGCGGTACGTACCGGCCACATAGCATACCCATTCTTGCAGCCCTTTTCCTTCACATAATTGCAAAGAGTCTCATACAGCCCATCATTGGAATAATCCTCCTGCGCCTCAAAAACTGGGAAAAGCTCCTTCAATACCTCCAGGGAAGATTCCGGCGTGGTCTTCATTTTCTTATGGGCATACATGGAAACATCATACTCTGGCACAGCCTCAAAAAAGTCTATATGTTCTGCAATATCCGGGAAAATCTCAATTCTGGTCTTTACCATTGCTGCAATCTTTTTCAAATCATAATCTTTATGGATGACCGCTTTCAGATATGGCTCCGCCATTTCATAAAACCGTTGGAAATCCATAGCCTTTAGATATTCCCCATTCATCCATTTTAATTTTACCATATCAAATACAGCAGGGGATTTGCTGATTCTGTGGTAATCAAATTCCTGTACCAGCTCCTCCAACGAAAAGATTTCTCGGTTCTCCTCCGGGCTCCAGCCCAGCAGCGCAATGTAATTGACCACTGCTTCTGTGACAAAGCCCTGTTCCAGCAATTCTTCAAAAGAAGCATGCCCACTCCGTTTTGACAATTTTTTATGATTCTCATCGGTAATCAACGGCAAATGAATATAGACCGGGGATTCCCACCCAAAGGCATCATAAAGACGCTGGTACTTTGGCGAAGAGGACAGATATTCATTTCCCCTTACCACATGGGTAATATTCATAGTATGATCATCTACCACATTTGCAAAATTATAAGTAGGATATTCATCGGATTTTATCAGGATCATATCGTCCAATTCTGCATTTTCAACTGTAATATCCCCATAAAGCTCATCATGAAAGGTAGTGCTTCCTTTCCTGGGAATATTCTGACGAATCACAAAGGGTTTTCCTGCTGCAAGATTCGCTTCTATTTCTTCTTTGGATAGTGACAGACAATGCTTATCATACATCATAATTTCCTTGCCTTCCACAACCTCTGTTTTCAGGGAATCCAAACGCTCTTTCTCACAGAAACAGTAATATGCCTCCCCTTTTTCCACCAACTCTTTTGCATATTTCATATAAATCCCTGTCTGCATGCGCTCGCTCTGCACATAAGGCCCGAATCCGCCATCCTTATCCGGCCCTTCATCATGTCTAAGGCCCGCCTGGTCCAGCGTACGGTAAATAATTTCCGTAGCTCCTTCTACAAAACGCTCCTGATCTGTATCCTCAATGCGGAGCATAAAATCTCCGCCTGCATGCTTGGCAATCAAAAATTCATATAGAGCAGAACGCAAATTTCCCACATGCATTTTCCCTGTGGGACTTGGCGCATATCTCGTTCTTATTTTACTCATATCCTTTCTCCTCACTGTAAAAATCTTTAAACTTTATCAAAGGTTTACTGTGGATACCTGGTCAAAACATAAGTTCCTGAAGCCTGAATCTCAGAAAAGCTGATGCTTCTTCCCCAATGAATGGAACTGTTATAATTCCCCTCTGCAACAACCACACCATCGCTTTTTACTTCCAACACAATCACGGAATGCCCATCAAAATTCATACGAACAATATCTCCTACCCGTATTTTCGAAAAATCTGTATGTGACCGGGCTGGCAAACTGCCAAATGCTGCGTCACTGATGGCGAAAGCAAATCCGGCACAACCATAACCGCCGCTGAAAATACCGCCTTTCCAGGCATAAAAATTATCATTGGTCCAGCTCATTCCTTCTGGATATTTGGACTTCATAGCAATCATGGCTTTGTAAACCTGCTCTTCATTTAAGCTTGAGCTGTTATTGGAATTGTTATTGCTACTGCTTTTCACTCTCACCTTACATTGATAGGACTTCCCGTTCTTTCCTTTACAGGTAATCGTAGCTGTTCCAGCTTTTTTTGCTGTCACCTTTCCCTTTTGACTTACAACCGCAACTGCCTTTTTGCTGCTGTTCCAGGATTTTGCCGAAGTGCCTGTTATTTTTAACTGAAAGGTTTTTCCTTCTGAAAGAGTGATATTCTTTTTATTCAGGTAAGGATTTTTCACTGTGACCTTACACCGGAAAGATTTTGATTTTATTTTCGCTGTAATGGTAGCCGTTCCAGCTTTTTTCGCTGTCACCTTCCCTCGATTGTTTACTGTGGCAACGGATTTTCTACTGCTTTCCCATTTTGCTTTCTCAGAAGTTCCTTTTACCTGCAAAGTAACGCTGCTTCCCACATAAAGTGTCGTCTTCGTCTTATTCAGCTTAACCGCAGCAGCCTCCCCCTGCATGGGCAGCATTCCCGTGAGCAAAAATACTGCAAGAAATACCCCAATGAATCTCTTAAAATTCTTCATAAATTCTCTCCTATCTTCTGTCTATATTTCTACATTAAAAAAGTCCAACATGTACGTTATCTCAGATAAACCAATCGCCGCATCATGAATGGCGCCCAGATCCTTCTCCCGAAATCCTTTTTCCAAATCCCGCTTGGAAACCTCAAACATTTCTCGTAAGTCCTCCACATTAATATCCATATCCATGTCTGCTTTCTCCTTTCTTCCTGCAGCCATGCAGGACCTTATTGATTGTAACCGCTTTTATAAATACCAAGCAGCTACGCGTTTTCTTATTATACAACTATTTTTCCGGAATAAAAAGAGGTTTTTTCTAGAAAATACATAAAAATTACATAAACTATTGATACCCACTTTGGAAAAGCATATAATTGATACAAAACAAAAAATAAGAGGAAAGATTTATGAACGTTCTTGGAATTATTGCAGAATACAATCCATTTCACGTGGGACATGCCTACCAAATAGAAACCTTAAAAAAAGAAACTGGCGCCGCTTACACCATCATTGCCATGAGCGGAAATTTCGTACAACGAGGCGCACCTGCACTGATGGAAAAATACAGCCGTACCAAAATGGCCTTACGCTGCGGCGCTGATCTTGTGCTGGAGCTTCCAATTTTTTACGCCGCGGCCAGCGCCGAGCATTTTGCCAGAGGAGGCATCGCCCTTTTGGAGAGCACAGGTGTCGTAACACACCTTGGATTCGGAACAGAAACCAAGGATTTCACCTTATTACAAGAAATCGCAGCTCTTTTCAACCATCCACCCAAGCTCTTCCAGGAAGCTCTACGACAAGGCATAAAAAAGGGGCTTTCTTTTCCTGCTGCACGTTCCCATGCCATAATAACCTCCCTGGAACAAGAGAAAAGGCTGCCTGATTCAGCCATAAACATCAAAAATGTCCTGGCTTCTCCAAATAATATCCTGGCAATTGAATACCTTAGGGCCTTATCTTGCTATTGCTCCAACATACTTCCTTGTCCTTTGCTTCGCCGGGGACAGCAGTACCATGATACTTCTCCTGGGCAAGAGTTCTCCTCTGCATCTGCCATACGAGCCAGCATTCTGGAACGAGAACTTTCCCAGAAAGACTTTACCATCAAAGGCTCCTGTTTGGATGCCCTAAAACAGACTTTGCCAGAAGGAGCCTTTGATATTTTAAAAAATTACAGCCATCCTTTTTTACACGAAAATGATTTTTCCTCCTTACTCCATTATAAGCTGATGACAGAATCTGTTCCACAGCTTTCTTGTTATGCAGACGTTTCTTTGGATCTTGCCAGGCGAATAAAAAAAGAAATCGATTCTTTCTGCTCCTGGAACAGCTTTTGCAGCCATTTAAAAAGCAAAAATACAACCTACACCCGCCTGAGCCGAATGTTTTTGCATATCATACTAAATATTTATCACGAAGATTATCATCCATTCCCAGAGCCTTCCTACTTACGGGTACTGGGCTTTTGCAAAAAAGCTGCACCGCTCCTTGCCGCCATAAAATCTCAGGGAAAACTTCCAATCATCACCAGTCCAACTGACGCCCAAGGTCTTCTGAATAAATCCGCCCAAAATCTTCTGTGGCGAGATTTGGAATCCTCCAGCCTATACCGAATCGGCCTTGCTGCAAAAGGAGACAACCAATTGAAAAATGATTATCAGCAGCCATTCATCTGCCTATAAAAAAGAAAGAATCCTCCATTGCATTTAATGATGGAACAACCGAATTCCTGTAAAGCACATTGCCATGTTATATTTATTGCAAGTCTCGATTACATGGTCATCACGAATGGAACCTCCCGGCTCTGCCACATAAGAAACGCCGCTTTTATGTGCCCGCTCAATGTTATCACCAAATGGGAAAAATGCATCAGAGCCAAGGGCCACCCCTGTCATCTGATCCAGCCATGCCCTCTTCTCTTCCCTGGAAAATACCTCCGGCTTCACTTTGAAAATTTTCTCCCAGGCGCCATCCGCCAAAACATCCATAAAATCCTCACCAATATACAAATCGATTGCATTGTCCCTGTCTGCCCGGCCAATTCCATCTACAAACTGCAAATTAAGCGCCTTAGGAGCCTGACGCAGGAACCAATTATCCGCCTTCTGTCCTGCAAGGCGGGTACAATGAATTCTGGATTGCTGTCCAGCGCCAATGCCAATTGCCTGTCCTCCCTTTGCATAACATACGGAGTTTGACTGGGTATACTTCAAGGTAATCATAGCAATTGCAAGATCAATCTTTGCAGATTCTGGAATCTCCTTATTCTCTGTTACCACATTTTGGAAGAAATCATGGTCAATTTTAAGCTCATTCCTTCCCTGTTCAAAAGTAATACCAAAGACTTCCTTACGCTCCACTGGATTCGGTACATAATCCGGGTCAATCTCAATCACATTGTAATTGCCTTTTTTCTTCGCCTTTAAGATTTCCAACGCTTCTGGCTCGTATCCAGGAGCAATGACACCATCGGAAACCTCCCGTTTAATGATCAGCGCTGTGGCTTTATCGCACACGTCAGACAAAGAAATAAAATCTCCAAAGGAGGACATACGATCTGCGCCTCTGGCCCTTGCATACGCATTTGCAAGGGGAGTAAACTCTATCTCCATATCATCCACCCAGTAAATCTTTTTTTCCACATCTGTCATAGGAAGACCAACTGCCGCTCCTGCTGGAGAAACATGCTTAAAAGATGTTGCTGCTGCCAGCCCTGTGGCCTTCTTTAATTCTCTGACCAACTGCCATCCATTGAATGCATCCAGAAAATTGATATAGCCTGGCTTGCCATTTAACACCTTGATGGGAAGCTCCCCTTCTTCCATATAAATCTTAGATGGCTTCTGATTGGGATTACATCCATATTTTAATTCTAATTCCTGCATAAATTTCCTCCGATTTGTATTTATTCCATTGATTTTTGTGATTAACCTAATCAAATTACCATAAATCTATTGATTTTTATTGATAATTCTAGTTTCATAATTTCCTGTTTCAATTTCAATGTATCTTACAAACAAGGATACCTTGTTATCCTCATTGAGACTGTCCCAAATTTTTCCCGCAAACTCGTCAATTGTCCCTTCTACTTCCACCAATTTCGGTTCACCCTCAAAACTGGGCAATGGATTCCCGTCTTCCATATAGGTATGGATAAAATGTCCTTCTCCGGCTGTGGGATTCTCATAAGCAAAGGTATAACGGTTACAAGACTCTGGATTTCCATGATTGCTTTTTAAAATAGACATTGCATAATTATAATTGCCATGCTCCACATGCATAATACCGGAAATCCGAGGTGTATAATTGGGTGCATCCGGCTCAAATTCTCTGGTGCGCAGTGATTGTTCAAAGGTCTGCTGTTTATCCATCAGTTCATAAATGGTATCTGTCTGATCCCCATTGGTCACAATTGTCTTATTGCCCAACACCCGTACTGGTGCATAAATAATAAGACTGGGATCACTCAATTTAGATGGATCAAAAGCCTGGGTACGGATTCCCTCTCCATCCTCCACAAAAATACGGTTTCTGCTGTTCTCACTTCTTCCCATAATAAAATAAGCAGTGACTGCATATTTTCCATCCTTTGACTTTCCAATTACAATTCCTCTTCCCGGATAAGAATTACCCTTTAATTCTGTTTCCAGCGATAACATGTTCACTCTTGGTATCCTCCTTATGCTTGGTGTCTTTCCCTATTGTATAGTATCCCAGCATTTATACCCAAGGGCATTGGGACCTATGACTATTGTTACTATGTCATTCTACCACGTAGCCTTTTTTATTACAAGAAAGAATTCAAAGCAATTTTCAAACATGTACGAAGGCAGCGTCTTCAAACAAAACGCTGCCTTATAAAATATCCTATTCTCTTAATATAATACTTATCTCTGCATTATTCTTGTCTTTGTGCTAATACTTCTTTTCTCCGATCCAAAAGCTCATCAATAGCATTAACAAGCTTCCCTATCTCTGGTTTCGTCAACTGAGCATCTGCTCCAAGCATCTCACCCTTACGCCTCATCTCTTCATTTACCAAAGATGAGAAAATAATAACAGGAATATGCTTCAACTCATCATCCTCTTTGATCAGCTTCGTCAGGCGGTGCCCATCCATCAATGGCATCTCGATATCCGTAATTACCATATGTACCTTTTCATCCAGTTCTCCAGATTTCCTAAACTCACAAAGCTTATCCCAAAGCTCCTGTCCATTATTATTCACATTCAGCTTCGTATAACCTGATTTCTTCAGGCAGTCGGTAATCAGTTTGGACAACAACGGAGAATCCTCTGCCACCATAATCGGTGAATCACTTCTGACACGCTCTTCAAGATCATCTATGTCAGAGATCTGCAATCCTGTTTCTGGGCTAATATCTGTTACAATCTTCTCAAAATCCAAAATAACAATCAACCGATCTTCCAATTTAATTACTCCGGTAGATACTCCGTTATCTTCTATATTAATCGTAGAATCCGGTGTAATAATATCTGCCCAGGAAAGCCTGTGAATGCCACAAACCTCATCTACGTGGAATGCAATGTTCAGCTTATTAAAATTGGTAATGATAAACAATCCATCCCGATCAATATCTGGAAGTGCCAGGCAATTACGCAAATTAATTACAGTGATCATTGTATCTCTTGGCATAAATATACCTTCCACACTCGGATGTGCATTAGGAATCGGAGTAACGGGCTGATATGTTAAAATCTCGCGAATTTTCGCTACATTGATACCGTAATGATTTCCAGCTAACGTAAATTCTAAAACCTCCAGCTCATTTGTGCCATTCTCCAAAAGAATATTTGTATCCATAATAGTAACTCTCTCCTCTCCGGTATATTTCCGCTTCAAACATGCTTTTCTTCATTATAGCACATACTTTCTGAAAAATATACAACATTTTTTCAATTTTATAAAAATTCTTGCCATTTTACATATTAATGTTACTTACCGTCTCACCCATTTGCAAAGAAAGCTGAAGAGACGATATATTTTCTGCTACTGATGCTGATACTTCAAATAATAAAATTCCTGCCGCTGTCTGTCCCGGCTCTATCGTACCAATATAAGTAGTCAAGTCATTTTCAAGCATAGTGACCTCATTCTTCACTCCTGCTTCCTCGTTTATTTTCAAAGTGAAAATAGGCTGTTTCCCCAACAAATCACACGAAGCTGCCTCAGTACCTGTATTTGTCATATTGACATTCAATATGACAAAAGTATTTCCTTCTGCCGCGTCTAGTGAAAAATGTTCGCCCTGCTTATAATTATTATGAATTGAGTAATCTACATAGGAAAACTCCAATCCCGGAACTGCCAATGCTTCTGTCAATGAAACTCCACTCGAAGATTCATCGTCTGTTTTTGGCGCTTCCTCCTGTCCAGCGCTTTCCTGCTCCTCTGTCTCCTGCCCCTCCTGGCCTTCTGGTTCCTTTTTTTCTTCCTCTTCTACTGGGAGTTCTTCTTCCTCTTCCTTTGGATATACTGCAGACATTCCTTCCTGCTGGTGCATATTATGCTTTGCAAGGGTTCCAGCAGAATAATTCACAACAACTGCCTCTTCACTCTCCGTTAAGGTTACCATTTCATCGCCGCATCCAACAAGAAAAAATGCCGTAACTATCAGCACTGTTCCCTTTTTTATGAATTTCTTCATAAGTATGTCTCCTTCTACACTGTTACATATTCCTTTTCTATTTTATATTCTACCATTATTTATCCTACAGAGCAACCACGAATTTCGCTTCTGCTGTCTAATTCGAACCAGAATTTTACTCCTCCCTCCACATTGCTGACGCCACATTCTCTATGGAAAGAATCGATAATAGCCTTTACAATGGACAATCCAATCCCATTTCCCCCGTATTCTCTGGTTCTTGCCTTGTCTACTTTATAAAATTTATCCCAAATGTGTGGAATATCTTTTTCTGGAATATGACTTCCAGTATTAAAAACCTCTATTCGTACAGTCTCCCAGCCTGGTAGAACCGATATCTTTATTTTCTTTTCCCCAGAGGCATAGTGAATCGCATTGCTGATATAATTTGTCAACACCTGTTCCGTCTTAAACTCATCTGCCCAGACATACACTGGTCCAACTCCATTCATTTCCAGTGAAATATGATTCTGCTCCCGTAGTATTGCAGTGGAATGAATCACCCCATTGATTAACTCTATCAAGTCAAACCGTTCAAAAACCACCTGATCACTGCCAGATTCCAATTGGTTCAAAGCAAGGAGATTTTTCACAAGCTGATTCATCTTATCTGCTTCATCCATGATGACCTCACAATAAAATTCCCGGCTTGCCGCATCATCATTGATACATTCCTGCAACCCTTCTGCATATCCCTGAATCAAAGCAATGGGGGTTTTCAACTCGTGGGATACATTGGAAATAAATTCCTTACGCATTTCATCAATTTCCGTTTTCTTTTCAATATCTATCTTTAGTTCATTATTCACGCTTTTTAATTCTGAAATCGTCTGCTCAAGGGTGTGGGATAACTGATTCATATGCTCTCCCAGCAGGTCAATTTCATTTTTCCCTTTACTCTGGAACTTCGCATCAAAATCCAAATTGATCATCCTTCTGGAAATATCTACAAGCTGTAAAATTGGATTTGTAATTCTGCGAGTAACCATGTAGATAATAATTGCACATACAATCACTGCCACAACGCCCACATAAGCCAAAAAGCGATTGGCAATCTCTACACTTTCCTTAATGCTTTCCACTGCCGTCCGCATCAAAATCAAATTCCCGTCCTGTAAATTTCCCCACAACACAAGATAATCCGTTTTGAGCCTGTTGTCATTTGTCTTTTCTACCACATACTCTCCTGTATTTTCCAAAATCTCCGCCGATTCATCCACTCTGAAAATAAGCTCCAAAAACTGCAGCAGTAAGGTCCTGTCATCTCCCACATTAGAATGTATAATGGTATGATCTGAGCTAATAATCATCATAGTAATATTGCTGTTTGCACATTGCTTTTCCAGCCTGATGATAAAGTTTTCTGTCTCTATTTTTCCCTCACTGCTGGCTTTATCTGCCATTCTAAAAGTAGACAACAATTTTTGCTGTTTGTGTTCCACATAATAATTTTCCAAAAGGGATGTATTAATAAACCAACACAACAGCACTGTGCCAGCCACAATACTTATCATGATAGCTGTTATCTTGCCAGTGATGGACCGCTTCATTCTTCCACCTCAATTCATATTCCATATCTCTTTTCCTTTCTTTTATACCACTTCGGCTCTATAATTTCCACCTATTTTTATCATTTCACATAATTTACACTATTATATCAAAAGAACGCCAAAAGTACTTCTGGAAAAGAATGTCTCTTGACCCTTTCTATTTGTAATTATTTAGCCGTACCCGCTGGATGATATAGTATCCATCGGAATTCATACATTTGACTGGCCCAACGCTCATTTGGTTTTTTGCGATAATTGCAAGGATTGCCCCAATCAATAAAGAACAAATAATTCCTATGGTTGATATAATCATAAAAGCAATTGTCTCATCCATAGAATTTGGAATGATGGTCAGAAAAACACACGTACTTAATAGTGCCTGTAAAAATGCACACATTCCCACTCCCAGCAAACCTTTAAAAACCATTGCCAATATGGGAAACATAAAAAAGACAACCAAAATCAATCTGTTTTTTTATTAAAATTGTATCTTCATAAATTCCTCATGTCTTCACTCGTCCACCTCAAATTTGTAGCCCATCCCCCAAATAGTTTTAATATAGCTGCCTTTGTCACCCAGCTTGCTACGCAGCTTTTTCACATGGGTATCTATGGTTCTTGCATCCCCAAAGTAATCGTAATTCCATACATGATTTAAAATCTTTTCCCGGGAAAGGGCAATTCCCTTATTTTCTATAAAATAGGTAAGTAACTCAAATTCTTTGTAGCTTAGTTCCAGCTCTTTTCCATTTACCAGCACCTGATGACCAAGCCGATCGATCACGATACCGCTGATTTCTAAGTTTTCTTCTTCCTTTTTCCCAGTCCTTCTTAAAATAGCTTCTACTCGTGCAACCAAAATTTTCGGGCTGAAAGGCTTTGAAATATATTCGTCTGCTCCAATATCAAACCCCATCAATTCATCACTCTCTTCTCCCTTGGCTGTGAGCATAATAATGGGTGTTTTGGAACTTAACCGTATCTCTTTGCACACTTCCCATCCATTGATCTTTGGCATCATAACATCCAAAATAATCAATGCAATATCCTTTTGCGCATAAAATTTATTCAGGGCTTCTTCTCCATTCTCCGCTTCTACCACTTCAAAATCCTGCTTTACCAAAAAATCCCGTACCAGCTTGCGCATCCTGCTTTCATCATCCACGACCAGTATTTTCAGCTTCTCCATCCGTTTCACACCTTCCACTTCCATCAATCATTCTTAGCTTTCCCATCATACCATATGATTATGGCAAATCTGTGAAATTTCTGTTCCGTCAGCTAGGATGTTCAGACAATTACGAAACGTCTAAGCTGTGTGAATTTCATGTATTACAGACGAAATTTCATTCCAATATTATTCCTCCAGAATTCTTGGCAAGGACTCACCTTTTACAGCCCTAACTCCTGCTCCCATTTCTTAATGTTTTCCTCCCGTTGCTCTAATTCCCGTTCCCATTCCACATATTTGTCAACAATCTTATTCTCATAATCAATAATATTGGGAGTATTATCCATCAGGGTAATCACAAGCATTCCAACCACCACAAGCACAAGAAAAACATTCAGAATAATGCTGAAACGAAAAAATTCTTTTTTATTCTTAAGCCTGCCTTCTGTCTGTCTCTGCTTCAGCTCTGCCGCCCGTCTTTTCTGTTTTTCCTGATCCAACTGTTCCTCATACCATTCTGCCATCTCCTCTGTGTCAGAAGTCCCAGGCATATTTTTCTGCTGTTGAATATTTCCCTTCTTAGACAACGCTGTATTCTTTTCTGTTGAAAAAGCTCTGGCGTCTTCCTGAGAGTTTTGAATACTTCCTGCTTGGATTGGCTCTAACCCTTCCCCTTTTATTTCTGGAATTTTGAAAAGATAGTCCTGAAGCTGCTTTAAGTATATCATTCCTACTGGGGTCTCAAACACCTTTTCCTTTACCAACTTTCGGTACATTTCCAATACCATTCTAGGATTTTCCATATCCAATTTTTCTTTTACGTATTGTATGCTTTCCGCTTCTTTTAACGCTTTTTGAGCCGTCTGCCGATCCGTAAAAGCAAATCCGTTTACCACACTTCTATTCTTTTTCATGTAAAACTCCTGATTCCTTGATTCACATTTGAATACTGCCATCTGAAATGTAGCTGGCCGCTTCAATGTCGAACTCTCCACACCTTATCACCGTCAGCATTTTATTACTCCAGCGATTGATGACAACGCGGCAGATGGAGATTTGGGCAAGCAAAATGTTGTGATATTTAACCGCCGGAGTAATAGTATCAGTAATTTCTGTAAACGTGTCTAAATCAATCACTATTTCATCATTTATATAATACCATGTGATAACAAACCTGTCATCATAAACATAAATTTTATCAACGAAATATTCTAAAATCGTGTTCCTTGTTTCTGTATCATCAAAGTCTGCATTGGCATACCATCTTTAATTTTAATATCCGAATACTCATATACGTCTGTATAAGCCTTATTTTTCAAAATATGTCTAAGGCTATTCACTTTAAATTCACGCCCATGCACTGTCCTTACTCCCTGTGCATTCAACTCATCCGCAATTTCGGTTAATGGCTTGACATCTGCATACTGTTTAAAAATATACCGTGCCACAGGAGCAGTTGCTTCATCTTTAATATAATGCTTTGTATCGTCCACTTTATACCCTAACATCTTATGACCATTATAAAGGGCATTCTCTGCATTGTAACGCATTCTACGCACAACATTTTGACGTAACTGCTTTGAATAAAATTCTGCCATAGATTCCAGCATACCCTATATCAGAACAGATTCCGGCGAATCATCTGGAATAGCTTCTGCAATATAACTTATAAAATAGCCAGCGTCCCGGATTGTTTTCTTTGCAAGGGAAAGACACTGCCGGAACTTGCCAGCATTGTTGGCGTTGAAGAGAGTTACATTGAAAAGCTAAAATCTGGGCGTTACGCTTTTGACAATATGCTTTCCTATTTGTACGAATCATGGGTGAGGGCAGTGCGAAAAAAACGTAGCCAGCACAAAAGAACTTGTTGACTTCTTAATCAATAGCATTGCTGACGGTGCAATCACGTTTGACAATATTATAAGCAATGAAGAATGGATGAAAGTCTATATTATCAATTCCTCCAGAATTGACACAGCATTAAATGCAAGAAAAAAAAAGCTGTTGAACAACAAAAGCTGATGAAGTATCCTAATTATCAGGAGCGTTTAGGACAGAAATAGACCCAACATTCTGTTAAGCGCTATTTTTCATTTTATCGCAACAGGGATATGGAGGCAGTATTTCAGTCCCCCATATGCTCACATATCTAATAGGGTAGAGGGCGAATAGTTTTTTTCTCGCCCCTCCCGTTGAACCGTACGTACGGGTCTCGTATACGGCTCTACAATTTATATTTCAACTTTAACCAAGTAATAGGATAGAGGATTGAGTAGCTCAACTCCATCTTTTATCCTATTCTCAAGTAAATCTTTGCTGATAATGAAATTCACTACGTTCATTCCACTTCTCCTGTACCATCCAAGTCTGGAGTTTGCAACCTTGAAGATTTCTTCACGATTAAATCCATTCCTATGCTTCCAGTTCAGATACCATAAGTTCCTGTAGATTGCTTTCGGTCTTTTCCACATCAAGCGTCTTAGGCACTCGCAACGCCCGTCTGTAAAGGGTTTCATCCCATACCTCGTTAAACTCCCTATGCCGCTGGTTCCATTGTTGAAGGTTTCTGTTCCTGCGCTCCATCTGCCGAAATTCAATGAATAACTGCTCGGACACTTCCAGTTCGTGGTGTTCTCCCTGCCCGTCCTTAAAGCTGATAAAATACCTTTTGCCGCTTTCCTTGGATTCCTCCCGAAGCGTGTATGTCTTTGCCCCGTATGCCATTTCCTTTCCTCCCGAAAAAAATTGAGCGGGAGGATTGCCCTCCCACCCAATAGCCCGTGGAAATGGTTAAATTTCCCCGAAAGGATAAAAAATAGGCTTTAATTTTTTACGGAGCCGTTCAAGGCGTTTGTAGACCGCCCTTTCGGTAAGCCCTGCCATTGCCGCAATCTCCCTTGTGGAATACCCCTGCATTTTCAGCAGGAGAATGAGCAGGGTATGCTTGTCCACCGTAAGAAGTGCCTGATACAGTTTCTCGTCCTCAATCTCGTCCAGCAAGTCCGCAACGGTAGTCGGCTCTGCCTGCTGTTCAGCGTCCGCCACTCCCTCAAGGTATTCGCCGAAGTCGCTCGTCCATCGGTAAAACCGCCTGTTGGAA
>ERZ778511.627-NODE-627-length-31643-cov-10.504875_pt1 | contig 31643 bp, 42 predicted proteins | sample MGYA00510347_ERZ778511 | MGnify/ENA primary metagenome ERZ778511 (study PRJEB29527, sample SAMN07138967) | mouse gut metagenome | material: feces | host: mouse | place: China:Nanjing | collected 2016-01-25 ...
CTGCGGAGGTTTCCGGCGATAGGCGGCGGTGTCTATCGGCCCATTCTGCCACCGTTAGATCCTCCGGTGGCTTAAAGTTGCGGACGGCCGGGCCTATGGCCGCGTTTAGCTTTTGAGCGGCTCTTTTAGTCGTCGGCTTCATCAGCGAGCGCCTCGCTCCAGCCTTCGCGATCCCTTACCCGCCGCTTGTATGCTTCGGGATCGTATTTATAGCCCGCGAGCTCGTTCAGGATCTTGTGACACTCGGAGCGGATCAGCGCCGAGGCTTCGGCTGCGCTGGCTGCCTGAGATACGTCCATAGCCAGACGGCCGGGCAGCGCCATTATCATGCTACGGACGGTGTACACGAGGTCGTTCGTCATGGCCTCCACGTCCTCGCTCCGGTGCATTTTCCCTTCCAGCTCTTTGAGCTGCATTTCTGCGATCTTGGCCTTGCTCTGTTTGAGGTCGGCCTCGGCCCGCAGCTTGTCGGCCTCCGCTTTTGCGGTGTCCGCAGTCTTGGCCTCCTTGCCGTTTGCCTTTTCCCGCAGGTGCTTTATGTACGCCTTGATCGTCGGGAGTAGGTCGAACTTATACGGACGGGTGGACGCCGCAGGAAGGACGCCAGATTTTGCGAGCTGCTGCACCCGGCGCTCGTCAAGCTCGAAAAGTTTTGCGATTGTCGCCGTTGTTTGTAGGTTCTGTTTCGGCGTGTCTGCCACTGGCTCCACCTCCTTTCCGGTGTCCAAACGAAACGAAACGGCCTAAAAAAATTTTTTGGAGTCTGCGCGAGTTTTGGGCTCGCCAGCACCGCAGGGCTCTGGCGACTGTCACAGTACCTTCGCGGCTTGTCGAAAAATTTTCGCGCGTTCGCTTCGCGCTTCGTTGGTTGCTTTTGCTTCGGTTTTTATCGCGTTCTTTTGGTTTTGTTTGCTTAGTTTATTTACTTTTCTTTTTGATTATTTCATAGTTCGTTTTATGTGATTGTTAAAGCGTTTTTCAAGCTTTTCGCTTATCATATTGTTTATCGTTTCGCTTGCTTTGCTTGGATGTTCTTCATTTCCAATCATTTGAGGGACAGATAATGTATGAATTGCTTCGACTGGAAACTTACGCCCCGGAGTTCTTTGGAATGGAATATTAGGAGCGCCTGCGTTTTTACTATTGGAGGGAGCAATGTAAGTGCCGCCTTTCATTGTAGCTCTATGTCCTTTTATTATGGTCGCCTTCACTTGATACGGGACAGGTGTTCTCACCATTCCATATTCAGCATTTTTATTTTTTGCCTTTTCAGCTATTTTTTTCCCCGGAACTATAACGCGTTTTATTTGCAATCCTTTTGGGTGTGGCTGAGAATAATTCATGTTAAAATGCGTTGGTGTCAATGTTTTGCCCTCAAATTTCAGAGATATTCCACCGACAACAATCCCGGATACATTTTTAGAGGTTCCTCCCCGCTTTGTTTTTGGGCCTGCGTCTTTTATCGCTGCGGTATCTACGCCATAGTGTTGACGGATTCCTTTAGTTACCCAGCCGGGGGCTCTTGAGGCAAAATCCGATATAGTGTATTTAATTGCGGTTTCGCCGCCGTCCTTTAATTTTTCAAGCCTCTTGGCCAATTTAGTACCGTTCTTCATGGTTACCGTAATTGATCCCCGGGTTCGTTTGGATTGTTCGGCGTGGAATAGATCGCTCATTTTTGTGTTTCTCCTTTCCTGAAAATTTTACCCTCCCCCAGTTTTTTTCTGGAGTTTCAGGGCATAGAAAAACCGCCTCGGTATATTCCTTGGCGGTTCCATGCTTTTATTTATTTAATTTTCCGTCGATTGTGAATTCATGGGTACTTTGATCGGGCATTATCGCTTTTATTGTGTTTCCACTTTGCTCAATGTTATAAGTTAGTGTTTTTCCATAATCTGCGCGATATCTGATTTTTTTCTTCCAACTGTTAAGGCTTTCAAGTAGGATTACTTTTAGATATGCGATTTCCTGATCGTCGTCGCTATCAGCATCATAAATAACGGCGCAGAATTGTGGCGTGAGCATATAGGCATTTAGTCCATAGTTTTCACATAATTTACGCTGACTTGCTGCGTCTACTGTCAGAATATAAAGAACGCCTTCATCAGTCAATGCGTAACCTATGCCGTTATCTGTCACGATTGCCGTTTCTATAAAGTCTTCCGTTTTTCGTATCCGAAGTCCTGCCGTTTTGGAAGTAAGAGCGAGACCTTCATTTCCTTTTCCGTCGAACCCATTATGCAGAAAATACTCTTTAGAGGGAGAACTCCATGTTTTGGCAGCGTCGAACCATTCTTTCCCGTTTTTCATGTAAATGTCTGGCTTTCCATTATCCTTTCGGATTTCAATTTCCCAGCCGTTTGAGTGGGTGGTTGTTATCCATGGCGACTCATATGTGCTTTTTGGCGTTTTTGGTTGCTGCTTTTTTTCAGCGAGTTCCTGCTCAGTCTCAGCGATTACCTGCATTGCGGATTTTCCGGGATTTCTCTTTAGTGCTGCGTCTACACTTCTTAAATACTCCGGATCATTCCACTTGCTGGCAGGTTTTTGGGTTTTGGGTTCCGATTCTTTGGCGGGTTTTAAGTTCTTGGCTGGCATTGGAGCTGATTCCTGCTGCCGTGCCGCTTTCTTGTTTCCAAAATTAAAAAATCCCATATGTATGCCTCCTGAAAATATATTTTAGTCACCTTTGGGATATTTTAACATGTCAAGCCGAATGTTATCAACTATGCCTCGCTTATTTTTGCCTTTATTTTTGAGTGTCTTCTTCTTGAAATTTACCCCTCCCCCAGTTTTTCTGGAGGATAGGGCATAAAGAAAGCCGCCCGGCGGCGGTTATGCTCTCCAGACGGCTTTCGCTATTTTACAGTATAGCACACGGCTTTATCCCCTTTTATCCCTTTTTGTCCCTTTTTATCCCCTTTTATCCCCACACGCAGAAACGCCCGCAAAATAAGGCTTTGCGGACATTTTTTCGTGTGCTGGCTTTGGAGTTTACAAAAATTTAATAATTATTTTCTATTCTTGCAAGGGCTTGGAGAGCCGAGCCGTGGATCTTAAAAGTCTTTTTAAGATAGCGTTGCTGGTATTCCTCGTAGTCATCCTCTTTTCCGTATAAAGCGGAGCAGATCGTCCACCAGCTTGCCCCGTCAAAATAACGCATTTCCAGAACTGTTTGTTCGTCTGGTTTTTCCATGAGTCCGATCATGTCCTCCAGTTCTTTGCGGGTTTTTGCTTCATCAGCGATCAGGTCACGGATCTGCGCTTCGAGCTCCAGTTTCCGCGCTACTTCGCGCTCTGTTTTGCTGGTGCCGTCGCCGCCACCCGGCAGCCCGGTGAGATTAGGAGTGGAAGCGGAGCCCATGGTGGACTCCAGATACTCCAGCCGCTCGATCAGATTGTCGATCCGGCGTTTCAGCGTTGCGACGCGCTCCAGCTTCTTTTTTATTTTGTCGGTTTCTTTCGGCTGTTTTTCTCCGGTCTTTTTCTTCTGGCCCATTGGCCCCGCCTCCTTTTGTCTCTATTTGTTGAATATGCTCTCGTAAACTTCCCGCGGTTGTTCCGTACCTTTTCTGATTAGTTGGATCCCGGTAGTTTTGCCAGTGGTCTTTATGTATCGGCGCACAATTACATCCACAAACCGGGGCTCCATTTCCATGATGAACGACGCTTGCCCGACACTTTCAGCGGCGATCAGCGTCGTGCCTGATCCTCCGAATGTGTCGAGCACTCCCTTGGCCCAGTCCGTATTGTCCAGCAGCTTCTCCAGTATCTCCACTGGCTTTTGTGTCGGGTGGAGCTCATTCCCGGAGCGCGTGGCCTCCAGTACGTTGCCGTAGCCCTTGTGATTGTCCCACTTTGGCTTTGTGCGGTGCGCAAACATGACGAGCTCGTGCTGCGTCCTCCAGCCCATACCCATGCCGGGGCTTTTCTTATTCCAGACAAGCATATTTTTGACGCCGAGACCGGATCCTTCCACGACGTCAAACAAATACACCCACATGCGCCAGTCTGTGAAAATATAAGCCACGCGGCCGTCGAAGTTTTGGAGGATCTGTTTCATAAGTGACTGGTACCCGCGCGTACTGAGGGAATCGTTGGCGATTGTGACTTTGATTTCCTTCCCGTTGGCGTCGTATCGTTTGGTTCCTATACTTCCTTCTGATCTCCCGGACTCTTGGAAGCCGCCGGAGCAGTAGGGTGGATCGGTGAGCAGGATCTCCGGGTGTGCTCCGTCCAGCAGCAGCTCCCGATCTTTCTCGCTGGTGGAGTCCCCGCAGACTACGCGGTGGCGGCCGAGGATCCAGAGGTCGCCCTTCTGGGTGACTGTTTCCTCTGGCGTCGGCAGCTCCGGTATGTCGTCCGGCTCGTTCAGGTCATTGTGGAGGGCTTCTGACAGCGCGGTGACGAGGCCCTCCACCTCGTCCTCCGTGTACCCGGTCAGCTCCATGGGGATCTCGCCGGTGTCGATTTCTGCGAAAATGTCAGCCAGCAGCTTGTTGTCTGTCTCTGCCAGCTCTGCGATCCGGTTGTCTGCCACCAGATCGGCGTATTCCTCGGCCTCCGAGGTGTAGTTCTGGTAGTCCACCGGTGCCTCTTTCATTCCTTCCAGAAGGGCAGCAGCGAGGCGTCCGTGGCCCTTCACTATGAAGTCGGAGCGCTTCGAGACGGTGATCGGCTGCCTCCAGCCCGCCTGCCTGATTATCCGACCGAGTAGCTGGATCTGGCTGTCCGGGTGCTGGTTCGGGTTTTTCGGGTTCGGTACCAGCTTTGCCACGTCCACGATCGCGTCGTGTGCGCAGAATACCGGCACGCCGTCGGCCCACGCTTTCGGCTCGGCTTCTGGTTTATACTCTGCCATTTTTTCGCCCTCCCTCCAGATTTTTGAGAACAGCCTCCCGGATCCGGTTCTGGAGCTGCTCGTCTGTCTCGTGAGGGTAGCGCCTGAGCCCGTGCTTTTTCGCGATCGCGTCGAGCTTCTGGCCGGTTGCCGGTGTGGGTGCGTTCTGCACGTTTACGGTGTCCAGCGTCCGGGCGGCTCTCAGGATCCTGCGCTTGTAGCTCCGGTTTTTCTCGCCCGGCTGTCGCCTTATCCCATAGATCGGGCCGATATTGTTCAGGGTGAGCCCCTCCATGGACTCCCAGAGCGTCCGGGCGACTTTCCGGCGGCGTTTCCATTCGTGGATCCGCTTCGTGGCCTCATGGAGCAGGACGAGCACGCCGGTGAGCGCCAGAAGGGCCACCAGCGCCAGCGCCGGGATCCAGACGGCCCCCAGAATAGCGGTGGGCCAGTTTATGCCGACGGATCCGCGGCCTTTTGCTGCCAGAAGTGCGATCCATGCCGGTGCTGAGATCAAAAGGGTGAGAGCGTAGAGCTTATTGTTTTCTCTTTTCACGTTTTACCCTCCTTCTCTGCGCCCGGTTTCCTTCTGGGTGTGGCTGGTTTTGTGGTATTCTTGAAGCCCAGAAACTTGCGGCGCACCAGCCATTTACTCGGCAGCCGGTTGTCCATTTATTTTCTTTTCCCATGCTTTGCCCTCCTTCTCTGCGCCCGGTTTCCTTCCGGGTGCGGTGTGTTGTTTTGCCGGAAGGGGGAGACGAGGCCCGCCTCCAGAGCGCAGCGTGTACAGAGCCACTGGACGCCCTGCTCTTTTTTGAGCTTGTCAGCTTCAGACGATTTCCAGCACTTGCGCCCGCAGTTGGGGCAGTCGATCAGCTCCCAGTCCGGGTGCTTGGCTTTGGTGTCTCCGTTCAGGTTCTCGTCGAGAGGCAGGCAGAGGATCCCGCCCTTTTCTCCGTCTTTCCTTGGCGTCAGGTCAATGCCAAACTTGCGGAGCTTCTCGCGGGTGTCGTCCTTTTGTTCTTCCTGCTTCACCTCTATGACTTCCACCTGATCGAGCTCCAGACAGAACACGCCCTCCGGTTCCCATTTTTTCGCCCGCCATACCTCCGCGAAGGTTTCCAGCGTGTCGTAGCAGCAGAGCCCAGCCTCCGTTTCGGTGACGAACATTGTCTCCATGACGGCCTCGTCGTCGGCGTCGTCCCAGCCGTAGAGGTGCCAGCTGTCGTAGTTGTCATAGTCCCACTGGGAGAAGTAGAGCACATGGCCGTCAATCGGCCAGCCCGTTCCGGTCACTTTTCCGGTGATGATTTTCGGTTTATATCCCATTTTGCGTCCTCCTTAAAAAATTGTATTCATGCAGATAATGAGCGCGATCACGGCCGTGAAGGCGAGCACGATCGACTTGTGGCGCTGGTTGTCCTTTTCACCCAGAACGCCGAGCAGCAGCACCGCGGCCACGACGCCCAGCAGAATGTTGAGTGCGATCATTTCCTTTTGTCCTCCTTTTCTTTATACATTTTGCAAGCCCATTTTCTCCAGCTTTCCGGCTCTTTCATTCCCATACGGGCGTATGCTCTCTCGAAAAAGTCGTCGCACCTCTTTTGACTTGCGCATGTGTCGCACGTCCGGCGCTGCCACAATGGCGGCGGCTGCCTTCTGCGCCTTTTTCTGTTCTTTGCCATGATTACCTCTTTCTGAACGAGTCCGGCGCGTTGCAGGTGCTCCAGTGTGGCGCATAGCCCCAGCCCTGAGCCTCTGCCGGATCGTCCACTGTTTCGCAGCTTATCACGTCCCCGGCAGGCGTTACCAGCTTTGTGCTGCCTCCGGGCTTTATGCGGTAGCTTACCGGCCGAGTGTCGCACGGCATTGAACGGCCGGAGCGGGTGCGGATCCAGTGGATCGGCTTTCCGCAGCTTTTGCATGTGCTTGTTTTCATGCGCTCGCCTCCTTACCATGTCCATGTGTCGCGTTTCGGCATGAACACAATCGCCTTGTCCTTGTATCGCTCCATAACCTCCAGCGGCGTGTCTGGCTCTCCGTCGAAGGCATTATACAGAGCGCTGCATAACTTCGGCCCGTCGTCGGCCCTCGGTTCAACGTCTTTCCAGAGTTTCCCGGTTTCGTCCTCGTACACTGGACGATCCCAGCTGTCACGGCCTTTATGCCTCAGCAGCAGCACGTCCCAGTTCCAGAGCCCCTGCTTGCCCTTGATCGGTATCGGCTCCGGCAGGAAGGTGACGTTCTGGAGCTCCCATGCATACCGGCCCGGCGTCCAGTCTCCGAGCTCCATTTCCTGCTCGGTTGGCACGAAGTAGTCGCCGAAGTCCGGCGCGTGCTTGTCTGTGGTGAGGCTTTCGGCTCCGATTGGGATATTCTTTGCCACGTCCACGTCTGTGCCGGGGTTATATACTATATGCCAGACATTCACGAGTTCAGCGGTAGCTATAATAGCGCCGAGCGGCACCTCGTCGAGTTGATCCAGAGCTTCGCGGACTTCCTGCGGGAGCGTCCGGGGTTCTTTGGCTGCTGCATGAATAGCGATCGGCCCGCGGTATTTTGTGGGCCAGCTTCTTGTCTCATATTTCTTAGTACCGCAGGCTATGAGAGAAGCCCACGGCTGCCATATTGTGATTGCTTTCATATTTTCACTTCCTTAATAAAAGCATTTGCTTTTTATGCTTTTATTTGCTTTCTTTTGCTTTGATATGCTTTTTAGATTTTGGGAGGGTTTGAGGCCCTCCCGTGCTTCTTATGCAATAATGGTGATCTGCTCGCGGTTTGGTATATCTTTCAGCGCTTCGGTGAGGTATTTTTTCACATTCTCGACGGCCTGAGACTTCCAGAGCCCGCCGTCTGCTGCCACGAGCTTGAATACCGGAGCGCCGCCCCTGCCTTCGCTGATCCTGAATATGAAGTCGCTCGCGGGCTGCTCCACTTCCAGAAATGTGCGGTAGGGGATCAGGTTGACCGGGTTCGGCACCAGCACGTTCTCCTTCGTAGTGATCCCGGTTTTCATGGTTGCCTGCTGGGTGACGCCGTTGTCTGAATATGCCTGCTCCTGCGTGTTGGTGATATTGCTCGCCAGAATGGTGACGGCTTCGCGGTCGTCGCTTGCCATAAAGCACGATTGCATGGACACGAGAAAACTCTCCTGATCGTACTCCCGGCCGTATTCAAACTGAGGCAGCAGGGCGTTGACTTCGAACAGTGTTTCGCGATCCCGCTCCGGCAGCAGTCCAGAATAGAGCAGCACCTCGGTGGCGCTTATTACCTGAATAATCATGCGATCCCGCAGTTCTTCCCGGCTTTCTTTTATGTAGTCCACCAGAGAGGTGAGGGTGGTCGCCTTGATCGGTTTCGCCTTGTCCGCTGCGTCGTAGCGCCTTAAATCCTTTGTGCAGTAGGTTCTTCCATTGATCTGCACGACTTCGGGCTTTTCTGCCTTTACTGCCAGTCCCGTGATAAAAGCGATTGCTTCCTTGATACCTTCCATGTGTTTGTCCTCCTTTTTTATGCTTGTGCGGCTCTTTGGCCGATTGCAACTATTTTTTTCTGATCGTCTACCGGGTGCCCGTCTTTTAATACTTCCCCGGTGTCAGGATCAAAGTCTCTGCCAGGCACGAGATCGCCTGCTGCCGCTTCGGCCTTTTCAGGCTCCGGCTTTTTCTTTCTGTTTTTGAGATCCAGCGGCTTTCCGGTGGGCTCCGGTTCGGCTGCTTCCTGCTCCTTGGTTCCTGCTGCCGCCTCGGCCGCTTTGTCCTGCTGGGCGTCGCCTGCTGCCGGTTCCGGCTTTTCCTGCGGCTGGGTGAGATCAGAGAAGCTCATTTGTCCCCGGATCTGTCCGTCATACTCCGCGATCTCCAGCTGGCCGGTTCTCATGTTTACGCCCATAATCATTTGAGTGTCGATCGCCTCGGTGGCGGCCAGCTTGGTTGTGACGGCGATCTGGGTGTTGACGAGCTGGCGGGTTTTGTTCGGTGCAAATTTGATTGTGACATTGATCTGCCGCTTGGTGGTGGCCTCGGTGTTCGGGTTCTGGATATTGTCGGCCACCTGAATGAGCGCCTCGTTGAGCTTCTCGGCGAAGGCACCACCGGCCAGCGCTTCGAGGTTGATCTTTGCCTCGGTTTTCTGTTTCTTCATGTCTGGGATCCCTCCTTTTAATTTAATTCGTCTAAATATTCTTTGTAGGTTTCAGCCTCCTGCTTGATACTTTCCAGCAGGGAAATAATATCCTTGAAACTTTCCGCTTTTCCGCTTTTGTAGGCTTTTAGGCGTCTTTCGGTTAATTCCTCCGCTATGGAAATGATTTCAAGCTCATATTCGAGGCAGTCGTCGTGTATGGTTGCCAGTCCGTTCATGCGCCCTCCGCTGCCGTCCAGACGATTGCGGAGCGTCCCGTCACGCTGCACACCCGTTTCCCGGCGTTCTTTGCCTTGCCTGCTGCCTGCGCTTTGGTGAGGATCGGGCCCACGTCGCTGCGGCTCACCTGCTGCCCCCGATCGGAGAGAGTGGCCGCGATCTCGTTTGCAGTCATTGACTCGCCCTTAATGAGATCCAGCACCATGTCCCGGAGGCTCTGGCCCATGTCTTTGCTGCGCCAGATAACGACGGCAGAGGGGAAGGGCGCGGAGTCCTTCGCGTTTCCGTCCTCGTCTGTAAATTTGAGCCGCCCCCGCAGGAAGCGGATCTCGTCTGCTTTCCCGTGCAGTATGTAGTCGTGGAAATATGAGGTGTCCGTTCTGGACGGTATGAGCATAACCACGACGGTGCCGGGCTTCTGGCTTTCCTCGTAGCCCTTTTTCACCCACTCGGCGATATTGCGTCCATATGGAGGATTGCAGAACACGCAAGATCCCCCCCAGCTTTCCTTTAGGCCGTCGTCGGCCGGTGTGAAATATCTCGCGCACTTGGCGCTTTTATCGGTGGCGGCCGGATCCAGATTAAAATGAAACTCTTGATCCAGTTCTGCGAAAAAGTCGGCCGGTGTACACCAGTCCAGCTTTTTGCTGCTTAACAATGCTTCATTCATTTGTTTGATCTCCTTTCTGTTCAATGTCTGGAGCGTCAAGTTCCACGCCTTCCAGCAGTTTGAGCACTCCGGCGATATATTCGACGCGGAAGGGTTCAAGCTCTGCCTGCGTCATGTACTTATGGCCGTACCGACTTTTCATGTCCCGCCATATTTCCCACGGCACCCGGTAGAAGTCTTGCAGCTCGAAGCTCACCATGATGAAGGCGGCAGCTCCGAGGCGGTGGTGCTCTGTCAGGCTGTCGATCTGCTCCTTGGTCAGCCGTCCATATTCGATCCGGTCGCCGTCCGTATGCTTTGCCTCAAATACGACGGCCCGGCCTCCGGTCAGCGTCCCCTTAAAATCAGGCTGCCCCGCTTTGGTATAGCAGGCAAGAAACTGGCCCATGCGGTTAGGCGGCCGGAGAGGGCGCATAGGCTCCGGCGTCTTTTCAATGAAGGCCACGCCCTTGTCTTTGTACCAGTTCAGGCTTGCAGAGATCAGGTTCTCGAAGTGTTCCCCGGCCCGTTTGCTCTGGAGCCCGCGCTGGCTGCGCTGCACATTGGAGAGGGCGGTGGCAGCAGTCGGATCCCGGTAGCCCTCGCTGTTTTTTCCGGGCACCGTGTCCCAGCTCATTGATCTGCCTCCATGGTTATGTCGTGGCCGGGGTGCTTCCTGAGCTCGTTTGCCAGTTCTATGACAGCCTCGCCGGGTATTTGAACGGTGGTAGACTCCACGACGGAGATCCCGCTCATTGTGCCGACGTGGCAGGGAAGGACGATCAGCGCGTCGCCCAGCTCGGTGTCCGGCGTTTCGCTTCCTGCGCTCTGGTATGCCTCCGCTGCGTCCCGGACGAGGATCCCGTGTTCCTTCGCGTATTCGATCTCGGCCTTCATGCCTTCGCTTGGATTGTCCATGCCGTACACCCAGAGCTCTGAGCATATCCCCAGCAGAGAGATCCCCAGTTCCATGCCGAGGGCCCGTTCCTTCGGGTTTGTGTCGTCCGTGAATTGCGTACAATAAACGTGCGGCGCGATCGGCACCACGTCCGGGAAAAGCTCGGCGACTTCCCGGCAGTAGCCCTGCGCTTTGGTGATGTTCTTTTCCATATCTCCCAGGCATGGGGAGCAGATATAAATAAACCGTTTTCTCATGGTGTTGCTCCTTTCTGAATTGCCATAGCCTCCAGCACTTTGACAGCGTACTCAATCGCGGTCACATCATTGGTGAAAATCTCACTTTCTGGGTGAATGTCTGCCAGCGCTCTGCGTTCCTTTGCCAGCTGTCTGAGCTGCGCTGCCGCGATAAAAGCCGGCGTTTTGGTTGCGCTTCTGTCTTTCTTTGCTGGTGTTTCTTTTTGAGGTTCTTTCGTTTCTGCAGAAATGTCTGGACGAATTGCTGCCTCTTTCAGTTTCCAGTCGTCGCTGTGCAGGTCGAAGGCGTCCCCCATTTGAATAATATCCGGGTAGTTTTTTATTGCTACCTGAATGGCCGGCTCGTCGATCTCGTATGCGTAGTATGTTACATTCGTAAAGCCGAGGCTTTCCAGAACATAACGCCCGGTGGCGATCCCGTCGAACATTGACAAAACGACGAGAGGCTCGTTTTTCGGTATATTCATGTGGCTTAAAATGAACTTTATTACCTCAGCTGTCCAGCCGTTGCCGAGGCATTTATACCGCTGCGTCTCGGTGATCCCTTTCGTGTACCCGTCCGGCATTGTCTGGAGCCGTTCACACTCCACGGGTTTTAGCTTTCGGATCACATAAGCGCCGTCCGGCAGGTTTATGTCTTGGATCCCGTATCTGGTTTCGATCTTCCCGTTTTTTACAATGTGGTAGGCGTCTTTTTCCAGAGTGTAGTCCGCGAGGTCGATCGGGCACATATAAAGCCCGGTTTTTGCCCCCTGCCCGCCTCCGTTTGCTGTCAGGTTCACACTTTTTCCGTAGGGGCTGTAAACTCTATGCGCCTGAGCCGGACTCTGAATATCTCCGATCCTGATCGTCTGCGCCACGAGTTTGTCCTTTGCCACGGTGGTGAGGGTATTTGTCTTACCGTCCGTCCTCGGTTCGAGGTGCTGTCCGATTTTCCCGTTTTCTTTATACCTGCCACGGCAGGCTACGCAGTAGGCGGCGTTTTTTGAGACATGCGCCAGCTGGTAAAACTGTTCGCCGTCGCTGGTATCCAGAATGTCGTCGAGCAGGATCCCGCGATCCTCCGGCTGTCCTATATCTCCGAAGTTGTGAACATAAAAGCGCTGGCGGTTCTGTGCGCTTACTAATGCGCTGTTGATGTAATGGAGTGGAGCGCCGAGTTCATGGCTGATCTGTTCTTTTATAGCCTCCGAGGCGCTTTTATTATTTTCATAGAGAAAAAAGTCCGGTTTGAATTTTTCTTTTGCTGTCAGATAGCACCTGAAAAGCTCCCAGCCTATGCCGCTTGCTTCTTTTTCGCGCCCGTTGTGCTGGGCTATGCTCCAGTGTGTGCAGGGGCTCCCTCCGATCAATAGTTTTTTCACGTTCTCACCTCCTTGATCCTTTGCTCGCTCATGGTGCAGTATTTCGGGTTTATGTCTATCCCGATAAAGTCCCGGCCCTCCTGAATTGCCACCGCTCCGGTAGTCCCGCTCCCGCAGAACGGATCCAGAATGGTGTCGCCGAGCCTGCTGCCAGCCAGGACACACGGCCGTACCAGTTCCTCTGGAAATGTGGCGAAGTGTGCGCCTTTGTAGGGCCTTGTGGCGATTGTCCAGACGGTGCGCCGGTTTCTTGTCCCGGTTTCATTTGGGACGAGGCCGTGGCTCTGCCTTTCCACGCTGGCGCTGTTTTCTTTTGCTTGGTTATGCGTATATGCACCGCCGCCCCTGAATGTTTTTGAATTGCCTTTCCTTCTGGCGTCCGGGTTTTCGCTTCCCGGAAAACCTACGGCCGGCTCTTTGATTGCTTCGGCGTCGTAGAAATAGTGCTCGCTTTTACTGAGTAGAAAAATATATTCATGCGCCCGTGTAGGTCGGTCTTTTACGCTTTCGGGCATAGCGTTGGGTTTCTGCCAGATAATATCTGAACGCAGGTACCAGCCGTCTGCCCGGAGGGCGAAGGCCAGGAGCCACGGGATCCCGATCAGGTCTTTGCGTTTCAGCCCGTTGCCTTCACATGTGCGCCGGATCCTGCTTTTCCGTTGTCCAGAGCTTTGAATGTTTTCGGCCTTCTCATTGAAACGTCCGTCGCGGTTCCGTCCTTTTCCGCTGGCTGCGTAGCTGTCGCCGATATTCAGCCAGAGGGTGCCGTCGTCTTTTAATACTCTGCGCACTTCCCTGAAAACTTCCACCAGCCGCCATGTGTATTCCTCCGGCGTTTCTTCGAGCCCGATCTGCCCGGCTTCTCCGTAGTTTCTCAGCCCATAGTAGGGCGGTGAGGTCACGCATGTGCTGCAGCAGCCAGACGGCAGCAGGCGCAGCGCTTCGGTGGCTTCTCCGGTTATAATTTGCATTAGCTTTTCACCTCCCCGTCTGTGAGTTCCAGCGGCGCGTCTGCCGCTTCCAGAGCCCTGCGGCTCCAGCCGTATGTGATCCGGTTCATGGTGTCGTCGTGTTCCCTGCGGGCCTGCTCACGGTCAGCGAGTAGGTGCTGGCCCTTGTCAGGAATAGCAGAGGCCACGGCGTCGATCTGCGAGGTGAGCCCCTCCGGTGTCATGGCCCGCTGTTTCTCCCGCTCGTACATTGGCTTGTAAATGTCCATGAAGGCCACGCGATCCATGCCGGGCTTGCCGCCTCGGTAACAACTCCGGTGCATTTCGTAGAGGTTGCAGTACCCGATCGCCTCAACGGCACGGGCCGCCAGTGGTGGGAGCTGCTGGTGCAGGTCGCCGTGATTGTTTTCCCCGGCCGTGTACAGAAGGTCACTGACTGCGAGCCACGCCCGATCCGGCTCTATGAGGTCAGGGTGCATAAGCTCCAGCATGAGCTCCCGGATCTCTGCCACACTGGGCGGCCATTTGTTTGTTGCTATGTGTTTATTCAGGGCCAGCGCCACGATCCGGCCGTCGTCCGATTGAAACATTGAGGCCCAGAGGTTCACTGTGGCGGTGACTGCTGCCTCGTCTCTGAATTTGTCATAATTGGGGTAGGCCGTGACGACGATCGCCACCAGCTTTGCCGCGTCTGCTTTAGTCAAAAACGCCGCCTCCTTCCTCGTCTGCGATAATACCGGCGAGCACGTCCATGGTGGAGGGCTTGCCCCCGGTCTGGCTTTGCGTGGTTCCTGATCTGGGCTTGCTGCCGCTGTCGTATTTCCCTTCCAGCACTTTGCTCATGTTTGTGGGGCGGATCAGCCAGTCGAAGTCGGCCGTCCACGCCCGGTCGTTTTCACCTTTCAGGAAGTCCGACGCCTCGGCCTTCTCGAATAGCTCCCGGAAGGTGTCGAGGGACTTGTATTTTTTCCAGCGTGCCGCGATCTGCTTCTCCCGGTTTCCTTCGACGGCCCTCAGCTTTGGGTAGCTGGTACAGATTGAGTGGTAAAGCTCCACGATTTTTGAATACGGGACGGGATCCTGCTGGCCCCCTTTCAGGGGGTAGGGGGTAGAGCTTTCTTTCCCTTTCTCTGTGTCTGTCTCTGTTACTGTCTCTGTATCAGTCTCTTTCTCTGTATCACCTTTTTTTGCTTCGGTTTGCTTTTCAGAATAAGCATTTGCTTTTTTTGCTTTGTCCTGCTTTCCGGTTTCTTTCTTAGGCCGCCCGCCCTGCTTGCCTGCTTCGCTGCGTTTCCGGCAGGTATCAGCATACTTCTGGGCGTCTCTGTCCATTTGCCCGGTGATGAAGGAAAAAGCCATAAAGGCCATACCGTCCAGATCCTCCGGCATGTCTCCACGCTCCCCATAGTTCAGCAGAGCCATGAGCAGCTTTCCGCGTTCTGCGTCGCTTAAAAGTGAGAGGTGTTTCCGGTAGTCGTAATACAACAAAAAGCCTTTTTTTGAGTCCTGCGCCATAGTCCTGCCTCCTTTCTGTTATACTTGGCTGCTCCCGTCATAGTCCCCGGTGCCTCCTTGGCCGCTGTCAGCAAAATAGAGGCGGGAGGCGTTGACTTCTACGACTTTGTGGGTTTTTCCGTCGCTACCGGTATATTTCCGGGTGGAGAGCCGGCCCTCGACTACGATCTGGCGGCCCTTGGTGAGATAGCGCCCGGCAAACTCGGCCTGCTTGTCCCAGCATGTGATCGGGATATAGTCGGGCGGGGTGTTCTTGTCTTTGCTCGGCACCTGCACGGCGAGGTCGAAGCTCGCCACGGGTACGCCGCTTTGGGTGTATCTGATTTCCGGTTCCTGAGCCAGACGGCCCAGAAGCCCTACATGGTTAAACATTTGAGTTTCCTCCTTGTCCTTGCTGTTTCTTTACGGCGTCCAGCCGGTTGCAGATTTCATCATACTGGGCGCGTGTCAGGTTGTGCGGATCCTGCTGTCTGTACCGCGTGGCTATATCCTCATTGATCTGCGCCTGCGTGATCCCGGCGTCCTCACCTTTTCGGTACATGCGGGAGAGCTGCGCGTCAGTTAGAGGGCGTGAAGCGCCTGTGTGCCCGTTCTGGGCGTTCTGCTGCTGCGGCTGGGTATTTCTGCCCGCGGCACCGTTTTGAGGCGCTGCGGGGCGATTTGCGGCCGGTGGCGGCGCTGTCTGCCCGCGGTCGGTCAGGTCTGGATCGTCGTCTCCCTGATCTATGCCGAACTTTTCAAAGAGATAGTATTTGAGGCAGTACGTCCACGCGGATCCTTTTGCTTTGTCCGGCCCGCCGTCATTGGTTCCGATCGCGTGCAGAGTTACCTCCAGAATGTCCTCTGGATCGTCTGCGTTCGTCCAGCGGATTGTCAGGTCTGCCTCATACACCCACACGATCAGCCCGCCCCTCTGGGTGTTCTGCTGAAAATGTGAGTAGTAGACGGGATCGCCGTTTTCGGCGTGTCTGGTGGCTTTTTCGGCCACAATGTCGAAGTTGACGCCGTACTGGTTCATAGCCGGGGTGAGAAGCTCGTAAACGTCGAAAATCTTTGCAAATTTATACTTTACGCCCTCCGAGTGCTGGCGCTGCGTGATTGCAGGCACGGCCTCCCGGAGCTTGACAAACTTCTCTTGCAGGCTCATGGCCTCCCGCGGCGGTGTTTCTGCGCTTTGCGGCTGTGCGTCAGCCTTTGGACTTCCTGCCATGGTCTACCTCCTTTGGTTGATGGTTTCTTTCAGCGGTTAATGTCTTTGAAAAACTTATGGTTGTTAATTGTCATTACATACGCCTGCGACTCGTGCCAGCTGCTTTCTATAAGCTCCGGCGCGTAGAAGTACCGGATCGGCTCGCTGGTTGCAACGTGTCCGAAGTCAAACACGGCCTCCACGGCTTCCAGAGCTTCGGCGGTAGGATCCGGCCGCCTTTTGCTGTATTTATACTTTTCCAGAACCTCGGACGGGCGGATCCTCTCGTCCTCACATGTCTGGAGTATGCACTGGGCCACGGCTACCTTGCCAGCGAAGGGCTCGCCTGCGGCTTCTGCGGTGATTACTTGCGCAATCTCCAGCCGCTCGTCGTCGGTGAGAGTGTAGCGCTTTTCGTAACCGGACTCTTTCGCCCATGCGTCTGTTAGGTGTTCCCAGTCTACCGGGTGGCCGTCGCCGTCCTTGAATATGTACGTCTGCGGCTTGTCCTCCGGTTCTATGGTGATTTCCGGTGGCCTTGAAGGCTCCGGCGTATATGCTGCGGTGGTGTCACTTCCATTCGAGGAATAGATCAGCCAGTGCAGCAGGAAAAGCACGCCCAGTCCAGCCAGGACGGCCAGCGCCAAAACAAGCGCATGTTTCCATTTTCTCCGCTTGAAAAATAGAGAGAAGCGGTGTAAAATGGTTTTAGGCTTTCGGCGGCTTGCGCGATAGCCTGCGGAGCGGCTTCTCATTCGCGGTGGGTGCCGCTCTATTTTCGTGTTAATCATTTCTTTGTTCATTTCCTCCTTTTCTTCATCAGGGCCGGTAGTGTGCAGCTTGGCGGCTGCATGTATTTGTTGAAACGCTGCGGCCAGTAGCTCACTTTTTCGATCCTCTGTCCACCGACTCCGTACTTCGGGTTGTAGCCGAAGGTGTTCACATATTTCAGAAGATCGGGCCGCTCGTCGTCCATGGCTCTGCATACCTCAAAAAGTGCCTTCACGTCGTCGATCGCCCGGTGGGTGTTCTTTACCTTGTCCCCCAGATTGTAGGCCGCGATCGCGTTCTCCAGTTTGTGTGGGTAGTCCCTCCGGTCTTTGTACACCGTCAGGCTGTCCAGATAGTCGCAGTCTTTCAAAAGTTGCAGCGCGTCGTCTCCATACCGGCCGAGCATTTCCTGAGTGAATGAAAGATCAAATTGTGCATTGTGGGCCACCAGAAGGACGGGCCCGCAGGTCAAAAACTCGAAGGCGAAGGCTGCTGCAGCGTTGTATTCAGTCACGCCGCTGGCTTCCAGCTGTTCGTCCGTGATCCCGGTCAGCTCTGTGATCTTTTCGGGGATCCGCTGTCCGTCTGGCAGTTTTATGAGCATGTCAGCGCGGCCCGCTGTGTAGAGGGTGCCGTCACCTGCCCGCTCGATCCTGATTGCTGCCAGCTCTATGATCCGGCAGGTTTTGGCGTCGAGGCCGGTTGTCTCCACGTCGAAGAACACGACGGCCTTATATTTCCTGAATACTTCCCGGAGATTATTCACGATCGGCGGCCTCCTTTCCGAGTGTCAGTGTCAGTGAAGTGGTGGCGGCGAGCTTTAGCTGCTCCATGCCGCGCCTCATGGCCTCGGCTGCTATGTTGATCTGCGCCAGCTGTGAGGCAATCGGGATCGCCACTTTGATTTCTGCCTCGCTGGCATTGTAGGCCAGACTTTGGAAGCTGAGCGCGTCCTGCCCGCCTGCGGATGTGTATATGTCTGTCAGTACCTTGGCAAGTGTCAGCCGGATCATGCCCGGCAGCGTGTCAGGAAGGGGGAAGGGCCAGTCCTTTGTGATATCCGTCATGGTGTCTTTATGCTCCAGTTTTTCGGCGTTAGCCTTGATCTCATTCTTGATTTCCTGCGGCGCGTCGCTCAGATCGGCGGCTTCGTCGTCCAGATCGTCCAGAGATCCAGAGTCGCCAGAGTATCGAATTAAAGCGGAGCGGAAGCCCACGCCCGTGTAGACACTCGCGCGGGAGGTGCTGCCGCCGAAGGAGAACACACCAGCGTGCGCACCGTAGTACCAGTAGCCCCCGCGGATCACGATCCTTTCGCCGTCAGTGTCCAGCCAGAAGTAGTCCGTGCCCTCATATCCGGGCGCAGGATAGAGGCCGAGCTCGATCAGCTTCTCCGGGACTTCCAGCGCCGAGGTGTTCAGATCGGTGAATTGTACGCCGTCGTAGTCTTTGCCCTCCGGTGCTATCGGTTGGAGCTTGATCTCGCCGTCCTCTACGTTGTAGTAGACGGGATCGCCGTCGGCTGTGTAGATCGCTTTCCACTCCTTTGAGTCTCTGGACTGATCCGCGCCTGCTGCTGCCTCGTTTCCCGGTATCACCTGCACCTTGCCGTCTATGAAGCGGATCCCGCCGACGTGTTCCCAGACATTGCCGCACATGTCGGCGACTCCTTCGGCTGTGTGGTCGTGGTTCCATGTCACCGGGCCGGAGCCGGTCAGGGTTTTACTGCTGCCGCTGTTGTCTTTGTATGTAGTGCCGGTTTCCTCCGGGTGGCTGTGGCTCTTTCCGCAGTCAGTGTTTCCACGGGGGAGGGTGCCGTTTTTGCGGCTCTGGTGTGCCAGGGCGGCCCATTCGTCGTTTGTCAGAAGGTGCCAGCCGGGGCCTTTGCTTTCGCAGAGCCGGATCGCCTCGTCGTGGTTGATATTTACGGCGGGCTGCTGGTAGGGCATGGAGTGGGGCACGCCCCCGATCAGGGTGTTGGGGTACTTGCTGATCGCGTACTCCTTCACGGCCTTGCCTCTGATTTCTGCCGGGAGGCCCAGCTCGTCCGGTGTGAATACCACCATAATGTCCGGGATCCCTTTTCTGTCAAAAATAACCTCGTTTCTCATGTGTTTGCTCCTTTCGGTTGGATCCTGCGTGGCTGCTTATACTTTGCCCGGCACCGCGGGCAGAGATAGCCATACCACGGGATCGTCGCTTGTTTGCTTATATTCCATTCCAGCCCGCACTCGCGGCATGTCTCATAGCGTGCGCCGCTTATGCGCCGGGCATGAGTACGGGCTCGCGCCGGTCTATGTGCGTCAGGTCTGCTGCCAGCTGCGCGGCTTCTTTGGCGGCGTCCAGCTCCGCGCGTTCTTTACAGTCGCAACGCTCGCCGGGATCCAAATTGCAGCCGCAATTCGGACATACGCGGTACGGTTTAGATTTGCTCATGTGTCCACCTCCTATCCAGCAGCGGCGGCCAGCAGCTTATCACAGAGTTGCTGCTCCAGTCGTCGCCGGTATTTTTTGCGCACACGGTACTTTTTAGCGTGCTTGTAGTAGTGCCACCATTTCGGGTGATCGTTTGCTTTGTAGAGCATGGCGTCTATGCACCTGCCAGCGATCCGGGCCACGATCCTGCCCGCCGCCTTGGCCGATCGTTTGATCCCAGCCCACGCCTCCCTTGCAGCGTTGACAAGCGCCTCGAAAAAGCGTAGCACTGCCGGTTGTAGGGCTTCCAGAATAGCCGCGGCCGTGTTCGGTGTGATCGTGAGGTTCAGCTCCATGCTGGGCGGGCTCCGAAGCTCTGGGAGGTTCAGCTCAGGAGGGGAGAAGCGCGGAAGCGTCAGCTCTGTGATCTGTCCGGTGAAGCATTTCCCGTCAATATACAGAGCGCTGGGCGCTGGGCATTTATCTGTTTCCTGCTGCTGATCTGCCAGGTGTTCCATAGGCCCCGGTGGAAATGCCGTCGAGCCGTCCAGCAGGTTGTAGCCGTTCTCGTAGTGCCAGCGGATCCCTGCCGCCAGCTCTGCCACGGTCATGTCCTCGCCGAAGTGTCCGCAGTAGTAGCCATTTAGCATAACAGCGTTTGGATCCTGCTCCAGTATCTTGCGGGCCCGCTCCAGATCCTCCGGCTCGAAGGTGTCGTTGTCACTGTTCAGCCATACCGCCGTAGCGTTCCAGCTCCGACCGGTTTTCCAGACGATCACCCACGCGATCCCGTCGCGGAGCTCGCCAGCCCATTCTTTTGCGATCGTGTTTATTGCTGCCATGGTTCTGCCTCCCTTCTGGCGTGAACGACGGTGAAAAGGTCGTCAATTTCATGCCGGGTGATGTATGTATCTGTTTTATCCAGTCCGAGGAAATGGAGCAGAGGATCCTCCCCGTCAAGTGAATAGCTGGTGGCGGCCACGGCGTTGAGCCGGTAGACCATTACTTCGATAATGCAGGGGAGGTTATCAGCCTCCAGTGTGGCCGGAAACGACGACTTGCATAATAGCTCCGCGCCGTATTGAAAACCGTTTATTTTTGCCATGGTGGTGTATTCCTTTCTTTCTGGTTAGCTTGTGACAGTTTCAGGGCTTTTCTGTTCGTCTTTGACTTTTCGCCCTCTGCACTTGAAGCTCTGCTGGAGGCGATACTGGGCCAGCGTTGCACTGTACCCTTGCCGCATGTTGTTGTCGAGTTTCCCAGTGTCGCCGCGTTTCAGCTCTTTGTAGATAGTCGCCACATGCACACCGAGGGTGTCGGCTATGTCCTGCGGGCGTTCTCCTTTCAGATAGTGGGACTCCAGTTTCTCGCGATCGGCCAGCGTCAAATATCGGTAGTTTCTCACGTTCTCACCTCCTTGTGATTTGGTTTCATGCCACGGCCATTTTGTAAAATCTGCATTTTTCGGGCGTGTACTTTTCCACCGGTTTTCACGCGCTCCGGCTGGCGTCTTTTTTTCTGGGCCGCCTTGACCGTATCGGCTTTCACATTAAAAGCCGCAAACTTGTTGAACGACATGGAACCTTTTAAAGCGTTGATGTTCTCCACCGCTGCCCGGTTTTCACCTTAAAAACCGAACTTAAAACTTGTCAGCCTACACCGATAAATACAGACTTTATAAAATGGCCGTTTCTTGGCCTTTTTGCTGTTTTTAGGTAAAAAAATAATGCGTCGGGAGGCTTTCGCTTCCCTTCGCATTTAATATTAAACTTTTCAAATCCTCTATTTTTGCAAAATACCTTTGAAATTTATGGTGAAATGGTATATACTGAATTTAGTTTATGCTTTTTTTATAATTTGGCGCAAAACATTGTTTTTGCCCGGAAAGGAGTCATTGCTTTATGGAAAAAATTGCAAGCTTTACTATAGACCATATCCGGCTTTTGCCCGGCGTATATGTGTCTCGTAAGGATACGGCAGGGCAGGAAGTAATCACTACCTTCGATCTGCGCATGACCAGTCCCAATGATGAGCCCGTTATGAACACGGCGGAGGTACATACCATTGAGCATCTGGGAGCCACATTCCTGCGCAACCATCAGGACTATGGGAACAAGACCATCTATTTCGGTCCCATGGGCTGCCGCACCGGCTTCTATCTGCTGCTGGCAGGAGATTACCATTCTAAGGATATTGTTCCTCTGGTCACTCAGATGTTTGAATACATCCGGGATTACCGAGGAGAAGTTCCCGGCGCCTCCCCCAGGGACTGCGGCAACTATCTGGATATGAATCTGAATATGGCTAACTACCTGGCCTCCAGATATCTGGAGCAGGTTCTGTACCATATCGATGACAGCCGCCTGTTCTACCCGGAATAAGGGTTTATGCAAAACAGAAGATATCATCTTCAATAAGGAGGTAGGTTATGAGTAAAATCGGCATTATCGGCGCCATGGAGTTGGAGGTGGAGACTTTAAAGACGCAGATGAGCGTCACCGGCCAGACCACCTGTGCCGGCATGGTTTTTTTTGAGGGTACTTTGGGGCAGGCCCAGGTTGTGGTGGTCCGCTGCGGTATCGGCAAGGTCAATGCCGCCATGTGTGTACAGATCCTGGCCGACCGCTTTGAGGTTACCCATGTGATCAATACCGGCGTGGCAGGTTCCCTGAATGCCGCCCTGGACATCGGGGATATCGTCATCTCCCGCGATGTGATTCACCACGATGTGGATGTTCGTGTATTTGGCTATGCCCTGGGGCAGGTTCCCCAGTTGGACACCCTGGCTTTTCCCGGAGATGAATCCATGATCCGTCTGGCCCTCAGTTCCTGCGAGGAGGCCAACCCCGGATTGCATACGGCAGTGGGCCGCATTGTAAGCGGAGATCAGTTTATCTCCGACAAAGAGATAAAAGAACGGTTGATTGCAGAATTTCATGCAGACTGCACAGAGATGGAGGGGGCCGCTATCGCCCATGCTTCCTACTTGAACGGGCTCCCCTTTGTGGTTATCCGCGCCATCTCCGACAAAGCGGACGACAGCGCAGAGATGGATTACCCCACCTTTGAGCGGGAAGCCGCCGGACATTGTGCGCGCCTGGTTGAGGTTCTTGTCAATAAAATATAATGTTAGGCGATTGCGAAACTCCCTTTCCGGTAACAGCGGATGGGCAATATATACAAAATAAGGGCGACTTGCCACTGCGTCGGAGCCCGTTTTTGTATATATTGACCAGCTGCGTCACCTGCGGAGAACCTTTCGCAATTGCCTAAAATATAATGTAAATGTAAGGAGAGGATGAGATGTTACAAAAACTAAAGAGTGCTTCCATTAAAAAAGTGCTGCCCGGGATAATAATCCTGTATATCGCGGCGGCGGCCTTGTTGGTATATTTCGGGCCGGATTTTTTTACCTGGGTAAAGGGGCCTGTGACTTTTGAGGATCTGTCTATTGACGAGATTAAAGATCAATATGTCACCATGACCTTTGAGTTGTCCTTCGGCACCTATGCCACTGAGGTCACTACCACCACCCAAAACGGCTCCAAGGTATCCGAGCGGGATTCCATGCAGTACCACGCCGTGCTGGTGGGCGGCCTGGATCGCTATATCTACACTGATGAAGATCTGTATTGGGAGTTCATTGGTCTGGCAGTTCCCTCCAGGTATTTTGACACTGCCAAGATTATCGACAGAAACAGTGATGATTTCTTTGAGACTTATGATCTGAGAGCGTTGGATACCACCATGCAGGTGACAGGGCAGATCCTTCCCATGGACGATGAGATGCTGCGGTACTACCGTTCCTTCTTCCGCGAGGCAGACTACACCGATGAAGAGTTCGCTGTGTACTGCGCCCCTTACTACATCAAGATCGACCATCTGAAGAGAGGCCATGTAGACTTTGTGTTGGCTATGGATGCCTTGGCTGTCATACTGCTTCTATGGGCTACATACATGCTGATCAAGGCCCTCACCGGCGGCTACCAGAGAAAGCTGGTGAAGTCACTTAAGGCACTGGGCGAAATGGAACTGGAACGTGCGGATGCGGATTTTGGGAGCGCTTCCGAAGCCGTCAAGGGCATCAGAATCGGCCGCAACTATCTGTTTGACTGCAGCGGCGCCAAGACCGATGTCTTTGCTCTGCGCCAGGTGGCATGGGCTTACACACATCAGGTCAACCACCAGAAATACGGCCGCACCGTCAGCACTTCCTACTCCATCATACTGTACACAGAGGACAAGAAACAGCACCAGCTGACCATGCCCAGCAAGACCTCCTGCGATCAGGTGATCGACGAGTTGAACAGGAAGTGCCCTGCCGGAATCTTCGGCTACAGCGATGAACTCAAGACTCTGTTCAACAAGAATTACGATGAGTTTACCCGTTTGCGCCGCCAGAAGGAAGCTGAGATTAATCAGACCCAGGGCTTTGCGGGCGCTTTCTCTGAACAGGGGCAGGATCCCTACAACACCGATCCCTATAAGGTATAATTTATGAGGATATTAAAATCCCGGCAGTTGAATTTCCCACTGCCGGGATTTTTTATACTTCTGAACGGTTCGATTTTCCTTTCTGGAATACCAGCAGCTTGCTCAACACGTAGTTGCCGATAAACACCAGCACTGCCGATACAAAAGTGGTTATATAAGTGTTGACTCCCAGCGCGCCGAAGAGTTGACGGATCGCCAAATCCAGTATAAAGGTGGACACTCTGGAGAGCACAAACTTGGGAATTTCCTTCAGCATAGGTTCATGGCTCTTAAACACAAAGCGCCTGTTGGTAAAGTAGGCAAAAGTCACGCCCGCTACCCAGTTCGCCGTACTCATCACGGCATTCTGAAAAGAGGTAGGATGCAGGGGATTGTCAAATAGCAGCCAGCTGACCAGATACATGGCTCCCCAGGACACAAGAGTGGTCAGTCCTCCCACGATCAGATAGGCGATCATTTCCTGGTATTTTTTCATTAAACCCTTTATTTTCTCAATCATGTATACCCTCTTTTCCCAATATAATATACTGCTTTTATGGATGGCCATCCGGCCGTTCTCTGCCGAGATTATGGTCAAGTTTACTATGAAAGCTCTGGCTTTCACAGTATGGATGGCCATCCGGCCGTTCTCTGCCAAGATTATGGTCAAGTTTACTATGGGAAAACTGGCTTGTCAAGCATATTCATAAAAGATTAATGATCAGGGGTTTACCACATTCCGCAATTCGCCTCTCTGGAAAGCCTCTATATTTTTGGCCACCTCCTCCACGCAGCGGGTGCGGGCCTCCACGCTGGCCCAGGCCAGATGGGGCGTGATAATCAACCGGTTACTATCCTTTAGCAGACTCAGGGGATTGGTTGTCTGCAGGGGCTCGCCGTCCACCACGTCCAGACCCGCGGCGGCGATCTCCCCGGCAGCCAGTGCCTCGTAAAGGGCGAGGTTGTCCACCACTGCCCCTCGGGCTACGTTCACCAGGATAGCCGTGTTCTTCATCCGATGCAGAGCATCCTTGTCAATGATGCCTCTGGTCAAATCGCTTAAGGGGCAGTGCAGGGACAGGACGTCACTCTCCGCCAACAGAGTGGCCTTGTCCACCTGGGGATAATCCCGACAGCAGCTGCTGCCTGTCACAGAGTGGAAGATCACCCGGCAGCCGAAGGCCGTAGCAATACAGGCCACACGACGGCCAATATTCCCCATGCCCATGATGCCCCAGGTCATTCCCTCCAGTTCATGGAAGGGAAGGTCAAAATTGGAGAAGCGGTCCTGGGCGCTGTAGGCTCCGGATTTTACGTACTGATCATAGTGGGGGAGTTTTTCCAGCAGGGCCAACGCCAGGGCAAAGGTGTGCTGGGCCACCATACCGGAGCAGTAGTCCACCACATTGCAGACGCTGATGCCCCGGCTCTTGCAGTAGGCCAGGTCCACGTTGTCAAAGCCGGTGGCCAGTTCGCAGATCAGCTTGACGTTCGGGGCGTCCTTCAGGGTTTCCTCCCCAAGGGGAGCCTTGTTGGCAACGATGATGTCCACGTTTTTGACCCGCTCACGTACCTCCTGAATGGTGGTGGTGTTGCGGTAGTAGGTTACCTCACCCAGGTGCTCGTATTGCACGGGGATATCGGGGCCTACGCTGTGTCTTTCCAGTACGGCAATTTTCATGATGATTCCTCCTCTGGTATTTACCTCTGCCTATAGTTATAATATATCTGTTTTCCACTTTTTAAGCAATATCTATTTCTTCTTCCGGCAATTACTCCAAGCCTGGCTAAAGTAAAACAGGCTTCTGGGGTGATTCCCAAAAGCCTGTTTGAAGCGGATATATCATGAAGTTAAAAACTCCCGCAGCAGCTGCTCCAGCTCCTGCTCCTGGACGGCGGTAAACTTCCCTTTAAAGTCCTCCGGAACCTTCCTGTCCATGCCGTTCTCCGGCTCTGCGGCGACCCTGGACTCCTCTCCCAGCCTGCTGCCCACAGGGATTACGTCCACACCCTTTTTGGCGCTGCGCCGGGCCGGTACGACGTACAGATTCTCCTGGGCATTTCTTCCCCTTTTTCTGCCTTTGACGGATGTATCCTGGCCGAACAGCATCTCCATGTCCTCCTGGGTCACACCCATGCGGCCGGAAAGATGGTTCTCCAGATAGTCCACCAAATTGATCTTTAGCACCCTCCTCTTCCCCTTCAGATCCACAATGGCGGAGATGGAGAAAAAGAGATATAGCCCCATCATGCTGGCGATGTAAAAAGGCAGGATCTGGCCCATTGTGCTGCCGGAGATGATACCCCGGCATACCCCTACCCCGGCGCTGACCACGGACAGCAGCATCAGCTGTCCCGACAGGTGTTCCAGAAGATGGGGGGAGACGGGTCCCAAGCTCATACGGCTGATGAACTTGTCCACGAACACCGGCACATTGGCCATGCCGTTGTTGAGTTGGTAACAGTTGGCGAATTTCAGTTTGCACTGCTTTAGCTGCCTGCTGCGGGTGCTGGCCATATTGTCCGTCTCATGAATCAAATGGAGATACATCAGCCCCAGCCCTATCCGTATCAATATGCTGCCGACCATACAGGCAAGCATGACCATGGAGGCAACTTTTTCTTGTTCAAATATTGGAAACATTGTCATCATTGTCGTCCTTTCTATTTAGAGTTCCGCATGTCCCCGTCAAGCACACAAATCTGTGATGAATATCAGGCCGCTTTCGGCGTCCCGATATCCATCCGTGTGCTTTCCAGGAATATTTTCCCCAACTACATCATATCTCTTATACACACGACATTGCAATATTTCCCGGGCGTATACTCGCCGATATTTACCGGCATATTCCGTCCGTTTTCGGCTGTAAAACAGCTTTTCCGACAAATCTCCGCTCCTTTCGACTGCCGGTAATTCCGGGCCGCCGGACTCAGTCCGGAAGTCCCATCTGGCGGTAGCGTTCTTTCACCTCCAGATAGCGTTCCGCAGTGGTAAGTTCCCCGTCCACTGAGTACTCCTCTATACTCTCCGCGTCCAGTATGGACTCTTCGGTATAGGGTTGACCATGTCCGTCATAATACAATTCCGCGTTTTCCAGAAGTTCCTCCTCACTGTAATTACCGCTGCTCTGCTCTATCCATTCAAGAGAAACCCTGGCCGCAGCCGTCCCGTCCGCATAGTCATATATGCTGCCATAACTGGCTATTCCTCCAAAGCCTCCGGCGTAGCCGCTCTCTCCCAGCAGCAGCTTTTCCTCCTGATTGTCATACCATAGACACATGTAATTTCCTCCGGAAGTGCCGCCGCATTCATAGCCCGAGAGCAGGCATACCGGGTTCCCCTCCTGCGCGGTGAAAAAACCACTGCAGCTCATTTTCCGGGGCCCACTCTGATTGTAGGGCTCAGAATAAACATATAGAACCGGCTGGCCTGTATGCCCCAAATCGTATATTCTATAAACACTTCTTGCAAAGTTCCACTCCGAGAAAAAGATTTCCATCCTGGGGTTCAGATCCGCCATATTGCCCACATAAAAAGAACCGCTTTGCACAAGTTCCCAGAACGCGGAAACTCTCGGCGTAATCTCGTTGAGCAGAAAGATCCCGGGCAATTCCCCGCTCCCGCTGTTTCCCTCCTGTGTGCTTACAATCATATCCCCGTCTTTGTAATCCCTGCGGTATAACACGGCAAACTCCGACCGACTCCCGCTATATCCGTAATAATTGCCTCCGGAAGCTTCATGGTATTGTGGCACAAGGATGTCCTCCCCCGCCGCGTTTAAAATACCAATATCCAGATAATTCTTGCATACCCTATAGCAATCTCCCATAAGGGAAATATCGTCATAGGTTCCCACAGTCAGCAATGTCCCGTCCCCACTATACAGATAACTCATGCCATCTTTTTTATACCAGTAAGAACCGTTTTCCAGCAGGCCGATTTTATCATAGACAATCGGCATGACCGGATTTCCGGCACTGTCAATAGTTCCGTACTTCTCCCCCATGGCAACCACCGTCTGCCCGTTTACAAATGAACCGATATCGTCATATCCGCACATGACCCTCTGCGAGAAATCATCCGCGTCTATCAAACCTTCTTTATATTCCGCGTCAGATACGACAAACAGTTCCGCCCCCTCATCATAGGTAATGCCGCTGTAACAAAACGGTATCTTGACCTCTCCCCGGAAGTCTATCACTCCCCATGCTTCATCCCGCTTCGCAATCACAAGTTCCCGGTCGTGGATAATCGTCCCGAAAAAATAGGGTATATCAAAGAGAACCGCTTTCCCCTCATGCATAAAGCCTGTTCTATCCCCATCGGCATAACGCAGTTCAATTTCTCCCCTGTAGGTGGAAACCGCATCGCAGGGGTTTTCCAGCAGCGTATTGCCCTCCCCGTCAAAGATATAATATTTTCCGTTCTTTTCTCCAATAAAGCAGTCTCCCTCTCTCTCTATCTCCACATATTCAGGCGCTAGAATCTCCCGCCCCGTCCTGTCGATTATCCCCCGCCTGTTATCCTCCCAGATCTCCGCAAGTCCCCCCTTAAAATAGTCCGCGCAGTCATATACGGGCTGGATGACAATCTGTCCCGTTTTGTCGATATAACCGTATTTTCCGTCCACACTGATAAAGGCAAGGCCCTCCTGAAAGGTGCTTACACTGTCACAGTCCAGATAAAACACCGGCGTACCCGTCCGATCCATAAAGCCATAGCCGCCGTCCCCGCCGCCGCGGACAGACTCAATATCAATACACCTATCTTCCATTTGCCTATATTCTTCAACCGATCCATCCCCCTTTTTTCCTCTTATACTCATCACCGATTAGATTTTCCTTTCTGTCCGGCGCATGTTGCCCGATTACGCTGCATGTGCCGGGCAGAAACCGTAAAGTCTTAATGGTCGTCAGTATAGAACCCTTCCACACCCAAATCCTCAAACTCCGCTTCCAGATTGGTATAGTATCTGCCCTCAAAAGTGATCAGGCCCAGTCCCGTATCCGTCAGATAATAATAGGAATCATAAGCGCTTAAATCAATGCTCTCCACCCCCTCTTTCAGTCTCTCAAACCATTCCCCTTCAGCGTCTCCTTCCCACCCCCACAGTTCCCTGAAAGCCCCGCTGCCAAACAACATCTCCGGCGTGAAATCCTCTCCCAGCACATCTTTCAGATATACCCTCTCCCCTGTCCGCAAATCCAGAGTCAGCCCTGTTTCCCACTCATTCGGATGATTGGCTCTCCGCGGACTGTTATACTCATAGATACGCATGGAGAGATATCGGTCATCCTCCCTGGTAATCTTGTAATATCGGTCTATATCTGTGTAGATCTGCTCGTCGGGAACCAACACACTACCCTCTTCATAGCCGTAACCATAAAAAAAAGCCTCCCGCAATTTCCGGTTTACAATTTCCTCTATGTCATTCCCTTCGTCGTACAGTTTTAGCTGCGGATAATAAATGGTAATATCCGTATCCACCCTCTCATCCCGGTAGGAATAAATCATGGGCGCCACAAAATAGTTATGCTCCTTCTCCTCTTCTTGAAAAGTCCAAGGATAATATATGCGCTCGTCCTTTTCCACCGGGCCGTTTTCAGAGGTATACCGTATGGGAACGGCCATATAAGCGTCCCTGGCAATCTCGATCTCATATACATAGTTCCCCAGAATATCCGCCACGTGGGAAGAATCCTCCTCCGCCGCGTAAAAAGTGTCTTGGGAAAGAACCGGTTCATACTGACTGGCAAATATGTACCAATCCGCCTCCTCGTCATACTCAAATGCCAGATTCTCATTCCACCAGACACCCCCGCGTTCCAGCAGAATATCACAAGTTGAATGACGCCTCTCCGTATTCTCCGACGAACTGCAATATTTTCCGTCTACCCACAGAGATCTGTTTTCATTTTCTATAGCCGAAAAGTACGCCCGATAACTCCCCTCCACCTGATACCTGCGAAACCCCTCCTGGATATACAGCGCCATCTGCTGATAAGCCCCCGGCAATTCCGAGAACTCTAAAGCATCTGCCCTCTTAAGCGCCTCCGATATGCTCCCCTCTGATATAGTCGCCTTTGATACAGTTCTCTTTGATATAGCCTCCTCTGACACAGTCTCCGTCAACTCAGCTCCCAGACTCTCCGCCAAATTCTCTCCAGTCCTTTCCCTCGCCGCCTCTCCCGCATCGCCGCATCCGGCAAACACCATACACAGAAAAGCGCAGAAAACAGCCCTTCCCCCACACTTTTCCCCCTGGTTTTACTCATATTTTCATCCTTCCTCTTTCCTGCATGTTTTCCTCTTTCATCCTTACCTCTTTCCTGCATATTTTCCTCTTTCATCCTTACCTCTTTCCTGCATATCGCAGACTCAGCCTGCGATACTGCGTTAATGCGTATTTGGAAGTTTTACTTCCGAACTTTAGCTTTCATTAATATAAACTTAGCAGACTACTTAAAACTTTACAACTGGTTTTTCCTGTTGCTGCTTGTCAAGGATGTATTCATCATTTTTCATCACTTTTTCTTGATTTTCCCTGTTTTCCATGCTCTAAGTCATGGAGAATGACACGCTTTAACTTGTCCTCTACGCTTTGGGTACTTGTATCAGAGAAGTGTATCTCGACTAAATACCTTGTCTTGTCAATTTTCTGTTGCAGACAGGGCGTTAATCGCCCTGTGGTGTTGGTCTGAATGTTGTCGTTCATGTTCCTCCTTTTGGGCGCAAAAAAGGCGCATGGTTTACAATTTACTGTTCCATGCGCCTTTACGCTGTTTACTGATATTAAATTGATTCTCCAATTATGCTAACTGCATTGATTGGCTTTCTAACTCTTTAACTATATCAAGGGATAATTCCGTAGCTTCTGCTATTTCCTCTAAAGTCATTTTACCTAACTTTATTAAATGAACCGCCGTTCTTTTTGCTTTATTTTGTTCCGCCTTTTGTGCCGCTTCCCTTGCCGCCTCATTCCTCATATCTTCCATAATTTTGCACATAGCCGCAACTCCTTTCTCGTCTTGCTTAAAATATCGTGCTTTTGTAGCAAGGTAAGATAAAAACTGATTGAAAGTAAAAATATATGTTTTCTCAACTTCTAAAGTGAATTATCAAACGTAAATCCTGTCTCATTTGCCTCCGTTGCGGTAAACATATCATATTTCCCGTTTGTATACTCTGCAATAACCTTACCCCAAAAGTTTTGGGCGGGTAAGTTGTTAATCCATTGGGATATTTCCCACCCACCATGAAACATATCAAAAATCTTCATAGCGGCTACCCTGCCAACTCCTTTTTGTCTGTACTTTTTCATTACAAAAAATTCGGCTATGTTATAAGGGCTTGGCAGATTATTATGTTCACAACAAGAACGTACTAAAACCAGTCCCGCAAGTTTTCCATTTACCCTGATAAAAAAAGGGTGTCTGCCTTCTTCATTCCAATAATCATCAATATGCTCATATCCAAAATATCCATATTCGTTTATGTCATCATTGGAAAACTCTGAAAAATCATAATTATACAATTCCAACATCTGAATAAAAACAGATTTCTGCTCGTATAATATAGGCTCTACACGAAGGTCCATACATATTCTCCATAAAATATTATTATACTGTCAATGATTCCGCTGACAATCGGCAAGTCTAATCTGCCTTTGCGCTCCCTTACTTTTGTAATCATCTCCATGACTTCATTCTTCACGCTGACCGCCGCATTTTTAATCTGCGTACTTTTGTACGTTGCGTACTGTGCGCTGTGAAGTTCCTGCTTGGCAAGCATGAGCATTTCTTTTGCCTGTTCCAACAGCATATTGTTCTTGATGATTTCACGATTGATGTTGCCCCTCTCGGTCAATTCCCTGTTCCTTAAAAGAACGGTGTTCCCAACGAACCGCAATCCCCAACTGCTCATTGGTGGCATTGATTGTGTCGGCTAAATCCTTGC
>ERZ778511.636-NODE-636-length-31324-cov-5.136941_pt1 | contig 31324 bp, 25 predicted proteins | sample MGYA00510347_ERZ778511 | MGnify/ENA primary metagenome ERZ778511 (study PRJEB29527, sample SAMN07138967) | mouse gut metagenome | material: feces | host: mouse | place: China:Nanjing | collected 2016-01-25 ...
TTTATATAAATATTTTTGCAAATATTTAAATTTTATATATTTTTGCAATATATAAATACAATCCGGTGACATTTTGATTGATTTGTCAGCCTCTCCGGAATCGGTTTCACAAAATTGCCCGATAGGCTGGCGGGCCGTTGAAAAAATATGGATATCAGATCATGCCTAAAGGTATTGTCGGCAATCGGCATGCTTTCCGGAGCAGTGTCGGCAAGTGCACAGACAGCAGAAATCGACGGAATGACATTCTCGGTCATATCCGGGAAAAGCGATTGCAAGCTGACAAAAGTAAGCGGTGATGTTACCGCGCTTGTCATCCCTGCCGAAGTTGAGATTGAGGGTGCAAAATATGCAGTGACGGAGATAGGCGCGAATGCGGCACAAAACTGTGACAAGGTAGAGACGGTAGTATTTCCGGCCACGCTGACTACGATTGGCAGAAACTCGTTTGACGGGTGCTCGTCAATAACCGACCTGGCATTCAACGAGGGTCTCACCACTTTGAGTTCCTATTCATTCAACAACTGCACGTCACTGAAGTCAATAATGATACCGTCGACACTGACCACATTCGAGGTGTCGGTGTTTTTCGGCTGCGATGCGCTGGAGCGTGTAGAGGTAGTCGACCTAACAAGCTGGTGCGCGCTGTCGTTCAACGACGCATCGTCCAATCCCACCTCATTGGCCAAGCACCTTTATGTCGGCGGCAAGGAAGTGACCGAGCTTGATATTCCCGAGGGAGTCAGCGAACTCAAGCAGTATGTGTTCGCCGGGCTGTCGTCAATAACCGAAGTCACCGTTCCGGCATCGGTAAAGACCATCGGTGCCAACGCGTTCTAAGGGTGTTCGGGCATCAAGGCCGTGAATACTACCGACCTCGCGGCATGGTGCGACATAGACTTCAGCAAGAGCACGTCAAATCCCGTGTCACAATGCAAGGTGCTCAAAGTGAACGGCGAACTGCTGTCGGAAGTCGTTGTGCCCGAAGGCGCCACAACGGTAAAGCAGTATGTATTCTACAACTGTACGTCGATTTCAAAAATCACGTTCCCCTCTACTCTCACATCTTTGGGCAATTATGCGTTTTACAACTGCACCGGGCTGGAGAGCATCGAACTGCCGTCAACGCTGACAACCGTCGGCAGTGCCGCGTTCGCAGGATGCTCGGGACTTAAATCGATCGAGATCCCCGAAGCCGTAACGGCATTGCCTACCAACATGTTCCAGAACTGCAAGGCTCTTGAGAGCGTGACACTGCCATCGGGGCTCCTTTCGGTCGGCAAAAACGTATTCTTCAATTGCTCGAAACTGTCGGCCATAAAATTTCCGGCGACGGTCAAGAGGATAGATCAGAAATCGTTCCAGAACTGTTCGTCACTAGAGATGATAGAGTTTGACGGGACTCCGGAATTTATCGGCGACTATGCATTCTCGGGCTGCTCCGCGCTCAAAGAGGTCACTCTTCCCGAGGAACTTGAGTCATTGGGTTACAATACATTTTTCGGATGCACATCGCTGGCAGAGGTGACCATACCCTCGTCAATGCAGTCAATCGGCAACAATGTGTTCGGCAACTGCGCCTCCCTCGCAACAATCAAGAGCAAAAACGTAATTCCGCCCGCAATCATGTCGAATACATTCGCGTCATCAATCTATGACACAGCCAGACTCCTTGTGCCCGAAGGCGCGGCAGAGAGCTATGCATCGGCCGAAGTATGGAAACAGTTCACCGATATATCCGAATCGTCATTCTCGGGGATAGAATCGGTTGAAACCGAAGATGGCGGCATCGTGACAGTGTATTCGATTACGGGACACGTGGTCGCCACGGGTGAGAGTGTTCCCGAGCTGAATACAGGCGTATACATAGTCAGAAGCGGAAAGAAAGTCAGCAAGATCATTGTGAGATAGACCACCTGATTTACAATGTAAATCAGCGGCCTGCGGACTCTTTCCACCATATATGATACATGACCCGGCTCGTCTCCGCTACGCTGCGGCGGGCCGGGTTACAGCTAAAACCGGTGTCCTGAGGACGCCGGTTTTATTGATAGCGATTTTAGGATGGGGACGCGATGTATCGCTAGCCTTTACCCACAAATATCCCCATATTCGAGTTCTCCAAGAGGTATTGGTAGATTGTTTCCAATCTACCAATACCTCTTTTGAATGTTATTATACCCGGCTTCGGTTGTGATGGCATGGCACTCCAGCCGCCTTCGCAGGCCACAACCCATGAAGCCCATGCCAGCGCCCCCTTTGGGTGCGGATTCTTGTATATCTTCTTTTTGGTATTAAAACGCCTGTTGAGAGTGTCCACGATTTCGATCTCCAGTGGAGTGAACGCTATAGATGCCGGATTCGTATCATCGTTTCCGTCAAATCCTTTTTTGACCAACGCCACCTCATAGGCGTTTTTAATGCTTACGGCAAGATTGATTTCAAAGGCATGCGGACTTTCCACCTGTATATCTTCTATGCCAAATCCTTTTTTCTTCAGCAAGTGGTGATAATCCTCAATGAACCATCTGCGCTTGTAATAGGAGATGATTTTGGCCGCATCATACGCGACCACAAATACCGCGGGACGTCGGCGATGGAGACGATACGCCGCTGGCCGAGCGTGAGACGCGGCGAGGAGCGCTGGATATTCCCGTATCAGGAGAATGCCGACTCGACATTCAACTCGTCGCTGATATTCGAGCTTGGCGTGATGCGCGAATATGGCGAGGGCCTGCTGAAGAATTTTCCACGCGACACTCCGGAATATGCCGAGGCTTACCGTCTGATGAAGTTTCTGAGCTATTTCGCTCCGATACCGGGCCGCGACATACCTCCGACATCGCTTCTGCGAGAGTTTTTGGGAGGCTCGTCGTTCCATTATTAGGGGGGGTGGTAGCCGTAGAGGCTTGTCGGGGTGTTTGTTGAAGAAATTCGGGCGTTGGTTGAAATGTAGGCATACGTGTCACTTTTTGACGCATTTATAATTAAACTTTTATTTATTTTTGCAGTCAGAAACACGATTGAAGTCGGAAAGCGGCTGTAGTCAAGCCGTTGCCGACGTTACGCAAAAGAATTCAATTCAACAAATATCCCTAAAAAGTATCCCCAAAAAGATGAGAGATTTCAGAGGAATGGTATTGGCGGTGTGTATGGCGGCATGCAGTGTGCTGACCGGCGCGGCTTATACTGTAAGCGGAACGGTGTCGGACGACACGGGAGAGCCGCTGATGGAGGCGGGAGTGAGACTTCTTGCCGCCAAAGACAGTGCGTACGTGAAGGGAACCGCGGCCGACATGAACGGCAAATTTTCCTTTGCGGATATCAAGAACGGCAGCTATATCCTTGAGACAAGCTATATCGGCTATGTCAAGAATTACAAGAACCTGACTGTAGCTGACAAGAATTTCAACGCAGGGACAATCACTCTAAAAGAGTCGTCGCATCTGCTGGCGGAAGCTACGGTGACGGCAGTCAAAACGCCAATCAAGGTGATGCAGGACACAGTGGAATTCAATGCCGACTCCTACAAGACGCAGCCCAATGCCGTGGTCGAAGATCTGCTCAAACGTCTGCCCGGCGTGGAGGTTGACTCCGACGGCAAGATCACAGCCAACGGCAAGGAGGTGACAAAGATACTCATCGACGGGAAGGAATTTTTTGCCGACGACCCCAAAGTGGCCTCCAAAAACCTTCCGGTCAACATGGTCGACAAGCTTCAGGTGGTGGAGCGCAAGAGTGATCTGGCGCGTCTGACCGGAGTAGACGACGGCGAGGACGAGACTGTCATCAACCTTACGGTTAAGAAGGGGATGCAGAACGGCTGGTTCGGAACGGTCGAAGCGGGCTACGGCACCGACGACCGCTATCAGACCGCCTTTAATGTCAACCGATTCTGGAACGGCAATCAGATAACTTTCATCGGCTCGGCCAACAACACCAACGACCTTGGCTTCACCGACGGCAACGGCAACCGCTTCCGCCGCTTCGGGGGCGATCAGGGCATAAGCAACTCGCAGAGTTTCGGCGTGAATTTCAACGTGGGCAAAGATGAGAAGCTGCGCGTGGGCGGTGATGTGATGTATTCACACTCCGACAAGAAGAGCGAACAGCGCAAAAACCGCCAGTATCTGCTTGAAGATGACCCCTATACCCAGAATTCCTACTCAAACTCACGTGACAAGGGTCACAATGTCAGAGCTGACTTCAGGGTGGAGTGGAAACCGGATTCGTTCAACACGTTTGATTTCCGTCCGTATTTCTCATACAATCAGAATGACTCGTGGTCAAAGGCGTTTTCGGTGTCAGAGGGGAAGAACACGTCGCTCAACCGGTCGCAGTCAGACGGCAAATCGTATGAAGCCGGCGGACGTCTTATCTACAACCACAGCTTCGCCAGCCACAGAGGCCGTTCGTTTTCAGTGTTCGCCAACTACCGCATGAGCAATGTCAGGGAGTATGAAGACAGCTATGTCTACAATATTTTCCATCAGTTCAACGACTCGGTAGACAGCTATGACCAATGGATCGACAACAAGACCTGGAGCAACTTCGTAAGCGCGCGACTGACGTGGACAGAACCTCTGGGCGATGTGCGCAACGGCAACTTCCTCACCGTAGGCTACTCCGCCAACATGCGCTGGAACAACGCCGACAAACTTGTGTATGACCGTCCGGTCAGTTTCGGCACCGAGGTGTGGGACTTCGTGCTCAACGGCATGGATTACACTCTGCCAATGCCGGAGATAGACTATGCCAACATAGAGCTTGTCGACACGCTGTCGAACCGGTTCCGCAACACCAACTTCCAGCAGGATATACGTGTGGGCTACAAGAAGGTCAGCAGCAAATATACGCTCGATGCCGGCCTGTCGATAGTGCCGATACGCATGAAGAGCACCAATCTGAGCAACTCGGACAAGAATATTCCGGAACGCACGACTTGGAACTACTCGCCATTCCTGCGGTTCAAATATAAGTTTGACAAGACGAGCTCGCTCAATGTCGACTACTACGGACGCAGCTCCCAGCCGTCGATGAGCCAGTTGCAGCCGGTGGCCGACTACAGTAATCCGCTGAATGTGGTGCAGGGTAATCCGGATCTTTTGACATCGTTCAACCACAACATACGTCTGCGCCACCAGGCGTTTAATGCCGAGGCACAGCGCTCGACGATGACAATGTTTGACGCGCAGATCACGCAGAATTCCATCATCTCCAAGACGATATACAACAGCCAGACGGGTGGTCGCTACACTACCTACGAGAATGTGAACGGAGTGTGGAACGCGCGACTGATGAACATGTTCTCGCAGCCTCTGCGCAACAAGGTGTTCACGTTTAACAACAATATATTCACCAATTTCAACCGCCGACTGGGCTATAACAACGGCGAGCGCAATATATCGAACTCGTTTATGGTGGCGGAGTCGTTCTCGATAGCCTATCGTCCGGACAATCTGGAGCTTGAGCTGCGCCCGATGTATAATTTCTCGACGACCCACAACTCGGCGTCGTCAATGACATCGACCAACGTGCACCGCTTCGGAGGCAATTTCAACGGCACATGGTACGACCCGCTCGGGTTTGTGCTCAACAGCGAGCTGACCTACTCCGCCACACGCGGATATTCCGCCGGTTATGACGCCGACTCATGGATGTGGAACGCATCGATATCATATCAGTTCCTTCCGGGAAAGAATGCGACCATCATGCTCAAGGCCTACGACCTGCTGCAGCAGAAGAAGGATATATCGCGCACGGTTACCGCATCGTATATCGATGACACGCAGTATAACGCTCTGACACGGTATTTCATGCTGTCGTTCACGTATAAGTTCAATACGTTTGGCAGCGGCAATCAGCCGGCCGACCGCAACGAACGGCGCATGGGACCTCCGGGAGGCGGCCATGGCGGCCATGGCGGCCCCGGCGGACGCAGACGCTGACAAAAAAGCGAGCCATCGGCTCGCTTTTTTTATTTTTACCATTGAATGTAGGGATGTCATGAGAGCTGTGGGGGGCAGCGGAGGCCGGGGTGTGGAGGTGGACCTGTCGGACCAGTCGGACAGGTCGGACGGGGGGGACGGTGGCTGTCGGCAGAGGGCATTCGGGAACTTCATAGTGTAGGGATGCAAGAACCTCAAGGAGTTGCCATGCGGGGTTTTATGAATATTTTTTGCATGCCTGAATAAATATTTAACGTTTATGCGTCATGGTAAATTGAATTTATTTGTATATTTGCAGTTCGGACTCAAAAAAAACAATACCTTAATCATGAAAAAAGTATTTGCATTTATAGTGACGTTGCTGGCGGTTGCATCGACAACGATATATGCAGCCGAACCGACCGATTATTACAAATCGTGTGAAGGAAAAACCGGAGAAGCGCTTCTGGCGGCACTGCAGTCAGTGGTAGGATCGCACACCAATGTCGGATATGACGGCTTGTGGGCGGTGTATAACCGATCGGACGTGGACGAGAACGGAAAGTATATCGACATGTATTCGACAAAGCGCTGGACTCCGGGTAAGGAGAAGTGCGGCAACTACTCACGTGTGGGCGACTGCGTGAACCGCGAGCACTCTTTCCCCAATAGCTGGTTCAACGAGGGCTCGCCGATGAAGTCGGACGCCTTTCATGTGTATCCCACCGACGGCAAGGTCAACGGCCAGCGCAGCAACTTCCCATACGGTGAGTGTGCCAACGGAACGACTCTCCCGTCGAACAACGGCATCAAGGCACTCGGCAAGCTCGGCACGTCGACATTTCCGGGCTATACGGGCACAGTGTTTGAGCCGGTGGATGAATACAAAGGAGACCTTGCCCGCACTTATTTCTACATGGCGGCAGCCTACAATGACAAGATCAGGTCATGGAACTCCGATATGCTTGCCGGAAATTCGTATCCCGCATATAAGACATGGGCACTCAATCTGCTGCTGAAGTGGCATCGTCAGGATGTGGTCAGCGAGCGTGAAACGGAGCGTAACGATGCGGTGTACGGGTTTCAGAAAAACCGCAATCCGTTTATCGACCACCCCGAACTTGTAGAATATATATGGGGCGACAAAAAGGGAGAGGCATGGTATATCAACGGCAGCCCGGTGCCCGTATGGTCGCTTCCGGCCGACAAATCGACAATAGACTTCGGGCTTACGGCCACCGATTATTCGATATCGCGCGCAATCGATGTCAAAGGCATCAACCTGACATCGGCAGTGAGCGTGACGCTGAGCGGCAGTGACTTCACACTGCAACAGAGCACGGTAAGCGCCGCGGCCGCCAACAAGGGGACTACAATCTCGGTGTCGTTCAGACGTGCAAATTCAGGTGTGTCGACAGGAGTGCTGACATTCAGGTCGGGCGACCTCACGGCGACCGTCAACCTGCGCGCCGAGGCCATCTCGGGCATCCCTGCCCTTCCGGCCGAAGATATCACGGAGACTGGGTTCACCGCCCGCTGGATGAGTCTGGGCGATGCTGAAAGCTATCAGTTGACAGTGAAGAAAGATGGCGCTGCGCTTGCCGGTTATCCGGTTACTGTCAATGCCGAAGCTGAAGAATACGCAGTGAGCGGACTTGACCCCGCCACACTCTACAGCTATTCGCTCACATCAGCGACCAAGGTGTCAAATGAGGTGAATGTCACCACAGCGGCACTTCTTCCCGACATACAATATCTCAACGGCGACGAATTTTCATTCACATGCGATCCCGACACTCCGTCAGAGGCCGCAGAAGTGTGGATTGATGTCGAGAATATCGACAGAGACCTCACCGTCAGCGTTGGAGCCCCGTTCGCCGTATCGACAAATCTCAATGACTGGAGCCGCAGCATCACCATCGACCCGCAGCAGGAGCGGTTCTATCTGCGTGTAGAGGCCGCGGCCGCCGGCGAATATGAGACATCAATCATCATAACCGACGGATATCACACCAACGATGACGGAACGGCGACGGCTTCGGTGCGCGATCTGTCGAAGCCGTGGTTTGTGGAAGATTTCGAGAAAGCCGCCGATGGCAAATATGACACCTACAGCAACCAGAGCTTTGAAGGCAATCCGTGCGTCTGGAATCTCACCAACGCCGGAATATGGAGCTCCGACAAGGGATACAACAGCGACTACTCGCTGCGTCTTGGCAAAAACCCCACAAGCGCCATAGAGACGGCGACAGCCAAGAAGAGCGGCATCGGCACCATCAGTTTCTTTGCCGAAAGATGGAGCAGCGATGACGGCGACGTCACTCTGCAGGTGGAATACAAGCCCGAAGGTGCGGACGAATGGGTCAACGCCGGAGTGGTTAAGGTCGACACTGACAGCTATGCCAGATATGAAGTGAAGGTCAACGCAGGCGGAAGCAATTACATACGTCTGCGTCAGACAGCGGGCGCACGCGGCAATATTGACGATATCATTGTGACGGACTATGGCAATTCGTCAGTCGACGGCATCACAGATGACAGTCTTGCCGACTGGGACGCCTATTGCCTCAACAAGTCACTCGTGATAGTCAACCACGGCAACGCCGCCGTCTACCGGGTGTATAATCTTGACGGGCAGACAGTGGGCGGAGCGAAGCTGCATGGCTCGCAATATACGCTCCGCGTGCCGGCAGGGCTTTATATCGTGACCGACGGAGAGAACAGCCGCCGCGTTTTAGTCAAGTAAACGGGAGATGGTGTTGCAACAACATCCTGCCTCAACTCAATATCAAGTAATCCTCATATCAGCTTCCGGGAAGCCGATATGGGGATTGCTGACTATCGGAGGCACGGCACCGTATGGTGGGATATGGTTAAATCATGGGGCATATCGGGGAGTTGCCGCGAGGGCGAGACGCCCTCGCCCCTTGGTTGGTGAAAATTAATTGCTTTTTTTCAATTATATCAGTATATTTGCCTTTGCAATGAACAATCGTGGCAATGAGATATCGCGCAGGGAGTGGCTCCGCAAGGTAGCCGCGGCGGCAGTGGCGGGGAGTGCCGCCGGAATGCTGTCGTCGTGCAGGCGCGTCAATGACGACTGGCCGACAATGCGTGCCGTGGCTGCGTCAGACGGCGGAGATGACCCGTTTGATGCCGACAGGATTACGGCCGCGCTGCCCGGCGAGGTGCGTTGCGTTGGTTGCGGCCGTTGCATGCCATGCCGTTTCGGCGTTGACATTCCGGCTATGTACGCGGCCTACAACGAGGCTGTCAGAAACGGAGAGATAGCCCGCAGCGGCAAGGATTTCCGCAATGGCGGAGGGTCGGAGCGCTGTCTTGAGTTCGTCAGGCGTGTGGAGCGTGAAATCGGCGACCGGCATCTCGCGCACCGTTGCGCGGGCTGCGGTGGTTGCGAAGGGAATTGCCCGATGCATCTGCCGATAGCCGAACAGATGCGCGGCATCGGCCGACTGATAGACCTTGCGCGGGAAACCGAATGAGCCGGAGCGCAGCTTATATATAACAAAATCATCAACTTATAACAATATACCGATAGACAGCGATGAGCGACAGACAGACAATATACCGGCGCCGCGAGGGTAAGGCCAATGGCCGTGGAAAGGCCCTTCAGCTGGGTCGCCGTGTCACGGCGGTGGTGGCGCTGAGCGTCATGGTCGTGTTTTTTGTCATGCTAGGCACATCGGCGGCGCTGCGTCTGCAGTGGATAACGAAGGTGCAGCTTGTGCCGGTGGCGCTGTCGGTGAGCGGGTCGCTGATATTGTTCTGGGCAGTTGTGACACTTCTGTTTGGCAGAGTGTATTGCTCGATGGTATGTCCGGCTGGAATAGCGCAGGATATCTCGGCACGAGTGCCCCGGATGGGACGCAAGATGAGATTTCGCCGCGGCTACCGTCACGGGGAGGCACACAACAGGTTCCGTTACATCTGGCTCGGAGTGATTGTGGTGTCGGCCATCGCGGGAATGTCGATGCTTCTGGCTCTGTTTGACCCATACGGCGCTTTCGGGCGCATAATGACATATCTGTTGCGGCCGCTTGTCGCGGCTGCCGACGGCGCCACGGTTGCCACAGGCACGCTGTCAGGAGTGTCCGTGGCAGTGATTACGCTGGCGGCGCTGGTGGCAGTGCCGATGAAACGCGGCAGGCTGCTGTGCAACACGGTGTGCCCCGTAGGGTCGGCGCTGAGTCTGCTGAGCCGCCACAGTGTCTACGGCATAGATATCAACACCGACGCATGCGTCAACTGCGGGCTGTGCGAGCGGGTGTGCAAATCGGAGTGCATCGATTCGAAAGGTCACACGGTCGACATGTCGCGCTGCGTGGTGTGTTTCGACTGCGCGGCAGTGTGCGACAGCGGCGCCATCACTTACACCCGCCGCCGTCACCGGCTGTCGATACCGATGCTTATGAAGCTGCCGGGCGCACGCGCTGCGGCGACGCTCGACGCTCCCGGAGGCGCCGACCACGCAGAGACACCGCGTGCCATCGACCGCCGGCGGTTTCTTGCCACGGGGCTTATATTAGCGGCTACGCCTGCGGTGATAAGCGCCGAAAAGAAACTGCGCCGTGTGATGCCTCACGAGATAGAGCAGGAAGCGACTGCCGACACGCGTCCGGTGACACCTCCGGGCATTGCGTCGACGCGTTCGTTTCTGAGCCGATGTGTGGGGTGCGGTGCATGCATATCGGTGTGCCCGGCGCGGGTATTGCGTCCGTCGGAGGGAGAATACGGCGTCACAAACCCGCTGCATCCGCTGAAGAATTATGACGAAAGCTATTGCCGCTACAACTGCGTGAGGTGTACGGAGGTGTGTCCGACAGGCGCACTGAAGCCGCTTACGATGGGCGAAAAGCATATATTCCGTGTGGGACTGGCGAATGTCGACCCTGAGGCCTGCATCGGGTGCGGCCTGTGCGCGGGCCGCTGTCCGCGAGCCACAATCAGGATGACCGAACGTGACGGGCGCCGCGTGGCCGCTGTTGACCACGGAGGATGCATCGGGTGCGGCTCATGCCAATATATATGTCCGGCCTCTCCGACCAAAGCGATAAAGGTGAGCGGACTGAAACTATAAATAAATTTGAACACATCCATAAAAAATGAAACAATATCTTGAACTGCTTGAGCATATACTTGCCGACGGCTCGGACAAGGAGGACCGCACCGGCACGGGCACGCGCTCGGTGTTCGGCTATCAGATGCGCTTCAATCTGGCCGAGGGATTTCCACTGCTGACGACCAAGAAGCTGCATCTCAAATCGATAATCTATGAACTGCTGTGGTTTTTAAAGGGTGACACCAATGTGAAATATCTTCAGGAGCATGGTGTGAGGATATGGAACGAATGGGCCGACGAAAACGGTGACTTAGGCCATATCTACGGCTATCAGTGGCGCTCGTGGCCGGCCTACGACGGGACGTTTATCGACCAGATATCGGAGGCAATCGATCAGATAAAAAACAATCCGTCGTCGCGGCGCATCATAGTGAGCGCGTGGAATGTGGCCGACATACCGTCGATGAAGCTTCCGCCGTGTCATGCATTCTTCCAGTTTTATGTGGCCGACGGACGTCTGTCGCTGCAGCTATACCAGCGGTCGGCCGACACGTTCTTAGGGGTGCCGTTCAACATAGCGTCGTATGCGTTGCTTCTGATGATGGTGGCGCAGGTGACCGGACTTGAGCCGGGCGATTTCGTCCATACGCTCGGCGACACGCATATCTATAAAAATCATTTCGAGCAGGCACGTCTGCAGCTCACACGCGAGCCGCGCAAACTGCCACGCATGAAGATAAACCCGGAGGTGAAGAGCATATTCGACTTCAAGTATGAGGATTTCGAACTTGTCGACTATGACCCGCATCCCCACATCAAGGCCGATGTGTCGGTATAAACCTGAATGACAAATATGGTGACTATAATAGCAGCAGTAGGGCGCGACGGCGCGATAGGCCGCGGAGGCGATCTGGTGTTTCATCTGCGCGGTGACATGCGCCGCTTCAAGGCGCTGACAACGGGTCACACCGTGGTGATGGGCCGCAAGACATTCGAGTCGCTTCCCAAAGGGGCGCTGCCGGAGCGCCGCAACATAGTGATAACGCGCAACGAAGGTTTCACATCCGCAGGCACGGAGCGCGCCGGCTCACTTGAAGAGGCGCTGCGCATGGCCTCGGGCGAGGAGGTGTTTGTAATCGGCGGCGGCGAGATATACCGGCAGGCAATAGATGCCGCCGACAGAATGGAGCTGACGGTTGTCGATGCCGACAGCAGCGACGCCGACACGTTTTTCCCGGAATTCGACGCGACGGAGTGGAAAAAAACATCGGCAAGCGAGCCGATGACCGATGAAAAGAGCGGCGTAAGTTACAGTTTCGTTTGCTATTGTCGGATTTAAGCGTTAACTTTGCAGACAGCTACAGGCGCCGACGGCGCCCCAAAGCAAGGATTGCCCCGGTAGTTCAACGGATAGAATAGAAGTTTCCTAAACTTTAGATAGCAGTTCGATTCTGCTCCGGGGTACCACACAGCAAGACGGTCATTCACCGGCTTATCAGATACGGCAGTATTTTTGAAGTAACTGTTTGATTTTATATTTGAACAGATTGCGATTAATCATTAAATTGTTTCATGAGACAACATACGGTAATACAGCATACGTTATTTGATGAGCACGATTTCTTAAATATAAGATTTCCCAAGCCACAATATCTTGGTGCTAAATATATTCATTGTGACTGGATAGCGCAATGGATACCTGATGATGTCAAAGTCGTGCTGGATGCATTCAGCGGCTCACAATCTGTAGCATTCATGTGCAAGCGACTCGGCAAATCGGTACTTTCAAATGATTTCATGAAATTCAATAGCGAGATAGGAAAGGCACTGATCGAGAATACACATGAAATACTTGAAAACGATGACTTAAACATCTTGTTTTCTCCAAACTCCGACCCAAGTTATTATAATCTGATGGAAAACATCTTTACTGATCTGTTCTTTATCAGAGAAGAAACGGCATTTCTTGACGCCTTCAGAAGCAATGTGAGATTTCTCAAAAATGATTATAAGAAATCGCTGGCACTGGCAATAATGAACCGAGCGATGTCAAGAAAGGTGACAATGGGTCATTTCGGACATACACAGGCACTTGCATATGCGGCAAATCCGGAAAGAGTAAAGCGCAACAGGAGTCTTATACGCCCTCTGAAAACGATTTTCATGGAACTTAAAGATGACTACAATGAAGCCGTTTTTGACAACGGCGAGAATTGCACCTCATACAACCAGAATATTCTGGACTTACTTCCGTCACTCCCAAAAGTGGATCTTGTCTATTTCGACCCTCCATATTGCGACAGCCATGCCGATTATCAGAGTTTTTACCATCTTCCTGAGACATACACCAATTACTGGAAAGATAAAGAATTCATAAACGGAACCAAAAGATACAGCCCTAAAAAAGTCAGCGGATTCGACACCAAGAAGGAAATCATCAATAGTTTCAAAACTATGTTTTCCCTATCTGACAATATCCCCTACTGGATTATAAGCTATAACGACCGTAGCTATCCGGACATCGATACACTTGTCGACATGGCAGCACAGTATCGACAAGTACACATCGAATGCAAGCCTTACCATTATGGAAGAGGCGGAAAAGGAAGTGTGGCCGGCAGTAGCGAAGTTCTAATAATTTGCACACCATTAAATTAATAGCGCATGACTGAATTTGAGGTATGGGACAAAAAATTCCGAGAGCATGACATGTATTCTTTCAACGGCGATAGAAATGGTCTGTTATGGCTTAAAGTCAGAGCTGTCAGCCGATCGAAACAAATCAAAGAATTTACTAAAAAAAACAATATTGCTTTAACCGGCAAAAAACTGTCGGACAAGAATATCGAATTATTTGACATCCTTCAAAAGAGGGATGACGCAACAGATATGCTCGACAGGTTTCTAAAGGACGTCAATCAGGAGTGGTATTCAGCAATGGGAGTGAATGCCGAGAAGCTAAAAGTTGATTTATTCTCGCTACAGCATTATACCTGGGGCGGAGACAGGAACAATTCACTCGACAAATATTTGATAAGCAGATATGTAAAGACTATAAGTGATTTTTCGGAACTACAAAGGCACAACTGCGAAATTGCCGGAAATGCATGGAATTACGTACAGAACAGCTGGTATAACAATTGGACATCTTTTCTGATAGAGTCAATCTTCAAACATAATCCCAAAGTTGTTTCAGCTGTAGGCGAAATTAAAAATGTAGATTTCTTTATCGACAATTTTCCGATTGACTTAAAAGTGACTTTTTTCCCGAATAAGTTCTTGGAACAGAAATTCAAGGCCGCAACCGGCAAGAATATTCTGGGATGGCTTAAGAAGAAAGGCAAGACATTTGGCATCACTGCCGACAAATCAATGGATGAGCCACGGCAGATTTATGTATTGTCTGAAAAACTCAAGGAATGCGGACATACAGAAATTATCAATGAATTAATCAATCTCAGAAGGAATATCATCGAGGATGCTATCGGCAATCCGTCGGAACTAATGAAATGGTTATATGAAAATCAGGGCGAAATGCGCTTCGGGGCAGAAAACAGGCTCTATCTCATTCTCGCTGACATAGAAAATATCGACCAATCGTGGAAGATGAAGAGAGCTTTCAGTCTGATTGAACCGGTAATAAACAATTATATAGACAAATTCAGTCAGTCTTCGCTAAAAAAGATTACATTCGAGTATAAAAAGAAAAAATACAACAGCCTTGCTGATGCGTTATTTATAACGAGATAGCAACGTCTGAAATGCAAAATAAAGAAAACAGGCAAAACGGTGAACGTCAATAATATCTTTAAAATAGTGTGTATGGCGGGAGTGGTGACGCTATTGGCGGCGTGTGCCTCTATCGGTCGTCCGGAGGGGGGTGAGCGCGACGAGTTGCCGCCGGTGTTCGTGCGCTCGAATCCGGAGCCCGGGGCGCTTGAGTTCAAGGGCAACCGCCTGAACATATTCTTCGACGAGAATATCAAGATGGAGGATGTGATGAACAAGGTGGTGGTTTCGCCTGTGCAGAAACAGCCGCCGTCGATATCGGCCAACGGCAAGCGCCTGACGGTGGAGTTCCGCGACACGCTTGTCGACAATGCCACATACACCGTGGATTTCTCAGATGCGATACGCGACCTCAACGAGGGGAATATACTCGACGGATTTGCATTTGACTTCTCCACCGGCTCCACGCGTGACAGCCTCGTGATATCGGGAATGCTCTTCGAGGCGCGCAACCTGGAGCCTGCGCAGGGCATGATAGTCGGCGTGTATTCCAACCTTTCAGACACAGCCATCAGCACTCTGCCATTCGAGCGCATCGCCAAGACAAACCAATACGGACAGTTCGTGATACGCAATCTTGCGCCCGGCACATATAATGTCTATGCCGTCAACGACCTCAACCGCGACTATCACTGGGACCGCTCGGAAGATGTGGCGTTTTTGGGTCAAAGCGTTGTGCCGGAGATAGAAAACATCACGGTGACCGATACGCTGCGCGCCTCCAACGGCATGGACTCCATAGTGATGCGCCCGGGACACCGGTATCTGCCCAACGACCTGCTTATGACATGGTTTAACGAGAATTACAGGTCGCAGTATCTTAAAAACAACTCCCGTATCGACTCCACCCGCATAGCGATAGAGTTGGGAGCGCCGACCGACACGCTTCCGGTGCTGACGCTGCTCAACACACCGTCAGCCGGAAAGCGCGTTGACGAGGTGGCGCGCACCGACTATTCGGCGCGCGGCGACTCCATCACCTACTGGCTCACCGACAAGGGGGTGATAAAAACAGACACGCTGATTGTGGAGGCACGCTATCTGCGCACCGACACGCTCGACCAACTGACGTGGACCACCGACACGCTGCGTCTGCTTAACCGTGAGCGCACCAAGTTTCAGAAAGCCCTCGACAAACGCAACAAGGACCGGGAGAAACTGCTCAAGAAGCTCCGCGAGGAAGGGCGTGACACGGTGTTCACCGACGAACAGGTGTTCATGACGTTCGAGACGAGCACCCGCGGCAACCAGGAGCTCAACCGCCCGCTCTATCTGACAGCATCACAGCCGGTCGACACTATTTACGGCGACAGGATACATCTCGAGATGAGGGTCGACACAGTATGGCACGACACCGGCGTGCAACATGTGGTGCGCGACTCCATTAACAGGCAGCTGCGTTTCACGCTCTACCACGACTGGAAAGAGGGTGAGCGCTATCGCCTGACCGTCGACTCTGCGGCGGTGACCGGCATCTACGGCAATGTCAACAAGAAGAGCTCGTCAGAGTTTTCCGTCAAAAAACTTGAGGACTACTCCACCATAAAGTTCAATCTTATCGGCATGCCTGAAGGGGAGCAGATGGTAGTGGAGCTTCTCAACTCACAGGATAAGCCTGTTGCCACAGCTCCGGTGTCCGACGGTTCGGCAGTGTTTACATTCGTCAGCCCCAACACTTATTACGCACGCGCTTTTGTAGACTCCAACGGCAACGGCACATGGGATACAGGGTCGGTTTCCGAAAAGAGACAGCCGGAAGATGTCTATTATTTCCCCAAAAAGCTCTCCCTGAAGAAAAACTGGGATATGGAGCAGACCTGGGACATCAATCTGCTGCCCGTAGAGGCTCAGAAGCCCAACGAGATAAAGAAGAACAAGCCCAAGAACCGTGACAGAAACGCCACCGCGAACAATGATGACGACGAGGAGGATGAAGATGAATTCTACTCGCCCGGCAACCGCTCGCAGGGCAACACCGGAGGCTCCGGGCGCCTGACGACAGGCGGAAGCCTCGGCGGCTCACGCGTCAATCCCGACGCCCTTCGCCGTTAGGCCGATATAATCAACCTACACAATGACTGCACTATGACCGCATCAACTCCACTGACCAGAGAGCTCGTCAAAGAGCCTGCCTACTGCCGGCTTGACCTACGCATTGGCGTGACGGCGCTTGATGTCATGATATACAATCCGTTAGAAGACAGTTCGTTGCTGCTCCGCCACTGCGAACTGCCTGCCGACGAAGCCGAAAGCCTCAGGCAGATTGAGACATTTATCTACGACAATCCACTACTGCTCAGCGATTTCAAAACCGTCACGGCCATCATCGAAAGCCGTAGGTTTCTGACGGTGCCTGACGGCGTGGCCGACGTCTGCGACCATGCAGCGCTACTGCGCGAGGCCGACAGCGACACCGACCAGCGTCCGGTCGTCACCGATGACCGGCTCGACGCATTCTCAGCGAGAATACTCTCGCCCATATCATCAGCCACGGCCAATTTCCTGCGGCGCACTTTCCCCAATATCAGACTGCACAGCACGCTCTATCCCTTCACCCGCTACTGCCACTCCAATCTCACGAAGGGCAACACGATGAAGATATTCGTCAATCTGAGGGTAAAGTCGCTCGACATCGCCGTGATGAGCTCACGCGAGCTATATCTTCTCAACCGTTTCGAATACCGCGACATCAATGACGCCGCATTCTACATACTCAGCTGCACGGAAGATATTTCCGACGACCGCGAGGAAATACTGATCGGCGGTGACCGCGAACAACGCGACGCCCTGATGCCGCTGCTGCGCAAGTTCAGGCCTTACGTGATGCCGATGATATTTCCATCGGCCATGTTCAGAGCCGGAGCCGACGCCATGAAATCGCCTTTTGACTTGATAATATTGCCGTTATGCGAATAATCCGAGGAAAATACGGACGCCGGCGTTTCGACGTCCCTACCAATATCACCGCCCGTCCGACCACTGACTTCGCCCGCGAGAACATATTCAACGTGATGGAAAATCTCGTGGATTTCGAGGAGGGTCCGACCGCTCTTGACCTGTTTGCCGGCACCGGAGCCATAACTTTCGAGTTTCTGTCGCGTGGATGCTCGAGGGTGACAGCCGTGGAGAAAGCCGCCACGCAATATAATTTCATACGCCGCGTGGCCTCGCAGCTCGGAGCCGACAATCTGACTTTGCTGCGCTGCGACGCTCTCCGATTCATCAGCGCGGCATCGCAGAGCTACGACATAGTGTTTGCCGACCCGCCCTACGATCTGCCTGACTTCGGCGAGATACCCGGCGCCATACTCTCGTCGGGGCTTGTCAAAGAGGGCACGCTGGTGATTGTCGAACACTCGCGCCGCTTCGATTTCTCACATCTGCCCGGATTTATGGAACACCGCGCCTACGGATCGGTGAACTTTTCCATATTCCGCGTCGGAACCACAGACTGATAACCGAGGCTCAGCGTCAGCGACAAGAAAAATTTTGCGCAGTCGAAAAATTTAGTTAAGTTTGTGACAGGCAAGCGCCGTTGCAGGTGATTTCATTTATCCGCAACGCCGCGCCCGACAACTTTTTGCAATAATCTCTCTTAAAACAGAATATGCTTAATATTATTAAAAACGACCCGTGGCTCGAGCCTTTCGCTCCGGCTATCGAAGGACGTCACAACGATGCCGTCAGAAAAGAAAAAGAACTCGTCAAAGGCAACAAAAACCTCGAAGGTTTTGCCAACGCACACCTTTATTTCGGGCTTCATCGCGACGACAAGGGCTGGGTGTTCCGCGAATGGGCGCCCAACGCCACGGCCATTACCCTCATAGGCGACTTTTCCGACTGGAAGGAACTTCCGAAATACGCGCTCAAACGCATTGACAACGGAGTGTGGGAACTGCATCTGGGACCGCGCGGCCTGAAACACGGCCAGCTCTACAAGATGAAGGTGCACTGGGACGGCGGAGAAGGCGAGCGCATCCCCGCTTACGCCACCCGTGTCGTCCAGGACGAACAGAGCCACATATTCTCAGCTCAGGTATGGGCACCCAAGAAGCAATATGAGTGGAAAAACACAGCATTCACCCCCGACACCCGCCCGCTTCTGATTTACGAATGCCACATCGGCATGGCACAGCAGCGCGAAGGGGTCGGCACATACGTGGAGTTCCGCGACAACATATTGCCTCGCATACACGCCGACGGATACAACGCCATACAGATAATGGCCATCCAGGAGCATCCCTACTACGGCTCGTTCGGTTACCATGTGTCGAGTTTCTTCGCACCGTCAAGCCGCTTCGGCACCCCTGAAGAGCTCAAAAGCCTCATAGACAAGGCTCATGAGCTGGGCATCGCGGTCATAATGGATATCGTGCACTCGCATGCTGTCAAAAATGAAAACGAAGGGCTCGGACGCCTCGACGGCTCATACAACCTGTATTTCTACGGCGACCACCGCCGCGAGCACCCGGCATGGGACTCGCTCTGTTTCGACTACGGCAAGAATGAAGTGCTCCATTTCCTGCTCTCCAACTGCAAATACTGGCTTGAGGAATTCAAGTTCGACGGATTCAGATTTGACGGCGTAACCTCGATGCTCTATTACGACCACGGTCTGGGACAGGCCTATTGCTCTTACGGCGACTATTACAACGGCGCCCAGGATGTCAACGCCATAACCTACCTCACCCTCGCCAACAAACTCATACATACCGTCAACCACAACGCCATAACCATAGCCGAGGAGATGAGCGGCATGCCAGGCCTCGCCGTTAAAATCAAAGACGGCGGCATAGGCTTCGACTACCGCATGGCGATGGGTATTCCCGACTACTGGATAAAGACCCTGAAGGAGAAGAAAGACGAGGACTGGCATCCGACATCCATCTTCTGGGAGCTCACCAACCGCAGAAGCGATGAAAAGACAATATCTTATGTCGAGAGCCACGACCAGGCGCTTGTGGGCGACAAGACCGTGATATTCCGACTTATCGACGACCAGATGTACTGGCACATGATGGTAGGCGACAACAATATGACCGTCGACCGAGGCATCGCCCTGCACAAGATGATACGCCTCGTGACGCTTGCCACCATCAACGGCGGATATCTCAACTTCATGGGCAATGAATTCGGCCATCCCGAATGGATCGACTTCCCTCGCGAAGGCAACGGCTGGAGCTACAAGTACGCACGCCGCCAGTGGGATCTCGTCGACCGTGAAGACCTGAAATACAAGTATCTCAACGCGTTTGACAACGCGATGGTGGAGCTCGTCAGCAGCATTATCAACTTCCAGGCTCTCAGCATAGAGAAGCTTTGGGAGAAGGATGACGACCAGGTGCTGGCATTCCGTCGCGGCGACCTCGTGTTCGTGTTCAACTTCAATCCGTTCAAATCATTTACCGGCTACGGCATTCTCGCCCCCGCCGGCAAATACAAAGTGGTGCTGTCGTCTGACGACAAACAGTTCGGCGGCTTCGGCAACATCGACGACAACGTGGAGCATCTCACACAGCACGACGAACTATACGCTCCCACCGGCAAGGAGTGGCTGCGCCTCTATCTCCCGGCCCGCTCCGCCCAGGTGCTGCGTCTTGACCGCACACCGGGCAGACGCAAGGCCAAGAGTGACGCCGCCGGCAACAATACAGGCAACAATCAGTAACAACCGACCGTGGCAGGAGTAAAACGACTTATGAAAGATACCGCCATCTATGGTGTCAGCAGCATCGTAGGGCGGTTTTTGAACTGGTGTCTGGTGCCGATGTACACCTACCTGTTCCCCACCGAACAATACGGTATCGTCACCAATATCTACGCATACGTGGCGCTGGTGCTCATCATATTGCTTTACGGCATGGAAACCGGATTTTTCCGGTTTGCCAACCATGAGCGGTGGAACAATCCGACGCAGGTCTATTCGACCACACTGATATCGGTCGGCACATCGTCGATGCTGTTCATTATTCTGGCGTGTATCTTCTCGCCGCAGATTGCCTCTGCGCTCAATTGCGGCGACCATCCGTCGTTTATCTGGATGATGGCGATAGCCGTAGGTATAGACGCCTATTCCAGCATACCGTTCTCCTATCTGCGCTACCGCAAACGTCCCGTGCGTTTCGCCACACTGAAATTTGTCAACATCGGGCTCAACATCGGGCTCAACCTTTTTTTCCTTATTCTATGTCCCTGGATATGGAAGCACTCGCCCGACCTGATCGGCTGGTTCTACGACCCCGGCTTCGGCATCGGCTATATCTTCCTTGCCAACCTGCTGTCGTCGATGGTGATACTGCTGCTTCTGACGCCGGAACTGAAGGTGACTTACAGCTTCAACGGACGGTTGTGGCGCGAGATGGTCCGCTACAGTTTCCCGTTGCTGATACTCGGCGTGGCGGGCATCATGAACCAGACCATCGACAAAATATTGCTGCCATTTCTGGTCGCCGACCCCATCGACGCGTCGCAACAGCTCGGCATCTACGGCGCCAACTACAAGATAGCCATCGTCATGGTGATGTTCATCCAGGCATTCCGCTTTGCCTACGAGCCGTTTATCTTTGACAAAAACAAGGAGAACGGAGGCAACAAGCGCCGTGCCTACGCCGACGCCATGAAATTTTTCGTCATCTTCGGGCTGTTCATATTCCTCGGGGTGATGTTTTACCTCGACGTGCTCAAATATTTCATTTCCCCGCGCTATTTCGCCGGACTTAAAGTGGTGCCGATAGTGATGGCAGCCGAATTTTTCTTCGGCATCTTCTTCAACCTGTCGCTATGGTATAAACTCACCGACAAGACAATATGGGGCACATGGTTCTCGTTGGGAGGACTCGCCGTCACCCTGCTCATCAACATCATATTCGTGCCGCACTACGGCTACACCGCCTGCGCGTGGGCAGCATTCTGCTGCTACGGACTGATGATGACGGCATCATATCTCATAGGCCAGAAAAAATATCCGATCAACTATAATCTGCCGCGGCTCGGACTTTACATACTCTGCACCGCGGCTCTGTATGGAGGAGCGCTGCTCATAGCCACCGGCTCCGAACTAATCAATTTCACGGTGCGCGGAGTGCTTCTGATAGCGTTCGGAGCATTGATCTGGGTGAAAGAAAAGCCCTTGGCCCGAGGGTGATGCAGAACTCGGAAAAATGCCATCAAAAGTAGGGACGCACGGTTCGTGGCGTCCGAAATTTATATTTGACAATCAGGATGTTGACGTACGCACGAGCCGTGCGCCCATACAATATAAAGCGCTGCAACACCCTCAAAAATGACGATTATGGAAAAGAAACGTATCGTACTGCTCAGCCACAACGACCTCCTCGGAGGCGCTGCGATTGTGACCTACCGACTGATGAAAGCTTTGCACGAACTTGGCTACGAGGCAGACATGCTCGTATTCAACAAGACATGCGACAATCCGCACGTGCACCAGCTCGGCACACGTCCGGTCAGAGGCTGGCGTTTTATCAGCGAGCGCGCAGGCATAATGATGCGTAACGGCTTCAACCGCCGTGACCTTTTCAAAATCTCCACAGCCTCCACAGGCATGAACATACACCGCCACCCGCTCGTGAAGAAAGCCGACGCCATATTTGTCAACTGGGTCAACCAGTCGACAGTGTCGCTCAAAGAGATGCAGCGTATATGCGACATGGGGAAACCCGTGATATGGACCATGCACGACATGTGGTGCATGACCGGCATCTGCCATCATGCCTACTCCTGCTCCAACTATCTGCAACAGTGTGGCGACTGCCCCTATCTCGGCCCCAAAGCCGCTCCCGGCGACCTTTCACACAAGATATGGCTGAAAAAGAAAAAGCTATATGATAGCACCGACATACGGTTTGTGGCCGTCAGTAACTGGGTAAAGCAATGCGCACACAACAGCTCGCTGCTGCGCGACAAGGATATAACGGTGATACACAACGCTTTCCCCTCCGACCTGTTTCGCACATACTCCGACAAGCCCTTCACCATTGAGACCCGCAACCGGTTCAAAAACATTATAGCCTTCGGAGCGGCGAAACTCGACGACCCGGTGAAAGGACTCACCTACGCCATCGACGCCCTCAACATTCTCATGAACGAAGCTCCCGAGATAGCAGCCGGCTCCGTAGCCGTATTCTTCGGAAAGACCGACCGCGACGACCTGTTCCACAAACTGCGTTTTCCGCATCTCGCCTGCGGCACCATCAACGACCACACCGTGCTCCACCAGTTGCTCGTGCAGACAAAAGTCATACTCTCGACATCGCTCTACGAGACTCTGGGCGGCACACTCATCGAAGGCATGTCGGCCGGCGCCACCCCCGTGTCATTCGGCAGAGGCGGGCAGACCGATATCATCGACCACAAAGTCACCGGCTACATAGCCGAATACTGCAATCCGCGCGACGTCGCCGAAGGCATAAAATGGGCTCTCGCAGCCAACCTTGACCGCGAAAAACAGCATGAAACCATACGCCGTCGCTTCAACGCCAACGACATCGCCCTCAGATACCTCTCCCTCATCTGAGCCGTCGAAACATGCATCTAATCCGCTCAGAATGAAAAAAGTCACACAAACCGATCAGGTAATAGAAGCCTTGCGAAAGGAAGGCGGCTTCGCCACGCTTAAACGGTTGAATGAAATTCTGGATTTTTCAAAATGGAAATCACAGACTCCTGAGGCAAGTGTCAGGCGAATAGTGCAGGACAGCGAAAAGATATTCAAAATCAGACCCGGGTTATGGGCATTGGAGGAAGCCCGTGACAAAGTTCTGCAAAAACTACAGATAAGCGAGGGCAATAAAATCAGCGAGGAGCAATTCTCTCACGGTTATTATCAAGGACTTTTAGTGGAAATAGGGAAGTATCTCAATCTTACTACCTACGTGCCGGCACAGGATAAAGGACGTCTGTTTCTTGGGAAGCCTCTGTGCGAAGTGTCTGACTGCACTGTAATACCGCCATTTACATACGATACTCTATTGAGGAAAGCCCGGACTATCGACGTTATATGGTTTAACCACCGCATGATGCCCACCGACTTCTATGAAGTAGAACACACGACCGACATAAAGAACTCTTTGGCTAAATTCTACGAACTTCAGGATTTTTTCGCCAAGTTCCATATTGTCGCAGACAAGCATCGGGAGACCGAATTCAAAGACAAACTCAATGTGTCGATGTTTCAACCGATTTACAAAAGGGTCAGATTTATCGATTACGAACGCGTGGCACAATTTCACTCGGCTCTGCGACTACAAAAGAATTTCTCCTGGTAGTTTTATTTTAGGGCTCTTTTTACAGGCGATTCTCTTTATTTTTGTTCAATTAACATTGTTTCTTGCAGATTTTGCGTAAATTTGCAAGATACTGTATTGTTACTTTTCTAAACCGACATACTATGCCTTTTGTAAAATGCCCCGAATGTGGAAAGCTTAATTCTGTCAAGCTTAAGAACTGTCCGAAGTGCGAAGCATCTCTGGACACTGCATGCGCATCTTATAACACCGACACACAAATACATCCTGCCGGCATTCCGACAGGCTCCGGTGTCGCCGGCACAACGACCTGGGGGCAGCCCATGCAGCAGCCTCAGAACAATCCCTGGGGACATCCCGTGCAGCAGCAGACGCAGCAGCCCCAGAACAATCCCTGGGGGCAACCCGTGCAGCAGCAGACGCAGCAACCTCAGAACAATCCATGGGGGCAGCCCGTGCAGCAAAACGCGACGACAACACAGCATTGCACCACCTGCGGCAATCAGGTAGTAGCCGGAGCCCGCTTCTGCGCCGGTTGCGGTTCTCCTGTGACGGCAACACATCAGCCGGCCGGCATCCCGACCCGCAAAAACCCCTATTTCATCTGATTAAATTCCGACTACTGACAAAATAAAACATTTCACGACTCACTTAAGTTTATGAACTTCACCCCATTAGCCCGCCCGATATTCAAAGCCGTCGACACTCACACCCTACGCGCGGCCGACGACACGGAGCGCACACAGCGACGTGTGCTGCGGCAGCTTCTTGAATATGGCAAAGACACACAATGGGGTCGTCAGTACAGATTTTCCTCAGCAAGCACTCCGGCCGAATATGCCGAGCGACTCCCTGTCAACGGCTACGAGACATTCCGTCCCTACGTGATGCGTATGCTCGGAGGAGAAAAAAACGTATTATGCCCCGGCGCAGTCAGCCGCTACGCTCAGTCGTCAGGCACTTCCGGAGGCAAAAGCAAATATATACCGCTCCCGCATCGTTCGCTCCACCGGTGCCACTATGCCGGCAGCTCCGCAGCTGTAGCCCGCTACCTCTCGCTTTACCCTGACAGTCGCCTCTTCTCCGGCAGAAGCCTGATACTCGGAGGCAGTTATGCCAACGAGCTGTCACTCTCCCCTAAAATCAAGGTCGGCGACCTCTCCGCATCGCTTATCGACTGCATCAACCCAATAGTCAATATGTTCCGTGCTCCTGGCAAGAAAATAGCGCTGATGAGCGACTGGAGCAAAAAGCTCCCTCAGCTTGTCGAAGCCACACGCCGCGCCAACATAGCCTCGCTCTCTGGCGTGCCTTCATGGTTTCTGGCCGTGCTTCGCGGCGTGCTCGCGGCAGAAAACGCCACCAGCCTCCACCAAATATGGCCCGGACTTGAGGTATTCTTCCACGGAGGCATCTCCTTCACTCCCTACCGCAACCTCTACGACTCCATTATCGACCCGGCGCGCATGCGCTACATGGAAATCTACAACGCCTCGGAAGGCTTCTTCGCTCTTCAGGCGTCGCCCGACGACGAAGGGTTGCTTCTGCTTGCCGACGCCGATATTTACTACGAATTTGTGCCGCTCAGCGAACTTGACTCCGACTCACCCTCAGCAATTCCCGCATGGGAAGTGACCAAAGGTGACACCTACGCACTGGTGATAACATCAAGCAACGGCCTGTGGCGCTACATGATAGGCGACACCGTAACGATTGTCGACACCACGCCCCTCAAAATCAAAATCGCCGGACGCACCGGCGCCTACATCAACACCTTCGGCGAGGAACTGATGGTATGCGATGCCGAAGCCGCCATGACGCGGGCATGCGCCGCCACCGGTGCATCCGTAACCGACTACACCGCCGCGCCTGTATTCACCTCGGCCACCGTCAAAGGTCACCACCAGTGGGCCGTAGCCTTCGACCGCCGTCCCTCCGACCTGCAACTCTTCGCCGAGACCCTCGACCGTGAGCTCTGCAACGAAAACTCCGACTACCAGGCCAAGCGCGCCGGCAACATATTTCTCGCTCCCGCCGAAGTCACACCCGTGTCACAGAACGCCTTCGACCGGTGGCTGCTATCTACCGGCAAACTCGGAGGACAACGCAAGATACCACGCCTGCGCAACAACCGCGAGATAATCGACCGTATAATAGAACTCAATAACAAACCAACATAAAACGCCATGGGAAAATTATCAAAACTACGCAATCTTATATCGGCAATACTGCTGCTTGTAGCCGTTTCACTCAACGCCCGGCAGGCCAAATATATATTCTATTTCATCGGTGACGGCATGGGTCCCGGACAAGTCATGATGGCCGATACCTACAAGCGCAAAGCATTGGGCAACAGTGTGCCGCTGACCATGATGCTGCTGCCTGTCCATTCCCTGCAGACCACTTACTCAGCATCGTCACCGGTTACTGACTCAGCCGCCGCCGGAACAGCTCTCGCAACCGGAGTCAAGACCAAAAACTCCATGCTCGGCATGAATGCCGACTCTGTGGCCGTCAACTCGATAGCCCGATATCTCCACGACAACGGCTACGGCGTGGCACTGATGACCAACTCAGCGGCCGACGATGCCACTCCCGGTGCATTTTACGCCCATGTCACCAACCGCAGACAGCACTACGAAATAGGCCGTCAGGCAGCTGAATCAGGCTTCGAACTCATAACAGGCGCCGCATTGCGCGGGCTTGAAAAAGATGGCCGTGCTACAGACCTCGCCGACTACATCGCCTCTCAGGGCGTGGAGCTGCTTACAGATCCGGAAGCAGTTGCCGCATCCGACAGCCGACGCATCATTCTCACTCCGAAATCATCGCTTTGGAACTGGGACATGGGCTATTATGTCGACAACAATGAAGGGCAGATGACCGTCGACGAGATGACTGTCACCGCCATCAGGCATCTGAGTCGCCACACCCCTGACAGATTCTTCATGATGGTGGAATGCGGAAGCATCGACCACGCATCACACGCCAACGACGGCGGAGCCGTAGTCAAAGAAGTGCTTGCTTTTGACAAAGCCATAGAGACAGCCCTCGACTTCTACCGCAGCCACCCCGACGAAACACTCATAGTCATTACCGCCGACCACGAGACAGGGGGTATGACCGTCGGCAACAACCACACAGGCTACTCGGCCCGCCCCGAATATCTCGTGCCGCAGAAAATATCAAAAGAGATATTCTCACAGTATTGCGACGACCTGATGAACGCAGATAAGAAACCGGACTGGGCAGAAATGAAAGAATACCTGTCAGAGAATCTCGGCTTGTTTTCCGTTATCCCCATGAGCGAACGCCGCGAGAACAGACTTAAGGATGTTTTCAACGCCACATTTGTCGACGGACAGGCCCGCCGACAGGAAACCCTCTACTCCAACTTCAACCAGTTTGCCGTCGAAGTGTTTGAAATGCTCAACGAGAAGGCCGGTATCGGATGGACATCTCTGGCCCACACCGGCAACTTCGTGCCGCTGTTCGCCATAGGTGCCGGCGCCGAACTCTTCACCGGCCTAAATGACAACACCGACGTGCCGATGAAGATACTCAAAGCCGCCGGAGTTCAGCCGCAATGACATCACTCTCTGACGAAGCCCTCCGCTTCACCGATTGACAAAAACAAATAGAATGAAATAAGATGAAATTAAAAGAAAAAATCTTAATTGCCCTCCTCACTCTCTTCGCTTTCAACGGCGCACGCGCCCAAGAAAACGAACGTATCGACGTTGACATCAACCTCATAAAAGTCAACGTCACGATGAACCCCGAGCACTACCGTCAGCTGATGGACCGCTACCTCAAGGCCGACACCACACTGCGCATCGATGAAGTCGCAACCGTCTACTACGGTTACGCCGCAACTCCCGACTACGCACCCGATCTTACTTTCCCCGAAATCGACGAGGCGATATCACTTGAAAACTATGAGAAAGCCTACCGCCTGAGCCTCGCCGCCGCCAAAGAAGCCCCGGTGTCGCTCCCCGTCCTCATCAACGTCATCAAACTCATGCCGCATATCGACCTCAAAGGCAACCTCGACTCATACCTCAACATACGGCAGCGCCTCGAGATGCTCATCGGCACAATCCTTGCTTCCGGCACAGGCATTCGCCGCGAGCTTCCCTTCAAGGTTATATCTGAAGGCGACATGATGGTAATTCTCAAAGACATACTCGAGGTAAAGGAAATAATCGGAAGCTCAAAGATAGGTAATCTCGACGCCGTCAAGATCACATTCCCCACAAACTCGCGCGAGCATATCCTCTACTTCGACAACACCACCCACGAACAATACAGACAACATAACCCGTGACGCATTTACAATGAGCGACAACGAGAATAAAACACCGAAATGGACCGAAATCGAACTGCTCCCCGAATGGGACGAGCCGTTCTACGACGTCTACACCGCCAAGAAGTTCGGCAAATGGCTGATGCTCAAAACCCTCAAACCGCAATATCGCGACGATGACAGATATCTCGCCATGATTGAGAAGGAATTTGACATCCGCTACAATCTGGCACACCCCAACATCGTCATGATCAACGACTTCGAGGTTGTGCCCGGCATCGGCCTGTGCATCATCACCGACGACGTTTACGGCGACTCTCTGCGCAAACTCCTCGACAGCGGAAAAGTCGACGAAACCACCCTGCGCAAGGTATGCACCTCGCTTGTCGACGCGCTGGAATATATCCAGACCAACCACATCGTGCATCACAGCATACGCCCGGAAACAATCATATTCACCGAAAACATCGGCAACCTCAAACTCATCGACGTCGGCTTCGACCAGCTCGACCACCTGAGCCACGACGACACATCCCGCGACATCCACGACTTCGGTGCCGTGCTCAAAGAGCTCCTCGACCGGCTTCCCGAGCGTCACGCCCATCTGCAGCGTGTCGCGACCCGTTGCCTCAACCCCGATCCACGTAAACGATACCACGACATACGTGACCTTAAGATGGCTCTCTCCAACCGCTCCAACCATCGTCTTTACATCATAATAATAACATTTTTAACAATAATGATTGCCCTGCTCGGATGGCTCGTAGCCAATCCCGACAGCAGCGTGGCTGTCAAGTAACATATCAGATATGGCTGTAGAAATCAGAGCTGTGGAGCCCGTCAAGAAAGAGCTCAAGAAATTTGTAAAATTCGGCATCGACCACTACAACGGCAACGACTGCTTCGTGCCGCCGCTCATCATGGACGACGTCAACACTCTCCGACCCGACAAAAACCCCGCATTTGAATTCTGCGAGGCCCAGTCATTCATGGCCTACCGCGACAACCGACCGGTCGGACGCATAACCGCCATCATCAACCGCCAGGTCAACGAACGTTCCGGCGAAAAAAACATGCGTTTCGGTTTCGTCGAATTCATCGACGACAACGAGGTTGTCGACGCCCTGTTTGACGCTGCGATAAAATGGGGGAAACAACGGGGCATGACAACAATCACAGGCCCGATGGGCTTTTCCGACCTCGACCACGAAGGAATGCTCATCGAAGGCTTCGACCGCCTCGGCACCATGGCGACCATCTACAACTACCCCTACTACCCCGCGCAGATGGAACGCATGGGCTTTAAGAAAGACGTCGACTGGGTTGAATATCTCATCAAAATTCCCGACGGCATCCCCGAAAAGCATCAGCGCATTGCCGAAATCGTAAAGCGCAAATACAACCTGCGCATAGTGCGCTTCAAATCACGCAAAAAAATCAAAGACGAATACGGCAAAGCCCTCTTTGACCTTATCAACGAAGCCTACAGCGACCTCTACGGCTACTCCCCTCTCACTCTCCGTCAGATCAACCACTACATCGACCTCTATCTCGGCATATTGCGTCTTGACGACATATCCGTGATCGTCGATGCCGACAACCGCCTCGTCGCCGTAGGCATATCGATGGCAAGCTTCTCAAATGCCCTGCGCAAGAGCCGCGGGCGCATATTCCCCTTCGGCTGGTGGCACCTGCTCAAACCGTTGCGGGGCAAGGTCGACACCGTCGACCTTCTGCTCATTGCCGTAAAACCCGAATATCAGAGCAAAGGCGTCAACGCCCTGCTCTTCGCCGACCTCATACCCCGCTACATTCAGACAGGCTACAAGCAGGCAGAAAGCAACGTCGAGCTCGAAGGCAACGAAAACGTCCAGAAACAATGGGAATACTTCGAACGCGAACAACACAAACGCCGCCGCGCCTACAAAAAAGAAATCTGAGCCACCCAACCATCAAAATAATTAGCATATAAATTAATGTCAAATAATTTACATGCGCCAAAATTTCCGGAGAGGTCTTGTAATATTCTTTATTTATTTGAATTTTAAATCAAAATAGAATTTATGAAAAACTTATTCATTTGCATTGCCATAATTATTACAAGTGTACTTAATATTGAAGCTGTTATCCCAAATGAATTGAATTATCAAGTGATGGCACTTGATCCCACGACAGGTAAAGTCCTGTCCAATCAGAAGGTGTCAATTGAAATGGCTCTTCTCAAAGGCATTAATGGTGAGAAAATATGGTCACAAACATTTGATACAGAAACAGACGAGGCTGGTATATGCGCAATAACTCTTGATGTCACGGAGGTTGATTGGAATACCCCAGATTTATATATGTCGACTATTATCAATGAGAACGATTGTGGTTCAGCAAAATTATGTTCGGTACCCTATTCTATACAAGCTAAAACCATTGATGGTGTAATTACACGTAGAGACCTTATCGGTACATGGGCATCGGAAGAAAATGAAGGTTTCTTCAAAATCAATTTCAATAATGATGGGACTGCTTCTTGTATATATAAAAATGGTAGCTCAGCAGATCTCTATTACTCAATATCATGGACTATTGACAATTTAGGCAAAATAGCTGCAGAAGTGCATCAAGCATGGACTTATAACGGTGTTGCCTATGAACAAAACTTTTGTCAAATTTTAGATATAGTTAAAATTGATACTGATAGTATTATGATCACAGTGCCAGGATATGTTAACGCTTTTAAATGCGGTCGTATTAATAAATAGTTAAAACTTTTTATGTTTATACATATGAAATTGATACGTTATATCCTACCACTCATTATTGTCTTAATTTCATTGCAATATTGCATGGCTCAATTAAAGAACGTAGTCATTAGTCCTGTATATTGTTGCATAAACTCTAATTCCGCATTAATTGTTGCGGATGTCAATACAACAATTAATGAAAGTTCTTATATTTCACCATCTAT
>ERZ778511.641-NODE-641-length-31263-cov-5.777493_pt1 | contig 31263 bp, 18 predicted proteins | sample MGYA00510347_ERZ778511 | MGnify/ENA primary metagenome ERZ778511 (study PRJEB29527, sample SAMN07138967) | mouse gut metagenome | material: feces | host: mouse | place: China:Nanjing | collected 2016-01-25 ...
AGAACACTCAATAATGCGAGTTAATTTTGGAACATAGAACTGAACACCCTAATTACCTACTATCTACCGCTGCCGCATAATATGCAGGCAAGCGCAATTCCGCAATCTTGATCAATAATCCGTCACACTGCCATGTCAGTGAGACACACACATTCTAATCTATCATAATATGAAAAAATTTTTTACACCTCTTGTCATTGCTATGGTCGCGATGCCTGCCTTCGCCGAGCCATACCTCTCGTTCTCGCCGCCTGCCGGAAAGGTGAATATGGAATATTTCCCGGACGGACTGAGCAATTTTGAAATGACCTCCTCTGAGCCAATAACCATCAACCGCGAGGCTGACGGATTTATCACCCTCTCTCTTAATGGCACTCCAGTAAAGGAGATTCCCGCCTCAAATTTCCGTGATCTCTACACTTTCTACGGATTTGACAAAACCGATTCCGGCGACCTCCATGTGACTTTCTTCCCGCACCAGCAGACTTCTCCCTTCCGATATCTTGGAGAATACACTGTCACCGTTCCCGCCGGATTCCTGAAATATGCCGACGGCTCTACAAATGAAGAAATCATAATCGATTATACCATCACAACCCCGGCATACAACATCTCCCCCGATTCCGGCGAAAAGATTGAATCGATCAGCCACGCAGAAATCTTCTTCAATGATATCGAATCCCTTTCAATCAATTCATCACTCTCCGAAAGTGATCTATCTTCGCTCTACGTGGCATTTACTTCCCAAGGGGGCGCCGAAGAAGCCAACTTCCCCATTGACATTAAAGACATCACTGTCGATGGCTCCAATGTCGACATAAAATTTCCGCAGACATTCGATGCTGCAGGCACTGTCGAAATTAACGTCCCTGCAGGACTCTTCCTCGTCACATCCACAACCGGATTAGACGGAAGCAACAGTGAAATTGTAGCCTCATGGACCACCGGCCACATCTCGGATACTGAAGTCAGCTATACTATCTCGCCTGAACCAGGGACCTATCAATCGTTCACATCCGAGTATTTCGAAAATGCCCAAAAATATGCGTTTTTCTGCGTCCACATGCCAGAAGACGTCAAAATCTCCGGATTCCCGTCAATGCAACATCCTTTGCTGGCTCCCGTCAGCGGCGGCATCACCGACATCCAGAATCCATTCTTCAGCTTCAGCACTGCTGCCGTAGTAGACGACAATGCTCTATATATCTACAACGGTGCCTGGAACAAAGAGATAAACTCATTTGCCTACCGCACAGAAGGGACTCTCACTCCCCCTCCTGGAGAATACCGTCTCTATATACCGGAGAATACATTTAGACTCTCCGACGGCTCACATAATCTCCCCTTAGAATTCCCATTCACAATTGAGCCTTCTGACAATGGAGCAGCCTATAACATCTCCCCCGACCCGCTGCAGACAATCCCGACCCCTCTCACCTCTATTTGCATCGATTTCCCATCAGCGTCAGAGATCCAATGGGCCAATGGCCAATACGTCACCATCACCGACGGCATAGCCGAATACGTTATCAAGCCCGAGACGGCTTATCCCGACAACGGCATAGGTGCATCACTGAAGATTACTCTTCCGAGATCCGGCATAACGCGCCCGGGTGTCTACACTCTTTCTCTGCCGGCATCTGCGCTCCTCGTGGATTCAGAGCCTACGGCCGTCAACTCCACCCTATACATCGGAGTCGATGCGCCTCCGGTCACTGGTGTTGACACCGTCAATGCAGCTGCAAAAGAATCTGACGCATACACCATCTCAGGCCATCGCGCCGATCCCGACCGCCTCTCAAATGGAATCTATATCATCGGTGGTAAAAAGATTCTAAAGAAATAAGAGTCTGCCTGAATCTTCATCCCAGTCAACCGATTGCTACGATTCTATTACTTAAGTAAATCCCGACACTTTTGAGAATCGTAAGAGGTTTAAACGAATTCGTCAGGTTCGCTTGAAAGTAAAGCATGCAAAATGCCGCACAAAATCAATGTACCTGTAGAATTCTACAAAACAAAAAAACCGGGGCATCATACTTCGAAGTATGATGCCCCGGTAATTATTTTGCCGATTGGCTATCAGCAACTGTTTATTAGCGCTTGACGAGGCGGATTATCTCACCTATCCAGAGCACAACTGAAGTGCCGCCTACAATCAGACCCCAGTCCGTAAAGCTCAGCGGTGTCACATTGAAGAACTGTCCGCCTACGCTCACTATCAGTATCTGACCGAGCAGGATAATCAGTGCGATATACATAAATCCGCCACACCCCTTGAAATGAAACGCTGATTTCCCTGTGGCAAATGCACGGGCATTAAACATGTTCCAGAACTGAAGGAATACGAATATCGTAAAGAACATCGACAGCTCCCTGGGCGTTAGCGACGGATGAGCGGCATCCACACCCCCCTGCGGCAGGAAACTGAATAGCTCTGTCATCGATGCTACAGAATAGTGCTCGAAAATATAAAGCAGGCCGAGCAATAGCACAAAGAATATACCACCCACACCCACAATCGACTTCCACATCGGACGATTGATGATGAAGGCCTCGCGCGAACGCGGCTTCTCTCTCATCACTGAATGCGACGGCGGAAGCGATGCGAGGGCCATGGCTGCAAAGGTATCCATAATCAGGTTGACCCAGAGCATCTGTGTCACCGTCAGCGGCGACTCTGTGCCCATAAACGCTCCGGCAAGCACTATCAGACAGGCCGCCACATTGACCGTCATCTGGAAGAGTATGAACCGCTGGATATTCTGGAAGAGCGAACGTCCCCACATCACGGCTCGGCCGATTGATGAGAAACTGTTGTCGACAATCGTTATGTCGGATGCCTCTTTGGCCACAGATGTACCGTCGCCCATCGACAGCCCCACATGAGCTGCCTTCAGGGCTGGAGCGTCATTGGTGCCGTCACCGGTCACAGCCACTACCTCATTATTGGCCTGAAGCGCCTCTACAAGGCGTTTCTTATCCATCGGGCGTGCTCGCGCTATAATCTTAAGGTCGCCCACTCGTTTGCGAAGTTCGCCATCTGTCAGTTCGGCAAATTCAGTGCCGGTGATTATATTGCGGTCACTGTCGCGGCTGTCGTCCCATAGTCCGATCTGGCGCCCGATTTCTTTGGCTGTACCTGGAGTGTCGCCCGTCACGATCTTCACCCCGATTCCGGCATCAAGCACTTCGCCTACTGCCGCAGGCACATCCGCACGCACAGGGTCGGAGATAGCCACAACACCAAGGAAAGTCAGACGCCGGGCCACTACCTTATGGTCTGCAATCGTGGCGTCACCTTCCTCAAGCACCTGATAGGCAAATCCGAGTGTGCGCATCGCCATGTTCTGATACCCCAGCAGCAAAGCATCAATCTCAGCCTTCGTCACGCCGGATTTCTCGGCACACATACCGAAGATAATCTCCGGAGCACCCTTGACGTAGAGTATACGTCGGCCACCAGCCGATACCACCACAGTAGCCATATACTTACGCTCCGTGCTGAATGGGAGTTCTTCCACTCGCACCGCTTTATCACGAAACGACACATAATCGGCACCACGCGATTTAAGCCAAAGCAACAGCGCGCCCTCTGTCGGATTGCCGAGCACTGTCGGCTTATCGCCCGAAAGATCAAGCTGTGCCGTGGAGTTGACTGCGATACCCTCATGAAGCACATCATCTGAAGGATTGCCGAAAAAGTCGGCCTTGTAGACTTGCATCTGGTTCTGAGTCAGTGTGCCGGTCTTATCGGTGCAGATCACCGTTGTGGCACCCATCGTCTCACACGCATGCATCTTGCGCACCAGGTTATTGGTCTTAAGCATGCGGCGCATCGAATAGGCAAGAGATAATGTCACAGCCATAGGCAGTCCCTCGGGCACAGCCACTACTACAAGTGTCACTGCCACCATCAGCGTCTGCAGCAGATAGGCCGTAAACTCAATCCAATTGAATCCGGAGTCAGGAAGATGGAAAAAGTACATTGCCAGACGCCCCAGAACGATAGCTATCGCAAAACCGTAGGAAATCTTGGTAATTAGATCGCCAAGACCGTCAAGCTGCTCATTGAGAGGAGTCTTGACACTATCGTCGATCTGCGCGGCCTCAAACACCTTGCCGTTCTCTGTGGCATCACCTACCGCAAATACCCGCATCACACCGTGGCCTTCCATCACTTTGGTACCACGCATGGCATGATTGTCGGGGAAAGTATGGTCCGGGTCAAAGCGGGCAGGGTCTGTAGTCTTGGTGCATATCGGCTCGCCGGTGAGTGTAGATTCATCGATGCTCAGCGACACAGCCTCGAGAAGCTCGCCGTCGGCAGGCACCTCCTCACCCGTGTTGAGTATCACTATATCCCCCACTACCACATCCTTGCGGGGCACCTGGGTGGCATATCCGTCGCGTATCACTTGCACCGGCTCATCATCATTTACCTGATTAAGCAGTGCGAATTCCTTGTCGGCCTTCAGCTCAAAAATAAACCCAAGTCCAGTGGCAAGCAGGATTGCTATGAATATGCCGAGTGGCTCGAAGAATACTCCTGTATCCTTCCCCAGTCCCAGATATTCATAACAGGATATCCCTATTGAAAGCGCCCCTGCCACAAGCAGGATGATAATCAGAGGGTCCTTGAATTTCTCAAGAAACCGCATCAGCAGTGACTCCTTCTCGGGGGGAGTCAGGACATTGGTTCCATGCTTCGCCCTCGATTCAGCCACTCCCCGGGCAGAAAGCCCGGTGTAATGTTGTGTCTGGCTCATTTATATATAGTTTTATATTTGATATCTTACGTCACTTACACACACATGCTTCCGGCATCTCATCATCCCGGATATATACACCCATGGGGCCGGGGGGGGAGTGTGAAGTCCCCGGCCCGGAGGAGATGCAAGGAAGCGTGAATGTAAATCAAAATATTTATTTGGCGTAATTGTCAATTATACGTGCCACTGTATTGCGAAGGTCGTAACGGTCATCATAAGCATCACCTATAGCCGCAAACTTCCATTCGCCGTTACGACGATAGAGCTTACCAAGTATCAGAGCATTCTTGCCGACAAACTGAGATTCTTTTGCCACATCATACTGGGCAAAAACAGTGCTCACCTTCTGCGGCGTACCCTCGAACATGCGCACCTGCACATATGGTATGCCACTGAAGTCAAGATTCTTGGGCGAAAATATATTGAGGAAGAAGAAAATCTGGGTGATATTCGAACGGACTTTCGACAGGTCAATCTGCACGACTTCATTGTCAAGCCCGTCATCTCCGCCCTTGTCGCCCTCTACATCATCAGGTGTGTGGTACATTGACCCGTCAGCGCTCCAGTCCTTGCCAACAGGCAGACCGCGCGCCAAAAACATCTGGGGATTATATAGCGGCGAATACAGCGTATCCACCAGCACCCCGTTGGCATCGGTCATCACGCAGCTGAGGTCAACATCGACATCCATCTCTTTCATCACCGTCTTGCTTCCAAGACCCAGAAAGCCCGAACGCTCCTGCACCGGGCGCATGATAGCACCCCAGTTGACCCCGACACAGAACTCCATCAGTTTCGAACCATTCCCCTTTTCAAGGTTGATTTTCTGACCTTTCTCAAGATTTATAGCCATAATAGTATGTTTTAAAAATTTTATAACATCTCTATGAGAGTAGCTGAATTTGACTTTCATTCTCCACAAGAGTGATTTTCAAGAAGATTCCACCAAGCCCCATCGGTCGCACAGCCCGCTATGCTCCCTCCTCAACTTGTGCAATTCACAGAAAAGACTCTTCTCGATGATGAAAATAATATTGAATTCCACTTGAATACATTAAATTCAAACACTCATCAACTTTCCAAATCCATATTTCCACGTCCCCAACCCATTACATCTGCAAAATTACAATTAAATCTTGTCAAATACAATTTTCAAAAACATTTCACCACATTCCACCTCTATTTTCTTAAGTTCAGCTGTAACATTGCAACCCCACCTCCATCCCGGCCATATGACCTGCCCCGCCCCAATCCTCCGACATCTTCACACCGGAGCTGTAAGACAGGAAAATCTGTGGCCTGACTCAATGCAGTACGGCGGCGCGCCTGGGATGTGACAGATGCTCCCCATTCTTTGGAATGAGGTTATTATCACAGAGTCCGGAGTCTATATTCCTGAGGTCTTCCACATCTGCCGGACGACATCAGAAGTTGGCATCCGCATCACATCATATTTTTATTTTCATTTTTACAAATTACATTCCATATTCGTTCAAATCCACCTTCATTAATTGCTACCGCTTCGATTTTTATTTCACAGTCAAAAATTTCTGCTATTATGTTGGCGAAATGCAGAAATTCGGTTGAACACTTATTTTCGTTAGTCGCATCTATGAAGTGTTCTCTATCTATGGTAAAATAATGTAATTTTATGAGATTATTCATTTGTGGCCATTATTTTATCAATGGTTGTGAAATAGGTGGTAAAACGTTGCTGTCCCTTGCGCTCTAATTCGTAGGCGTTTGGGTCGATGCCGGGAACGGGCGAGAAGTCTTTTATCTCGAAGCCGAGGTAGTAGTCGCCGGAGGGAGCAAATCCCATGTTTTCAAGCGCAGTCTTGGGATAGAATTTCGGGCCATCGCCTTTGAGACGTACAAGCACTCGCTCCTTGTCGTGGTGAAGCAAGAGATATTTTGTTTTCTCAAAGCCTGACACGAGATTGATTGAGCCTTTGCCAAGTGCCGCCGGAACGTAGTAAAGTCGTTTCTCCTTGATAATCGGCAATTGTTCTGTCTTGTAGTAACCGACAAGGACAAGGTCTTGTGGAGTCGGCTGTTCGGTTGAAACATATTGCAAGCCCTTTTGCGGGATTGCATCGCGGAGGTGGTCGTTTACAGACGGAGCGGTGAGAATCTTCGTAAGAAATTCAAACAGCAACGAGCCTTCGTTCGATGGGTCGGAGGCATCGGGCAACAAGGGGAATGCTCCTATATTGACCGTCTCGATACTTTGGTAGAAGAAACGCTTGCGCACACTTTCATTGTCACCGCGTCCGGGAAACAGTATGTAGCCGCCGATGATTTCCTTGGCTGCATGAGTGAAGCGGTCGGAACCGTAATAGATGGCATCACGGTAGCGGTGCATCTGATTTATTGCGTCAGCCGGAGGTGTGTCGGCACCTCCGCTCGCATCGTATTCCTCGCGATCTTCTCTGTTGAGCTTGTTATCATCGAGCAGTCGATACTTAGCATCGAAAAGATAGGTCAGCTCGAATCCATCGGGCTTGACAACGGTAAGCACGATGTCGGGACGATTCTCGGTGGTTGCCGTATGCACTTCGCCTGTCTTGCGGCTGTATGTGTGCTGATAATGCAGACGGACGTTTGAGCCGTCCGCGCAATGGTACTCTACCGTATGCTCCTGGTTGTTGTCTTCAAACGGCTTCACCATCGGCATGGGATTTTCGGTAATTTCTTTGGGATTGTCGAAATGCAGACCGAGAATTTCGGCTGTCATCTGCCGCATTTTCAGAAAGCACCAAAGTTCGTACAATTCCCATATGGGGCGAACACCGATAGCGTTTGCCCCCTCGAATAATTCAATGCCCTTTTGAAGCAGCAGCCAGTATTTGTAGACCTGCGCATAGCCGTTGCGCTTCTGAAGCACCATGCTCTCAGACCGCAGCGGCTCACCGCGCAGTCCACGGAGAAGCGATGAGTTGGCAAGATGGCGCATAGAGCCTACATAGCCGTCGAGTTCGGCGATTTCGCTGTCGGCTACCTTGTCGGACTCCTTTGCTTTGGCGTTCTTGGCTTTGATAGTGGCGACTATCGAAGTCAGGCGCTTGGCGATGCGGTCAAGTGTAAACTTGACAAATCGGTTCTCGCGTGTGTTGTGGGTGTGAATTATTTCCTCATGCCGGAAATATTCACGTTCAAGCCGACCCTCGGCTTCGACCTGCGCGAAATGCTCGGCCATCTGCGGAGTCCAGCGTTTCACGCGGTCTGCACGGTCATGGCGCACGGTGCGAGTCTGCCGCAGGTGCGGCTTGTTCACTATGAAGCGTACCCACTTCTCGTAATCTTTTGCTATATTGCGGAAGATGGAGAGCCACACAACATCGTTGTTCGACTTGCCGCCTCGTTGCAGGTTCTGCAACGTCAGAGTAAGATACTGGAATACAATCTCATTGTACTGGGCGTTGATTTCGGCAAGGATATGGTTGTAATCGTCTTTCGTGTCGAGTTTAGGAGAAACAACGCGAAAAGAGAATGTATCTGTGCGCTCCGGCTTGTCGCAGGGCTTATACTTGAACGTCAGTTCAAATATGCCCGGCTCGTTGACAAAGGAAAGCGGGGCCGACAGCAGCCACTTGTGGGTCCCGATTTCAATAACCGAGAAAAGCTCGGTTATTTCCTTGAGTTTGTGCAGCACACAAGGGGCGGCTTCTACATCGGTGAGATATATGCTGATGTTATAGAGAGCCGTTTCGTAGAAAACAGGCGGCAGATTCTTCCACTCGCGGAAGTCTGCATCGCCGGTCTGCATTAGCGAGTAGCCATTACTCGGCAGAGCGAGCGCGAGCGAGTCGGGAAGTGTGCTGCGATAGTCGCAATACGTATCGGCTTTGTCTCCTACACGCGCACGGAAACGCCGCCAGCAGTTCGTCATGTCGGCGGCTGTGTTGGCGGTGATTACTACATTTGCGCTTTTGAAGGAGAATACTTCCATAGCATCGGGAAATTACGGCCAGAACGACGTGAACTGCGACTTTTCAAGTCGCGATTTCATTTCACCAATCTTTTTCGATGCGTTAGAGTACGGCTCGCAGAAACGGGCAAGTTCTTCGAGTGGCTTTTCCAACAGTTCTCCATCGCCTTCTACACGAGGCAGGACTTTCATCATCAGGATTTGATCGCACGAAGTCTGAAGAATCTTTTCCCAGTCTGCGGCCTTGTCTTCAAGCCAAAGCTGATAAAAATAGAGCATCAGCTCGTTCTGAACGCGGTATGCCACCTTGAAAGGAGTGCCATCGAGTGCGCCGTTAAGGTTGGTGAGGAAAGCCGCGACTTCACCTTTGAGCCATTCGGTTTTCTCAGCATTGTCATCGGCAAGATTCGCTACGACTGCCGAAGCCTTGGTTTCTGTAGCGAGATAGAGCGATGGCGAAGTCGGATTCTCGCGGTAAGCGAGTTCCGAGCTATTGGCGAAGAAATCCATAAACGGGGCACCCTCCGGTAGGTTCATCTCGATAGTCATTGCTCGATCGATAACCTTTCGCGAGAACTGATGTGTGGTTTCGTCCATGTTGACCGTACCGACAACTATAACATTCTCCGGGATTCTAAGGCCTTGCTGTTTAAGTATATCATAGACCGTCTGTGCTTCTTCCGAGAGTTTGCCGCTAATCAGACGTTGTAGTCCGTCGGCGGTTGTTTCTTCCTTTATTTCGAGTCCGAACAGATCATCCTGAAGTTTCAGCTCATAATCTTTATTGGCAAAGATGTCGGCCTTGATGAGCGGTTCGGAGACAATGTGTCCATCAATTTTCGTGCGACTTTCAAGAACACTAAGAAACTCGGCAAAGTATTGCTCCACCGGGGCGAGATTCATTTCATCAAGGCATACGAAGAAAGGGACATCGGGGTAAAGCATCGCCTTGGCGAGGAACTTCACAAACGGAGTGAGTTGATAGTGAGGCTTGCCAATTTGACTTTCATAACCGAGAAGTTCGGTAGAGTCGTGCCAGTTGGGCTTGACCTCGATAAGGCAATAGTTTCCAGGCGAGGTCAGATCCGAACGCAGCACAGCATTATCCGGGCAACTATCGAAAGCCATTTGCTTTACAATGCGGCTTTTGCCGGTGCCGGAGATGCCGGCCAACAAAAGAAATGGCTTAGTGCGCATGGCACGGAGATAGTTGGAAGTATTTTCTTTAACCTTATCAATTTCAGTCTTATCCAACGAGGCTCTATTGGGTTTAACTGAGATTGCAATTTTGTTGAATGATTTGAGCAATTCGAGGAACACCTTATAATGGCGTACCATAGTCCACGGTTCGTAATATAGCGTCTGTTCCTCCTTGTTCTGAGGCCATTTGCCAAGCAAAAGAACCGAAAGATTAGGTAGTGCTTCTTTGGCTTTGAAAAGAAAGTTGTTTAGTTCGGAAACGTCGTCAAAGTCGAAAATTGAATTAAATTCAGGGAAACGCTCTTTCAATGGAGTTTCCACAAAACGAGTATAAAGATTGAGGTACTGCTCAATCTTTTTTTCATCACATTTACCTGTACTCAAACGCAGATAGTTGGTAAAGTATGTGATGAACCCTTTTTTCAGCTCAACGGCCAATTTCTCCCTATCCACTATCGGAGCCATTTCATCATCGGGATTGGCCGGAGGAATTTCAGAAGAATCAATTTCTTCCAATTCCAAAGAGGTTTTAGGTTTCGTTGGAATCCAAACAAGAGCCGTTGCAGTACCTTTGCGAACAGTATAAAATTCGCGAGTGTGTGCGATAATTGTTTCCAACACTGGACGGAACGAGCCTTTATTGTTCAGCAAACCGCTTAAATTAAACGGAACGTTTTCCTTTATCTTTGGCGCAAGTTCACTCAGATATGTAGGAGCCCACGATTTAGGTTCGTGTATTGGAGTCTCTGAATTTATTCGTTGACCAGAGATATCAACATCTATGAACTTACACGAATCTGTACCTCGAACATAGTTCAAAGTTGTGTTATTGGGAAGCTCTGATACAAGTTTTAGAAGATGTGAAAGTTCCATTACGGATTATGAGATGAGATAAAATCCAGTATATTCTTAGCGATACCAAGAGCCGCCATGTAAGGGACTCCATTACCGATGGTTTTGAATGCATCAGTGAGGGTCATTGTAGTAGGAAGTTCAAACTCCTTAGGCAATGATTGTAAGGCGAGGGCTTCGGCAACAGATATGCGGCGTGGCTTATAAGGATGAATATGAACCTCGTTATTGCCATAAGCGACCGTAGGAGAATATCTCCATCTATGTAGCCGTTTATAGCATTTCTTCGCATCGTCTCCCTCCTCTTTCGATTGAAAACGATAAAGACCTGCCCGTGGTTGAAAATACATATTGGCATTGGGATGATTCAGGACATCATTCTTTTCCCACCAGTATTGCACGGTGAGTTCCTTGATGATGCCATCGGGCATTTCTGTTGGGACATCTTCGTTGTATGGAGAAGTTTTAGGCCAGGGCAAAGAAAGCGCATCGCGCGAAAAGATTTTGTTTTTCTCCCAATCAAAATCCAATAATTCACTTCCTTTGTAAGGAAGATGCAATAACTTAGCAATATCCTTTCGGAATCCGACAAGGATAATTCTGTCTCTGTCCTGCGGAGCACCAAATTCAATAGAATTGATAAGCTGCTCTGTCATGACATAACCAGCCTTTATCAATTTGGATTTAAGGTGTTCAAAAAATTCACGATGCTTTGCAGTTCGATACAGTCCTTTGACATTTTCAAAAAGGAAAAAATCGGGTAAAGTTTCGCAAATCAGAGAAACATATGTACCAGATAATTTACCGTTTTCTCCCTCTTTACCTCTATTTTTTCCTGCAACGGAAAAATCGGGGCAAGGCGGCCCGCCAACAATGCCGGTGAGGGTTTCGGCTTTAGAAGCCGAAACCTGTGATTTCAGTTCCTCCAATTCGTCAGAGGCGATTATTTGAGTTATATCTTCGACATGGTGACCGTAAACAGGCGGAGCAATGTGCATCCGTTCACGCGCATATTTGTAGACATCATTGAAAGCCTTATGGAACTCATTCACATATACGACATTGAAGCCTCCTGACAACTCAAAGCCCAAGTCGAGAAAGCCTGCGCCTGAAAAGAATGAGAAGATATTGAATTTCTTGTCCATAAGAAATGCAAAGAACTTCCGAGTAGAGCTGACGGGTGACCAAACCCTTTTGCGGCCACAAGGAAGTTCCTTAATATGATGTATATAAGTTGTTACTTATATTGATTGGTCTTTGTCAGCGCAGGCGCAGTTTAGATTGCAAAGTTACGTTTTTTTTTCGAGACTTCGGCTACCGTTGACAAAGTTAATGGATGATGTGGGCAAAAATAAGACACACCAAGGTTAAGAATGATTGTTATCGCTGTAAGAAAGCTCTGATTCAGGCTCTGCGGCTATGGTTGGTTTATCTATGCTAATCTCGATAAGGTATGATTGAGCCGGATTGACAATGCTGTCATAAAGGTGTTTGAGATATTCCTCTCGCCGGACAAGGATTCTCAAAACTACAAAAAATTTCCCTGCCGTATCATCACAGGGGTCATCTTTATTATGCCCGAAGGGGTCAGTCCCGCGTGCCCGAAGGGGTCAAACTCACGCGCTTTTTCCACATACTGTTGGACTGCATAATCAATCTATGCGGTCAGTGTTATATCCAGGCCCTTGATTCTCATGATGGCCTGAATAGGCAACCAATTCTGATTTATAAGCAAGTATTCAGATTTTATTTACACAATATGCAGACTCGTTTTTAATCGATCCAGATGCGACGTGAAGGGGGAATATCGACATATTCGACTGAACGACAGGCCGGAAGCAACAAAAAAGATAAACCCCGGATTATAGGAAAGATTCCCTTTCAATTACTGCCGATGTAATTCAAGCACCCGCTTAACACAGCTTATCATTGAAATAATTCAAACGACTTCAATCACAACATATTAATTTCCTTCATTCCAATTCCGGTTATTTTTTATTAAATTCGCGAATCTTAGCATTCTATCGCCCATCATCCTCTGCAGGTGCTATATTTTATTTATTACGGCAGATCTCCTCATTTTCTCGGACAACAAAATGCTATAGATAAGTAAGTGTTCGAATTTAAACAATAGTAAATGATGAAAAATCTTTTATACAATCTGCGGGTTCTTTTTCGCCACTTCCGACTTGTCACTCAGTCGCATAGTCCGCTATGCTTCTTCGTTCAGCACCGGAATCGTCTGTAACACGGACTCGCATATTGTATAAATTAAATCCTGACATTTACTTATCTTAGATACCTATATAATCTAAATTAATATATTATGGACTTTTTAGCTAAAGTAGTGCGGAGCAACAACGGCACACCTCAGTTTGAAATCAAATATCAAGACCATCCTTATCGGATCAAGTTATTTAAGTTTCAGGAGAATTATCCCGATGACTCCACCATAAAATGCACCTTCACCCGGCAAGCCAATGGCGCTCTGTTCTTCCGTCAGGATCTTCCGGCTCTTATCAACGAATACTTTACAGTTGGCGACGTATATGAATTTACTGTCAAACATGATTTCTCTCACAACGGATATTACGAACTTCTCGACGAGCGTGGAATCCCATTCCGCCTTGCCGTACCGAAAGGGATGAAACTTCTCACCGGTTCATCTGTCAGATGCCGGCTTATGGATGTCGACCAGTCTGGAGGACAACTTCGACTCGAAGATACCGATGCGCTGTTTAATGCCAACGATTCCTCCAAATCTGGCTCTAAAAAATCCAATTCACGCAAGGAACTTGATGCCGCCGGCATTGCCAACCGGGTATTTGCCGACCTTTATCCGGAGACTGACCCTGAATGGGACCCAGACCTGCTGTTCGAACTTCTGTTTATCAACGATGATTATTACGAACAGGCCGTAAACCGTGGCATTCTCGACTTCATCCGCGCCTGGCGCTCCGAAAATCTTGAATGGAATATAATCGACTCCAGGCTACTCGACATGCGCCAGGCCATTATGTACGTGCTCGAAGGCTCCGACACGCTACTCTCTGTCGACGCGCTGCGACGAAAATCCCTGCAGCACCGCCTTACCATTCTTGCCAACAATGTCTCCGGCTACCACCGCGCCGCGAATTATCTGGCCGAAGAGAAACAGACTCTCAAAGTGGAACGTGTGCTCCGCAGCCTATCGACATCAGGATATATCTATGAGGCTGAACGGCAGCTCGACATGATGATGCGAATCTTTTCTCTCGCTTCAGATGTGATGGTGGAGAATATGAACCAGATCTTCAACATCATACACGCCAGATCTGAAGATTTCTGGCGCGATGAGCCATTCCGAAAAGCATTTATCCGACTGCTGCAGATGTATGTCGAACAGTCCACTCAGGCAATCGACTCCGGAGCGGCTGATCATGACCAGACGGTGCGCAACCTTATTGAAGCCATTTCCATACAGCTCCTCCTGGCCGACCGAAACGATGATGCCGACCTCTTCGATTATAATCTCAATCTGGCCACTCTCTACAGATACGCCTCGATGCTGCGCACATCAGTCCCCGCCAATGCCATGCGCAACGCATTCCTCGCTCTGATGGATGTCACCCGACGCCCGTCATATATATATCGATGGAACGACACCGGAACTCACGACCTCATGGCATCCAAACTCACCGCTTCGCCTATCGGAATGGAGGGTAGTTTCGAAAAATGGTACACCAACCGACACGTCGTGCTGACGGCCGACTCCGATGGAATCACTCTTTCCAGAAGTGACATAGACCCTGACTCCATCAAACCTCTCGAACTCCCGGATGTCGGAATCTGGCAGAAACTAAATATCCTGACGCCTCAGAAAATCGCCAGGTCCGTCTCGCCTGACCTGAAGCGAGCGCGCGACATGTGGAATGCAATCGAGACTTCACTCTTCTCCGAGGACCTGAACATACGGCGACCTCTTCCGAAACGCCTTATGGCTCCATCTCGCGATGATGAATGCTCAATACGCATCACACACCAGATTTCCGACACTCTGTTCGGTGCTGAAATCACCAATGATGCCATCTATGAAGGACGCGGCACTATTGCTGTTGAGGATATGGTGAAGTATAAAGTGCCCGGACTGAAAATGGAACATTTCCTCAACGACGACGGTAATCCCATGGTCTTTAAGGTCAAGGTCAAAAAGGTGGAAGACGACAATATCAGTTTCTCGGCCTACGAAGACCTCCTGAGATTCTCGCACGAAGCGATCAGCAACGACAACGAAATGCTCTGCGTCATAAAAAGCTCAAACCAATACGGCATCGTAGGGGTCAGCGAATATGGTGACGCTGTCAGATTCCGTCGCGAAGGGCCATTCGCCAACATTCATGTCGGCGAAGTCGTATTGGCCAATTACTGGACTCGCCCCGGCAACCCCAACGCGCCTTATATCGATGGAGTGATAACCAGCACTACTGACGAGATCTTCAACACCGAGATAGCGTTCCGGAAGCTAATACTCGACTATAGCGGCGACAACGAATATATAGCCCCTGTGGCAGAACACACCACCACCTCCGACACTGCCACCGGAGAGGAAATGCTGTCCGATCAGCGCATACGCGAGCTAATGGCTCTCGTCGAGCGGCAGGCGGCTCTCGAATCCGATTACATGAAAGCCTTCAACCATATCGGGTTCGCACGTCTGCTCGCTCGAATGGCACGATGCGAACAACGCCGGGAATTCTATGAAGCATGGATGAGGCTGATCTCAATACTCCATCATTTCGCCATCAATGGCAAAATCGACGACATACAACTCGCTGAATTCGAAGCCAACGACCGCTCCCGGTTCGATGATCGGTCAGAACTCTACCGACGATATCTGCAGCTAAAAATCGTATCCTACAAGGGGATGCCCCACATGCGCGAACAGATATGGAGGCACATGGCTGATGAGGATGAGGAGATACGCTCTCTGGCCACTAATGTAATGGCCTACAACCTCATTGCCGGCAACGCTTCAGCTTCCGCCCTGGGAGAAATCGAAGACCGTATCAACAATATCCTTCACGTCAACGCCCGCAAGTCAACGCTTCACTCTTTCGGTGCCGAAAACAAGACCACCGAATTCAAGTCAAGCCTTATATTCCCCCCCAACAACCATATGAGGGCCAATCCCGAGTCTCAGACGATTGAAATCATGAAAGAGCTCTGCGCATTGCTTAACGCTGACGGTGGCACTCTGTATCTCGGTGTCAATGATTTCGGCATGGGTGTCGGCATCGAGAACGACCTCGCTTATCGCGACTTCAATGGCAGCGAAGACAAATATGACCTATATTTCCGACGCTCCGTCTGCTCCATTCTCGGCAAGGATGTGGATGCCTATATTGACGCAAAATTCGAATCTTTCGGAGGAAAACGAATCTATATCGTCTCTGTGAAGCCATATTTCACATCTCCCGTCCGCGTGGAGGGTATAATCTACGAACGCCACGGTTCTTCCAAACTCCCGTTCCACGATATCGAGGATATCCGACGTTTCACAGAACGCCGCGCCGAGGAGCGTGCCCGACAGCAGCTTTCTATCCCGTCTGCCGCCAAACCTCAGGCTGCAGCAAATACCGCAGCGACCTCTCACCCCTCCGCAGCTCCCACAATCACTGAGACTCCGGCTAACAACAGGGTGGCTGAAAAAACAGCTAATACGGCGGCATCGTCTGACTCTGGCAATATCCCCGTGTCTGCCAAAACCAAAGTCAACCACGAACGCATAGCCACCGGCATCAATCGGTCTGTTTGCCCGGCAAGCTACGACCCGGAGCATGATGTGGCAACGGTGCGATATCTACAGATTCTAAAAGAGGAGTTCCAACTCGTGCCCGACTTCTACGGATATACCGACGATGATCCCGACATGCTCCTCACTATCCCGATCCGCGAGGAAGACTCCCGGAAATGGCTCGTCCTCGGATACATGGACGGCACTGTTGCCAAAATACCGATGCGCCTCATTCTCGACAAACAGGATTATACGCCGGGAATGAGATACCTCGACTCTGAATTGATTTTTGCCGACATCCTCGGCGAAGAAGACGCCCTGCTTTCTTTGTCACTCAACCCCAGCGGCAACTGGAATGCACGCGCTGACAGAATCGACCAGCTGCCGGAAGTGGCCGGTATGCTGAAATCCGGCGAACGCCTTTTCAACACGGTCAAGGAGAAATACACGTTCAATGTAATTTCAAATGCGGCATGGCTAAACTATCAGGATCTCTTTAACCGCACCAACAAAGATGCCGGAAAGAACTTCTCCATCAACCGACAAGACCGCCTCTACCAGCAACTGCACCGCAACGGTTATATCCTTTGATAAGTCTATAGAATCCGGCAGACATACCTTCTGATTACGCGCAATGCAATCCGCCGCATCGCAGTTTTATGGACTGCGATGCGGCGGATAAGCAAGCGCCATCCCCGGTTCTTCCACCAAATCTGATGAATTCAATAATAACTTGAATCCACACACAGCGCGTACTTATGGCGCCATATCACCGACACGGCCACCAGCACACCTGACAATACTGCATTCAGACCGAAAGCGAACGTGCCGCCCCCTCCATTCAGCAACATCCGGCAACCGTCCACAATCCCCGGCGTAAGCACTATCGCCAGATAATTGGCCACAAGCACCATCGCCAGCGTACGCGTCGAGTCGTTGCCGGGAGGTAATATCTTAGTGGCCTTGTCGTAAAGAAACGGCTGGAAAATACCATACCCCAGGCCGCAGAGTCCGGCACCTGCAATCAGCATCCACCGCACCGGCAGCAACGCTATGCCGCCAAGCCCTGCGAATATCATCGCCGAAGCCACTATCATCGACACCCCGCGCATCCGGCGTAATATCCACGGCAATATAAAGCCCGGGATGAACACAAACAGAAAATACACCGACGACACCGTCCCCGACAGCGTATCGCTCCAGTCATGCTTCTCGATTATATAAGGACAGTAAAGCGTCACTATCATCGTAAGATAGGTAATGGCGAAATACACAGCAATCACCCCCCATGTCTTGCCATAACGCAAGGGCGACACTCGCGCGGCGACAGTATCGCCTCTGCCTGAATTATCCGGTGTAGTATACAGCTCATTTTTCGGTATCCGCTTCAACAACGGAGCCATTGCCAAAGGCACAAGAGCCACAAGATACACCGCAAACGGCAGATGCCAGTCGCCGGATGCAAGCAAGCCTACCACAAACGTGGCAACGACAAGCGTAAGATTCGATATCCCCGACTGCAGCCCCATCTGCTGCGTCAGGGCCTGACCCGAAAATGCGTCGGAAAGAAGTCCCGTAGAGAACGGAATAAGCAATCCCGCACCGGCCCCCAGAAAGACGCTGACGATGATAAGCCCACACATCGACTGTATGAAAAAATATGCCACAGAACTGGCTGTAAAAAGCAAGAGAGCGGCCACTACTACCCCAATTTTATGCCGAGTCGCCGACAGACGCCCCGATATAATCAGAAACGGCACTATCACCAGATTCGGTATCAGACTTAGCAGTTGCTCCTCAAACTGTGTCGAATCAGGGAATATCACCTTTAGCTGCGCGAGCATCGGCGTCACTGCCAGCCCCGGCAGATTCACTACCAGCGACAGCGAAAGTATCGATGCCACTACCATCAGCGGCAACGGCTGACGTCCGGTTGAGATTCTATTCATAAGTGGAAATTCAATTTTTTTCTTCGCAGCTCCTTAATGACAGGGAAATCGTCCGGATGCCGCCACAATAGCCATAGAGGTTCTAATCGACGCGACTGCCACATCGGCTGCCAATGCCCCACATTACTCAAACATCGAAAACTCGGCGATTGTTCTCCGTCTCCGGTATTGTCCGGAACGGGACACTCCCCCCCGCACAACACAAGAAGGCAAGCCCTCACCCCACATACGTTTGCACATTACACGATAAATTAGTAATTTTGCACTTTAAGCAAGTGTTTAAATTTGATTACGTAAGCGTTCAGATCTAAACGGTTGCGACTGAAAGGAAATCCTTTCTACAGTCTGCTGCTTCATTGAGTGTCTCACGGTGCTTCACGCCAGGGTTCGTCGGCCGCATGGCCCGCTATGCTCATTCCTCAGCCTGTCGGCTACCCTCTTCAGGTGAATGAACTCAGATTCAAACAGTTTATAATCCTCTGTCAGCTAAAGGATATTTCGGCCATACCCGAATATTCTCCCATATAGCCGGCAGTCTCTCTACAGACGGTCTCTCATCCTCCGCATAAACCTTATTTATAAGTAAGTGTTTAAATTTAAACGATATCACATCAGTCATCAGCCGGTCCGCTCCCGCCACATCCGGATTTCACTCCCGATGGCAGCATAGCGGCTTCATTATGACGGCAAGTTTGTTCATACAGGTAGTAAAGAATCTTATATATATATGAAGAAATTCACTAAAATCGTAGCCACAGTTTCCGACAAGCGCTGCGACATCGAATTTATCAAAGCACTGGCTGAAGCCGGAGTCAACGTTGTGCGCATGAACTCTGCCCACCTTGACTACGACGGCTTTCGAATGATCGTCGACAATGTACGCGCGGCCGACCCTTCCCTCGGGATCATGATGGATACAAAAGGTCCTGAAATACGCACCACTGCCACGACTTCCGGCTCTCCGATTGAATTCCATACAGGCGATACCATAGATTTCATCGGAAATCCCGACGGACTTTCTTCATCATCCGAAATCTATCTCTCATATCCACGTATTGCAGAAGTGCTCCAGCCGGGCGACCGTATACTAATCGATGATGGCGAGACTGGATTCACAGTCACTGCCATCAACGGAGATAGAGTGGCCGCCCGCGCCGAGAACGACGGCTTCGTAGGCTCCCGGAAAAGCGTCAATCTCCCCGGTGTCACTGTCGACCTCCCCGCTATCACCGAACGCGACCGCCGCAATATTGAAATCGGTGTCAGGCTCGGAGTCGATTTCATCGCGCATTCTTTCGTACGCTCCGCAGCCGACGTCAATGAAGTCCAGGATATCCTTACTGCTCTCGGCGCCGACACTAAAATCATCTCCAAAATAGAAAACCAGGAAGGTGTCGACAACTTTGATGAAATCTTAAAAGCCTCATACGGGATAATGGTGGCTCGAGGCGACCTCGGCATCGAAGTGGCCGTAGAACGCATTCCCGGCATCCAGGCAATGATGATAAATAAATGTATCGCCGCCCACAAGCCTGTAATCGTGGCTACGCAGATGCTACACACAATGATTGAGCATCCCCGCCCCACACGTGCCGAGATTACCGATGTCGCAAACGCCGTCTATCAGCGCGCCGACGCCATGATGCTCTCCGGAGAGACTGCATATGGCCGATACCCGGTCGAGGCCGTAAAGATAATGATGAATGTGGCCCGTGAGGTTGAGTCATCGCAGCGCGACACTCTTGATGTGCCTCCTCTGTCGGATGCGGAAATCACCTCTTTCATCGCACGCGAAGCCGTCATGTCGGAAAAGGAATTAGGGACACGTGCCATTTTCACCGATGCCTACCGCGGAGTATCTGCCAGATTCATCGCATCTTTCCGTGGCAATAACCCCACTTTTGCAATCTGCCACAATCGCAGTGTCCAGCGCTGGCTGTCGCTCAGCTATGGTGTCAGCGCGTATTATGACCCGCTCCCCGACAATGCCTTGCCGCGCCATTCCGTCAAGGCGCTGCGCGAGATTGTGGCCGACGACCATATCCGCGCCACCGACCGTATAGCATATCTCACCGGCACACGCGCCGGTGCACGCGCCCTCGAAATCCTCACTCCCGCCGACCTCTTCGCGGAGGAAAACGAAAGCAAAGTACAGTGCTGACAACTCATTGACCGATGCGCCGTCACTCTCCGGCGGCGCATCCTTCCTCTCCTATCACACCTCTGCCCTCTCCTCATATCATAAAGGATGTGCCATGGCACATCACATCTTCTCACCACTCGCGGACAGTAGCCTCAATATAACAGACACAATACCAGTATTCCTTCCCGAGTATTAACCACACGTCTACAATGAATACACACTCTATCTCCAACCGTATCCGACATTTTTTCCACATCGTATCCAACGTCCGCCCAATAGCCTGGATAGGCATATACCTCTGCCTGATGCCGGTCTTCGCATTTATATACTGGGCTTTGCCTGACGGACAGTTCCGCATCCCCGACGGAGGTGCCACCGACTTTGGCTCTTGGCTCTATTATAGCATCGTCACTATCACGACCCTCGGATTCGGCGACTATACCCCCGCCCACTGCTGGGCACAGGCAATGACCGCCATCGAAGTCATGTGCGGCATCGTGCTCCTCGGATTCTTCCTCAATGCTGTAGGATCCATGAAATCCGAAATCGATGTGGAATCCGAAATCGAACGCCGGAAAATGCTCCACGAGGCCGCCGAAAAGGAAAAACTCATCACTACAATTCCTTCAATTCTCAGCATTATCAACCAGTTTCTCGACTACACCCGCCGCGACAGAGACTCCCACTCCTCGCACGACCGTCTGAACCTGCTGCGCAGCGCCGCCCGCACAAGCATCTGTCTTGACACTATTCAGTCGCGTATCGATCTGGCACAATGGCCTGTACTGCTCGAGAACTGCTTCCGGTTCGTAGCCGACTATCAGCTCTTTGTCTCCACCGACTCAGATGCCCGCATACAATTCACCGGATCTTCTTCGACCGACTCGTCAGCCTCTATTCCATACGACATCAATCCGGACTTCGCGTCCGATGCGCCGGTTCGACAATCCGGAGCCGACACTTTTCTGATTTCAGCCTCCGATGTGGCTCTCACCATCGAATCTGAACTCACCAGAATCCTCACTGCGAAATAATACATGATTATTCACGTTAATCAATAGGAAAAGCAAGTGTTCAAATTTATACAATATGCGGGACTGTTTTTTAGTCGATTCCGGTGCGGACTGAAGAAGAATATAAACATATTCGACTCAACGACAAGCCGGAAGCGGCAAAGATGAAGCCGCAGATTGTAGCGAAGATTCCCTTTCAATTACCAACGGTTAAATTCGGACACTTTTTTATCCGCTCTTCCAGTCATATGGCGGCGGTTCTCCCTCCGCACAATATAATCCATCCACCAATCTGATTCACGATGAATTCAATCCGAGAGATTCTAACAGTCATCAATATTGAGGGTCTGGCCATCGGACTGGCCACATTCCTTATAATCGGAATCTTCCACCCCCTTGTGATTAAAGGAGAATACTATCTGGGACAGAAAGCAAACTGGCTTTTTCTCATTGCCGGATTAGGGATGCTTGCAGCATCCCTCTCCACCACTGGAGTATGGTCCATAATCTGCGGCGTGACCGCGTTCTCATGCTTCTGGTCGATTCTGGAGGTCCGCGAACAGCGTGAGCGCGTACGCAAAGGGTGGTTCCCGGCCAATCCCAGGCGACAGCCAAGCGACTCCCCTAAGCAGGGTCAATCGAATTGACGAGTAGCGCGTCTCTTAGACCGCTTCGCAAATATTCTCTTGCACGCATATCTCCTAATCGATAAATGGGGCCAATCTCCCGATTGGCCCCATTTGTCATGAAGAAGAAGTTGCTTATGTCTGCCTCACAGAGCGGATGCGACGCCCGCACCGTAAGGAAACAGAGTCATCACGCATGATGCGCCGCATTGCTTTTGTTTTCTCATCTGCCTTTAGCTTTTCAACAGTTTTTTAATCCAGATATAATATCCGGTCAAGGGTAATGTAGCTCCGAGCAAAGCTCCGAGCAGCCATATAATTCTGGTAATCATACCGCCAAGACTGCCGGTATGAATTGAATAGATCCAGCCTCGCAGTTTAACGGCCTCTACCGAATCGGCATAACGGCTTGACAGAGTGACATCGCCGGTAGATGTATCAAATGAATAGCGGTCGGAGGCACGGCTGTTGCCTGTAGTGCCCAGCGTCACGGTAGCCTTGCCTGGCGACAACGTAATCTGAGGAGCCGACGGATTTGCGGCGATAAGGTTGTCATACACCGTCTGCCATGCAACGAATTCAGATATCGGCTCTTTCTGCAGATTCACTTCTGCAGCAGCAGCCACTGAATCTACAGTTGCTTCCATAGCAGTCTTTGCCATATGTCGCTCCCCGGCTTCGGCAGACATGCCTGAAGCTGCAGTTGCGCTCTCCGGCATGCGATGCTGCCGATCGCCACGGCCTCCGCGATGGCCTTCACTTCCACGACTTTCCAGATGACCATCGCCACCGTGGTTTTCCTGACGATTCCCGCCTTCGCGGTTTTCCTGACGGCCATCGTCCACCTTGCCCTGCTGCGGTGCAACACCACCCATATTACGAGGTGTATGCTCCACACCGCAGACGGCATAGAAGGCCGTACGGTACCAGTCAAACGACCAGGTCAGCCCTGTCAGAGCCATAGCCAGAACGAATATCAGCGCATACATTCCTCCTGCGACATGCAGACCTTTCCAGAATCCACTCCATCCCTTCGAGAATGAGATACGCATGCTGCGTCCGAAGTTATTGCGGGCACGCTGCCACCATAGCACGATTCCCGTAATCAAGGCAATCACGAATATCAGAGTGGATATGCCCACAAGCAGTTTGCCTGCTTTCACGCCCTCGCCATGCGGGTTGGCACTGTCAAGAAGCCAGCGGTGCATCTTGAACATTGTGGAAAAGAATCCCAAACGCTCATAGCTCCCTGTAATCCGCCCTGTATACTGGTCGACAAAAACCGATGCCCTGCGCGGCTTCGACAGATTCACCTGCCAGGTGCGCGACTTGTCGTATGCCACCGTCACACCCGTGATTGCCACACTGTCGGGCAGAGTGGCCTTCACCTTACGCATCAGTTCCCCCATGTCGAGGGGTGCGTCTTTCACTTCGGCCACATAATATACGTCACTTCTCACGCTACGCGTTATTTCCGGCTCGAATATCAGCATCGCTCCGGAGAAGCATATAAGGGTGATGATGATGCCAAACGGCACCGACAGCCAGAGATGGAGTTTTCTAAAGATTTTTATCATTGTCTGTTGATGTCGGGAGAGATTTCCGGAAATGAGTATTGAATGATTACTTCTGCGAGGTGAGATAACCCACACCTGTGATTTGAGTCGCCTCGATGGTCACACCCTTCTGTGCTTGCGCCGTCGCCGGGTTGATGCCATAGATTGCGGGATACTCATTTTCTACATTGATCGGGATATACACCTTGCCGTTTTCTACGAGTACGGTCTTTCCTATAGAGCTGACATTGGAAGGAAGTCCTTCCACGTATTTGAGAGTCTTGCCGGAAGCATCGAAGATGGCAAGCTCTGTGGCGGCATAACCGGACTCTGAGAACGGACGGTCGTACATCACCATCAGGAAGTAACTGCCACCCGCAGGCCAGCAGCGCATGAATGACGCTCCGTTCTTCGACAGTTTCTCTATGCTGCAGTAATAGTCGTCGAAGGTATCCGACCCTGACGGGATGCGGCATACGCCTGCATCAAGTTCCGTACGCTGATACTTGTTGCTCATAGTCTTGGCATAGCTTGGCGAGAACACGTATACATCGCCTTTATCATCTGCCCATACAGTCTGGTAATACTGCGAGCGGAAGCGACCGCAGGGAGAACTGATTTTATTGGTATGGGCAAGTTTCTTTTTCGTGAGGTCGCCATTGATATAAATGCCTACCCAGCATTCATCGGGATACTGTGTGCCCACCAGTTCTCCGGCACTGTACGAGCCACTGCCCGAACCACCGTTCTCAGTATGGATCAAGTCTTTGAAGTCAAAACCGTCATCAGTCTTGCGAATCCATCTGCCGTTGTCCACAGCCGACCCATAGGGACTCAGTCCCATCGGCACTATGCCACTGAAAAGGCGTGAGCCAACCTGCTCGGCCCCCGATAGAGTCACGTATTCACCATTACCTACATAATTCTCCATGTTGTATGCCGGATTGGAGGTATCGTTCTCGGAGGATGTCTGGTCTTTGACATTGAGATATGTCACAAGCAGAGTCTTCGGAGAATTGCCGTTAGCGTCATTCTGAGTGTTGGAGGCTGTGCCGGTCGACATCGTGAGGATATCATCGTCATAAGTTCCATACGATGTGAAGCGGCTGATGCTGTATACCTTCGAACGCTCCGACATCAGTCCGTCAGAACCGAGAATGTAACTGCGCGTTGTGCCGTCGTTGCCCTGATTATACTGAAGGGCATAAAGATAGTCCTTATGAAACACCCATTGCGTGGCACCGGCATTCGTCAGGCCGTTGTTGCTGGTGGTCAGCACTCCCTCGTCGAGCGATTCGCCTGTCACGAGCACAGCTCCACTTCCATTGGAGTTCTGCACGGTGGTGGCGAATACGTATCGTCCCACTTTCTGAGTCGGCTGGTCGGGATTATCGGGATTCACATCAACTTTGTCGCTGCAGGCGCCGAGCGCCATGCCGGGGATTGCAACGCCCATCACAAGGCGCATGAGTAATGATTTTTTCATCTCTGTTTCCTATTTATTGATTTAATATTGTCTGTCAATATGCCTGCATCACGACCGGAGCAGGACTGAGTGAGGACGGATGACCCGAGGTGCTGACCGCATCGGCACGTCGCCTCAGTTGCCGAAGTAGATACGGATTTTACCATAGAAGGCTCGCCCCGCTTTCTGAAGGCTGAAGTTGTCGTAAAGCTTCGCATTGGTGAAGTTGCGGCATTCGAATGAGAAGTTGTAGCGCCCGTTGCGCACCGAGTAACTCAAAGTCAGATTATTGGCAAATTGGTCAGGCACCATGTAATCTGAGTTGGTAGCTCCAAGGTTGCTCGCATAGTAGCAGAATGCTTTGGTATACTGATTGTCATATGTCAGCGTCAGCACATTCCCCTTGCGCCCCAGGTCATGCCAGTAGAAGCTGACATCGGAGTCGGCAAACATGTAAGGCAGGTTCGGCATACGCTGCCCATAGGCCAGATTGGGCATACTGCTCCCGGCGGCGGTGCGCATGTTGTCGCGCACGTTCATCAGTGTATAGTTGCCCCCTAAACTCACCCATTTCGAATAGCTGTAACGCGCCGATGCACTAAAACCCTTTGTGTCAACTTTGCCATAGTTGATATAAGTGGCTGCCGTCAATCCGCCACTTAGAGCGAGCAGATTACGCTGTATGTAATCGCGGGTGTCACGATAGATGAAGCCGGCCTCCGCATATACGGTGTGAAGCCCGAACACCTGGCTGTAGCTCATGTTGAGGTTGATGTTGTGGCTTGATTCCGGCTTCAGCGACATGTCGCCCATCTCAAGGTCTTCGTCGCCAAACATCTCTTCGATTGTTGGCAGACGGCAGGCTTTTTCGTAGGACGCCTTCAGCTGAAAGCCGTATGGAAGAAACCATGTGCCGGCCGCACCGAATCCGAAACTCCCGATTCCCCGTGTAGAGAGTTCATATACATCCTGAGCCGATGTAGTGGCCACCGGTCCCTCCACAAACTGATAGTAATGCTTGCCGAATACCGAGAAATTGAGTTTTGACACAGGCATATACCGATATGATAGGCCAAGGATGTTTTTGGTTGTGATTTTATTGAATTCGTCACGTGTCGCCGGGATAGTGAGCTGATTCTCATTGACACGGTTAAAGGTGTTGAACACATCGTTAAGCGTCACACTGTGCTGATCGGAAATACGGTAATTCAACGTAAGGCCGGCCGACCAGTTATTGTTGATTGATTGCGACAACTGGTGCGACTGCTCTCCCGGCGATTTGAGAGGCTTCGTCTCGCCAAGCCAGTTGTACTTAACGGTCGCAGTGTCTACATTGGTGGTATAGTCGCGCGTAAAGTTGGCGTTCAGCCCGATGTCGAGTCCTTTTACTATCAGGTTGCGCTTGCCGTATTCAAAAGAAGGCATTAGCGAATGGCCGTGGCGATGCTTGCCGCCATAGACTATCTCCTGTCTCACTCCGGTCTGCATCTCCTTATACATATGGCTGTATGTGAACCCGAAAAGCAGACGGTCGGCCCAGGATTTGTTGACAAAACCAAACTTCCCTGCTATAGCCTCGTTGTGGTACGTGTCATGGAAGCGACGCACATGCTCCACCTTATCACGGTCAATGGATCCGGTGCTGAAATCTTCTACCGGAGAGTCTATCCAGTAATTGTTATCGGAATAGTTCTGGAAAAGATTGAACTCATATTTGAAGCCACAGCCAAGAGTCTGGCCGAAGTTGATGTATGATTTATGTGTATTGAACGAACCATAGCTATAGCTCGCATCCACAAACCAGCTGCGCTGTCGGCGCGGAGTGACTATATTGATTACTCCACCGATTGCATCCGCTCCAAAGCCCACCGGCACAACCCCGCGATACACTTCAATACGCTCTGCAAAATTGACCGGTATATTATTCAGACCAAACGAACTCCCGGCTCCCTCCTGCGGCACACCATCGATAAATACCTTTACGTGCTTTCCGCTGAAGCCGTCCATCGTGACGGCCATATCGCTCCCCACTCCTCCGCTCTCGCGTATTTTCATGCCGGGAGCTTTCGACAAAGCCTCGCTAAGAGTCTTGGTGGTATTCACCAGCTCCTGAGTATTTACTGCCGTGGCATTAAAGGCCGAGTTTCTGACTTTACTCAGTTGATTGCCCACCACTATCACCTCGCCAAGCTGTGTGGCTGATTTCAGTTTTATAGTCTGACGCAGACGCTCTCCCGACTTCAATGCCACGGGGAGTTCCTGCTCTTCATAACCTGCGGAGGTAACCACAAGAGTATACACGCCCTCCGGCGCTGCTATATGGTACAGACCCTTCTCATTGGTATATGATGCATATGTGGTATTCTTGAGATATACTGTAGCAAAGTCTATTGCTTCACCGTCGACTGAGAGAATCTTTCCCGACACCATCGCATCTTCCGCCGCATAAGCCGACTGAGTTCCGATTCCCGCACCCAACAGTATGATGGAGAGCAATACTCTGTTCTTCATTGTTGCCGTAGGTTCTGTTTATATTATTGTTTGTCAATACAAAGTTCGTCTTTTTTAAATCACCCCGCAATACCCAAATGTAGGTATACCCCACATATTACACCGTATTACAATCATTTACACTTTAACATCCGGAAGAATAAAATTGGTGAATACAACAAAGTCAGGGGCAAACCGTCTGATTCGCCGTCACTCCTTATATCCGCTCATGCATGTATCTTCACGCTTGACTGACCCGACGGCCCACTCCTGCGGTTCGGCATGATTCACTTCACAATCCACCGGAATCCTTACAGGCGGCACACTAATTCGCACTTCCCCGGCCGCAACAAACGATATGACAACCGTAGATCTCAATCGCCCGACCTTGATATTCCTCCGATGCTACTCATAACATTCGTGGAGAATTGCTTCAAGTATGGCATATCTCCCATCGAGCGATCCAATATTTCAATCTCACTCTCCGCTATCACCGGCAGACAATCCCTGTAGGGCGCACATACATCGAATCTTTCAACAGTCTCTACAATATCTTCAAAGCCACCCGCTGAAGCATCGTTCCCTCCTCGGCTCTCTCCTCCATATCTTATTTAAAATTGAAAGCCATCCGGCCTGTCGCTATACCTCCTCTGCTTCAATCGCAAAACCGAGCGCCCTCCGGAGACGTTATCATATCATGGTTACCTCACACCCTGATATATCTCGCCTCCGGCATCGTGCAATCCCTCTGATGCGGCGCATCGCCGGATACATCCTGCCGGCAGCAGTGTCGGCAGCCTTGATTGTGTGGCTGTTCCATAAAGTCGACTTCCACACCATCACTGCCATTCTGCGCGACTCATGCGATTACCGCTGGCTGCTGCTGATGTGCGCCGTCCTCACCATATCCCGTTGCATAAGAGGCATCCGCTGGGGCCTGCAACTGCGTGCGGCAGGCATAAGCCGAATGCCCCCATTGGCCGAAATGGCATCAATATTCGGAGCCTACGCACTCAATCTGATACTCTCCGGTGTCGGCGAGGTATGGAGATGTATCTACGTCAGCCGGAGCCGACATGCTCCAATCTCAACCGTAGCAGGGACCGACCTGGGAGACCGCATCTCTGACGCAATCATGATTGTGGCTCTAATCATCCTCTCCCTGTCAGTAGCACACCCGGTCATTCAGAAATTCATCGACCACTACAGTTGCGCTGAGAAAATCATGCACTTCATCACATCCCCCTGGCTCTGGATTCTGACAGCATCAATAAGCGCCATCGGCATATGGATGCTCCGCTCATCTTCTAAATGCCACATCATCCTGCGCATACGGTCCGGATGCTCTAATCTATGGCAAGGATTCCGCATCCTATTCACAATGAAGCACCGGTTCAGATTCTGGGCATACACCCTTGTAATCTGGATTGCCTACTTCCTCATGACATATCTCTGCTTCTTTGCTTTCCCTTTCACCCGCACACTGATTCGTCCCGACATGGCATACGGACTCTTACCCGGACTCGTTGTCTTCATCTTCGGGTCTCTGAGCATTGCGATACCGGCCACAGGCGGACTCGGACCGTGGAATCTTGCCGTAATCTTCGCTCTCTCCCTTTACGGAGTCTCCATACCGGATGCCACGGCTTATTCCATAGTCGTATGGGCATTCCAGACTCTCACACAAATTATCCTCGGCATAGTCAGCGCCGCCTATATCTCTATCTCCGACACTCCCGATGCCTCCCGATCATCTATTACTCCGGCCTCTCACCCTCAGTCGTAATTTTATGCGTGTATAAGACCCGTTTCCACAAACTTTCCGAGGATGTAAAATTTGTAATAATCTGGTATTCAATACGTTGCGTTGATTAAAAATAATTATTACAACTTATTGGCCTTCAAATAGATACGCCGTCTTTACCGAATCATTGCAAGTAAGTGTTCAAATTTAATTAAACCCTGACCTCCGCTTAGGAAATCAGGGTTATGGCTAAAGACTTTTCAGAATCAGGGAGTTGGCACGGTCAACGACGGAGGTGTCGAGACTGGCGAGGTAGATTTGGGTAGTGGCTTGCGAGTCATGGCCCATGCCTTCCGAGATTACAGACAGGGGGATACCTTTGGCTTTGGCTGCGGAGGCCCAGCTGTGGCGGGCGACGTAGAGGGTCAATGGGATTTGGACATTTACCATTTGGGCTATCTTTTTCAGGTTGTGGTTGATGTTGTAGCCCATGTTGCGGTAAGTGCATCGCTCGTTGGTGCCGGGTTTCCTGATGATGGGCAGTATATAGTCGGTGGCGTTTTCGGGATATTTATCGAGTATCATCTGCATTTCCTTTGTCCATTTTATAATCAGTTGCTGTCCGGTCTTGCGGCGACGGTAGGTGATGTAGCCGTTTTTGAGGTCTGATTTTTTGAGAAATGCCATGTCGATGAAACTCATTCCACGGAGATAGAAACTCATCAGGAACATATCACGGGCATAGTCAAGCGAGGGATTGAGCGACAAATCCAATGCTTTGATTTTCTTTATGACAGGCAGTGGCAAGGCTCGTTTGACCGTCTTGTCAACGCCGGTGTAAACGTGCTTGAACGGATTGCGATTCTTGATGATGTCATCTTCGACCGCACGGTTATAGACCGCACGGAGTATACGGGTGTAGAAAGATATGGTGTTGGGTGCAACGCCACGACCTTTGTGCCATGCCTCGTAAGCCTCCATTATCCCGGAGGTGATGCAGTCGAGCATTATATCCTCGTCCTGCCTGAACTTCTTGAAACTGCTGAGTGCAGACTTATAAGTCTCGGAGGTTCTGACTTTGCCGTTCTGTTTGAGTTTGACGATGATACTCTCCATGAAGTTGAACAGAGAGTATTCGTTGGCGTAGCGATTGAACTCGTCAATGACATCATCGGCTGTGTACGTCAGACCGTTGGCATCAAGTTTCTTGTCGATTTTATTTAGCCGCTCAACATCCCAACGGATGCGCTCACGGATTGAGAGGATGAAAGTCTTGCGCTCACTTTTATGGGTGGTAGTAACCATTGAGCGGGATTCGTCCCACTCCGATGGAAATACTTTGTAGTCCGAAAGGAGTTGTCGCACCTTCCTTTCGTGGATAATCTGATAGTAGATTGTGCCCTCGTGGTCTGCGACAGTCGAGGGACGGAACTTTACTTTTATCGAAGCCATTTGTTTTTGGTGTTTTGATTTGTCTATAAGATACGGCAGAGGGATACACTCCGAAAAGCGCATCCCTCCAGCAGTATCATAAGATGTTGATTTTACGGAATGTATAAGGCGGCAAACTCCTGACAGCGACGTTTATATAGACCTTTATGGAATTTGTCCTTATATTTGCAGTGGGCAGTGTAGGACTTGAAAATATTACGGTCTCCTGCTTTCCAGTTTAGAAGCGGTTAATTTATTGATATACAGATAGGTGTGACTCTAATCCGTACAAGTAACGTGCATTTTCTACGTTTGTAG
>ERZ778511.645-NODE-645-length-31173-cov-5.445980_pt1 | contig 31173 bp, 29 predicted proteins | sample MGYA00510347_ERZ778511 | MGnify/ENA primary metagenome ERZ778511 (study PRJEB29527, sample SAMN07138967) | mouse gut metagenome | material: feces | host: mouse | place: China:Nanjing | collected 2016-01-25 ...
TACTTGATTAACAGTGGCGCATTGTAGCATCAAAGTTAAATGAAAGAGCCGTGTCACAAAAAAGAGAAGCCGTAAGATGTATAAAAAGATTTTCTTTCACTTACTATCGATTAAATTTGAACACTTACTGATGGACTGCAAGAATAAATCAAATATCAGAGCAATCGCCTTGGCGGCGGTTGCTCTGATATGTTTTGAAGGCCGCAGCGTGACGGCCGATTCAATACGCGAACTGATAGAATCAGGAGATTATGCTACGGCTATACAGCTGGCAGAAGAAGCATTGGCCGAGGGTGGAGGAGACAAGAGCGCCGGACAGCTGTATCAAGTGCTTGGCGAGGCCCAATATCATTCGGGAATGCGCAAGGAATCATCACTTGCCTTTCAGGAAGCAAAAGACAGGGGGGTGGCAGATGCCAGCCTTTACTTAGGGCGTCTGGCCATGCTTGACTATCGATTTGACGAGGCGCAGACACTCTTCGGACGTTATGCCGAGATGCAACGTAAGGCCAAGCGTCCGCTTGATGTGGATCTTGCCTATGATCAGGCTGATGTCGCAGAAGGCAAGCGCCAGTTCGAACGGATGCAGGATGTGGTGGTGATAGATGCAGTACAAGTGCCAAGAGAGGATTTCTTCAGGCATCTGCGTCTGCCACTGTCGGCCGGCAGGGTAGTGGCATCATCAGAGATACCGGCCGGCATCGGCATCGGTGAAAGAGGTGGCACGGCATTCATAAGCGAGTCTGGCGAACTTATGATGTGGAGCGAACTTAATGACTCTACGGGAATGATGCAGCTTGTGGAAGCTACGCGACTTATGGACGGCAGTATCTCAGCGCCGCATGGGGCTCCTGATTTTCTCGGTCAGGAAGGGGATGTAATCAATCCCTTCCTTTCAGCCGACGGAACCACACTCTATTATGCCGCGAATGGAGAAAACTCCGTTGGAGGCTACGACCTCTTCATTGCCACGCGAGATCCTCAGACAGGCGACTATCTGCAGCCTGTCAATGCCGGGATACCATTCAATTCATCGGCCGATGAGTACATTATGGCTATAGATGAAGAAAACGGAGTCGGATGGTGGGCTACCGATCGTCATTATCTGCCGGATGGGAAAATTACACTCTATGTATATGTATTGCCTGAAGAGCGGCGTCTGCTTCAAGCCAATGATGAAGAGAAACGACTGCGTGCCCGTCTCGATGATATACGGCTCACCTGGACCCTCCCTGATTCTGATTCTGAAGAAGACGATGATGGCACAGAATCTCTTGACGATAATGATTCCGATGATGATGTGCGCGGGCTGCGGATGAATCCTTCGGAGGCCGCAAAGCATTATACGGCACTTGCGGCGGGAATCCGCAAAATCGAGCCTGGGCAGAAACCTCGACGGCATGATTGCGTCATTCCATTGCCGGGAGGAGGATACATCTACTCGGCAGATGACGTGAAGAGTGCTGACCAGAAAAAAATCATAGAGGAATATATCGTGGCAGAACGACAATACAGGGCAGACAAAGAGAGACTTGCAGAGATGCGTCGCGACTATGCCCGTCAGACGAGCCGCAGTGCATCGGGAGAAATCGCTCGGCTTGAAAATGAAGTGGAGCATCAGCGAGACTCACTGACAGCATTACTGTCGGCTTTTTACCGTAGCTGGAGACGGTAACTATGGCATCATGCTATTCTTGATCTTCAGCCACGCCATTATCTGTCGTCCGTAATCACAGAATCTATCGGTTGCGATATCTCCGGAATGTCGGGATATGCTTCGGAATTGTAGTGATTAAGGCTCTCCAGTGAAAGCATCGGAGAGCTGGGATATAGAGATATGTTGACTTAAGATAGAGTAAAAAAACCGGATTGTATGATAAAAACGGGGCTTCCGATAAGAGGAGTCCCGTTTCTTTTCGATTACAAAGAGTAAAAGATGGCATTTTTTTATTAATTTTGCAACGAATTGCGCGCAACTCGTTCGTATGGTCTGCCATGAAAACCGAAGTCGGCCGAGTGGGGGATATGCGTCAGACGGCGCAATCAGACGTATACAGCAAGAAACAACAGAACAAATACACATATCGACATGAGTTTGAATATCATTGTATTGGCAAAACAGGTGCCCGATACACGCAACGTCGGTAAGGATGCGATGAAAGAGGACGGCACAGTCAATCGTGCGGCTCTCCCCGCAATCTTCAATCCCGAAGACTTGAATGCGCTGGAACAGGCCTTGAAATTGAAAGATATGTATCCCGGCACAAAAGTGACATTGCTTACGATGGGGCCGGCTCGTGCGGCTGAAATCATCCGTGAGGGACTTTATCGCGGTGCCGACGACGGTGTGGTGCTTTCAGACCGGGCATTCGCCGGTTCGGATACTTTGGCGACAAGCTATGCGCTTAGCGCCGCAGTAAAGAAAATAGGCAACTACGACCTTATAATCGGAGGCCGTCAGGCCATCGATGGCGATACGGCCCAGGTGGGTCCGCAGATAGCCGAGAAGCTTGGATTGCCTCAGGTCACATACGCAGAGGATATCATTAAGGCTGAGAACGGCAAAGTGACGGTAAAGCGTCGCATAGAGGCCGGTATCGAGACTGTAGAGGCTCCCTATCCTCTGGTAGTGACGGTCAACGGTTCGGCTGATGAGTGTCGCCCACGCAATGCCAAAGCTGTGATGAAATACAAACGTGCGGCTGTGCCCAGCGAAGTGGCGGCTGATGAAGCCAAGAAGGCATTTGTAGAGGCCCGTCCGTATCTGCAGATTGGCGAATGGAATACGGAGACTGTAGGTGCGGACCTGGCACAGTGCGGTCTTTCCGGCTCCCCGACTAAAGTGAAAAGCATTCAGAATGTGGTATTTACAGCCAAAGAGGCCCGTACGGTGGAAAATACGGATGCTGCACTTGAGGATCTGATTGTAGAACTGATAGCCAACCACACCATCGGCTAAACGCGGAAGGTGAAAATTTGACAACGCACAGAAATGGCAGACAAGAACAATCTTATCGTATATTGCGAATACGAACACGGCAAAGTGGCCGATGTGAGTCTTGAACTTCTCACCAAGGGGCGGCAGCTCGCCGACCGTCTCGGCATCAAGCTTGAAGCTGTGGTGGCGGGCGATAAACTCAAAGATATCGAAAAGGAGATTTTCCCCTATGGAGTCGACACAGTCTACAAGGTAGAGGATGCCCGTCTCTATCCCTATACCTCTCTTCCCCACTCATCGATACTGATCAATCTCTTTAAAGAGGTTGAACCCCGCATCGCCTTCATGGGCGCCACATCAATAGGCCGTGACCTCGGTCCGCGCGTGAGCTCGGCTCTGCACAGCGGCCTGACTGCAGACTGCACCTCGCTTGAAATCGGCGATTACACCGATGCCAAGAGCGGCAAAGAGTACAAGGACCTTCTTTATCAGATCCGTCCGGCATTCGGCGGCAACATCGTGGCGACAATCGTTAACCCGGACTGTCGGCCGCAGATGGCCACAGTGCGTGAAGGAGTGATGAGGAAAGAGGTGCGCGACAGCAATTATACGGGCAAAGTGGTAGACCTTGATCCCTCGAAGTATACAGACCCGACTGACTATGTGGTGGAAATACTTGACCGTCACGTTGAAAAATCGAAAGTCAATCTAAAGGGAAGTCCGATTATCGTAGCCGGTGGCTACGGTGTGGGGAGCAAGGAGAATTTTGACCTTCTTCAGAAACTTGCCGATACTCTTGGCGGTGAACTCGGTGCAAGTCGTGCGGCTGTGGATGCCGGATGGATTGACCATGACCGTCAGATCGGCCAGACCGGAGTGACGGTGCGTCCGAAGCTTTACATAGCATGCGGTATATCCGGCCAGATTCAGCACATCGCCGGGATGCAGGATTCATCGCTGATAATTTCAATCAACAGCGACCCGGAAGCTCCGATTAACACGATAGCCGACATCATAATCACAGGCAAGATGGAGGATGTGGTGCCGAAGCTGATCAAATATTACAAAAAGAACTCCAAGTAAGCAGCAGACATACAATGGCTAATTTCTATACTGACAACCCGGCCCTGAAACTCTATCTTACCCATCCGATGATGGAGAAGATCGTGGCACTCAAAGAGCGTGATTTTGCAGAGGCCGATAAATATGATTATGCTCCTCAGAACTATGAGGATGCAATCGACAATTATGACCGCGTGCTTGAGATCGTAGGCGACATCTGTGGTAACATCGTGGCTGAAAATGCTGAAGATGTAGACCATAACGGTCCGAAAGTGGAGAACTCGCGCGTGATTTACGCCGAGGGAACACAAAAGAATCTCGAGGCGACTCGTAAAGCCGGTCTGATGGGCATGGCTATGCCCCGCCGTCTTGGAGGACTTAACTTCCCGATAACTCCCTATATCATGGCTGCTGATATCGTAAGCCGGGCGGATGCAGGGTTCGAGAACCTTTGGGGACTCCAGGACTGTGCCGAGACAATCTATGAATTTGCCAATGATGACCAGAAATCCCGCTATATACCTCGTGTGTGTGCAGGCGAGACAATGTCAATGGACCTCACCGAGCCGGATGCCGGTTCGGACCTCCAGAGTGTTATGCTCAAGGCCACTCAGAAAGAGGATGGCAGCTGGGTGCTCAATGGCGTGAAGCGCTTCATCACTAATGGTGATGCTGACATTCATCTGGTGCTCGCCCGCTCGGAAGAAGGTTCGCATGATGGCCGTGGCCTGTCGATGTTTATTTATGACAAGCGCAACGGCGGTGTCAACGTGCGCCGCATTGAGAATAAGATGGGTATCAAGGGTAGCCCCACATGTGAGCTGACCTATAAGGATGCGCCTGCAGAGCTGGTTGGTTCACGCCGCCTCGGTCTGATCAAATATGTGATGGCCTTGATGAATGGTGCGCGTCTCGGCATAGCCGCGCAGAGTGTGGGCATCAGCGAAATCGCATATCGCGAGGCTCTGGAGTATGCCCGCGACCGCAAGCAGTTTGGCAAGCCAATCATCGAATTCTCTGCTGTGTCGGAGATGATATCAGTGATGAAGGCTAAGCTGGATGCAAGCCGTACGCTGCTTTATGCCTGTGCGCGGTTCGTAGATATGTATAAAATCTATGATGATATAGCAAAGGAGCGCGTTCTGACATTAGATGAGAAAAAGGAGGCTAAATATTACAGCAAGCTGGCTGACGCATTCACCCCGCTTGCCAAAGGCATGACCTCAGAATATGCCAACCAGAACGCCTATGATTGCATCCAGATTCACGGCGGTTCAGGCTTTATGAAGGATTATGCGTGTGAGCGTGTGTATCGTGACGCTCGTATCACCAGTATCTATGAGGGCACAACTCAACTTCAGATAGTGGCTGCAATCCGCCACGTCACCACTGGCACATATCTGTCGAAAATCAAAGAGATGGAAGCTGAGCATGTGGCACCTGAGGACGAGATCGTGAAGAGCATTCTGGTATCGATGACGCAGCAGTATGCCGATGCCGTGCAGAGAGTGCTGGAAGTAAAAGACAGCAATTATCAGGACTTCATGGCGCGCCGCCTCGTAGAGATGGCCGGTCATATCATTATGGGTTATCTTCTTCTTGAGGATGCCCAGAGAGACGGCAGCTTCCGCAAGAGTCTGCACGTATACGTCAACTACGGACAGGCAGAAGTGGCTAAACATGCCGGCTTTATCAGCAATTTCCGTCCGGAAGAAGTGGAAGATTATATCGTGAAATAATACGCAAACACTGTCGCAAAATGGAGAGAGTGGCGCATGGAGTAAAGATTCGGTGTGCCACTCTCGAAATTTCTGTGTAGAGAGGAGGCGTGGATTTGGAAATATCGGAAAAAAGTTGTAACTTTGCCGAGGTTTTTGCGCGAGTCGCGCGAATCTAAGGCAACTAACAATTATAATAACTATGAATCGTTACGAAACCGTTTTCATTTTAACTCCCGTTTTGTCTGACGAACAGATGAAGGAAGCGGTTGGCAAGTTCACCGGCGTGCTTGAGGACAATGGTGGCAAGATTGTCAATGTTGAGGAGTGGGGCCTTAAGAAACTGGCCTATCCGATCCAGAAGAAGTCGACAGGCTTCTACTGCCTCGTAGAGTTCGAGGGAGAGTCTACAATTGTGAAGAAGCTCGACACTGCATTCCGTCGTGATGAGCGAGTAATCCGCTTCCTGACTTTCCGTCTTGACAAATACGCAGCCGAATATGCTGAGAAGCGTCGCAATCTGAGAGCAAGCAAAGCAAGTGAGAAACCCGCCGAGGCAGCCGCCGAGGCAACAGCACAGAACTGATTATGGCAGCCAACAGCGAAATCCGTTATCTTACTCCGTTGTCAGTCGACACGAAAAAGAAGAAATATTGCCGTTTTAAACGTAGTGGCATCAAGTATATCGACTATAAGGATCCCGAGTTCCTGAAGAAATTCCTCAACGAACAGGGTAAGATCCTTCCCCGTCGCATCACAGGTACAAGCTTGAAATTCCAGCGTCGTGTGGCTCAGGCCGTAAAGCGTGCGCGTCATCTTGCTCTTCTGCCCTATGTGACAGACTTGATGAAATAAGAAAATTCACTTCTAACAAACGACATTAAGATGAAGATTATCCTTAAAGAGAATATTCCCGGACTGGGATATAAAGATGATGTGGTGGAAGTGAAGGACGGCTATGGCCGTAACTATCTCATCCCCCAGGGGAAATGCATCATCGCCTCTGATGCCGCTCTTAAGCAGCTGAAAGAGGATCTGAAGCAGCGTGCCCATAAGATTGCAGCCGCCAAGGCGGAGGCCGAGGCAGCCGCCAAGGCAATCGAGGGTCTGAAACTGGTGATTGCAGCCAAGACAGGTGCCAACGGCACAGTTTATGGCTCTGTAGGTGCGGCCCAGATTGCAGAGGCATTGGCAACTCTCGGTCATGAAGTTGACCGCAAGATTATCAATGTGAAGCAGCCTGTGAAGATGGTAGGCACCTATGTGGCAGCTATCAAATTCCACAAAGAGGTTGAAACAGAGGTGGCCTTCGAGGTTGTAAGCGAGGATGCTCCCATTGCTCCCGCCGCTGAAGAGGCTGCAGCTGAGGCTCCTGCTGCAGAGTAAAATCGAGCATACGATGTAGGGTGCCCCCTGTATGATGGGGTGTGCTTTTATACATATGCGGCTCCAGACGCGACTTGGCGTACGGAGCCGCATTATTTTTATGTAACGCCGTAGGCAAAGCTATGCTTTGTTTATGGCGGATATGGATTTTTTTTGTATCTTTGTAAGTTGTAATATACATCGGTAAAATGATATGTGGCATGGTTTGTGTGGAATGTGGCCGAGATGAGGCATAGCACGACATATGTGGCAATTCGCTTTACGACAATCTAAATTTACTACCAATATGAGATTTAACGTTTCGGGCAAAGCCCTTCAGACTCAGCTTCAGGCAGTGAGTAAGGTCATCAATTCAAAGAACGCACTGTCGATACTTGACAACTTTCTGCTCAGTGTGAAGGGAGAGACGCTTTATGTGACCGGTGGCGATCAGGAGAATGTGATGACTGCCACAGTAGAAATCTTGGATGCTGACGGAGAGGGAGAAATCGCAATTCTGGCCAAACGACTTCTCGAAGTAGTAAAAGAAGTCAGCAATCAGCCTCTTGTTTTCGATATAAATCAAGAGACGAAAGAGGTGTCTCTTACTTTTAATAACGGACACTTCAGTTTCATGGGTATTGATGCCGCGGAGTATCCCCGTAAGAAGGATCATGAGGAAGAGGCCGAAGATTTCGAGCTCCCTGCCGATGTGCTGGCAGAGGGCCTTGAGGGCACTCTCTTTGCAATAAGTAATGATACAATACGTCCAATCATGACAGGCGTATTTGTAGACATCGAGCCTGAGCGGCTGACTTTTGTAAGTTCAGACACGCATAAGCTCGTGAAATTTCAGGTAGACAAAGTGGCTCCCGGGCTTACAGGCAACTTCATACTGCCCGGCAAGGCAGCCAATGTGCTCAAAGGGTTGATTGATAAAGACGGAGATCCGGTGAAAATTGTAAAAGATGCCAAGTCAGCCACATTCGACTTCGGCACGTATACACTCACCACACGCCTCATCAAGGGGACTTATCCTAACTATAAACGTGTTTTCCCGAAGGATAATCCGTTCCGTATGGTGGTCAACCGCGAATCGCTTCTGAATGCTGTAAGACGAGTGGCTCTTTTCGCGAGCAAGGCTTCGAATCTAATAAAATTCACTATTGACAGCACGCAGATCGTGATGGGAGGTCAAGACCTTGATTACGCCACCTCGGCTGAAGAACGTGTGGATTGCGATTATCAAGGGAACCCGATGACGATAGGGTTTAATTCCACATATATGGTGGAGGTTCTTTCCAATATCAAAGGAGAAGATGTGGAGATACAGTTGGCAGATCCCGCACGTCCCGGTCTTTTCAGTCCGCTTGAGCAGCAGCAGGGCATAGAGGTCGTGATGCTTCAGATGCCTATGCAGGTGATAGAATAACTAAGAGGCCCACAAAAGATAAAAAAGATGAAACTCAATCTAAAGCGGCCACTGGTAGTGTTTGATCTTGAGACTACCGGCACCAACATACTTCGCGACCGGATTGTAGAGATAAGTGTGGTCAAGGTGATGCCCGACGGCACCAGAATTGATAAAACGAAGCGGTTGAATCCTGAAATGCATATACCGGAGGCTTCGACTGCTGTGCATCATATCACGGATGAGATGGTGGCTGATGAGCCTACATTCCGTCAGGTGGCGAAATCACTCAATGAGTTTTTTGATGGATGCGATGTGGCTGGATTCAACAGCAATAAGTTTGATGTGCCGCTGCTTGTGGAGGAATTCGCCAGAGCCGGCATAAACTTTGATGTTAATGGACGAAAGTTTATAGATGTCCAGAATATCTTCCATAAAATGGAGCAGCGTACACTTGTGGCTGCTTATAAATTCTATTGTGGCAAAGACCTTGAGGGGGCGCATTCGGCCAATGCCGATACACTGGCCACGTTAGAGGTGCTTGAAAGTCAGGTAGAACGTTATGACGAACTGCAGAACGATGTGGATTTTCTGAGTGACTTCTCGGCTGGAGGACGCTCGTTGGATCTGGCAGGCAGAATTGTGCTTGATGAAAATGATGTGCCGGTGTTTAACTTCGGTAAGCATAAGGGATGTGCCGTAGAGGATGTGCTGCGTAGAGAACCGTCATTCTATGGATGGATAATGCAGGGTGAATTCCCGAAGAATACCAAGGACGTGCTGACGCAACTGCGCTATAAATATCTGAATAAAAGCAAATAGAAGATGTCGTTGAAAGGTAAACATATCGTATTGGGTATATCCGGAGGAATTGCGGCCTATAAATCGGCCTATCTGTTGCGTCTTCTGATAAAGCAAGGGGCAGAAGTCCAGGTGGTGATTACTCCCAACGGTAAGGAATTTATTACTCCGGCTACATTGGCAGCGTTGAGCGGCAAGCCTGTGGTGAGTGAATTTTTCGCAGCTAACACCGGAGAATGGCATTCGCATGTGGACTTAGGCTTATGGGCCGATCTGATGATAGTGGCTCCGGCCACGGCATCTACAATCGGCAAGATGGCCAATGGGATAGCCGACAATATGCTCATTACGACATATCTTTCGGCCAAAGAACAAGTTATGGTGGCACCGGCGATGGATCTTGACATGTGGGCCCATCCTTCTACGCAGCGGAATGTAGAGACACTGCGGCGAGATGGAGTCATCATAGTGGAGCCGCAGAGCGGTTTTTTAGCCTCCGGGCTGACAGGGAAAGGGCGGATGGAGGAGCCGGAGGCGATACTTGCTGCCGCAGAACGTTATTTTGAGTCATGCCAAAAGCAGACTTCGCTGCAGGGTGTGAAAGTGCTGATAAGCGCCGGCCCTACATACGAAAATATTGACCCGGTGCGTTTTATAGGTAATTATTCATCAGGTAAGATGGGCTTTGCCATAGCGTGCGAATGTCGTAGAAGGGGAGCTGATGTGACGGTTGTAGCCGGTCCGGTGGATCGTTCGCTTACACTTGACGATGGGATAAGGCGTGTTGATGTGCGTTCGGCATGTGAGATGCTTGCTGCAATGCAGCAAGAATTCGCATCGTGTGATGTGGCGGTATTGGCGGCAGCTGTGGCCGACTATACACCTGCCGATCCTCAAAAAAATAAAATTAAACGGGAGGCCAATGGCGACATCAGTCTGCGCCTTGTGAGAAATCCTGACATCGCTGCCACTCTCGGGGAGCACAAAGGGAAAAAATATCTTGTGGGATTCGCTTTGGAAACCGACCATGAAATGGAGAATGCGTTAGGGAAAATGGAGCGTAAGAACCTCGACATGATTGTGCTCAATTCATTGCGAGATCCCGGGGCCGGGATGATGACCGACACCAATAAGGTGACGATATTCAAGCGTGACGGCGAGGCATTGACCTATTCCCTGAAAAACAAAAAAGATGTAGCCTCCGATATAGTCGATGCGTTTGCATCCGGGATTGGCAGGTGAATGCATATATGCGGGGATGTCTCATAGAAATATGAAGACTCCTGTATGTGCAGGCTGATTGTCGTATCGACATATGCCGAATGGGCCATAAAAGGAAAACAAATGATCCGGAAATGTAGATTTGCCATATTGATTCCGGCGGCAGCCATGATGGCGGCCGCCACTGCATCGGCGCAGGAACTCAGATGCCAGGTGGAGGTAAATTCCCAAAAGATAGAGGGAACGAACAAGAGTGTGTTTGAAACGCTTCAGTCGAGCATTACCGACTATATGAATGAGAATCGTTTCAGCACAGCCACATTTTCGCCTAATGAGAGGATTGAGTGCCGATTGCATCTCACCGTGGCCGAATATGATGGAGACCGGATAAAAGGAGATCTTCAGGTGCAGTTGTCAAGACCGGTATATAACTCCACGTACACTACGACATTACTGAATTTTAAGGACTCTAAGATAGATTTCGAGTACAAGGAAGGTGATCCATTGGTGTACAATGAGACCTCTCAGCAGAGTAACCTTACGGCCATACTTGACTATTATGCCTATCTCTTTCTCGGAATCGATTTTGACTCGTTTTCGCCAGAGGGAGGCCAGGCATTCTATGACCGTGCGCAGAGTGTGGTTCAGGCTGCTCAGAGCGCGGGCGAAGTGGGATGGCGTGCATTTGAAGACACAAAGAACCGTGCGGCAGTGCTGTCATCATTTACTGACAATAATACATCTGGAGTCAGACGGCTACTCTATAATTATCACCGCAAGGGACTTGACGAGATGGTGACAAGTCCGGATAAAGGGCGAGCCGTAATCACGGAGTCGCTGAAAGAGATTCAGGATGTATATAAGAATGCTCCTATGAGTGTGGCTCTTTCGATGTTCAGGGATGCAAAGCTTGATGAGCTGGTGAATATCTATTCCAAGGCTCCGCAAAGCGAGCGTGAAGAAGTATATGAACTGCTTCAACCCATATATCCTACGGATACTGAGCGTCTGGAGAAAATAAAGAGAGGTGAAGAGGGGATTTGATGCATTCCGGTATCGCATGTATGAGTGCGGCTGATGAATGCGGGATTGTATCCCGAATGCTATAAGGAGAATAACAGCATAGGAGACGACAGATGTTGAAGAAACTTGTCATAAGAAACTACGCATTAATCGATGAAGTGGAGATTGACTTCGGCGGCGGACTATCAATTATTACCGGTCAGACCGGTGCCGGCAAGTCTATTATGCTTGGGGCATTGGGACTGCTGCGGGGAGAGCGTGCCGACACAAAGGCCATAGCCGACCGTGCCAGCAAAACGGTTGTAGAGGCTACATTTCTCACGGATGTGACAGATCCCGAGACGGGAGAGTCCGGTCCTGGAGAACTGATAGTGCGTCGTGAGATTTCGCCTACAGGTCGTAGCCGGGCGTTTATTCAGGATTCTCCGGTCACATTGACAAGCCTTGGTGACTGTACATCTGCATTGCTCGACATTCACTCTCAACATGCCAATCTATCTCTTAATTCAAAGGATGGGCAATTGGATATTATCGATGCCATGGCAGAGAATGCGGATTTTTTAACTGACTATCGTGCGGATTTCAAAAAATATGTTGGTCTTCGCACGCGTATACGCCAGTTGCGTGAACTCAAGGCGCGCAATATAGAAAAGCGTGGCATAATCAGGATTCAACTTGAGGCTCTGAACAAGCTTAAACCTAAAAAAGGTGAACAGCAGGAAGTGGAGCGTCGGTTTGAAATGCTCAGCGAGGCGGATGAAATACGTGAGCAGATGTCGGGGGCCTATGAGGCTCTTGCTGGAGATCAGGACAGCGCCATGACCGGAGTGCGTCTGGCAGTAGGATGTCTCGAGAGTTTCAATCTTGAGGCAGTAGACCCGACTCCAGAAGAAGAGTCGCTTATCACACGTCTGAATTCAATCTATATCGAACTCAAGGACATTGCCTATACAATCGAGCAATTGGGAGAGAGTGTGGAGTCAAGTCCGACGCTTCTTGCCCATACAGGAGCGCGGATGAGGGCGTATTATGAAGCTGTGAAGTCAATGGGGGTGGATACAGGTGATGATCTGGTGGATCTGCGCGATTGTCTGGAAGCTCAGTTGCATATGCTTGACGGCGACGATGATGAGAGCCGCGAACTTGAACAGGAGGCTCGTTCATTGGCAAAGGTGTTGAAAGACAAGGCCGAGCATCTTACGCGCCGCAGGCGAGAGGCTGCCGATAAATTCAGCCGTAATCTGACGGAGCGTGCGGTGCCTCTTGGTCTGGCCAATTTACGATTTGCAGTAGCAATCAAGGAGGGGAAACTTACCACTGACGGTCAGGACAATGTGGAATTCCTGTGCAGTTTTAACAAGAATGGGGAGATGTTGCCGATGTCGGCTACAGCTTCTGGTGGCGAATTGTCGCGACTTACGCTAAGCATAAAATCGCTCATGGCGGAGAAAATGAACATGCCGACAGTGATATTTGATGAGATCGACACTGGAGTGAGTGGTGAGATTGCTGATAAAATGGGGCAGATGATGACTCGTATGGCGGAAAAGATACAGATTATCACCATTACGCATCTGCCGCAGGTAGCCGCCAAGGGGGTGCGTCATTACAAGGTATACAAGCAGGACACAGATCTGCGTACAGTATCTTCCGTCTGTGAGATTTCCGGAAATGAAAGAGTCATGGAGATAGCCGGGATGTTAAGCGGAGAGAGATTGACAGAAGCTGCATTGTCTGCCGCACAGGAACTGCTGCGCAATGAACGGAATATAAAATAATCGACCCAAATGAACAAGACAGATTATATATTTGGACTCAGAGCCATAATAGAAGCCATCGAGGCCGGGAAAAGTATTGACAAGGTGCTTGTCAAGAAAGACCTTTCAGGAGATCTTTCGCGAGAATTATTCGGCAAGATAAAGGAGTATGGCGTAGTGAGCCAGAGGGTGCCGGTTGAGAAACTGAATCGTATCACGATGAAGAACCATCAGGGAGCCATTGCGTTGCTTTCGCCAGTGGAGTACGGGCATCTGGATCATATCGTGCCTCAGCTTTATGAGGAGGGGCGTAATCCATTCGTCATAGTGCTTGACGGATTGACTGATACCCGTAACTTCGGGGCGATAGCACGTACCGCAGAATGTGCAGGCGCGGATGTAATTGTAATCCCGGAGAAGGGTAGCGTCAGTGTTACTCCGGATGCTGTAAAGACATCGGCCGGGGCGCTGCTCCATATCCCGGTGTGCAGGGTGCGCTCGGTGCTTGATGCCGTAAGGTTTTTACGCGATAGCGGTTATCAGGTGGTCGGAGCCACGGAGAAGACTGAGTGTGATTATACAGAGGTAGATTATAATGTGCCGGTGGCGTTAGTGATGGGCGCCGAGGATACGGGCATAAGTGATGATGTGCTGCGTGTCTGCGACCGGCTTGCGGCAATCCCTGTATTAGGTCATATAGGTTCGTTGAATGTATCAGTGGCTGCAGGCATAATGATGTACGAGGTGGTAAGGCAGCGGGGTATGAAATCGGATACCATCATCTAAGCAGCTGTCTGAAATCAGTTCCCGAAATTGATTATAGCGGTTTTGCGGCGTTATTGTGGCGTTTTGGCGCCAAGTCTGATCAGTTGCACAGACTGATATGCTCTCACTTGAATTTATTAAATTATCTTGAAGGTCCATTTTTGAGTGATTGAAAGTTAAATTCAAACATTGAAGTCGTTTGAAATTTCACAATGGCAAGATTAATTGAGATTATGAAGTGTATTATATATGCCATAATGTTAATGGAGAATGACATTGAAGAAAGCAGATACAGATATAGGTACTTTTGAGTTTTCGTAAAAAGTTTCAACTACTTCACACTCTAAAATGGAGTGAAATTTGATTATACGGCCGCAAAATCGTATATTTGCATAATATTTGAGCCTGCTGTCTTTGACGGGAAATTTCTCATGCACTGAGTCATGGACATTGCCCGGAATTAGAAGTGCGCTCTGACCATTAATCCAAGACTTAAGAGAAGACATATGATTAATCGAGTGTTGATTCGCACTAAGGTGGTGCAGCTCCTCTACTCCTATCTGCTGGTAGAGCGGCGGTTTGCGATAGAATCCATGCCGGCCAATCCTACCCGGGAGAAGCGTTTTGCGCATGGCCTGTATCTCGACGTGCTGTGTATGATGTCGGAAATAGCCGATAATATTACAGGGCGCGGAGGTGTCAGCCCCCTGGCGAATACACGGTTTATCAAGCGTATAAAGGAAGATGAGACAATAAAGTCGCTTCTTCGCAAATACAGCATGATTGATTTCCCGTTGTCAGCAATTGCAGAGCGTCTTGCCCGAGAGGTGAAAGACTCTGGGCTGTATAAGAAATTCCAAAAGAGCGAGGACCCGGGATCATTGGCCGATGAACGCATCTGGCAGGAAATATTCAAGACGATAATACTGCCGGACAATCAGTTGTCAAAGGCAATAAGCGAGCGGGAAGGATATACACTTGCAGGCAAGGAGCGTATGGAGGAGATGATGGATCAGACGTTCAGCAACTTTTACTCCGCAGCCGACGGCAAGGATGATGCCGTCAAAACATTGCGCATGAGTATGGATAAGGCGCGTGAACTGTATTTCCGGTTGTTATGGCTTCCGGTGCAGCTTGTGCAGCTGCGCGACCGGGATATTGATGAGGCCCGCAACCGCTATTTGGCTTCAGATGCTGACCGCAATCCTAATCTGCGTTTTGTGGAGAATGAGTTTGTGAAGACGATTGCGACTAATGAGGACATTGATGCCGCAATGGAGGGACTTGGACGCAACATGACAATCGACGATGAGCCTATGATGCGTGCGTTGCTCCGCGCTATTATGGAATCCGAGATATACAAGGAGTATATGGAATTCCCGGTTACCGACTTCACTTCCGATTGCGATTTTTGGCGCAAGATATATAAGAATGTGATATTCGTCAACGAGTATTTCCTCGAGGCCCTTGAGGATAAGTCGGTATTTTGGAATGACGATTTGGATACAATCGGCACATTTGTGATAAAGACCGTAAAGCGTATTGCCGAGAAGAAATCGTTTGCCGGAATTATGGCTACGTATAAGGATGAGGAGGATGCGATGTTCGGACGGCTGCTTGTTGATGCTGTAATCGAGAACCATGAGACATACCGTGAGTATATTAATGCGGCGCTTGACACTAAAGTATGGGAGGCTGACCGTATGGCATATATGGATGTCGTGATAATGATGACAGCTTTGGCCGAGATACTGAACTTCCCTAAGATTCCACTTACGGTGAGCATCAATGAATATGTAGAGATAGCAAAGAGCTACAGTACGCGCAAGAGTCCGCAGTTCGTGCATGGAGTGCTTGCAGCTGTGCTCAAAAAGCTGAAAGAAAACGGTGTGTTGGTAAAGAGTCTTGAGTAATGACATCGTTGTGTCCGGATTCAATGGCCAGATAAGAAGGTGCATGTTTCCAGGCATAAGGGGCTTTACAGGAAAAATATAATAACAAATCAATAGAAACAAATCAATGAATTTACAGACAATTCTGTTGCAGTCAGCCGAAGGCAGTGGCAGCTCATGGAGCGGGATGCTCATGATTGTGGCGATGGTAGTAGTGTTCTACTTCTTTATGATTCGACCTCAGTCAAAGAAACAGAAAGAGATAAAGAAAGCCAGAGAGGCTATGCAGAAGGGCGATAAGGTGATAACGGCGGGTGGAATATATGGGACAATCGCCAGCATCAACGAAGCCGCAGGGACGATGATGATAGAAATCTCCAAGGGGGTTGATATCAAGGTGAGCCGCGATCAGGTGTATCCTGTAGTGGAGAATACCGCAGCTGAGAAGAAGTAAAGCTACAGAAGCGGATTAGCTCTTAATCATAATAGCGCAGATATGGTAGATAAAGAAAAAATAAAGACTGGTTGGAAAACCGTGCAGGCGTCTACGGGATTTAAAAAAACTCTGACGTATCTTGTTTTTGTGGCCATAGCTGCGCTATTCTGGTTTATCATGGCTCTCAACGACAGTGTGCAGGATAATTTTGAGGTTAAGGTGAATCTTTACAACGTTCCCGATTCGGTGACGTTTATCAATCTGCCTCCTGAGAAAATTCATGTCATGGTGCGCGACCAAGGTGCCAATCTTTGGCGCAATGGGGTGTTTGGCGATGCTACGGTTAATATTAACTTTGCGGATTTCAGTGGAGACGGGCGCTTCGTGGTGCGCCGCAGCGAACTCACAGCGGCGTTGAAGAGTGTGTTTGGAGCGTCGGCAAGTCTTTTGTCGACATCGGTCGACTCGTTATCGTTGATGTATACCACATTGCCCGGTAAGCGGGTACCGGTCGAGGTCTCGGCAGATCTTACTCCTGCTACCGGAAAAATTATCATGGGCAATCCTGTAGCCAGTCCGGCGGGAGTGGTGGTTTACGGCACACGCAATGTGCTTGATACCATCACGAGAGTCTATACGGAGCATTTCTCGCGTCATAATCTGGAGGAGAATACAGAAGTACCTGTGCGTCTGCGCGGCATGGCCAATGCGCGTTTTGAACCATCGACTGTAAAAGTGGCAGTCGAAGTGGATCCGTTGGTAAGAAAGCAGGTGTCAGTGAATGTCGCTGTGCATCATCTGCCGGAAGGAATGGATTTACTTCTGTTCCCATCAAAGGTGCAGGTGGAGTATTATGTGCCGATGAGTAAGTTTGATGCAGCGAGTGTCGATAAAACAGGTGTCGCGGTGGATTATCTTGATTTGGATAAAAATCCGCGTAAACTGCCTGTGCGTCTTACGCATCATAATTCCGCACTGTTGAATATGCATTTGCTTACTGATAGTGTGGAATATACACTGGTGCGCAATTAAAAGTAAACTCCACATAGGAATCGACTAAAAATAAGCGGTCATATTGTATAAATTTGAACACTTGCTTCTCAGTCTACATTTATTCCTGCAGTGGAGTCGGTCAAACGACTTTACTTACTTAAATTTAATTTGAGACTTATGGCATTTAAGCTGATAGGTATCTGCGGAGGCATCGGAAGCGGGAAGAGTGTGGTGTCGCGGGTATTGCGCCTTACTGGTTATGAGGTGTATGATTGCGATGTATGCGCCAGACTGCTCATGGAATCGGATTCCGGCATAAAATGCCGCATACGTGATGAGATTTCAACAGAAGTGACAGATGGTGCCTCAGTGCCTGACCGCAGACTTCTTGCGTCTATCGTATTTGCCAATGAGGAAAAGCGCCGAATTCTTAATTCAATCGTGCATAGCGAGGTGCGGCGTGATGTGGCACTTCATGGGGAGCATGTCCGCGGGCTTATGTTTGTTGAGGCGGCCGTACTTGCCGAAAGCGGCCTTGCAGACATGTGTGATGCGATATGGCTTGTGGAGGCACCATTGAGTCGCAGGCAGGAGCGTGTGACGCAGCGCGACAGCTGTACGCAGGATGCTTTCAGTGCCAGAGTCAAAAGTCAGAAGCAGGAGGAGGAATTGCTTAAAAGGTATCGCGGCAAGACTGTTGAGATATATAACGATGGCCTGCATTCGCTATTACAACAGATTACTCATCTGTTGGATGGTTTGAAAGGAGGGGCGGATAAGGGGGTGTCGTCAAATTGGATTTGAAGACTTACTTAGAAGAAAAATTTAATATAAAACACAATACTAATGTTACGTACAGTACTTTCGATTACCGGTAAGCCGGGACTTTTCAAAATCATATCTCAGGGCAACCGTATGCTTCTCGTCGAGGATATAGTATCGAAAAAGCGTATGCCGGTGCATGCCCGCGACAAGGTGGTTTCGCTTGGCGACATCGCAATGTATACAGAGGGGGAGGATAAGCCCCTTGGTGGGATACTTGATCTGGTGTATGAGAATATGAGTGGCGAGAAGATTGATGTCAAGGCAATGGATAATGATGGCCTCCGTGATAAGTTTGGTGAGATTCTCGTCGACTTCGATCGGGAGCGTGTCTATCCTTCGGACATCAAGAAGCTCTTCAGCTGGTACAATATCCTTATAGGTGCCGGCATGGTGAAATTTGCCGAAGAAAATACTGATAAGGCTTCGGCAGAAGAAGAGTAATCAATCCTCAGATACTGGCTGAGGTCGGGTAATCCCGGCAATGGTCGTGACATATAGCGCCCTCCGGCAGCTGCTGTATGAGTAGCAGGTAGCCGGAGGGCGTATTATTTTCAGGCCGTCCGGGCGTAAATGCTTAGGTTATGGCCTTTATGATTGGTCTCAGACTCAGAGCATGGAATATGAACGGTCAATGAATTCGCTCAGAGCCTGTCCATTGAGCTTGCCGGCTTGCAGGAGCGCAAGGTCGACAATCTGACGTATTGAGGGCTGAGAGTCAGCATAGCGTGAGATTATTCGGGACTGGCGTTCACGCAGGTCGGCGATTTGAGATTCAATGCCGCTTGCGCTGGCTTTGAGTTCATCTGATGCATCGGGTGCCTTCGCTTTGGCAAGCTCGTCATTGGCAGACGAAATTTCACTCAGAATCGGACGTATTTCATTTCCGATAGCCTCATCGGCAGATTTGAGAATCTGACGGATTGCAGCGGAGTCAGTGTTGACTACAAGCTGAAAGCTGTCAGGTAATTGAGAACCAAAAGACATACCGGGCTGTTGCTCCGCCATTTTCTTCATGCGGCGCATGAACTCATCCTGAGTAAGTGTGGCCGGAGCTCCTTTTTCATTGACAGACTCAAGGGCCACGATATAATTCGTGTTGTCTTCTTTAGGCAGACTTGCGGAGAATATGCCAGTAAGTATGTCTGATTCTTCAGCAGAAAGAGTTGATGCTGTCTCATCGCTCTTGTGAATCAGATGTTCCGGTATGTCGGAGTCAACTCTCACGAAGCGTATCTTCTCTTCCTTTGATTCTATAAGCGACATGAGGTGGCCATCAAGTTCGCCATCCATGACCAGTACATCATATCCTTTTTCCTCGGCTCTGCGAATATAAGCGAACTGGGCCGTGGAGTCAGTGGTGTAGAGGTAGATGACTGTAGAATCCTTGTCAGTCTGGGTGGGTTCTGTCAGACTGCGGTATTCTTCGAGTGAGAAGTATTTCCCTGCGGTGTTTTTGAGGAGGAAGAACTTGCGGGCAGATTCAAAGAATTTCTCATCAGTGAGCATGCCGTATTCGATGAATATGCGGATGTCATCCCATTTTTTCTCAAATTCCGGGCGGTCATTGTTGAAGAGGCGTTCCAGTTTCTCTGCTACCTTTTTTGAAATATATGATGATATTTTTTTGACCTGGCGGTCAGCCTGCAGGTAACTTCGCGAGACGTTGAGCGGGATATCGGGAGAGTCGATGACTCCCTGCATTATTGTCATAAACTCAGGAACCACACCTTCTACCTGATCAGTGACGTATACCTGATTGCAATATAGCTGTATTCGGTTTCGCTGGAGGTCAATGTTGCTGTTGACTTTAGGGAAGTAAAGTATGCCCGTCAGTGTGAAGGGATAGTCGACGTTGAGGTGAATCCAGAACAATGGGTCTTCACGTCCGGGCATTAGTTCGCGATAAAATCTGAGATAGTCGTCGTCGTTCAACTCTGCTGGGCGGCGGGTCCAGAGTGGTTCGGTGGCATTTACCACATTATCTTCATCAGTATCGATGTATGATCCGTCTTTCCATTCCTGTTTTTTACCGCATACGACAGGTATGGGGAGGAATCGACAGTATTTTTTAAGCAGTGCGATTATGCGGTCTTTCTCAAGATATTCTTTTGAATCAGAGTCAATGTGAAGAATAATCTCAGTGCCACGCTCAGCCTTCTCGATATGGTGCATTTCATATTCCGGCGAGCCGTCACAACTCCATTCCACAGCCTTGGCTCCATCCTTGTAGGATAGCGATCGGATCACTACCTTGTCAGCTACCATGAAGGCTGAATAGAAACCGAGTCCAAAATGTCCGATGATGGAATTGGCGGTATCTTTGTATTTCTCAAGGAATTCTTCGGCTCCGGAGAATGCAATCTGATTGATGTATTTCTCGATATCGGAATCATCCATGCCGATTCCATGGTCGGAGACTGTAATGGTGCCGTTTTCTTTGTCGACGCTTACGGATACTTTGAGTTCGCCCATATCGCCTTTGAAGTCGCCGAAAGAGGCGAGTGTCTGTAATTTCCTGGAGGCATCGACAGCGTTGCTTACAAGTTCGCGTAGAAAAATCTCATTGTCGCTATAGAGAAACTTTTTGATTACGGGGAAGATATTCTCGGTGGTCACCCCGATTTTACCATTAGCCATAGTTATGATTTCTGTTTTTATATTTTATGATAGATGTTGCATCCAGGGCTTTTGTCCCTACAGAGGGGATTGCGCCCTGATAGAAGCAACTACAAATATTAAAACAAAAATTATGCCAACTCTGTTGTCATTCGCTGGCGAGTGTGCGTGCCGGGGCTGCCTTGCCTGCGAATCGTGATGGAATGGCAAGTGATATAAATATTATTGCGAGTACACAGATATTCATAATCAGGATAGCCGGAATTGATATCTCGACCGGAACGAAATCAATATAATAGGAGTCGGGGTCAAGCGGAATGAAATGCGATTTTGCCTGTAGGATCAGCAGGGATATGCCCGTTATGTCGCCGATGAGAAGCCCATATATGGCTATTCGCGCCGCCATGAGCATAAATATCCGGCTTATCTGTCGGCGGGAGGCTCCAAGGGCACCGATAAGCGCTATGAAGCGAATCTTATCTACCATAAGGATCAGCATGCCGCTGATCAGAGTGATAGTTGCCACTACTGTCATCAATATCAATACGACGATGACATTCATGTCAAGCAGTGAAAGCCATTGGAAGTAGGCGGCCCCGGATTGCCGGGCGGATGATACGGCATAAGGACGATAGATGGTCTGGTCTGCATAGGTTTTGAAGAGATGACGTTGCAGGTCGGCTGCATAGAGAGTCACATTGTCGAAGTCATCTGTAGTAAGGGCGAGAGATGTGCCTTGATTGGGTGAGAGATTCCCCAGTTCCTGAATGAGAGAAAGAGATGAATATGCGAATGAGTCATCGAATGCATCGAAGTGAGAGTCAAAAACAGCGGCTACCTTCAGTCGGCGTGCGCGGATAGCATCGGAAATAAAATATGTGTCAATGACATCACCTGGATGCAGTCCGAGCTGGTCAGCCGCCTTCCGGCTTACGGCAATATGATTGCGGCAGGAATCAACGTTATAGTCGGGAATCCTTCCTTCAATAATCGAAGACTCTATGAATCTTCGGAGTGCGGATCCGGAAAGAGATTTAAGATATATCCCTTTAAAATCGTCGTTGGTCTTGAATATGGCGGGGATACTGACCTGCAGAGCATAATCAGTAATGTATGGAACGTCATCAAGCATCGACTTAAGAGTAGGGGTTAGAGTCATGACGGCACCGGAGGCAGCATCGCCATTACTATCGTTAGAATCAGGGTCCGGAGATATTGAAAGGTGTGAATTGAAGCCGGACACTTTAGTTGAGATTTCAGTCTTGAATCCGGTGACGACGGCCACTGCCCACATCATTACGATTACGGACATTGCGACAGCTGTGATAGCCACACGGACAGCTGGTGATGATTTCTTTCCACCCGATGACAACGACAGCCGACGGGCCAGATATAGGGTTGCTCCCATATTTCTTAGGTATAAAGTCTAAAAGCTGTTGCAAAATTACTAAAATAATTTGGCGGTTAGCCAACCTTTGGTTAATTTTGAGTCCTGAAGAGTCATCCGGAGAAATCCGACAGGATATCACTGGAAGATTGTTGACCTTATTTCTAACGTCTGCGGCGGAAGACAGAATTAAATAAATGTCTATGCGCGGACATAAAACGACAAACACAACTTTAATCAGACACGAGAAATGGAAGAGACCCTAATCAAGACATGTCTGCATGACCGCCATGTAAAGCAGGGCGCGTTGATGTCGCCTTTCGGTGGCTTTGATATGCCGATACAGTATGACGGAATCACACAGGAGCATAATGCGGTGCGCCATGAAGTGGGAGTATTCGATGTCAGTCATATGGGAGAGGTGAGAGTGAAGGGACCTCAGGCATATGATTTTGTGAGTCATATCTTTGTGAATGATGTGACAGGAGCTCCTGATGGCCAGATTTTTTATGGAATGATGTGCTATGAGAACGGCGGTACCGTAGATGACCTTCTTGTATACAAGGTGAATGATCAGGAATACTTCCTGGTAATCAATGCAGCCAACATCGACAAGGATGTGGCATGGATAAAGAAAAATGCCGAAGGATTCGATTGCACTGTAGAGGATGAATCTCCAAAATATGGAGAGGTGGCTGTGCAGGGACCCAAGGCGGAAGAAACGGTAGAACGTGTGCTTGGAATAGCATGTAAAGATATCGCATTCTATAATTTCAAGACTTTCGAAGTGGACGGAGAGGAGATTATCGTCAGTCGTACAGGTTACACTGGAGAGGATGGATTCGAAATCTACGGAAGTCACGATTACATACGTCGTGTCTGGGATATACTTATGGAGGCCGGTGTGCAGCCCTGTGGACTCGGCTGCCGCGACACTCTGCGTTTTGAGGTGGGTCTTCCTCTTTATGGCGATGAACTTGCCGATGATATTACCCCTATCGAGGCCAGTCTGAGTATGTTTGTAAAACTCGACAAGCCTGGATTTATCGGCAAAGAAGCTTTGGCCACCCAGAAAGCCGAGGGTGTCAGACGTCGCATCGTCGGAGTGGAACTGGAAGGTTCGGCTGTGCCTCGTCATGGATATCCAGTGCTCGTAGATGGCCGGAAAGTAGGAGAGATTACGACTGGATACAAGTCAATCTCTACTGGGAAAAGCGTTGCAATGGCAATGATTGACAAGCCTTATGACAAGCTCGGCACATCAGTAGAGGTTCAGATCCGCAAGAAGACCTTCCCGGGCAAAGTCGTGAAGAAGCGCTTCTACGACAAGAACTATAAGAAATAACATTTAAACTATATCATAAAACACATGAGCAAGATACTTGAGAATCTCCGCTATGCGGATTCACACGAGTGGGTGAAACTTGAAGATGGCATCGTCACAGTAGGCATCACTGATTACGCGCAGCATGCGCTAGGCAATATCGTATATGTGGATATGCCGGAGGCCGGAGATGAAGTCACAGCAGGCGAGGAGTTCGGTGCTGTCGAGTCGGTAAAGGCTGCCAGTGATCTTATATCACCCGTCAGCGGCGAAGTTTTGGAAATCAACGAGGAACTTGAAGATAGCCCCGAGCTGCTGAATGAGGATGCATTTGCCAACTGGATTATGAAAGTAAAGGTAAGTGATGCCTCTGAGATTGAAAAGCTGCTTGATGCAAAGGCATATGCCGCAATCTGCGAGGAGTAAAATCTCAGCATGAGAAATGACTGACGCCAATAACCTGCCGGATTTGAGGATTCCGGCAGGTATATTGGCGCTTGTCGCATAATCAAGAATCTTTTAGAAGCCATATAAATAAATGAGCAATAAATTCATGCCCCACACCGATGCCGACATCCGCAGGATGCTTGATAAAATCGGTGTGGATACAATCGATGACCTATATGCAGATGTGCCTCAGGAAGTGATCTTCCGCGAGGATTACGAGATTCCATCGGCTATGTCGGAGATAGAGTTGCGCAAGCACTTTGAGCGTCTCGGTGAGAAGAATCGCCGTCTCACTGTGTTCGGCGGCAGAGGTGTATATGACCATTACTGTCCTTCGGTTGTGGCGCATCTTCTTGGACGCAGTGAGTTCTACACTGCATATACACCCTATCAGCCTGAAATATCACAGGGGACGCTCACATATATATTCGAATATCAGAGCATAATCAGCGAACTTACCGGTATGGAGGCAACGAATGCCTCTATGTATGACGGTGCGACTGCAGCTGCAGAAGCGATGTTCATGATGGTGGCCTCTGCCAAGAAAAAGAATAGGGTTGTGCTTTCGGCAACACTTCTCGACCAGGTGATACGCGTAGTGCGTACGTATGGCAAATTCCATGGTGTTGAGGTGACTGTGGTGCCGGATAAGGATGGAGTATCCGACTTCGCAGCTATCATGGCGGAAGTCGAGAAGGGCGATGTGGCAGGCGTGATTGTGCCTACTCCAAATAAATATGGTATTATAGAAGACTATACGGGTTGGGCAGATGCCATTCATGCGGCCAAGGGATATATGGCCGTGTATTCGGATCCGTCGGCACTGGCTGTGCTTCGCACACCAGCGGAATGGGGTGCGGATGTGGCTTGCGGCGATGGCCAGACACTTGGAATGCCTATGTTGTTCGGAGGTCCTTATCTCGGATTTATATCCTGTGGGAAAGGGATGCTGCGCAAGATGCCCGGTCGTGTAGTGGGAGCTACAAAAGATGCTGACGGCAAGCGGGCGTTTGTACTGACACTTCAGGCCCGCGAACAGCATATTCGCCGAGAGAAGGCCACCAGTAATATATGTTCCAATCAGTCGCTTATGGCTCTGTATGCCACAATATATGTGGCGCTGATGGGTAAGGAAGGTATGGTAGATGTCAATCGTCTCAGCTGCGATGGAGCGCATTATCTTTATGACCGTCTCGTGGCGACCGGCAAATTCGAGCCGGCCTTCCCGGGCAAACCTTTCCTCAAGGAGTTCGTGATGAAGACATCGCTTGATGTCAAGGCTCTTAATTCACGTCTGCTTGATAATGGCATAATGGGTGGCCTGGATCTCGGAGATGGGCTTGTAGAGTTTGCGGTCACTGAAAAGCGCACGAAAGAAGAAATTGACCGATTGATAGACTTACTGCCTGCCTGACGCAGAGAGACATCCGGCAGTAAATAAGAGGCCGGATGTAGCGCGAAATATCAACCACGATAACTTGAATCCAATAATGAAATACTACGATAAATTGATTTTCGAACTTTCGCGTCCAGGCAGGAAGGGCTATGAACTGCCCGCTGATGAATATGGCAAGGATGCGATGTCGGCACTTCCGTCAGAACTGATGCGTGGAGGGAAGGCCGAGTTGCCGGAAGTAAGCGAACTGGATGTGGTGCGTCATTACACCAATCTGTCAATGAAGAACTTCGGTGTGGACACGGGATTCTATCCCCTTGGCTCATGCACGATGAAATATAATCCGAAGATCAACGAAGAGATAGCTGCATTGCCGCAATTTGCGCAGCTTCATCCGCTTCAGGATGTCAGCGCAGTGCAGGGCGCTCTTGAACTTTACTACAATCTTCAGAAGGCATTGGCCAACATTGCAGGGTTGTATGAATTTACACTCAATCCTTATGCAGGCGCGCACGGTGAGCTTACAGGACTGATGGTGATGAAACAGTATCATCTTTCTCGCGGGGATCTAAAGCGCACAAAGGTGATAGTGCCAAATTCAGCTCATGGCACCAATCCGGCATCTGCCATGGTGGCAGGTCTGGAGGTGGTGGAGGTAAAGTCGAAACCCAACGGATCTATCGATGTGGAAGACCTCAAACCTCTTCTTGACGAGACAGTGGCCGGAATCATGATGACGAATCCAAATACACTTGGTATGTTTGAGACGGAGATAATGGAGATAGCTCGCCTTGTCCATGAGGCAGGAGGTCTGCTCTATTATGATGGCGCCAATCTGAATCCGCTGCTCGGCAAGGTGCGTCCCGGAGATATGGGCTTTGACATCATGCATATCAATCTCCACAAGACATTCTCGACTCCCCACGGAGGCGGCGGTCCCGGTTCCGGCCCGGTAGGTGTGGTGGAGCATTTGGCTAAGTTCCTGCCGAATCCCCGTGTGCATAAGAATGCCGACGGCAGCTTCGCGATTGAATGTGGAGGGGATAGCCTTGGGGCTGTATCGTCCTATCTTGGCAACTTTGGTGTGATGATGAAGGCATATGCTTATATTCTTACACTCGGTAAGGAGAACCTGAAGAATGTTGGCCCGCTGGCAACGCTAAACGCCAACTATATAAAGGAATCGCTTAAGGATGATTATCTGCTGCCGATAGGCGGGGTATGCAAACATGAGTTTGTGTTTGATGGCCTGAAAGATAAATCTACCGGAGTAACTACACTTAATGTAGCCAAGCGTCTTCTTGATTACGGTTTCCATGCTCCGACAATCTATTTCCCGCTTCTCTTTCATGAGAGCATGATGATAGAGCCGACGGAAACGGAGAGTGTAGAGACTCTTGACGAATTTATAGAGGTGATGCATAAGGTGGCAGCAGAGGCACGTGAGACTCCCGAAGACGTGAAGAATGCTCCGCTTACCACGATTGTGCGCAAACTTGACGAGACTACAGCGGCTAAGAATCCGGTACTCACATATCGTCAGCTTATTGCTGCGACAGTAGGCTAATTGTATGAACAAATCTGATATAATCATAATCGGTGCCGGTCCCGGAGGTTATGAGACGGCTCTCGCTGCTGCTAAAGAGGGTAAGAGTGTGACACTCTTCAATGGAGGCCGACTCGGAGGCACATGCCTTAACGAGGGATGTATTCCGACCAAGTGCCTCTGTAAGAATGCCGAGGTGATATCTACATTGCGCGAGGCCGATAAATTCGGAATCGATGACTTCTCATTTTCGCTCGATTATCGTCAGGTAGTCGCACGTAAGGAGAATGTGGTAGGTCAGCTCAGAGAGGGTATCGCAATGATGCTCAGAAGCGCCAATGTCAACGTGGTGGAGGCAATGGCGGCATTCAAGAACGAGTGTGCGGTAGTGGCTGAAGGCGTGGAATATACTGCCGACAATATAATTATCGCCACAGGATCAGATTCACGTTCTCTACCTATCGAGGGTAGCACGCTGGAGTGTGTGAAGGATAGTTCCGATATGCTGTCGATAGAATATATCCCTGAATCGCTGATTATAATCGGCGGCGGTGTAATCGGACTTGAGTTTGCAAGTATATTTGCCTCATTTGGCTCTCGCGTCACGGTGATAGAGTTTATGAAGCAGATTCTGCCTCCGTTTGATTCGGATATCGCCAAGAGATTGAAGCAGTCGCTGTCGAAACGTGGCATAAAGATTATCACATCTGCAGCTGCAAAGAGAATTGAGCAGACAGAGGATGGCATTGTCAGAGTGACCTATGAATGTAAAGGCAAAGAGGAGACAGTGGAGTCCTCTGATTTGCTGATGGCAGTAGGGCGTACTCCGAGAGTGTCTGGTCTGAATCTGGAGGCCGCCGGAGTGGAATACTCTGCAAAGGGTATTCCGGTAGACGATGGAATGCGTACGAACGTGGAGAATATATATGCCATTGGCGATGTCAATGCAAGAATGATGCTGGCTCATGTGGCGACATTCCAGGGGTTCCGCGCACTCAATACGATTACCGGACGTAAGGATGACATCCGGTTTGACGTAGTGCCTTCTGCTGTGTTTACAATGCCTGAATGCGGTATGGTGGGATTGACTGAAGAGCAGTGTAAAGCCTCCGGTATTGAGATCCGCGTAGGTCAGAGTTTTTTCAGGGCTAATGGCAAAGCTCTGACAATGTCTGAGCCAGATGGTCTATGCAAGCTGATTTTCCGCAAGGATGACAATCGCCTGATAGGCGCGCATATCATGGGTATAGAGGCGGCAGATCTCGCGCAGCAGTGTGCAGATCTGATTAATGCGGATGCCACGCTTGCATCGATGGAGCAGATTATATTCTCGCATCCTGCGGTAAGTGAGGTTATAATGTCTGCACTGCATTCAGTGAACTGAACCTGAAACTGAAGCCAGATTTGGTTTTACAATAAAGTAGATAAGCAGGAATTCAACTTCAATATGTGAGCTTATTTCTTAAGTAAGTGTTCAAATTTAACCGATAATAATTGAAAGGGAATCTTTTATACAATCTGCGGCTTCTTTTTTGCCGCTTCCGGCTTGTCGTTCAGTCGAATATGTTTATATTCTCCTTCACTCCGCGCCGGAATCGACTAAAAAATAAGTCCGCATGTTGTATAAATTAGATTTGAACACTTACTTAGTCGATTCCGGTGTGGAGTCAATGATAATTGAAAATTCTATTGAGCTACGAGCCATAAGCGTCAGAAAAGAAGCTGCAGATTGAATAAAAGATTTCCATTCGCTATACTGTCGTTTAAATTTTGACACTTAACTGCACAGTCTTGATTATTACTGAGGCAGTTATAAGTGGTCTTAAGATTTGTGGATAGTAGGTAAAAATATGTTATGCAATCGGCAGCTTATTTTTAGTCATTCCGCACTGGAATCGACTAAAAATAAGCCGCCGATCGTACATAAAAATTAAGTTTAAAAGCTTTCTTTAGCGAAGGAACGGATTAGTTGCGGCTTCATGGCCGATTGTAGTGGCTGGTCCGTGCCCGGGATATACTACTGTATCAGATGGGAGGGTGAGCAGACGAGTCGAAATACTGTTTATAAGCTCCTTGCCATTGCCTCCAGGCAAATCCGAGCGACCTACACTGCCTGCAAACAGTGCATCGCCAGAGATAAGGAACCCATCGGCTTTATCATATAACGCTATGCTCCCTTTTGAGTGCCCGGGGACGTGAATGACCTGTAGGAATCCGGAGCCAATCCGTATAAAGTCACCATCGTGCAGGCATCGGTCGATTTCAACAGCCTCCGAGTCGGATGGTATGCCGAACATTGCTGCCTGTTCGGTCATTCTTAACCCAAGCGGAAGGTCGGAATCGTGAGCCTCCACAGGTGCGGGGAAGTGGGATTTGAGCCAGAAATTGCCTATGGCATGGTCGATGTGAAGGTGGGTATTGATTATGTGTGTAAGCTTCAGCCCGTTGTCGGTAATAAATCGTTCTACAGCCTTCCGCTCTTGGTCTGTTGACATCCCGGGGTCAATGATGGCGCATTCTTTGGAGTCGGGATCGAATACAGCGTATGTATTGATGCCGAAGAGAGAGAATTCAAAACGTGCAATTTTCATGGGGATATTCTTGAGTCTTTATGATTTTGTGAGAAAGCCGTATGCCGATAGACGATATTAATGTCTATGAGGACAGCCGACGTGCATTTGTATAAACATAAGATGCCGCGAATTGTAGCTTAATGCGTGTGGATTCATGGTCACTTCTTATGCTGTTGTAAAGATTCATACCTATACTAACGGAGTGAATGCAATCTTTTTAGTCTCAAAAAATGGTTGATGGAAATAAGTCGAGATATTGATGACCTCACTCCCGTGTAGAGAAGATAGTTCACTACCGAGGTCGCCTCCTTTGAGAGTTATCAGACCGTTCGGAATGGCATTGATGCATTGCTGACTTATATTCTTCCGGATAAGTTTTACAAGATCGGGCTGAGGCATTACAGCGCGGCTTACAACGAAATCAAACCAGTCGTGGCATTCACCTATGTCCCCATGTTGGAAATTAACATTGTCAAGACCAAGTTTCATGGCGATATCTGTCGCTACTTTCAGCTTCTTTCCGATTCTGTCAATCAAGTGAAAGTGCACATTAGGGAAAAGCACAGCAAGAGGGATTCCGGGGAATCCTCCTCCAGTACCGATATCGAGAATGCGTGATTCCGGCATAAATGTGATAAACTTTGCAATTGAGAGAGAATGCAGAATGTGATTGATTTCGAGATTGTCGATATCCTTGCGTGAAATTACATTGATTTTCTCATTCCACTCAGGGTATAGCTCAAGCATTAGCTGGAACTGTGCGATTTGTCGCTCAGTAAGATTTGTAAAAGCGTTGGTGATATGTTGTAGCATCGGTATGAATTTTAAAACTTGAAGAGAAATAAAGGGGAGAAAGGTGTGTAAAATTACAAAAAAATTCGTATCTTCGCAAATTGAATGGTTGCCGATTCGCCTATAGATGTTCAATATAGGCAGTAGTGGCGTCATTTGTAGCGAAATATACAATATAACGATAATAGAAATGGAAATAACAGGTCGTGTGATTCAGGTGTTGCCGGAAGTGAGTGGCACATCTCGAGCAGGCAACGCATGGAAAAAGAATGAGTATGTCATTGAGACATTCGATGCGTATCCTAAGAAAGTGGCTATTACAGTATTCGGTAATAAGACGGAGAATGTGCATATGGAAGCCGGGAAAGCCTATACTGTAAGTGTGGATCTCGAAAGCCGAGAATATAACGGCAGATGGTATACCAATGTCAACTGCTATGCAGCACGAGAAGTAGATGCTCCGGTAGGCGCAGGGTCGCAGCCACAGGCGGTGTCGCGACCGGCTGATCCGTTTAATCAGCCTGCGGCCTCGAATCCGTTCGGGGGGGCCACAGCAGCTTCGGCCGGTACGGCGTTTGACAATGAGGGGTCGGACGACCTGCCTTTCTAAGTACGGTTATAACTGCAGAATGCATTCTGTAGTTATACATAGGTCGCATGCTGGATGTGACTGTATTAAATAATTCAGCCGCTTATCTTTTAAATCTGAGAGATAAGCGGCTGTTGTTGTAAATCTAAGCTCCAAAGTGAAGATTATCAGTTTATTGAAGCAAGCGGTATGTGTAATCGGTATTGAATCTACGATCCAATGCCTTTTTAATTGTGAACTGACACTACTGTCCACTAAAAATGGACGAGGTTAAAAATTAAATAAATTCGGTTCAC
>ERZ778511.663-NODE-663-length-30604-cov-5.898295_pt1 | contig 30604 bp, 49 predicted proteins | sample MGYA00510347_ERZ778511 | MGnify/ENA primary metagenome ERZ778511 (study PRJEB29527, sample SAMN07138967) | mouse gut metagenome | material: feces | host: mouse | place: China:Nanjing | collected 2016-01-25 ...
AAGCCCAGATTATTAGCTTTTATATCAATATTATTTTGATATAATCCTAATAACCTGGGCATATTAACATCAGTCGTTTTTAATTTTTATTTGATAAACAAAAAAAGCACCTAAATTAAATCATTCTATCAATTCCTTGATATGATTTAACCTAGGTGCATTTAAACAACTAATTATTTATATTAATTTTTAGCGTTCTTCCTTTTTCTTTGAAGAAGCCAAACCCAATATACTTCCCACACTTGCAATTGCTAATCCAAGTGCTCCGATAATGCTGTCTGATGATGAGCCTGTTGTTGGCAAAACGCTGCTTGATTTAACTTTAGCATGTTTTGGTACATATACTGTCTTAGAAATTGAAGCTTCTTTAGCTTCAATTCTACTAATAGCATGCGCTACGACCCTACTTTGAACTTTATCAGTAACTACACCAATAAAGCTACCATTTTCATCATAAACTTTGCCACTTAACACTGTGTAACCTGATGGAACAATTTGTCCTTTATCATTAATCAGCTTATCTCCAGCTTTATAGAAATTAGTATTCTCAGCTTTTTCTTTAGTTGTTTTAGCTGCTTCTTCTTGAGCTTTCTTAACAGCAGCTTTTGCTGCTTCTTCTTTCTCAATTTTTGCTAGAACAGTTTTAGCATTAGTTAAAGCAGTTTCTCTCTCAGCTAAAGTACTCTTGGCTTCAGCAAGCTTTTCATTCATGTTTTCACTTAATTCTCTTGCATCATTAAGTTTAGTAGTTGCTGCTACTAATTTTTGAGAAGTCTTAGTAGCATTAGAATCTGCATTTTGGAGATCAGTTAATTCTTTTTCTAATGAACTTAATTTATCTTGAGATTGCTCTAAGTTAGCTTGTGCTTGACTTAATTGTGCTTTAGCATGATCTAATTCAGACTGAGCCTTGTCTACAAGTTGTTGAGCTTTAGCAGTATTCTTCTTAGCTTCATTTACTTTAGTTTGTGCACTATTGTAATTATTAGTAGCTTCAGATACTTTCTTTTGCTTTTCACTTGTAGAAGCAGTTAAGTTAGCATAAGTATTTTTAGCATTTTCAAGAGTAGAATTTAAGTTAGATAAACTTTGATTTAGCTTGACTAAGTTAATTTCCGCACTATCATATGCGTCCTTAGCTGAGGTATAAGCTTGATTTGCATCTGATAATTTACGTGCCGCAACATTATATACCTGTGCAGCTGATTGAGTTGCTGCATTTGCAGTATCATATGCAGATTGCTTAGACGCAAGTTCCGTCTTAGCAGTAGCTAATTCACTTCTTAAGCTATTTGAATTTGGAATTTCAATATAGCCACCTTCATCTGCTTTAGCTTTTGCCTTAGCATCTAATGGATAGAATGAATCCAATAATACATAACCTGTATCTGGTCGCATTGATACACCAAAGTATTCAACGGGATATGTTTCTTCAAAGTTTAATCCACATAAATGCAATGCATGTCCCCAATTACTATCTGCATCTGCAAAAAGCATTCCTAAAATATGGGAGTATACAGCTTGCTTCACATCGTCCATATTATAAGCAGGAAAATTACTTGTGAGAGATTCATTCATTATACTGGTATTTACAACACTATCTGCTGCGGCAATAGCTGCATCATCGTGATCAAATGTTGAAATAGTAGAATGATCAGCAATATATTTTGAATAGGCTAAAGAAGTATTTGTTACTACAATGTGGGTTTTAAATCCTAATTGTGAACGAATATCATTTAATATTCCAGCTACCCAAAGAGTTAATTCTTTTGTTTGTAAATCACTTAATTGTGGAATAGTACCTACGCCATGGGGGTTAGGAATATTTTTAACCTCTTCTTTTTCGGCTGCTGAATCATTCTTATAATGATTTAGCTTTAAACCTTCATTAGTAACATCCGTATTAATGTAAGCCAAAGCTCCCCACTTATTAGCCTTTAGATAACCTTTAGGCATAATAATGGTATTAATAGAGTCAACTTTTGCTTGCAAGTCATTAACTTTACCTTGAGCTTCATCAAGTTCAGTTTTAGCAGCATTTGATTTTTGACGTGCTTGAGTTAAAGCTGCATCTTTTGCATCTGCATCTTTACTTGCTCGGTCAATTGCAGTTTCAGCATTCTTAACGTCAGTAGCTAATTTATTCTTATTAGCAGTTTCGTTTTGAATTGCTTTTTGTGTATCTGTAACTTTGTTTTCAGCATCAGTTACATTTTGTGCTGCTTTATTGATTTCAGCTTGAGTTGCATTTGCATTAGCTTGAGCTTCATCAAGCGCTTTTTTAGCTTGATCAGCTTCTGCTTGACGCTTAGCTTCTGCTTCTTTAGCACTGTCAAGTTGTTGTTGTGCATTAGAGCGAGCATCTTGTTTTTGATTTACATCATTTTGTGCTTGCTTTACTGCATCAGTGTGGTTAGCAATTACTTCGTTTTGAGAAGTAATATTAGCCTTTACATCATTAATGTGTTCAGGAGTTGCTTGTTTTTGTAACTCTTGTGCTGCATCATTAGCTTTAGTTGCTTGTTCAACTTGTGATTGAGCATTTGCAACTTCTTTATTAGCATTGTCTGCATTCTTTTGTGCTTCATTTACTTGAGACTTTGCTTCGTCTCTTTCACTTTGAGCTTTATTAACGTCAGCTTGAGCTTGATCTTTAGTAACTTCAGGTTGTTGTGCCTTTTGTTCTTCAGATTGAGCTTCATTACTGTTATCTTTTACGTTAAGATCAGCAGCTTGAACAGTGCTTTGCTTATTAGCAGCTAAAAGCATTGCTCCTGATACTAATGTTGCAGTGGCTAATTTCTTTACAACTTTTTCTTTCATTTTTAATTCCTCTGTTTCTTAACTTCAAAATTATTCTTACTTTTAAGTTATTTCTTTGAACAACTTTATAGTAGCACTTAAAAATAGAATGTCAACATATTTTGGCGCTTTTTATTTAAAAATCGTGCCATTTTGCCAACATCTATTTTTTGAAAGAAAAAGTGGTTAATTTTGGTTGAAATAGCTTTCAATAGCTTCCGCTTTAAGCTTATCTTCAGCATATTTTAGTACCATAGATCTTGATTCAGAGTTCTTATCATCTAGAGCAGAACGAAAAAATTTCCAAATTTCTTCACTTGCCCAATCATCATAAGATAGCCCTTTATTTCTTAAGATCTTAAGTATAGCTGGATCATGCTTTTGTCGGCTTGCCATTTGGCTACCTCCTTTCTTAAACAAAACTATATACAGTTTCTATTTTTCCATTCGATTTTCGTATATAGCCATTCATTTTAAGTTTATTAAATGCTCCACTATTTATGGTGCTTCTAATTATGAAAGCTTCCCTATTTGTCAAGCTAGGATATTTATCCTTATCTGCTTGATGAAGAAGTTCACGCTTTTCTTGATATGAAGAAACCGTTGCGCTAGTTCTTCCAGTTTCTAGAATCCACTTATAAAAATCAGAACATAATTTATATGCTTCTTTTTTTCTTTTCAAATCTTTATTCATCAGAATTTGAATTTCCTTTCTTAAAACCTTATATAGTTCCTCTAACACTCTTAGAAGTTGTATTTATTTCTCCCCCAACGGAAAGACTCAAACTTATGAGCCGCTTGCACTCGGCCGACTAGTTATTAAGTAGTGGCTGTGCCGGTGGTTTTCGAACCGACCACAAACGAGGAGGGTTTGCGAAGTAGAACAGATGTTTTCAAATTAGACTGTTCCAGCGTTGACCCACAACATTGATGGAAGATCACATCAGTACGTGACTTGCAATTATCGACATTCTCAAGCCAATGAAGACCCTTCAAAGAGGATCGAACACCAGCTCCCACAACACCCTTACCGAATTTTGCTCGGAGATATTCTTTCAATCTCACCATAGCGCACGGGATTGGTTTATCGATGCCCATCGCGGGGGTTAAGGAAACGGTATCACTACCGAGCCCGGGAGAGTATAGGATCATAGCGATTACATGCTCTTAGACAGCGACCCACCAGCGAGTCTCCCACTTTTGGAACAAGCTTACTTCATTTATCTTCAGCTTACCCGCAGAGTGCATACCACTGGCTTAGCCTAATATGGCCCTATATTGCCTATATTAGATGTCCGTAATATTGAGTTTTAAAAGAACCACACTTCTTATTTCTAAGAAGTTTATAGTCGTATCTGGATTCGAACCAGGTAGGAATGCCAATCATTCATACGACTGACTTGTAATTTATCGTTGTGAATTATACAGATATTTCTTTAAATCGTGACGAATTTGCCTCAATCTATTAACACTAAATTTAGTATTCTTTTTCATATCTTTAGCTAAATCGTTAAGACTATCTTTCGCTCCCTTAATTTGAGATGACTTTTCATTAAGTTTCTCAATCTTTTTCTGTAACTTTTTAATTTTGTGAGTGTGAGATTTTCCGTCTTTTTGAAGATCTTTTATTTCAAGTTCAATACCTTCAATTTGTGTATGAATTACATAAATTTCTGTATTATATTCCTCGATTTTCTTAGATAAAGTATCATCTTGAACTAATTTTTTAATTGTGTAGGTCGTTCTACTGTAGTCAACAATAACCATTAATAGATAGGCAATTAGAGCTATAGTTAAGACAATCGATAGCGTCATTATTTTTCCTTTCTTATATAAGGGTAGACAAGGATTTGAACCTCGTAATGAATTCCTCTCAGTATGCCGTTGTTAAGTGTTAAATATCTTTACCATTAGTGACTTATCTTGGAGTAAAAATGAAATTTGAAATTAAAAAATATAATTGTTATCTAAAATAATTAAAAACATAGCTGTAAGTTTAAACGTATTTGTCGAATAATTTTGAAACTGGAACGCAAAATCAAGTTCAATATAAATCCATGTTATGAACAGTATGCTGAGTCTTCAACTACCCGGAACAACATTTATTTTAGCAGAAATTTTGTTCTGTCAACGGAATGTCGCAAATTAGGCGCAAAGCCGTGGTTATGCATGTTTCAGCCTTTTTTTATTTTTTCTAAAAAATTTTTTGAAAAATCACGACTTAATTGTCACGATATTTGCTAAATCACCATTAATTATTGCCATAAATTTTGCATCAATATGTACTGCTGGCTCTTGGCCATAATTAACTCTTTCCAAATAATTAACTCCTAAATGTACGATAAAGGAACTAACATCTATACGATTAAACTTTTTAAAAAAGTCTGGATATAGCTGCGTAACTCTATATTCACCAAGATTTTTAATTAATCCTTTTACTTTAATTGAAGCTGATAGAATGTTGTTACCTAAATTATATTCAGAACTAATGGGTTTATATTTTGTTGTTCTATCCTTAGGAGTCATATCCGCTTCAATAGCCAGTTGATATAGTCCGAATAGATATACGTCCTCTAACACTCTATTTCTAGAAATTGGGCCATATATTTTAGTCATAATAGTACGAGCTTTATCAAATTCAGATTTTGATATTGAATAATTTAATCTAATGTCTGAATTTAATGCTGTTGCTGCTGAGTATGATGCAGCAAAATAAACTCTTCTATCTCGTGCTTGTTCTAATAAACTTTTCCTCATTTTAATTCCTCCAAATTCAAAATTCTTATCTATTAAAGAAATTAAGTCCTTCAATTACTGCCCAGATGGTGACACCAACTAAAGCGATCAAATTAATCAAGAGCAATTTAGTTGAAAGTTTGTCTAAAAAACTACTAACTTTATAGTAATTGCTAAATCTACGTTTGTTACCTACATGTGTTATAAATACAACAATTATTAGAAAGATACAAAAAAGGATAATCTCCTCTTTAAGATGATGTATCGCACTCATAAAGATCCAGTTAAGTATTAAATCCATCCTTTTCCATTTCTTTTTAATTTATGTAATAATGCCGTACGGGATTTTTAGAAGAGATAACAACTCTCTTAAGCGCCAATAAGTGTCTAGGATTATACTTTCTGCGACATACAACATTGCCACGAAAATTAAAGCCCTTCATTGCTTTTTGGGCTATCTCATCTGCTAGTTTCTCCTCTTCCGGATTTGCCGCATTACAGAATATGCCGGTTTTATCTTTATTAACCCAATGAGATCCATCGTTTAGCCATGCCAGATAAACCTCTTCAATAACATCATTGACTGTCATTAATCCCGTTTCTATATATCTACATCTTCCTTTATTAGCTCTACTCATTTAGCAATCACCCATACTTTTGCATCATCTCGGTCTAAGGTGCTCTCCACCATACAAAAAGACTATAGCAGATAATTACCAGTTATTTATAAAATGTCGCAAATTAGGCGCAAAGCTGCTAACATGGCTTTTTAATTAGCATTTTGTTCTTTTTAATATTCATACATTTGTTATTTAATACTGCAAAATAAAAAAGCTGTCCTTAGAACAGCTTTTTACGTATTTAAAATATTCTAATTGATACGATATACATTTAAAACAAACAATAACTTTTTTAAGAGTTTTAAGTAGTTCATAACCTAATTGATATAACATACATTTAAAATCATAAAACCATATATGTCGACGTCTTCAACGTTTATAACCTAATTGATATAGTATACATTTAAAACCTGCATTAAATGGGGACCTAAATTTACCCTGTTCATAACCTAATTGATATGACATACATTAAAACTGTAATTTTTTAATTTTTATTTCATAGTATATACGGTATTGTGTAAAAAAAGCTCGAGATAGCTCGAGCAATAAATACATATAAAAATTTATTTTAACGTTTGCTTATCAATGTAAGCAATATGTATATCATATCAATTAGGTTAATTTCTCAAAGTTATAATTAATTCTAGGAGCTACCTATTATTAACTATAACTTTTTTGTATAAGAATAGCTAGTTCTCATACGCTTTTATTATAGCATACTTACAACAAATATCAAAGAAAAGGGGTCAAGACTTTATAGATGAGAAATCTATACCCTTGGCTTTAACCATTCTAATAATTCTTATAGTTTATTATTGGATAATCCTCATAAAAAGGATCGGTGTCTGCTTGACCATTGATAATAGCATCAATGTACGCTTGGCCGGTATTGATTATTTCTTGACGAATTTCTGTAATTGGTCTTTCACTGTAACCTAGTGGCTGATGTTCAAACCATTCTGGTCCATTCGCCATCTCTTCATTTATTTTCTCATTTTCATAGCTAATTATTTTTGAAATAAGTTCGTATATTGTTTGTCCCTCACCATGACTTTTTAAATAATCCATAAGTATATTAGGTACAATCTTTGTTATAAATTTAACTAATGTTGTAGGCAAATTTCTTGTTGCTTTATCTTGAAAATATTTTTTATGTTCACGCTGAAAAATATAATCAATTTCAAAATACAGATGCTTGATAGCCATATTATGAGCTAATGCTAAGTCCTCAACTTCAGGTTTCAAAGGTTCTACAGCATAATTATATTCGGCTAATAATTTGGCGTAGGGAAAATAGTTTAGCAAACTATCTTCTACTAATTTCTTATTTGCATCATTTTTATTCTGCAAATATTCAAGACTTAATTTATATAATTTTTCTATTATTACTTCTAATTCTTTGTTGTTACCCCACACAAGTTCATATGAAGAATTAAAGTTCAAATTTTTTACTATATTACCACTCATTTTATTATTTAATAAATAAGGATTTCGGTTTTTTACTCGTTTATTATGCATGATATTTGAAAGTAAGTACATACTGTTCTGGTCTGTTATTTGCTTCCTTGTCTTGCCTAATTTATTTTTTCTCTCTAAAATTCGATCAGCAATTTTTTTATAAATTTCATCAGTTAAACTGTTAATAGCCGTTTCCACTATAATATATCCTTTCTTATGGGGGGGTGGTAGAGAAATCGCAAAAAATAAATTCATTTGCATTATTTTATACAACTATATTTTAGCATATACTTATATATGAACAAAGGTCCTACTCCTAGTTCTAGAGAAACAAAAAAAGGGTGGTTCAATAACCACCCACAAGACGTCTTTCGGCAAGTAATCAGCTGACCTTTGTTGCGCGCCTGCTCAACGTTTAATTTACTATCTATAAGCATTATAACATCTTTTAATGAGAAAAATATACTATAGCGTAGCCTAGGAAGTCTTAATCACACTTCCTTAAGGAGGTGAACCCAATGTTCAACGTATTAATCTTACTATCTATTGGTATAGTACTGTACCAATCATCACGTCTCATCGATTCAGTCACTCGACTGCTTCACGAATTTAAACGACATTAATACTTGTGAGCAAAACAACCAGAAGTCACTTTTTAAGTGGCTTTTTTGTATTGAAAATCACCAGATATACAAGTATCCTACTTAAATTTTTTCCAATAATCATCGTTTGATTTTACAACTGGATCCTCTGGCAACTTATGCTGTCGAATCAATTTATCCCGAGTAATTGCATATTCTAAAGAATTTTCGTCCATATTTTTTAATCTACTATTATTTTCTTGATCTTTAATTAATCTTGTTTTTTGTTGCTTTTTATTCATTAATTTCACCACATATGACACAAAATGTGTCAGTTTATGCCACTTAAAGTGGACAACTACTAAAAACAATTATATAATTACAAAGGAAAAGGAGTTAGTGAATGCGACTCACTAACTCCAATCGTAACTTAAGTATGACTGTTGAGTTTAGCTAATCCTTGTGATTAGCTTTTTTTATTATCGCGTAAGCAGTAGCTACACGAATAATAAAAGTGCCTAGTGCACCCAAGAAAATGCTTATGGCAATAGCAATTACTATCACTTGGCAGCCTAACTCTCCAGTCTACCCAATTTTGCATAGCTTTCACCTCCGTAACTTAAAAATGTTTGAGGGGTGTGTAGCCATGCTAAGTTACTAAGTTCTAACAGGAGCTACCTGCTATACAGAACCTAAATACTATTCTCCTAAAAAACTGCTTAAATATATACAATTTAAAGGATTAGTGAACTAATCTCGATCTTTAAAGGTATATTTTTCGTACTAACACAAAAAACAGTTGAGGTTATCTCAACTGCTTTATCAGATAGCTAATTCATGCTATAATTACTTTTAGATATTGAATTAATTATGTTCAATAGTCAGGTTGGTAAATTAGCGTAGTGCTACTATCCCAACGCAGGCCAATGCGTTGCCAACCAGCACTTTAACAAAAAGTTTCCGTAAAGGACACCTCTTCATTATGAATTAGGTTTGCGAAATTTCTGACCTGCACTATTTAAATTATAACAGAAAAAGCCTAGAAGTTTGATATTATCAAGCTTTTGGGCTTTTTTATTGGTTGCAAAAAATTTATCCAATAACTCCGTCATCTTTATATTCTTATGAATTCGATAAAATTGTGCCTAATAAAGAACCAAAACCAAACATTATTATGAGTGCACGAATTATGGGGTTATTAATTAAGTGACACAATATTACTATGAACAGTAAGAGTACTACAACATGAAGCACCTTAATAATAATGCCTACAACTGGATAGTATGATGTTTGTCCTATTTTGTAAAAAATATAGAAAAGAAATCCACCAACAACTACCCAAATGACTGCCCCAAAAAAATAACTTGAGCCGCCTTCTTTTAAAATTTTGCTTGCAACAAAAATTGAATTACTTTCTTCTAATTTTGACGTAAAACCTTTCGCAAACATCAATTTATTAAAATTATCAAGATGAATTAAATAGCTTATTATTATTATAATATACGTTATTTCTAAAATAATTTGAGACAGAATCTCTGGTTCAGTAAAGATCTCTTTAAAACTATAATTTTTCACTTTTTGTCTTCTTTTCAATAATATCTTCTAAAACTAAAATTTTCATTTTTGTAGTTTTAATTCTATCAATAAAAAAGACAAGTCCCAAGACCAATATCAATATGATTACAGCTAAAATTAAAAACTCAATAAATAAAACCGTTTGCAAATCCGCCTTAGTAAGTGAGTGAGCCTGTTTTAAAGTTGCTGATGTATTAACAATTAATAGTTGGCGAATCCAATGTACTATTGATTGACCCAAGCCTCCCAATAATGCTGTAAACATTGCTAGCATTATACCGGTCAACAATAATTGTGATTGTTGGACTTTAGATTTATACCCTATTAACATATCTTGTAGTTTAGCAATACCATCTTTTTCATACCTTTTTCTGTAAATTTCTACCAGTTTTGTTATTCGTTCATCTTCAGATCGAAAAATATATTTTATGAGCCTTTTTACAGCTATTTTAATTTCCTTTGAAAATTGTTCCATAATGATATGCTACACCTATTTTCTTTGATTATAAGCTACATAAACTCCATTAGTTAGCTTTTTAGCTAATATTATTGTGTTATTATGATCATGATTTTCATTCTTGACACACATAACATTTTGATCTTTTATGTGTGCATGAAATACTTCTAATCCACAAAAACGAAAAGATATATTATCCACTCTGTTGGCATTAAATAAAATATACAATGCAACAGTAGCAGATAACAAATTTCCAATTATACCTTTTAAAGAAATTGAAATACCAATTGTTGTTACTAATAGCAAAAGATAACCACCAACAGTCAAACTTCTGTCTTGATGCCAACTACTATCTAATTTGCATTTAACAATTAGTCCATCTGATTTCTCTACTTTGCTAATTTTTTGATACAAAACTGCTGTACAAATGGCACCAACTATTGCTAAAAAAGCAGAAAAAATAGAAAAGAATTTATTAATGTCAAAATATCCAATAGCCAGAATCAACCATATACTTGCTTGATAAGACAATAGATACATAAATTTGAATGTTTTAAACTTCATTTTTTCAATCTTTATTTCTTATGTAAGTCAGCCATTAAATCCATTATTAATCGACCAATAGTAGGATCTTTTATAACATCAGCATACGTTACCTTCTCAGTTATTACTTGTTTATTCATTAATTCAATAATATGGTTAAAACGATTATATGCATTATGATATCGCATCTGTTTAAGAAAAATTTTCTCGTTACCAAACGAATTAACAATCATCCTATATAATACTCTACGATTTTCATATTCTATTTTTTCTTTATCTTCCATATTTAATCCTCTTTCTCAATACTATTCCATGCCACACAAAGTAATCCGTCTCGCTTTAGTTCTACGCAATCGTATTTTTTTAGAATATTTCGTGAATCAAAGCCATGTGGTACAACGACCGCATAATTATTAACTGTTTTATATACTTCTATTTCTTCTTTTCTAAACCCTTCAGCTTCTAGATCAGACACAAAATCATCTACACCGTCTTTTTTATCAAAGTCAAAAAGCCATTTGTGCTCAGCAGCATTTTCTGGACTCATTGCTAAGCTAGTTACCTTGTTTTCGATCTTAGTCATAGGATAGTCTGGATGGTCTAATAAATAATGCTGTAAACTACGAATAGTAGTGTCATTTTTTCGCTTATTGACAGTAACATAGAATCTACTTAATTCTCCTGGAACTCCCTCTAAACTAAAATTATTAAATTTATTTAGTTCTGAAAGCGGTTTTTCGCTCAAAAAAGAAATCGTTCTTTGCTTAAATCCTGGTAGGTCTTTATTATCCTTATTTCGTGAAGTAAAAATTACACCTTGCATATTTGTCTTCCATATATTAATTTTTAACTCGCATTGTGTGTATAACATTAATAAACGTATATAACAGTAAACACACATCTATAGCTATCACATATTTGTTTTGCTTTAATAATTCTTCTTTTAAACTCAACGCTTACTTTCACTCCTCATTAGTTCCATCAAAATTTTCTCTTCTAAATGAAATCTTTTAATTTTACACAAAATGAATACTACAAAGATAGAATAAGTTAATAGAATTAACCATCTAATAACGGCTATGGTAGGAATTACATTAAATGAAGATAATCTTATTATATTTTCTATACAGTCTCTTAATACACATCCTATATACATAAGGAGCGAATATTTTATTGATAAAATCAGCATAGCTAAAGAGTTTAAAAAATCCCATAGCTTTTTCCATGTTTTCATTTACTCTTCTCCATATTTAAATACTTTTGGTTGAGGCTTAGCCTTCTTATGATAGATATAGATATACGCCTTATTTTTATTTACCTTTATACCTTTCATTGTTGGTTCAAGATATGAAAAGACAACTTTATCATTGTTGCCCTCTTTGCTTTTAATATTAATTCCGCTATATTCTATTCCACGATGCCAAACTCTTATATCATCTGTAGCAAAATAGTTTACACCATCATTATTTTTAAGAATTTTTTGTAGCTGTTTAGGTGATTTATTTGCCTCAAATTTTGTGGTAGTGACCCATTTTTGACCATATTCTCCTTTTAGCGCTTTTCCAAATTCACTTGGAATATTGCCCAATGCTATCCCCGATAACACCAGAGCAGTACTTATTATGAAGCCCGCCATAAGACATCTTTTTATTGTAGGTGTATGATAATTATCTACACAAAAATAAATGAATGCGGGGCCAATTGTCGCCAACACAGCTATAATAGAACAGATCGTTACTATGGCATCATAATTATTATTTATCCAAATCAACATACTTGTTTACCAGGCAAAAAATATCTTTATTTTCTCATTTGAACTATCTTCTGAGTAAATTTCACACGAGGATATAATAGATTCAAATTTAAAACAAAGATATTTTTTCAATCTTTTTGCTTCATCCTTATTCAATATTTTTAGTAAATCTTTCAGTTGAATGTACGACTCAATAACTTCTTTTCTAAATTTTGGTTGTACATACATAGCCGTAACATTGTCGAGTGTTATTTGTTTTGCTAAAGCAAAAATTTCTTTTCTATACGTTATACTATTAACGTTAATTTGTAATAGATCTTCTAGCGATTTAATAGTTAAATAATGATGGCCAAAATATGCAGCTTTCTTCAATTCAGTTTCTATAAGAGCAGTAAGCCAGCGCATCTTCATATCCCAATCATCAAAGTATGATAGTTGTGGCTTATTGCTTATATCTTTTATCGTTTCATTGAGCTCGGATTGATGGGCTACAACATATAAATATTCTTCTTCCATACTATTATTCTCAGCTTTCTACTAATCAAATCTGTACTTTGGCTGCTTTGGCTTCTTATGATAAATGTAAATATATGGCTCTTTGCATAATACCTTTATTCCTTTAACCGTTGGTTTAGGATAGGCAAATACGATTTTTTCCTCTTTTCCTTCTCTACATTTAACCTTAACAGCATCATATTTTTTCTTACCTTTCCACACAGTTACAGTACTACTATTTTCACTTTTAGAAAGTTTTTGTAATTCTTCAGAATTTTTATTGGCATAAAACTGTTTAGTTTCTACTATTTGTTGTCCATATTCACCACGTAATGCATCGGCCATCTTACCACTACCATACAAAAAATAGAAAAGTATTCCCAATGAAATGAAAATATAGCAAATTGTTAATTTAATTACGAACTCACTTTCACATATCGCGGTTAAAACTAGTAGTATTAATCCCAATATAGGCATCAATAAGAAATAAATCAGAATAAAATTACTGTTATTTATCCATACAAGCATTAGACATTATCCTTCATCTTTATATATCAATGTTTCAATGGTTGAACATAACTCAAACATATTCTCATTCCATTGGTAAAAAAGACGATCAATTAAGTCATTCCATTGGTAAAAAAGACGATCAATCAAATCATTAGCATTTTGACTTATAGCATTAAAATTTCGATTTACATTAATAACTTGAAATACAAGATAAATACGCTTTGAATCAATCGGGTTATTCTTAATAATAAGGTTTAGTCCCAATTTACTGCTCAACTTTACTAATCGATACAAATCATCTGACTGTGGTACTACTAAATTATCAAAGACAAGTTGCCAACAGTATTCATTATGTTCAATAGCTACTATTAATCTCTTTTCATTCAATTTAAAATCAAAATCTTCATACCGGTAGAATCCCATCTCATCATTGTAATCACTTTCTACATCATAATGATTTAGATAGTTTTTTCTATTTCCCAGTTTCATTTCTGCATATACGTCCTCAAAATCTTGATAAATAATAAGTTGATCAAGTGAATTTTTATAGCCTTTTTTAATTGCTAACTTACTTTTTTCATACCGCGCATTGGTAGAGCTAAGCAGCCCCAAACGTATCAATCGGTATAATTGAGAATTTTTTGGATGGCTAAACATTTTCAACTTTTTCTTTAAGTTATTCATATTTTTCTCCTACAAGTAACTTGCTTAAATCTCGTGACGCTGCCTTGGCGAATCCTTCTAAGGCTTGTACATTATCTCCAACCGTATACTTAAGTTTGCTACATCGCTTTATTACTTTGAAGTTACCGTTCTCATAGGAAATTATTCCTATACTTCCTATATTCTTTTTTTTCGTCCCAACTAACTTAATCCAGTTAGCTAATTTCTTTGAAGCTACAATATAGTTCTTTTGTCCGAACCGCGATAATGTAGCATTTGAAAGAAAATCAGATTTACTTATTTTTATTTCATAGCAAGTAAAATTGAGTCCATCAAACTCTACATAATCACATCGTTCTTTAGTTTTCTCCTTAAAGTACTGAGACAGAAAAGACACCTCAAAAGCTCCATAAGTACCAATTTTTTGATTAGTACGCTGTAAAAGAGCTAATTTTATTTCTTTAGTCAAACTTGTTTCCATTATCAATCTTTCTCTTCTTTATTTTGTGCGATAGTATATCTACTATTGCCATATTTATCACTAGCATTGGAACCAGTATTAAAATCAAGAATGCCATAACTGTTTGTAAATTCGAAAGAAGGACAAAATAAATGTTTGATTTATTAAAAAACGTTGTGATAGGTATAGAGCTAATAAGACAAAAACCAACTCCAAAGAACGTGATAAAAATCCAGGCTAAGTTATGTCCCCATAGTAAAAGTCTACGTTTATCCTTATCATCAACTTCACCTATGTCACTTATTGAAGTTTTTGTCCCCCTAAATAGTTTTTTCATCTAAGATTCCTCTCTTTTACACACTTTGCCATTTAACTGTAATTGTTTGAATATAGCCATTCCGATCATGGCCAAGGATATAATCGATAACTTGAAGTTCTTTGTGCAAATTAACCCATTCATTAACTTCTTGAATAAAGTCATCAGTTGGTTTTCCATCTCTTTCAAATACGTACAGATTCATGTTTTTTATTTTCCTTTCTACCATACAAACGTTAGAACCATATTTATGTCGGGCACAGTATAGTCTACGTAAGTGAGGTCTTTAGTGAATTTAGTTTTAAACACACCAATATTGCAGTCTAACAATAAAGTTCCATATTTTTTCATCAAATAATGCTTTAATTGGACGGCATGTGTAGAATCTAAACTTTTAATCAAATTAGCTAGTTTTACATAATCGTCAAAAGTTTTTTCATCATTTTTTTTAAAGACTAAGTTTACTTTTTTTATTATTCCTACGTGTGCAGCAAGAGTCAGCACGTTTCTGTACTCAAAAAACTCTTTTTGATGTCTTCCTTCAAAACTAGGCCGATTGGAAGAGCTAAATGGCCGAATGTCACTATCGATTTTTCTAAAAAAATCAAATAAGTTAATTCGCATTTCATGATGACCTTGAGTAGCAAATTTTTTAAGCTTGTCCTCTATAAGTGCAGACAGCCAAATCATACTTCCATCTTTTTCATCGTATTCCTCATCACTTAAAGTTATATTTTTTCTCGCATTATTACTAATACTCTGAAGCTCTTCTCTAAGGCTTATTCCTTCTTTTTCCATTGTTACTTGTTTTTCCTTTTAAATTATTTCTTAAAAACTATATCCATCGAAAACTCACATGCAGTAACGTCTACACTCTGTTTTTTGCTAAAATCTACTTTAATAACAGTCTTTGAAATTCCCTTTATTTGATACAACAAAACATTTTTATTGATTCTAGCTTTTAAAATTATATTTTTAGGATTTTTACCTTTTTCCAAGTTAGGATAAGCATTACAGTATCCAGCTACCGCTAGACGAGCCGCTGCATCAACTTTTTCCATTATTTAACCTCTTCTGTATACTCTTCACACTATTTATCTAAATCCACCTTAGGTGCATTTTGTGCTTGTGAACTTGCTTGATAATAGTTTTCTACATGCATACCCTTTTGTTGGGCAATTACAGAGCTAGGGAAGTTTCGAACCATTTGATTGTAAGTTTGTACTTTCTGAATATAATTACGTCTTTCTACAGAAATACGATTTTCAGATCCCTCTAACTCCACCATTAAGTCGTGAACACGTTCATTAGAGTCTAGTTTTGGATACTTCTCATGAATTACACTAATTAATGCTCCAATGCTGGTATTTAATTCTGTATCAGCCTTTAATTTTTGATTATTACTTTTAGCAGCAGTATAGTTTTCTCGCGCTTTAGCAAGTTCACCAAAAATTTTTTGTTCATTATGCATTTCTCCCCGAACTGAAGCAGTTAAATTAGGAATTAAGTCGTATCTTCTTTGCATAACATTTTCAACTTGTGACCATTGAGCTTCATAATCCTGTTGGGCATTATTTAGACTATTGCCTATGTTGACCCAAGAGGTTACAAAAAATAATATTGCTACTCCGATTACAGTTAAAATTACATATGACTTTTTCATCTTTTTTCTCCCTAACTTTTTATCTAATTTTTTCCTTTAATAAAATCTAACATTATCCTCAAAAGAAATATAAACGGTATTACTCCAAGCGCCAATCCAATGATCAGTTCCATGGTTGATTGCATTAGTTCAGCCATAGTAGCAAATAGATCATCAGGCGTAGTATTTTTCGTATTAGCTTTAGAATCCATTGGTACTTTATCCTTAATCCTTTGCGCTATTAATTTCACTAATTCTTCTGTACCTTGTGAATATGTTTTATGGTGTACTAATTCTTCACCGGCAACGTTTACTGTAGCAGAAGCACCACCGCCACCACTTTGACCATTACCTTTAGTTATGGTTCGACTTTTAGTTTGTTTAGTAAAAGCTTTGACTATAAGTTTATTTAGATAAATATCAGGTAATATACTTTCCATGCCATACCCAGTTTGTACTCGTACTTGATAATCTTCTTTATTAATTACAATCAATACTCCATTGTCCAACTTACCTTTGCCAAAATGATATTTATCAAACATTTTCTGCGAATAATCTGCTATATCTTCTCCTTGGCAATCCTTAGAAGTTATTACAGCAATTACCGGCTTGCCCTTCAATTTATCTAAAATATTATTATTAATATCATTCACGTAATCCTGAGTACTGTCATTGATAATACTGGCCTGATCTAAAACATATGACGGATCTGAAGAAAATAAGCTATCTTGTTCATCAAATTGTAAAAAACTATCTTCATCATCAGCAAAGCATGGTTTATTAAAGATAATTAAGCAAAGTAACGGAGCAAAAATGGTTAAAAAAATTAGACTAAACTTTTGCTTTATACTCATCATTCTTCTTAAATTCCTCAAGAATTTCACTATCTAGCTCTCTTATTAGTCCTTCATTTATTCCTTGCTTAACAGCTAGAATAAAATTTTTAAAAGGATTATTTGTTTCAGACTTTTTTATTTTTATTTTCGTTAATCGATTAGTAAGATAAATTTCTAGTGCTATCTTCTCTGAGAAACTTAAATCCTTAAAATCTTTTTTCTTATTCATTTATCTTTCCTTTATCAAGCAATAGTTATTTAAATTAAAAGTTGGCAGTTCCACCGCCGCCACCAAAATCTCCTCCAAATCCACTTATATCTGAAGAGGAAGAAGAAAAGGAAGAAAAACCTGAATCATAACTAGAGTCATCGGAAAACGAGGAAGAAAAGGCATCACTAGCCAAATTTCCAGCTACTGCTCCTGCTAAAGCGCTAACAAAGGTAGTGCTCCATAAACTATCACTATGATCCTCAACTTCATTTGGACTTGAATTTAAATTGTTATTTTTTATTTGTTTAAGTTGCTGTGCTGCTTGCAATGCGAGCAGCTTAATTGCTGTCCAATTCTTAATTTGAACAAACCCTAAAATTTCAGCTTGCTTTTCCTCTTTTAATCCTAAAAAGTTATCAAGTAATAGCTGTATATTTCTTTCATCACCCTGTTTCCACTCATGATTTGCTAAATCTGTTAATATTAGCTGATCATTTATCTGTTTTATTTCAGCAAAAATAAAATTGTTAGGATTAAAATTAATATTTAGTGTTTCATTCGGGATAATATCAATGGCTTGCTTAGTTTTATGATCCAAATCAGACATAGTTCTACTCTTAATCAAATCCTCTAAAGTTAATAATTCTTGATAGTGACAGTTAAAAGTAGGATCCTGAAGCTCATCAATAAAGTATTCATGAAAATTATTTTTAATTTTATTAATGTCAGTTTTTGCCACACTAATTTCATTATTTATTTCTTCAAAATATCTTTGTATCTTTTCCTTAGCTTCATTGAATTGTGTCTCGGTCATTTTTTTTGCTCGCATATCCTATTCCTCACTCTTATCTTTATTTAAAATTTCCCACACTTCGGCGCTGCTAAGACGAAGATTAAACGTACCATTATTTACAATTTTTTTAACATCTTCACTAATTTCATTTGCCAAAATCAAATTACGAGCCAATATCTTTGGTGATAGCAATTCACTCTTTTCATCATAAAGATCAAAAACTATATCGTTTTTATCTTCGGTCTCCCTTTCATTATCTTCATCATATTTCTCATCTTTTTTATCATTAGATAGTAAAAAAATAGTATCATCAGTAGTATTCATAGCCGCAACTAAGCCATATTTATCTAGTATGTCATTAACATTAGCTAACACTTTTGCTTTCTCTTTAGAACTTTTTAGAATTATTAGTACCATAACAGTAATAACAGTAATGACACCAATGAGACCTACCCATAGAGCTACTGAAAACGGATCCTCAAATTTTTCTTTCTGTTGACTCGGTGAAAGAAGTGTATCTGATTTTTGTTGGAGTCTTTGACTCGTTTGTTTAACAATGCTTAGTACTCCTGCATTCCAATCATTTTGATGAAGTTCTTCTTTGGTTTTTCCTGAAATTAACGTATTAATGTAATCATCTGGTAACACATCTTCAACGCCATATCCTGTATCCATTCTTACTTTGCGATCTTTTGTTGCTATAACGAATAAAATCCCATTATTCCAATCTTTTCGACCAATATGATACTTTTGTGCCTGTTCTTGAGCATAGTCTTCAATTGCTTCATCACCAGTCGTTTTAACGGTAATAACAGCAATTTCAGGATGTCCTGTTACTTTCGACAAGTCACTTTCATTAATTTGCGTAATTTCTTCTACTGTTTGCTGATTCAATACTCCTGCTTTATCCATTACATATGTACTCGCATATGTAGTTTTGCTAGACAGTATTAATGACAAAGTTGCTAATACCGTTAGGATTAAACCTAATATAATTTTTTGATTATTATATTTTTTGCTTATAGAATCCATCCGTTTTCACCATATTACTGATTAAATCGTACTTTCATACTGTTATTTACATAAGCTCTACCATTTTGATAGTCAAAACTATAACCAGGTTGCACGTTGAAAATATATACGTTAAAGTTCAGCATTCCGTCAGTTGAAACTGCTTGAAGATTAACACCTCGTGCCATTTTTTCTGTACCACGAAAAATTGGAGTTGCTTGATAAATAACCTTCTGTCCCGAATACATAGCTTCTCTAACTTGGTTTTCGTAGTAGGTTTGAACATTTTGATTCGTATAAGCAGTTTGAGTAAATAAATTCTTAGGATTATCTAAATCACCATTGGATTTGCCGGTGTATTTACCAAATTTATTTATGCCATTTGATAGAGAATAAGCGATTAAGTGACCACGATTATAAATCTCTTGACCAGGTCGATTACCATGCCAACCTGTTGGTCTCCATGTTTGTCTCGTTCGTTTACTATGTTGAACTAAATTCTTACTATCAAGATATGCGGTCACAGAAGAACTAGTTCTATTCAGAGAGTCAAGATTTTGATAAAAAATTTGATTTTTTATCCATTTCGTCTTAAGTGTTGAATTGTTTTTATTCACAAAAACCACAACATTTTCTCCACTTTTATAATTTAAAGCAGCTAGTTTTTGATATTCTTTTTTATCTAAACCGCCTAAAGATTGATATTGCTTTGTGCTACTTTCAGTAGAATTTTGTCCCTGATTGATAAAAGAGCAGCCAGAAGCAAACATGGTAATTGCTGCTAAAGCTGCTGCTAACCTTTTTAACTTCATTTTCTGTTTTAATTACCTCTTATTTGTCATTATTCCTTTTATCTCTTTCAGATTTTTCTATTACCAGTAGCTCAAGTAATTGTTTCTTAATTGCAAAAGGATATTCTTTAAATAGAAAGAGACCTATCGCAATGGAACAAGAAAGTCCTATAGCGAACATTAATACTCCTATAGTTCCAATAATTCCTGTGTTTGTCATAAGGAAATGACCTATCACACTTAAAACGCCCATGATCAATGCTATTATGAATAAATTGTTTATTGGCTTCTCTTCTTTCTTTAAAGATTCTGAAACCCAAATATGGACATATTCGTCCTCGTCCATACAATTAGGTGGTAATAGAAAATAATAATTAGAAGAAAGCCTAATATTCTTTTTAATAAACCCTTTTTTTATCATTTTGGCATCAAAAATTGATTCAAGTGTATCCTTGATGACTCCCATTGTTTCATTTTCAAACATATCAAATGTCCAATCGTATAGATCGTGCTTATTTGCCATATCATCCATTTTTAAATCTAAAAAACAACGTTTTGCTAATGAATTGATAATAATATCTTCAATATCATTTTCTAAAACTATAACCCCATAAGTAGATTCTGGAATTTTAGCATTCTGTCTAATTGCATGATCTATTACTCCGTCATCTAATAGAGAATCGTACCAATCGTCTTTTTCATGAATCACGGATTGCGTATACTTCTCAGCTTTATCAAGTAGCAATTCTTTTTTTTTACGCAGATTTATCATCTTTTCTTCTGCATTTGTATCCATATGTGTCACTATTGCCATTTCTTCCTCTCCTGAGCACTATAATTAATAAGCCTATTTATGTGAAAAACCATAATAGATGCAAATACAATTACTAATAAAGCAATTCCACCATTTGCATGTCCACGAAAAACAGTGATCAAATAGAGTATCAAAAGCAAGATTGCTATAATATCATCTACAAACATCATTAAAAAATGTGGATACTTAAACTTTTTCATTTTTCCATTCCCCCTGAGTATCGATTTTTAGAACTTCATGTACCATTTAGAATCTAAGTAGTATAAAGCAGCATTAGGAATATCATGCCAGCAATATTTATCTTTTGCTGTTTTAATATACAGTCCATTTTTTCTTAGCTCATTAATCTTTTGTTTATTACTACTATGAGTGTTGAGACCAAAATAATTGAAAATACTTCTTAATGTATTTGAAAACATTAATGCAGTTCCATTTTTGTTGGTAATTTTGTAAACAAAGTTAGGTTTAGGAGTTAAATTATTTTCTTTTAAAATCCTCTGGACGTGTCTCTTGGTAATTCCAATTCGTTGACTAATTTGACTAACGTCGTAACCCTTTTCAAGTAGCATCAGAATTTTTTTCTGCCGTATAACAGCTGCTGGCTCTGATGTTTGAAGATCAATAATTTTCTCACCAATCTTTTGTAACTCTTTTAAGTTATCATCATTATCTGGTGCATCTAGAACGGTTCTGTATCTTCTTTCAACCTCTCCCAACAACTTAAGCAGATTATTATCCGAACTAGAGTGTAGAATACGTCATTCCTCCTCCATCTAAATCCCATTAAATCCTAAAACGGTACATCCAAATCGTTATCTTCTAATCCAAAATTTAAATCATTAAAATCTGGTGTTGATGTAGAACTTTCACTTTCAACGGTTGAAGTATTAGTCTTATCTTCGTTTTCTAAACTTCGACTCATATCTTGATCAACACTATCACCTGTCGGTACAGCTGGAGTAGTGTTTGGTTTGTCACTGTCTTGTTGCTTTGGTCGAGCAAGCAAATCAATAGAATGAGCAACCACTTCAGTTATGTATCTTTTTTCTCCTTGTTTAGTGGTGTAAACATTTGAAGTTAGCTTTCCACTTACTCCAATCAAGGTTCCTTTTTTAGCCCACTGATGACAGACTTTGGCCCAATTTCCCCAAGCAACAATTCTGATAAAATAAGCTACTTCGTTGCCGTTTTTGTCCCTATGGTCATTTACTGCCAAGTTAAAACTTGCTACTGATTGACCGGACTTAGTTGTAGATAATTCGATATCTTTAGTAACGCGTCCAGTTAAATTGACACTGTTCATAATCATTTCTCCCGTCTTTAATACTTCTACTTTATTTCTTCCATCCATTTTTGACCTTGGGCGGTAAATTTATCTCTCAAGGATGGTACATTAAGATCATATTTGTAGTAGTCCATTGGTCTTTTACCAATTTTTTTAGCCAAATCATCAATTGTTTCGCTATACCATTTATCTACTTTATCTACTGGTATCTCTGAAAGACTTTCCATAAATCCATCTATGGCTCGTTGATCAAGAGATACCAGAGATTGACTATCATATTGCACTCTGTCTTCAGCTGAAAATAAAGATAGTCCTGTATCTATATCTACTAGGACGGCCATCAATACTAGAGATTGACCTTTTTTAAACCTTTTATTTTTCTCTTTCCAATTAGTTTGAATATGGGCAATTCCTAAATCTTTGTGCAAGACATTAATATCAACACTGACCATCGGCAATTTGACAAATTTCTCCAGATTATCAGCCCATAGATAAGCTAGATAGCCATACTTCCCCATATCAATTCTTATTGGTTCCATTTCCCATATCCATAAATTCTCCAGGTGCCCAAGCATGTTCCATGGATAGCAAGTCCGGATCATTAACATCAATTACATGAATTTCTTCTGGTCTCTCAATTGTTGCTTTAATAATATTCAACTTTTCCTTATAAACCAGTACAGGATTAGGATGGCCTATCAGATATTGATTATTATTTATATATCTAGTAAGCGTTTCATTATCCAAATCGATTAGTGTTTCTTTCTTTCCGTCCCAATCGGTCCAGACATAGTCCAAAGGGGTACCTGTATTTATATCGACTAAAACAGCAGATACTTTTTTAGCAAGAATTCCATCAAATAAATGAACTATTCCTAAAGTGATATCTTTTATGCAACTTAATTCAATTCCAGATATGACTACTTTTTCATACTCATGCTCATCAGGCATGTACAACCAACCCAAATAAATTTTTCCAGTCCATTTTGATTCCAGACGTTTTTCTATTGAACTCATTAGCTTACCTCCATAATTTTGCTACCAATATTTTTAGTGTGAACTTTCCCGTGCAAATGACTAACGTATTTACACCCTGTCGGAAGTTCAATCCAATATGCTTTAATTGGCTGTACCAAGATCCCATCTTTTCCAAGTTCATTTTGATCTTTGTATTTAAAATCAAAATACTGATACGCATCTCTCATGTCTGTAACGTAGAGCTGAAATTTTCGATTAAAGGTAAAAAGTGCCCAGGTAAAAACTGTATTGTCAGTAGATGATTTTAAAATTGATTCAATCCAATAAATTGGTATTAGAGTTTTAGAGCAGATTTTTGAATTTGGAAAATTGCAAATTTTCATGAAAACTATTATCTTTTTCCACTTCATTGGCAATTTCGAAGGCTGACTCCGGCGTACTCTATCACTTACAACACTGTAGTTATTAGGCATTTGTAACTGCTCAGCCTGAGCCAAGGCTTTTAAAAAGTCAGCATCAGTTGTTGGAATGTTTAGTAGACCATGATATTTTGAACTCAGCTGATTAATTTTTCGGTAAAGGACGTCAGCTTGCCGATCTGCTAACTGAAGCGGCCCCAATTTTGGATTACTCATGCGTTTCTCCTTTTTCAAAATCTTTAATAAACAACCTTTGCCCTTTACGGTTAAGAACAAATTTGTAGGTTCCATTTGCTAATTCGAGCTCTAACAGCTCAGTATCAGCAATTAAGATCAATGGTTGATTATTATCGTCAAGCTTTTGTGTGCCTGTATCTTTCATGACCTTATAAACTCCAACACTTGTCCAATCCATTTCTTTGGAAATTGCATGAGAATCGCGTGCTTTTAAAGCGTCAAGTTTCTCTTGAACAGGTTCTTCGCGGACTAGATACATTATTGTTCCTCCCTTGCTTTTTGAAGTGCATTAATAAGCGTCAGTGTTGTTACAAGTGCAAAAACAATCGATACTGCTGCCAAAATAAATGGTCGTATTACTACCTCAAGGCCAATGTAGGTCTTACTGCCAATCGGCAAGATTAAAAGTATTACTGCTAGTATCAATACAACACCTGCTTGCTTCCAAAGACCTTTATATTCAAAAAAAGCCTCACCCAATTTTTTTAGCATTTTCAATTTCTATCCTCCGTTTTTGTTAATCCAAAAATTCATCCAAACCCAAGTCATGATATACTTGGCGCACATCATCACTCATTTCGAAGCTGTTGTTTCCTTGACTAGCATCAGTCTTAGATGACACAGTGTCACTTTGCTGATCCTTATTGGCAGAAAATTCTTTAAAAATTCGATCACGATCATATTCTTCCGAGCTCATACGATTCTCTGTTTTTTTCTGATTCTGCTCTCTAGCAACCTCGTCCCAATCTGGTAGTTCACGAACATGTTTTTTACCGCTAAACTTTTTCGGTTTCGACAAATCGACTTCATCATCAATGTGGCCACCAAACCAGTTGCTGCCGTTGAAGATATAGCGATTAGTTATCTTGTTGTTTTTCAAATATTTAAGATAATCAGATAACTGTTTCATTGCCCGTTCATATGTATTTTCAGAGCTTTCCGCTCGCCAATTCATATAACTTTTTAAAGCATCTTTCTTACCGATTTTCTTAGGATATAATTTCCATAATTTTTCAAATTCGATTCCAAGTTGATCTAGTACTTTAGGTTTGGAATTTTGAAATTTAGAATCAGACTCACTTCTGACTCTCTGTGTAATCTCTGCATAGTTTCTGGTAGTCTCTGGTATAGGTGACGAAGTTTCTTCCTCTTCGATGGAGAAGTTTTTTCCTCTTCCATGACGAAGTTTTTTCTCTTTCGATGAGGAAGTTTCTTCCTCTTCCATGAGGAAATTTTTTCCTCTTCCATGTGGAAGTTTCTTCTCTATGCATGAGGAAGAAACTTCCTTATCGGTCATATCAACGTTTTCATCGATGTTTTCATTGTTAATAAGTGAATTAAGCTTGTCATAATCGATTGAATACCACTTAGTTCGGTCATATTTTAATTTGTTAAAGTTACCAACAATGAGGATTCCCTTTTTTTCTAATGATCGGAATTTATCGCCTACAGATTTTTTGGTAATCCAAGGGAATTGTTCATGCCACTCATCCAAGGTGTTGTATACCCATTTTCGGTTGTTAAAAATAAAGTTTGATCTGGACAACCAATACTGCACTTGTTGCAAAATGATTGCTTCATGTACATTTTTCAATGCAACGGCCAAAGATGGAAGTACCTGTAATGGTGCTTCATTAATTAATAAGCTACTACTCGTTGATATATTCATATTTCTCACCTATACTTAAAAAATGGTTTTGGATAGCCATATATTTTGGTTGCAATTGGTACCACATTTCCGTTTTGCAAATATTTTTGACATGCTCAGATTTTTTAATTTTTAATGGAATCAAAATATCATTCTTGAACAAGAAATAGACAATTAAATATTCATTGTCAGTTAAAACTACACTAAGTTGCATATGATTTTTTGCAATCATTGTTTTTAACTTTGCATCAAACCCAACTTTTGATATATTTTTCCATACAAATAATTCAACTTGTTTATAGCTGATCCAAAAATCCTCGATTCCTTTATAATTTGTTGAATAAATGCTATTTTTATCGAATACAATCATGATTATTGAAATTCTGTTTATTACTGATAAAATATACTTAAAAATGTTTTGTTATTTGTTTTATTTCCTAAAGCTATTGAGTTAATCACTCAGTAGCTTTTATTTTTAAAAAAACTTTTTAAAATCAATTTTTAATTTTTTTGAGATACAAATTGCTTCATGGAGCCAAAAATCTTTTCCAGATTTTCGATTTATTTTTTGTGAAAAAGATTGTGCAGTTATTCCCAACATTTCAGCCATATCTTTGTGTGACAATCCTTGTTTGCGAATTTCTAAAATAAGTCCATAATAAGGTTTAGCCTTTTTTGATTTCAAAAAGCACCCTCCTTCCAAAAAATGTTTCTTTTAGTGAAACTTTTGTAGTCGTTTTTGACACTTTTATAATCTATTATATGAATTTGTAGTTTAAAATCAATACTTTATTTTAATTTCTAGGATTTTTGTTTCATATAAAAACACTTGATACTATAATTTTAGATATCAAGGAGTGAAAAAAATGAATAATGATATTGGAGCAAAAATTAAATATTACCGTAAAAAAAATGGATTAACTATGGAGGAACTCGCTAATCGCTTAAATAAAATAGATCCAACTCACAGTATTAATAGAAGTAGAATTTCAAAGTGGGAGAAGAATAAATCAGAACCACATCTATCTACGGTTAAAGCATTGTCGCAAGTCTTTGATATTAGTATTGATACTCTCGCAGGACTTAATGAATCCAATGTTACTCAAGAAGAAAACACTCAATTTGGGATTTCTAATAATGATTTTTTAACTTTTGAGGGTCAACCGTTGTCTAAAGAAGAACTGGAATATATGACTGAACAGCTTAGAATGTATAGAAGCTATAAAAAAAATAAGCGCCAGAACGAAAGATAGTTCTGACGCTTTTAATTAAATGTTGCAAAAAAATAGCTCTGACAATAAAAATGCCAGAGCTATTAATTTTATTATTGTGAATTGTTAGCATATTATTTAAATAAGTCTGAATGACTACCCGTATCTATAAATCTAACAAAATCCACATCATATTTATAAATTAAAATCCAATCAGGTTTGATATGTAAATCTCTCTCAGGTTTTCGATTGACTAATGGATGATCATTATATTTGGGATCCAATGGTTCATCTTTTAGCAATAATTCATAAACTTTTTCAAAGTCTTCTTTTTTATATCGACCACTCTTTATTATTTTCTTATAATGCTTTTTAAATTTGGACTCAAAAGCTGGCTTATACTTGTAATCAATCATTTAGCCAATCAAGCCCTTCCTGTGCTGAATCGAATTCAACATAGTCTGTACTCTTTAAAGCTTTAGATAATCGTGCAGTTGGTTGACCAATTTCAAATGGAATTCCTCCATTTTCAATTGTTTTTCTTCTAAAGATTTTATATGCTTCATTTGGGGTCAATCCATTTGCTTCAAGAATAACTTTAAACTGATTTTGTTCTTCTTCATTTACTCGAAAATGAGTTTGAATAGTCACATTAATCACCTCTTATTTTTGGTACCATTTGGTACCTTTCATAAGAATATAGTATCATGATTTAGAAATAACTTAAAGCAAAAATACTTTTATTATGCTTCTGACTGGGGAAAATATTTATGAAAAATAAAGTCTATAATCTACATGAAACCATCTTTCTTGCTGAACACGGAGTAGACAAAGTTATTAAAAATCGTGAAGCAGACAATTCTGGATGGACTGACGTAGATGATATTGATTGGAACAAACTATAATTTGGTAAGTCAAGACATGTAAAATTAATGAAAAAATCGTTCTGATATGTATTTCATTATCAGAACGATTTTTCTATAGATACTTATCTGATTACTATGCTTAAATCCTTATGTAGTGCTTGGATTCTTTAATTAAGTCTTGAGCGTACCCATTTAGATCATCTACTGAACTATTTTCATGAATTACAGCTTCAATACCATAAGCCAAAGCAAAACTACTTTTTTCGCCATACTCCCAATTCTTATTCATAAATACTACCCTATCTTTAGGATCACTTACCGGAATATACTTTGGATCAGTATCAAGCCACACACAGTCAATACCTTGTTCTGTAGCAAACTCTTCTAAATTTTGAATTAATGTTTTTTCGCTTTCATTTTGGTTCATCATTAAAAACCCCTCTAATTTTCTTCATACGACAATCATTGGAGCTAGCTATTTTTTTTTACAGTTGCAACAAAAAATAGCTTAGCAAATAAAACCTATGAAAAACGAAATTGCACCAACTTTTTTCAATAAAATCTAATCCAAGCAAAAAGGCCTAGAAACATAGATTTCTAGACCCTTTTTACTTTACACTTTTGTTGCACAAACACAAAGACCTTTATAGTCTTTGCTTCAATTTCATTTTAGCACATAAAATTTAAAGTTTATCAGGAAAGAATAATTTAATATTTGGTAAGTGTTTAATTATCTATGTGCTTTTTATTTGCCTGTGCATTTACACTTATATTTATTGGCGATCTCTAAAATTACTTTATTTATTCAATATTTATTCAATAAATAATAAGGCTCTACTAAATATATATTTTTTATATATTTTATATTTATTAAAAGAAATTTTTGTGCTATTATGTAGTCATATCGTTAAAAAGAACAAAGAGAGGTTAGAAAATGATCAGTAAAAAGAAAAATGTAATGTATGTATCAAATGATTTGGGATATGGTGTAATCAAAGCTCATTTTGATGAGGAACCAGTCAAACAGGATTCTGTCTACACACAGATTTATAGCAGTCCTACTTGGGAAAACATTGATTTAACTAATGGCGATGAGGTTGATAATGTAATTAAAAACCTCTTGGATAAGCTAGATGTTTCAATTAATGATAGGCGCTACTTAATTGGTAAAGCTGCGCTTGATTCTTTAAATGGTACAGTTAGTCTTCAAATGGATTCTCCTAATGGCAAGGCCAATGGTAATTCAGCAATTATTTTACCTTTGGCTTATATTGCAGGTAGAGCAATTCAGAAATCTTATTATGATGATTCAGACGAATTTGTGATTGGGGATCCAATCCAAGTCAATGTGACTTTAGTTACTGCTTTACCAATTTCTGAGTCTCGTGACGAAAATGGTGAAGATACTCGACCTAAGTATGTTGCCAGATTTACTGATAAGATCCATACTGTTGTTGTTCACAGCTTAGGAGAGGATATTGTTGTTAGGGTTAAATTTGATCAAGTTGTAGTTTTAAAAGAAGGTCAAATCGCAGCCAGCTCAGCTATTAAGCATGGAAATAATCAATTAGCTAAAAAGCTAATTGAACAAGTAAAGCAAAACTATCCTGATAAAGCTGAAATTGCTGAATCCTTAATTTTGGAAGGAACAGATTATATTAGTATCGACATCGGTCAAGGAACAACTGACATGGCATTATTTTACAATGGTTCTGTTAATGATTTTTCTTACTCAATAAATTCAGGATTTGGTAATATTCTTGAAGACACTTACAATCAATTTCATAATCCTTTGATTACTAAAAAAGAGGATTTTGTCAAAGTTTGGAAAGGTCAGACTAATTTAGATTCTTTATCAACAGAAATAGACGAAAAGATACAAGAAAATTCTAATACACTTCAAACTCAAATTATTAGCGGCTTGACCAATTTATTGAAAAAGAATCCTGCAACGCAAGTAATTTATATCTTCGGTGGCGGGTCAGTTCCAATGATCGAACGCTATCATTTAGAAGAGCGAATTAAAGATAGAGTAAGTTCTTTACAATCGCCTGCAGTTGTAGTGTGGGTAGGAAAAGAATACGCTCAAGATTTAAATGAAATAGCATTAAAGAATATAAGTGATTATTTAAGAGCGCAAGCAAAATAAAAAGATAGGACTTGATTAGATGGGGAGAAAAGCTGGCGATAAGAGCGATTTAGCTACTTTTGTTTTAAAATTAAAAAAAGATTCAGTAGAGGAAAAATGGTTGGAAAATCAAGATAATAAGACATTATCTTTAAAGATTCTAATCAAAAAAGCGTTGTACCAATATGGAAATGTGGATGTTAAACAAATCGCAATAGATAATTTTGTCAATAATCCAGAAACCAATTTTGGTATGTCATCTAAAAGCAAAGAGATAAATGATAACCAGAAGAATTTTGAAAATACAAATGATAAAAAATTGGTAACTTCAAAAGCTACTGAAGAAGTTTTTGAAAATAAATCTAATGCTAATAAATCTTCATCTGCTGATAATAAAAAAGTAAAAAAGAAAATTATTACCAAGTCTCAGAATAAATCAGAGAATTATTCTGATGCTGTAAGAAACATGCTACCTCCTGAGTTTAGAGGGATTGAATAAAAGTAATCCAGTATTTACACAACTGTGTTGTAAATACTGGATTTTTCTTGTCTTTCAAAAAAATCACGATACAATTATGTTGTAAGCTTTTGTTCTTGGCTTACAGCATGCATGTAAATTAAAAGAGTGGAGTTTTTTTACTGATCATCTCCACTCTTTTTTTGATTCAAAAGAATAAATAATAAATATTCACCAAATATATATGTGATATATAAATATTATTTATTAGATCTATATTGAATATAGTTTTTATAATCCTATTACAT
>ERZ778511.678-NODE-678-length-30163-cov-10.609373_pt1 | contig 30163 bp, 16 predicted proteins | sample MGYA00510347_ERZ778511 | MGnify/ENA primary metagenome ERZ778511 (study PRJEB29527, sample SAMN07138967) | mouse gut metagenome | material: feces | host: mouse | place: China:Nanjing | collected 2016-01-25 ...
CGTACGTACGGTGCAATGAGAGGGGCAAACTAGAAAAGTTTCCTCTACTCTATTGTCATGACTAGTATTGTAAAATAGAATTGGTAAAGTTGATTTTTATTAAGTAGGTAGTTAAAATGAAAAATATTCCAGTTGTTATGATTATTTTTGGTGGCTCCGGAGATTTAGCTCATAGAAAGCTTTATCCAGCCTTATTTAATTTGTATCAAAAAGGTTTAATTCATGATCATTTTGCTGTAATTGGTACAGCGAGAAGACCTTGGAGCCATGAATATTTGCAAGAACAAGTAGTTGAAGCAGTTAAAGAAAGCTGTGACAACTTTGATGAAAAAGAAGCAAAAGAATTCGCTTCACATTTTTATTACCAGTCTCACGATGTAACTGATATTGGCCACTACATTGCCTTGAAGGAATTAGCAGCTAAACTTGATGAAAAATATCAAGCAGAAGGAAATCGAATTTTCTACATGGCTATGGCACCAAGATTTTTTGGTACAATTGCTACTCACATTAATGATCAAAAATTGCTTGGTAGCGGCTTTAACCGTTTAGTAATTGAAAAGCCATTTGGTCATGATTTAGCTTCAGCAGAAAAGTTAAACCGAGAAATTGGCGAAAGTTTTGATGAAGAGTCGGTATATCGAATTGACCACTATCTTGGAAAAGAAATGGTTCAAAATATTATGCCTCTAAGAATGACTAATCCAATTGTTAAGAATATCTGGAATAATGACTATATCGCAAATATGCAAGTAACTTTAGCAGAAAGTCTAGGAGTAGGAACTCGTGGTGGTTACTACGAAACATCTGGTGCTTTACGTGATATGGTTCAAAACCATATTTTTCAAATTATTACACTTTTAGCTATGCCTGAGCCTAAAGGACTTGATTCAGACCATATTCACCAAGCTAAACAAGAATTATTAGATAGTCTAGTAATTCCAACTCCAGAAATGGTTAAAAAGCATTTCTCACGAGGACAATATTTAGCTGATGATAATGAAGTAGAGTATTTAAAGGCAGATCAAGTTGCACTAGACTCTAAAGTAGAAACATTTGTAGCTGGAGAAGTTAAATTCAAAAAGGGTCCAGTAGCTGATGTGCCAATTTACTTTAGAACTGGTAAGAAAATGAAGGATAAGGTTTCTCGCATTGATATTGTTCTTCACCATATGAATAATTTATACGGTAGCGCACATTCAAATAATATCTCAATTATTATTGATCCAATTAGTGAAATTTATTTCACAATTAATGGAAAGAAGATTACAGCTGAAGGTTTAAGAAGAGAAAACCTTAGTTATAAGTTTTCTAAGGAAGAAATGGAGCAAGTTCCAGATGGCTACGAACGATTGCTTCACGATGTGTTTGTAGCAGATAGAACTAACTTTACTCACTGGTCAGAATTGAAGCAATATTGGAAGTTCGTTGATGCAGTTGAAGATGTTTGGCAAGATGAAAATAAAGATGTTAAGCAGCTTGAACAATATCCAAGTGGTAAGTTCGGTACGGAATCAAGTAATCATATTTTTGAAAAAGATAGCGAGCACTGGATTTACCGTTAATGGATTTACTGCCTAAAAACAATACGAGTCGTAAGATTATTCATATTGATATGGATGCCTTCTATGCTTCAGTAGAAATGCGCGATAATCCATCAATTAGAAATAAAGCCGTCTTAATTGGTGGAGATCCGAAGAAAAATAAGGGTCATGGGGTTGTAGCGACGGCGAATTATATTGCTCGGAGCTATGGAGCTCATTCAGCGATGCCGACGGCTAAGGCGGTAAGATTAATACCAGCAGAGAAGTTGGTAATTATTCAACCAAATTTTGAAAAATATCGTGCTGTATCAGCTGAAATTCATCAATTGATGCATAAGATAACTGATCGGGTAGAATCTGTTGCGTTAGATGAAGCATATTTAGATGTTACTGAAAATAAGCTTAATTTAACCGATCCAGTTCGTATTGCTGCTTTACTTCAGGAACGAATCTATCAAAGAATTGGTTTGACTAGTTCATTTGGTGTCTCTTATAACAAGTTTTTAGCTAAGATGGGCTCAGAATATGCCAAGCCTTTTGGGAGAACTGTAATTAAACCAGAAGGTGCTCGCGATTTTTTAGCAAAACAACCAATAAAGAACTTCCCGGGTATTGGACCAAAGACTCAAGAAAAACTGGCAGAGATGGAGGTTTATACCGGAGCTGATCTAAGAAAAATTCCAACCGATATTTTAATTAAAAAATTTAATCGAATGGGTTATCTTATGGCTCAGCATGCTCATGGTATTGACTTAAGAGATGTAGTGACTGATTCGGAAAGAAATCGAAAATCAATTGGGATTGAACGTACTTTTAATCAAAATTTATTTGATGAAAATACTGCCTTAACAAAATTGCGGTCATATAGTAGAGAACTTGAAAAAAGTTTAAAGGAGCGCCACTTTCTTGCAAATTGTGTTGTCTTAAAAGTACGCGATGCTAATTTTAAGACAATTACTAAAAGAAGGAAGCTAAAGCAGGGCACTAATGATAAAATTGTTATCTACGATACTGGGCGTGCTTTGTTTGCGACAGAAAAAAGCATGCTTTCAACTGGAATCCGACTTTTAGGCCTTACGGTCACTGATTTTGAAGAGCATCCCGTTGAGAATATATCGCTAGAAATTTTTGATAATGAGTAATGATAAAATAAAAAGAAAAATTTAGGAGAGAGAATTAATGGCAACTTTTGATGAAATTTATGAAAAGATAAAAGAATATCCAACAATTATTTTGCACCGTCATACTAGCCCAGATCCAGACGCAATTGGTTCTCAAGCTGGTTTGGCTAGATCTTTGAGACTAGCTTTCCCTGATAAAAAGATCCTTTGTGCTGGTGAAAATGATGAAGGTGACTTAATTTGGATTAACAAGATGGATGAGGTTAAGCCAGAAGACTACAAGGGTGCTTTAGTTATTACAACCGATACTGCAAACACTCCTCGTATTTCTAACAAAAATTATGACAAAGGTGATCTTTTAATTAAGATTGACCACCACCCAGATGTAGATCCATACGCAGATATGAGCTACGTTGATCCAGATGCACCAGCTGCTTCTGAAATTATTTTTGATTTCTTAAAAGCAGAAAACTTACCAATTACTAAGGAAGTTGCAGCAGCTTTATATGCAGGTATTGTAGGTGATACGGGAAGATTTATGTATCCTGAAACTTCAGCTCATACTTTTGATGTTGCAGCTGAATTAACTAAAACTGGAATTAATATTACGGATATTGCTAGAGAAATTGCGGATGTTACTTTTGATGAAGCAAAATTACAAGCTTTAGCAATGGATAAGATGGAGATTGATCCAGTTGGGGCTGCTTATACAATTTTGATGCAAGATGATTTGAAGAAGATGGGGTTAACTGACGATCAAGCAAATGTTGCTGTTTCAACTCCTGGTCGAATTAAAGATGTTTTAGCTTGGAATGTATTTGTAGAAAAGCCAGATGGAACTTTCCGCGTTCATTATCGTTCAAAGGGACCTGTTATTAACCATTTAGCTGAACAGCACGATGGTGGAGGTCATGCCCTAGCATCTGGAGCTAATGCAAAAGACATGGATGAAGTAAAACAAGTCTTTAATGAAGTAGTAGAAGTAACAAAGAAGTATAAAGAAGAACATGGCACAAACAAGTAGTATATTTCAAAATGAAAAAATCCGGCCAGAACTACAAGCCGGATTAGAAAAAATTAATTTTAAGAAACCGACTAAAGTACAGTCTTCGGTTATTCCGGCATTTTTAAATAAAAAGAATGTTGTAGTGCAAGCTGCAACGGGATCAGGAAAGACTCATGCTTATTTGATTCCAATTTTGAATATGATTGATGAGAGCGCACCTGTAACACAAGCAATTGTTACTGCACCGAGTCGTGAATTGGCTAATCAATTGTATAAAGTTGCGCGTCAGTTAAGGGATGCTAGTGGTTTAAATATTTCAATTGAATATTTAGGCGGTGGAAATGACCGTAATCGCCAAATTGAAAAGGCTGAAAGCAGAGCCCCACAATTAATTATTGCAACCCCTGGTCGTTTACATGATTTTGCATCCAAAAAATTTATTAACTTGGAGAATGTAAAGGCCTTTATTATTGATGAAGCTGACATGACTTTAGACATGGGCTTTTTAGGTCAAATGGATGAAATTATGTCTAAGTTGGACAAAAAAGCAGTCTTAGGTGCATTTTCAGCTACAATCCCAGTTAAGCTCGAAAACTTTTTAAGAAAGTACATGTCAAAGCCAGAATTTATCGTTATTGACAATCCGGCAATTATTGCGCCAACGATTCAAAATGATTTAATTGACGTAGGTTCAAGAGACAAGAAATCAATTTTGTATAAGTTATTAACAATGGGACAGCCATATTTAGCCCTTGTTTTTGCTAATACGAAAAAGACTGTTGATGAATTAACGGACTACCTTGAAGAACAAGGCCTTAAAGTAGCAAAAATTCATGGTGGAATTACTGAACGCGAACGAAAGAGAATTATTCGTCAAGTTAGAGAGGGACAATATCAATACGTTGTAGCTAGTGACTTAGCTGCTCGTGGAATTGATGTACCCGGTGTTAGCTTAGTTGTTAACTATGAAATTCCAAAAGATTTAGAATTTGTAATTCACCGAATTGGTCGAACAGGTAGAAACGGGCTTGAAGGACATGCTATTACCTTAATCTATGATGATGAAATGAGTCAGATTGAGGACTTAGAAAAATTGGGTATTCATTTTGACTTTAAAGATCTTAGAAATGGTGAATTAGTTGAAAGAACTCATTATCACAGAAGAGATAATCGTCAAACGCGTAACCATAAACTTGATAACCGCATGATCGGTATGGTTAAGAAAACCAAGAAAAAAGTAAAGCCAGGCTACAAGAAGAAGATTAAACAGGCCATTCAAAAAGATCGTCAGCAAAAACGTAAGCTTGAAGAACGTCATCAAATTCGAAAAGCAAAGCGTAAACGTAAGCGTGAACGTGAGCAAGCACGTAGTAATTTTGACAACTAGAAAATTTGTAGTAAAATAAAGCACGTTTAGGACATATTATTAAAGTATTTTTTTCAAAGAGAGGACTGCTTGGTGAGAAGGTCTAGAAAATATTTAGTAATGCTACCTAAGTTAATTAGAGAAATAAATATTTAAAGAGGTAACAAACACTGTTGCAATCAAGGTGGTACCGCGCTGGGAGCGTCCTTGTTTTATGCAATAGTGTTTTTTATATTTGTAGGAGAACTTTTTATGAAACAATTGACTAGTTCACAAGTACGTCAAATGTTCTTGGACTTTTTTAAAGAGCATGGCCATATGGTTATGCAAAGTGCATCATTAATTCCACAAGATGATCCAACCTTGTTATGGATTAACTCTGGTGTTGCTACAATGAAGAAATACTTTGATGGTTCTGTTGTGCCTAAGAATCACCGAATTACTTCTTCTCAAAAATCAATTAGAACTAACGATATTGAGAATGTTGGTAAAACCGCTCGTCACCAAACTTTCTTTGAAATGCTTGGCAACTTCTCAGTTGGGGATTACTTTAAAAAAGAAGTTATTCCTTGGGCTTGGGAATTTTTAACTAGTCCAAAATGGTTAGGTCTTGATCCAGATAAGCTTTACGTAACTGTTTACCCTAAGGATACTGAAACATACCACATGTGGCACGATGTTGTTGGTTTACCTGAAGACCATATTGTTAAGCTAGAAGATAACTTCTGGGATATTGGTGAAGGTCCATGTGGTCCTGACTCAGAAATTTTCTACGATCGTGGTCAAGAAAATAACGATGTGGCTGAAGATGATCCAGAAAACTTCCCAGGTGGAGAAAACGCTCGCTATCTTGAAATTTGGAACATCGTATTTTCACAATTTAACCACTTGCCAAATGGTAAATATGTTGACCAACCACATAAAAACATTGATACCGGTATGGGATTAGAACGTGTAGTATCAATTATTCAAGATGCTCCAACTAACTTCGAAACAGACTTATTTATGCCAATCATTAAGGAAACTGAAAAATTAAGTGATGGCAAGAAGTATGCTGCAAATAAAGAAGATGATGTTGCATTCAAGATTATTGCTGACCATGTTCGTGCAGTAAGTTTTGCAATTGCTGATGGTGCACTTCCTTCAAACTCAGGACGTGGATATGTTTTACGTCGTTTAATTAGACGTGCTGACTTAAACGGTCAACGTTTAGGTATTAAAGGTGCATTCTTGTACAAATTAGTACCTGTAGTTGGCGAAATTATGAAGAGCCACTATCCAGAAGTTGTTGACCAACAAGCATTTATTCAAAAAGTAATTAAGAATGAAGAAGAAAGATTCCAAGTAACTCTTTCATCTGGTCTAAACTTACTTGATAATATCATTGCTGAAGCTAAGAAGAGCGATGATAAGACTATTTCTGGTAAAGATGCCTTCAAATTATTCGATACTTACGGCTTCCCATATGAATTAACTTTTGAAGCTGCTCAAGATGCAGGTCTTAAGATTGATAAAAAGGGCTTTGATGAAGAAATGAAAGCTCAAAAGGAACGTGCTCGTAAAGCTCGTGGTAACTTGCAATCAATGGGTTCACAAGATGTTACTTTGATGAATATCAAAGATAAGAGTGAATTTGAATATGGTACTTTAGAAGAAAAGCATGCCAAATTGATTGATATTGTTGTTGATGACAAGTTAGTTGATAAGGCAGATGGTGAACATGCAACTTTAATCTTTGATAAAACTCCATTTTATGCAGAGCGTGGTGGACAAGTTGCTGATCACGGTGAAATTTTGAACCAAAATGGTGAATTAGTTGCTCGTGTAACTGATGTACAACATGCACCAAATGATCAAAACTTGCACTTTGTAGATGTTATTTTGCCACTTGAAAAGGGACAAGAGTATGTCTTGAAAGTTGATCAAAAACGTCGTCGTGGCTTAAAGCATAACCATACTGCTACTCACTTATTGCATGCAGCTTTACGTGAAGTTTTAGGTACTCATACTCACCAAGCTGGCTCTTTAGTTGAACCAGATTACTTACGTTTTGACTTTACAAGCTTAGAGCCAATGACTAAGAAAGAAATTGCTAGTGTTGAAAAGTTAGTTAACGAAAAGATTTGGGAAGAAATTCCAGTCAAGACCACTGTTACTGACCCAGATACTGGTTTAAAGATGGGCGCTTTAGCATTATTTGGTGAAAAATATGGTGACACAGTTCGTGTTGTTCAAATCGATGACTTCTCCACTGAATTTTGTGGTGGTACACACTGTGAAAATACTGATCAAATCGGAATGCTTAAGATTGTTTCTGAGTCTGCTGTTGGTGCTGGTACTCGTAGAATTATTGCTGTCACTGGTCCAGAAGCTTACAAGTATGTAACAGACCGTGACGAAATCTTGAAAGAAGTTCAAGATGAAGTTAAGGCAACTAAGGCTGAAGATGTAGTTAATAAGATTTCTTCTATCGAAGATGATTTACGTGCAAGCCAAAAAGAAGCTGAACAATTAAAGGCTCAAATTAATAAGGCAAAAGCTGGCGATCTATTTAATGACATTAAGCAAGTTAAAGATTTAACGGTAATTGCTGCGCAAGCTGATGTTGAAGGTATGAATGATTTGCGTGAACTTGCTGACAACTGGAAGAGCAGCAATAAATCTGATGTTTTAGTCTTAGCTGCTGAAGTGAATGGTAAAGCTAATATGGTAATTAGCTTAGATGGTAAGGCTATTAAGGCAGGACTTAAGGCTGGCGATTTGATTAAAACTGCTGCTCCAATCTTTGGTGGTGGCGGTGGTGGCCGTCCAAATATGGCACAAGCCGGTGGTAAGAATCCAGCAGGATTAAAAGATGCTATCGCTAAAGTGTTACAAGAAGTTGAAGAAAAACAAAATTAATTGAGTTCGTTCGATATTTCAAGTAAAATTAAGAAGAATAGGAGGAATTTTATTATGAGTTCGCTAGATAAAACAATGCATTTTGACTTTAACCAAAATAAGGGTAAGAATGTATACGATACTCTACAAGACGTATACAATGCACTTGAGGAAAAGGGCTATAGCCCAATTAATCAAATTGTTGGTTACTTACTTTCAGGCGACCCTGCATATATTCCTCGGCATAATGATGCACGTAATTTGATCTTGAAACATGAACGTGATGAAATTATTGAGGAATTGGTTAAGAGTTATTTAGGTAAAAATAAATAATGCGATTACTTGGACTTGATGTTGGCTCTAAGACTGTCGGTGTTGCAATCAGTGACCCTTTGGGAATTACCGCTCAAGAGCTTGAAACAATTAAGATTGACGAAAGCAAGTTTAGCTTTGGTATGCGTCAAATCAGAAAAATTGTACGTAAATATGATGTTGAAGGCTTTGTTTTAGGTTTACCTAAAAACATGGATGGTAGTAGTGGACATTCCGTAGAAAGAAGTAAACAGTATGGTGAGCGCTTAAAAGAAAAGTTTGACCTACCTGTTTATTACGTAGATGAACGTCTTACAACAGTGCAAGCTGATCGAATTTTAGTCGAAGAAGCTGGCGTCCATGATCGTGTTGAACGAAAAAAAGTTATTGACCAAATGGCTGCTGTTTTAATCTTGCAAAACTATTTAGAAGCAACCAGAAAGGATAATTAAAATGAGTGAAAAAATTAACGCTAACCAAGATAATGATCGTCAAATTACTTTAGTTGACGAACAAGGTAATGAAGAATTATTTGAAATCTTATTTACTTTTACATCTGAAGATTATGGTAAATCTTACGTTTTACTATATCCAGCAGCTGTTAGTGACGATGATGATGTTGAAGTACAAGCTTTCAGCTATGATGCAGATGCAGATGGCGATGTAACTAGTTCTGACTTACATGAAATCACAGATGATGATGAGTGGAACATGGTACAAGGAGTTTTAAATACATTTTTGTCAGACGATCGCTTAAGCGGCGAATAATCTTCAAAAAAGACTGGCGATTGAAGCTAGTCTTTTTTGCTTAATCAAGGATGAGCAATGATTTCTTTTTTCATTTTATTAATTTTTATCTATTGTTGTTATGTAGGCTATCGGCGTGGTGTAGTATATGAAGGCTTAGCAGCTGGTGGATATGTAATCGGGCTAATTTTAGCCACTTTATTGTATAAACCATTTAGTAACTTTTTAAATTTGTGGGTTCCATATCCATCCGCAAATGATCGAAGCAGCTTTGCTTTCTTTGATAAAACTACGGGATTAACCTTAGATAAATCATTTTATGCAGCAATTGCTTTTTCAATTATTCTGTTGATTGTTTGTTGCTTATGGCGTTTTGTGATGCTAGGGTTTAATCAATTAAGATATGTTACGGTAAACTCTAACCTAAATCTCTGGGGAAGTTTAATTATTTCTTTTATTGTGACACAGATTAGTGTTTATTTGCTTTTGTTTATTTTAGCCACAATTCCTAACGATGGTTTGCAAAATATGCTGGGGCATTCTATTTTAGCAAGTGGTATCTTGCATTTTTCTCCTGGAATTTCTCAATTTTTTATAAATTTATTCATTACAACAATATAAAAATGGTCCCAACTCTGGGGCCTTTTTGCTAGGTGGAATATATGAACTCTAAAATTATTGAAAAATTAGAATATAATCGCATAATTAAACAATTAAGTGACTTGGCTATTACAGCACCTGCAAAAGAGCAGGCTTTAACGTTAATGCCAAGTAGTAATTTTGATGAAGTAAAAAAATCAATTGATCAAACTAGGGTCCTTTCTAATATTTTACGAGTTAAAGGACCAATGCCGATAACTGACTTTAAAGATGTTAGAGCTAGCTTGAAGCGTTTGAAGGTCAAGGCAAATTTAAATGGTGAAGAATTAGGTAATATTTTTCTAATTCTTAGCTTAGCTAAAGATGTTTCTCAGTTTACTGCTGACTTAGAAGAGCGTGAAATTGATACCCGACCGATTGAAAAAACTCTTAAAAATTTAGTAATTCCAGAAGACTTATTTAAGAAGTTGAATCAGGCAATTGAATATGACGGAACTGTTAAGGATACAGCTTCTTCTAAGTTAATGCAGCTGCGACATGATATTCAAAGCAATGAAACTGATATTAAAAATCACATGAATGATTATATCAGTGGAAAGCATACACAATATTTGTCAGAAAATATCGTAACCATTAGAGATGGTCGCTATGTATTACCTGTAAAACAAGAATATAAGAATAAATTCGGTGGAGTTGTTCATGATCAAAGTGCTAGTGGACAGACTTTATTTGTTGAGCCACAAGCAGTTTTAGTTCTTAATAACCGACAGCAAAATTTAATGGCTCAAGAGCGTCAGGAAATCCACCGTATCTTAATTGAATTGTCAGAACTTGCTGGTATGTATCAAAAAGAAATAAAAAATAATGCGGATGCATTAACACAATTAGACTTTTTAAGTGCTAAAAGCAAATTAGCTAAAGCAATGAAAGCTACAGAACCAGTATTAAATCAAGATCATGTCATTAAGTTGAGAAAGGCTCGACACCCATTAATTGATCCTAAAAAAGTTGTTCCTAATAATATTGAATTAGGAACTAGCTTTGATACCATGCTGATTACGGGACCTAACACAGGTGGTAAGACAATCACGCTGAAGACTTTAGGGCTGCTCCAATTGATGGCTCAAGCGGGATTATTTATCACAGCTGAAGAAGGCAGTCAATTAACTGTTTTTAATGAAATTTACGCCGATATTGGGGATGAGCAATCTATTGAACAGTCATTAAGTACTTTCTCATCACATATGGACCAAATTATAAAAATAATGAAAGATGTAACTGAGGATGATTTGGTTTTAATTGATGAATTGGGAGCCGGAACTGATCCTGAAGAGGGAGCTAGTCTAGCGATCGCTATTTTAGATGATTTACGGGGAGCACAAGCTAAAATTGCGATTACTACACACTATCCGGAATTAAAGCTTTATGGCTATAATCGTGCAAGAACTACGAATGCCTCAATGGAATTTGACTTAAAGAAACTTGCTCCAACGTATCGTTTGAGAATTGGTATCCCTGGACAAAGTAATGCATTTGCCATTGCACATCAATTAGGGATGAATGAAGTTGTAGTCGACAAGGCTAGAAGTTTGATGAATGACGAAGATAGTGATATTAATAAGATGATTGAACGATTGACGGAGCAGACTAAGGCTGCTGAGCAACTTCATGAAACTTTAAAGCAAAATGTTGACCAAAGTATCACTCTTAAGCGGCAACTCCAGAATGGTCTTGACTGGTATAATCAACAAGTACAAAAGCAACTTGAAAAAGCTCAAGAAAAAGCTGATGAAATGCTTGCTAAAAAGCGTCAAAAAGCTGATAAGATCATCAATGATCTTGAAGAACAAAGAAGAGCTGGGGGTCAAGTTAGAACCAATAAAGTTATTGAAGCTAAAGGTGCTTTAAATAAACTTGAGCGTGAAAATCAAAACTTGGCCCAGAACAAGGTCTTGCAACGTGAAAAGCGGCGTCATGATGTAAGTGTTGGTGATACTGTGAAAGTTCTATCTTATGGACAGCAAGGTGTAATTACGAAAAAACTTGCTGATCATGAATTTGAAGTTCAAATTGGCATTTTGAAAGTTAAAGTCACTGATCGGGATATTGAAAAGATTAGTACACAAGCTGCTCCTAAGAAGGCAGAAAGAGCTGTTCGCTCGAGTCGTGGTCTTCGTTCTACGCGTGCAAGTAGTGAGCTTGATTTAAGGGGACAGCGCTATGAAGAAGCTCTAACTAACTTAGATCGCTACATCGATTCTTCCCTCTTAGCTGGTTTAAATACCGTCACAATTATCCATGGAATTGGAACTGGGGCAATTAGAAATGGTGTTCAACAATACTTGAAGAGAAACAGACACGTAAAGAGCTATAGTTATGCGCCTGCTAACCAAGGTGGAACTGGAGCGACAATCGTTCATTTACAGTAAGCAATATACTTGCAAAAAGTAAGTAATTCTACTAAACTATACTTATAATTTAAAGAATTTATTTGTGAGGTAATAACAATGGTTGATGAAATTACAGATGCAACTTTTGAAGAAGAAACTAGCGAAGGCGTTGTTTTAATTGATTTTTGGGCAACTTGGTGTGGTCCATGTAAGATGCAATCACCAGTTATTGACCAACTTTCTGAAGAAATGGATGATGTAAAATTCACCAAAATGGATGTTGATCAAAACCAAGAAACTGCTCGTAACTTAGGAATTATGGCAATCCCAACTTTATTAATTAAGAAAGATGGTAAGATTGTTGACCGTTTAACTGGTTATACTCCTAAGGAAAAACTTGAACAAATTTTAGATCAATATACTGACTAATATAAATAATAAAAAACGGGAAAGCCTCTGTATTGAGACTTTCCCGTTTTTTATTATTGCTATTCTTTTACTTGGTTAATAGTTAGTCAGATTGCGCAGTGATTTGAACTACGTGCTTTTTAGTAACAGTAGCTGAAGCTTCAGTTGGAGTACCATTTTGGCGCTCTAAACATTCCGCAATAATTCCACTTTCAAGTGAAAATTCATCACTTTGGCTATCCAGTCTATCAGTTACGACCTGGCCGGATAATTCAAAAACTGCGGTATGTTTGCGATCTTTAAGTACTTTTAAAGTTCCAAATTGAGCCATATCAAAAAATTCGATTAAATCATCGATATCTGATAAATCATATTTACGACTAACATGTTTTCCGGCCCAGTAAAGAATTTCTTTGTCTTCGCTACCTAAAATGGTAGGTAAGATAAAATCACGATATAATGAATTTAAAAAATAAAGATGTTCGTTTGTATGTTCCATGCTTTCATTTCCTTTTGTCTTCTATATCATTTTAACTTAAAATAGGTGGAGTAGAAAAGAGAATTTAATCATCATTTATTTAAAGGAGTTTTTTTAATGGATAATCGACCAATTGGAGTTTTAGATTCAGGATTAGGCGGCTTAACCGTTTTAAAAAAAGTAATTGAAAAAATGCCTAATGAGTCAACAATTTTTATTGGCGACCAGGCTAATATGCCGTATGGGGATCGCTCAAGAGAAGAGATTATTTCTCTAACTCGCGATAGTGTAAACTTCTTATTAAGTAAAGATGTAAAAATTATTATTTTTGGTTGTAACACAGCAACCGCTGTAGCAATGGCAACTATTCAGAAAGAAATACCACTACAGATAATTGGTGTTGTTCAATCTGGTGCTTTAGCTGCAGCAAGAACTACAGAAACTAAAAATGTAGCTGTAATTGGTACTAAGGCTACTGTGGCTAGTCATTCTTATTTAAAAGAAATTCAGTATCGTGATCCAGAAATTAAGGTCAGTGAATTTGCTCAGCCTAAATTGGCCCCACTAGCTGAAGAAGATCCCGATGAAGATACTAAGAGTGCAGTTGTTAGCGAAAGTTTAACTCCATTGAAAAATGCTGATTATGATACCTTAGTTTTAGGCTGCACACATTATCCTTTATTGAGAGAAGAAATTGTGGCTGTGGTGGGTCAAGATAAAAAAATTGTAGATCCAGCTGATCAAGTGGCACAATATACATATAATGTTTTGCGACGTGATGATTTATTTGCTGAGAGTACTGCTCCGGTAAAACATGACTACTATACAACTGGAGAAGCAAAGAAGTTTACTGAAATTACCCGTCAATGGATGAATGATGACACGATAGTTGGTCATCATGTAGATGCTGAGGATTAAAAATGGATACTTTATTATTTGCAACTAACAATAAAAATAAGGCTAGAGAAGTTGAAGAGGCCTTAAAGAAAATAAATTTTCCCATTCATGTAATTACTAATCAGGACCTAACTGATCCTCCCCATGTTCTAGAAACTGGGACAACATTTTTAGCTAATGCAAAATTAAAAGCTCATAAAATGGCGGAGTTCAGTAATTTACCAACTCTTGCTGATGATTCAGGTTTATCAGTTGATAAATTAAACGGAGCTCCTGGAGTTCATTCTGCTCGCTACGGAGGCGAAGCTCATAATGATGCCTTAAATAATGCAAAATTATTGGCTGAACTAGGCGGTGTTCCCCGAGAGAAAAGACAAGCTACCTTTCATACAACTATGGTAGTTTCGTGGCCAGGTAGATTTGATGATGATTTAGTAACGCAAGGGGAAATTAGAGGCGAAATTTTGACTTATCCGCGAGGGGATGGAGATTTTGGCTATGATCCACTTTTCTTTGTTCCTGATAAGGGAAAGACATTTGCTGAAATGACAGTAGATGAAAAAAATGCTATTTCTCACCGTGGCCAAGCGTTAAGAAAATTACTTGCTGAGTTACCGACTTGGTGGAAAAAAATGGAAAATGAATAATTAAGAGTGACTTAAAAGACTTAGTTCTGATATTTTATTGGAATTAAGTCTTTTTTATATAAATACATATTTTATTATATATAATGTGGTATTAGGCCTTTTTTAGCGTTAAAATACCTTTGATAAAGGGAAGTTTTTAAGGAGATTGAGGCCACATGTTATTCAATAAACGTGACTTAGATACAAAACAAAGATTTAGTATAAGAAAGTTAACTATTGGAACTTGTTCTGTTCTTTTATCAACTTTATTTTTAGGAATAGGTACTAATGAAGTAGTTCATGCAGATACTTTACCTAATAATGTTCAAGAACAGAATGCACAAACTAATAAAAATGATGCTCAAAAAGATGAAGTAATTGATGCTAATCAAGTTCAAGAGTCTAAGACAGAGGGATCTAAGCAAGCTCAAAAAGGTATTACAGATTCAGAAAAGACTGCAGATAAGAATGCAGTCCAAAAGTCTGATGAAATTAAGAAGGATGATGTAGAGAATACTACAGTTCCTACTCAAAATAGTAATCAACAGAGTACAACTGCCAAGTCTGCAGAAACTCCTTCTATTGTTCAAAAAACTGAAACTTCAAAGCCTGATTCTTCTATTTCTCAAACTAAAAGTGAAACAGATTCTTTAAATCAAAAAAATAATACTAATTCTGCTGTGCAGAATACTACTACACTTAATGTAAGTAATCTTGCTGTCAAGGCTAATGTTAATGCTCTTCAAGACAATAAGACTGTAGCAGCAACAGCCACCACACCCACTGCTAATGGCGGATATGATGTTGCTACTTGGGGGACATTAGATACCTCTAAGTGGACAGGGCAGAACACGACATTTGATGGTACAAATTATTACCAATTAACTGGCTACACTGGTGATCAAACTCATATTATTGTGCCTAATGATGCTGACTTTGCGGCCGCTAATAAATCAACTGATGGTCTTCAAGTGTCGATTTCTAATGATTTAATTAAAAGCTGGCAAAATGCTGCTACTATTGCCTTTAGTAAGACTGATGATAAGAAGATTAAGCTTGCAAGTAATAACTTAAATAATACATTCCAAAGTAATACACTGACCAACTTATATGCCAATAATTTAGACACCAGTAGTGTTACTTCGATGCAGAATACTTTTAATAGTGCCACTAAGCTATCCTCTTTGACTGGAGTCAGTGATTGGAATGTTTCTAATGTAACAAGTATGGTAGCAGCATTCCATAGTACGCAGAGTTTGACTAGCTTAACTGGTTTGGAAAACTGGGATGTTCAGAAAGTTACTAACATGAGCAATATCTTTAATGAGCAAGATTCTACCAATGTTTTAGATATTTCTGCTCTTAGCAATTGGAAAACTAGCAGTTTACAAAACCTCAACACTGCATTTGCTAATAATAACTTTACCAATCTTCATGGCTTAGAAAATTGGGATGTAAGCCATGTAACCAATATGGGTAAAATTTTTATGGGTAATGATAAGCTGATCGATCTCAGTGCATTAGCTAATTGGGATACGAGTAATGTGACAGATTTGAGTATGATATTTAATCTTAATTCTAGTCTAGCTACTCTAAACGGCTTAGAAAACTGGAATACCAGTAAGATAACTGATCTTACTGCAGCTTTTGCCAATTAAGGATCATTGGTTGATGCAAGTGCGATTGCTAACTGGAACACGAGCAATGTTACGAACATGTTCAATTTGTTTACTAATTCAAATGCTCAATATGTTGATCTTTCTAAATGGGATTTTAGCAAGGTAAATAGTGCTTCAGATGTCATTCGTAATGTTAAGACTGTGGTTTATCTTGGTGATAACTCTACAATTACTGCAAACAACTTAAATACTTTAGGATTTAGTAGCGTAAGTCAACCAATTATTTTGACTAGCGGTGCTCTTTACACCCTTTTATCTGGCAAAAATAGTAATACACACACTATCACTATTAATAATGCCAGTGGTAGCCAACTTACTACTATTTCTGTACCGGTTGTTTACGATGCATCTTCGGCAAGTAATATGACAGATGCCATTACTAGTTACAAAGAGATGATTGATCAGAAGCTTGAGGATTATATTACTGAACATAATTATGTATTAAAGAAAATCTCGTCTGATCCTATTAATGACTTAACTGGTCACAACAATCACTTAGTTAACTATGCAGATGCTACATATCAAGTTGTTACTCTTCCGGCGGATCAAAAGAAAGAAATTCAGATTCAAGACAAAACTGTCTATAAAGGAAATAGCTTAACTGCTAAAGATTTAGTTGCTAATAGTACAGATTTTCCAGCAGGTACTACATTTGAATTTCTTGATAATAGTGAACCAAATTGGGATCAAGTAGGAACCTATAATGTTAAAGTTATTGCAACTTATCCAGTTTCTGTAAATGGTCAGCAATATACTGCCGTAACTGCTCCAGCTACTGCGAAGGTGACTGTGACTGATCAAATGCAGTTTACCATTACGTACTGGGATGATACGGAAAATAAAGAGATTGTTCAATTTGATATAGCAAATGCTGGTAATGGTGCATATAGCAATACTCTTAAATTCCCAGATGGCGTAAATCCAGGTAAATATCAATCTGTTAGTGTCTCTGGAGTACCTGCAGGAGCAACAGTTGCTGGAGATTTCTGGGTATCATTTACAAAGCCAAGTTGTAATTGGACAATACCAAATTATAAATGGACGACTGAGGCTGCTCCTTCATTCTATGGTGCAAATGTTGTTGTTCACTTAGTTCATAAAACTAAAGACGTAACTAATACTGAACCAGCCGCACAAGAAACACGTACTGTTACCGTAAATTACGTTAAGACAAAAGTTAATGAAGACGGTACTTATACTGAGGATGGTAATGCCTTTACTTCCGCAGTTTTAGATGTTTACTATACTCGACAAGCTACAGAAGATTTGGTAACCGGAACTGTTACGTATGGTCCATGGCAATGGAATACTAAAAAAGGTGATAGTAATACACCTGGTTACCATGTAGTATCCGGGACTTGGACTAATTTACCGCAAGAGTGGGCTACGGTAACTGCCAATGTACCAACCTTAAATGGATATACAGCTTACACTGGTGGTCCTGCTACAAATACTAATAAAGTTCCCGCTAATCAATTTGTTTTCCCTACTTGGAATGGTAATGATGGCAATACCAGCGATATTTCTAAGCGCTCAACTGCATATACTACGGCTGCATCTCTTTATGAAGCTCAACCTGTTCATACTATTTTCTATGTTCCAAATAAAACTGAAGCTAGAACAATAACCGCTAAATTTGTGTATGCAGGTGGTGATAAGAATGGCCAATCGGTTGCACCCGATGCGCAGATTCAAGTCTTCTTCAAACAAGCTGGGACTATTAATGTTTCAACCAATAAAGTGGTTTATGGAGATTGGACTTGGGATAAGACGGTTGGTGATGAGGACAACTTAGGTTTCCATGTAATTTCTGGAAAGTGGAATATAGCACAAGATGGACAGTGTAATGTTACTCCTCCCGATGCTGGCAATGACTATGGAATAGTAAACCTCAATTCTACAGGCACATATACTACTGTAAATTTTGCTAATCCAAATTATAATTCCAATACAGTATTTACTACTAATAATGCTCCTCAATGGTATGTTCGTAACGAGTTGACAACTTACTATGTACCTAAATCATTGACGCAAAAAACTATTAACCGTGTAATTAACTTCACGCCAGTTAACCAACCAGGAACTCCTTCAGTTACCCAAGCTACGACTCAATCAGCAACAATTACTAGACCTGTACGCGTAAATGCTGATGATAGCGGAGTAGTATTTGATGGCTTTGATGGTAGTGGCTGGACTACGGGTGAATGGGACCGCTACAATAATATGCCTGTTTTTGATAATTATACGAAAGTCATTAAACAAATTGTTACTCATCCTGATGGCACAACTACTGAAACAACATTAAATATTCCAGACTGGAAACCTATTCCAGCTCAAACTGTTACTATTGATACGCTTCCTACTGTAATTAATATAACCTATACGGCAACTGGAACAGCAATTTTAGGAGGTACTAATGAGTCAACTTATAATGGTAGTCCGATCACTCTTGATGACCTTAATAATGGTCCTGGTGATGACCCAATCGGTGTTACAGTTACAGGACCTACAGCTAATCCCTATAGCTTACAAGCTGGAGATGTTGAATTCTCATCTGATAATGGTCAAACTTGGTCGATTGCTTTGCCAACTAATGCTGGTACTTATGAGTTACGCTTAACAGCTCAAGGTAAACAAAATATTATAAAAGCATATGGTAATAACAGTATTAAGTGGGAAGAGGATGGTCAGTCAACTATTACTGGTACTGCCACTTATATTATTAATTCGAAGCCAATTACTAATGTTACTGTTTCAGGAGATCAAAGCAAGACTTACGACGGTCAGCAAGCTAGTGTAGATGGTGCTGGTTTAACAATTAGTGGTAATGGAACTATTGCAAATAGCGCATTAACCGCAAGAGGCCTTCCCGCTAGCGACTTTGATTGGTATACCCTTGATGGCACTAAGCTTAACGCTATCCCAACTGATTCTGGCAGCTATGAAGCTAGGTTGAATGCTACTGGTCTTAAAGATTTACAGAAGATTAATTCGAATTATAGTTTTGATGCTGTAAGTGGCACGATCAAGTACACTATCGATAAGGCAAAAGCTATTGCAACTATTGGCGGTAGTTATGAACGAGATTATAATGGTCAACCAATTGATGGTACAAGTATTTATAATAAAATTACTTGGGCAGGAAGAGATACAAGTAATAACAAAGACTTTACTTTAAATCACAGTATTACTGCCAATGACTATGCTTGGTACACCAAGAGTGGCGACCAATATATCAAATTTCAAGGTCAACCAGTGAATGCAGGGGTTTACTATTTGATCTTGAACAATGACTATATCACAACACTTGATAAAGAAAATTCTAACTATGATATTTCAAAAGTTGAAGGAGCATTTGTTTACACAATCAATCAAGCTCAAGCAGGTTCGGTTACCTTTAATGCTAACGTTCAAAAGACATACGATGGATCAGCTGTTTTAAATAATGCTAGCTTTAATACCGCACCATCAATTGTAATTAAAGGTGCAGATGGCAGGCCGCTTGCAGGATTAAACAATTACACTTTTCAATCTGGCGACTTTGAATTTATTGACTCAACAGGTAAAAATGTTTTGGTAACAATCAATAATAATGGTCAAATCTCTGGACCAATTAATGCTGGTACTTATACTATTCGCTTAACCCAAGCTGGTCTTGAGCGAATTGAACAAGCTAACCCTAATATTAACTTTGCTAATGTTAAGCTAGCTGATACTGGCAGTGGTACTTTGACAATTAGTCAATATGCTCCAAATCTTAATTTGAGTGGAAATGGCTCTAAGATATATGATGGTCAGATAGTAACTTCGACTGAATTAATTAAGCAAGATAGAGATAATACAATTACAATTAAATTAACTGTGCCAAAACAAGGTGGTGGAACCACTGAGGTCACCTATGCTTTCAATCCTAACATGGATTACACAGGAGATTATGACTGGTACAGCAATGGCGCTAAAATTAATGCGCCAAAGAATGCTGGTACTTATGTCATCAAACTCAAAGCTGATCAAGTAAAGACTATTCTTGAAGACTTGGTAAGCCGAGATTCTAACTACAGCTACTTGAAAGGTAACTTGGACTTTAATAATGCACAAATTACCGGACAAGCATCGTACACGATTAACAAAAAGTCCCTTACTGTTTACTTAGACGGAGAATCATCAGCTGTTTACACAGGTAGCGGTGCCGAAATGCCTTTGCAAGACTTAATCAACCACTTAGAAGCTAATGGCCTTGTAAATGGTGAAACTTTAAACACTGATACCTTTGACAAGGCTGACTTCCAATGGTACGTCAAGAATGCTGATGGAACTTATTCTGTCTTCACTGGTAAGGACGCACAAGGTAATACAGTTCAAACGCCAATCAATGTTGGTACTTACTACATTGGTATCTTGCCAGAAACATCAACCAATAGTGGTATTGATACTTTACAGCGTGATAATACTAACTATGATGTAACTATTGACTATAGTAAGTACTATCAATTTGATATTACGCCGGCTAAAGGAACAATTACTCTTAGCGGTGGACAAACTGATACTTATAATGGTCAAGCTCACAACATTACAGGTTACACATTGACAATCAGTGGTGTTGGTTTGCCTAGTGGTCAGACTGTAACACTTAAAGACGGTGATCTTGAATATTATGTTGATGGTCAATGGACAACTAGTGTTCCAAAGAATGCCGGCACTTACCAAGTTCGTTTAAGTGATAGTGCACTCACCGAATTGGAGCGTTCTTACACTAACTTCTCATGGACAAGTGATAATGTAATAAATAACGCTCAGGAATATGTTATTAATCCAACTCAAGTTCAGGTATCGTTTACTGGTGAGCCCAAGCATGTTATTTACAATGGACAAGGTGTTTCGGTTGATTATGGTAGTGACGCTATGAAGGGCTACTTTAACATGACCGGTCTTGTTAATGGCGATAAGCTTATATACCCATCTTTATCCAGTGATCAATTTGAATGGATAAATTCAACTGATAATGTAATGACTACTGTTCCAGTTAATGTGGACACTTACACATTGCGCCTTAAGACCACTAGTGACATGGATAAGCTTAACTCAAACTATAAGTTTGTCTTTGCTAAAGATAGTGCTGGTAACGATATCAACGGTTGGCAATGGATTATTGATAAGGCGACGGCAACAATTACCTTTACTACTGGTAATCAAAATACGCCATGGACTGGTCAGCCAACTGTTCTTAATCCAGATAACTTTGCTGTTACAATTTCAACTAACAATGGTCGAACATTGACTGCTAGTGGATTAGAAGCTAGTGACTTCCAATTCTATGACCAAAGCGGTCAAGCAATTTCTACCCCAACTGCTGTAGGCAATTACATTATTAAGTTAAAGCAAAGTGGCTTGGATAAGATTGAAAAAGATACGGCCAACTATACTTGGATCAATAACGCAAATGGTAGTTATGAAATTACTAAGGCTCAAGTTTCCATCAAGTTAAATGGAGAAAGTTCAATGACTTACAATGGACAAGCAGCTAGTTTCCCAGTTAATAGTGATGGATCAGTAAAGGGCATTACAGTTACATTAAGCAACGGTAAAACTTACGCTCTTAAGCCAGGTGACTTAGCCTTTGTTAATGGCAACGGTGAATTCATTGATGCACCGGTAAATGCTGGTGATTATAAGGTAACTTTGTCACAAGTAGGTTTAAATAATATAAATAAGATTGATGGAGAAAATTACCAATACACACTCGATGAGAATGACAAGACTGCTAACTTCACTATTGAGAAAGCAGATGCGACAATTGTTCTTAATGGTACCGGTACGCATGTTTACAACGGTCAAGCCTCTTCAACTAATGAAGGTAGTTACACTATTCAATTACCAGGTCAGACTGCTTCAACAAATGTAAATGCAGCTAACTTAGCCTTTGTTGATGGTGCTCCAACTGATGCGGGAACTTACTCTATCGCGTTAAGTGATGCTTATAAGAAGCAATTACAAGATATTTGTGGCAATAACTACAACTTAACGTTTACTAATGGAAGCTTTACAGTTACCCCCCAAGACAGTTAATTTGATTTTGAATGGTTATTCATCTCAAATATATAATGGTCAACCAGCCAAAGTATCGAATATTTCAAACTTAACCTTAACTTGGGGTGACCATACTACAACTACTGCTCCTGGTGATGTTAAATTCACTTTATCAGCTGATGACTTAGAAGTAGTTAATAAGAATGGTCAAACACCAACAGCAGCTAATTCTGCCAGTCAAGAAAATAATCCATATTATGTTCAACTGAAGAATTCAATTTTGAATCAATTGAATGATCAAAATAAGAATTATAAGTTTGTAATCGGCGACACTTATGCTCGTTACACGATCTATGCTAAGGAATCTAATGTTACCTTTACTGGTAAGCAGTTTGCCAACTATGGCTCAAATCCAATGCCAGCAATTGATCCAAGTAATTACAGTTTAACTTGGACTGATATAGATGGTCACAGTCATAATATTGAAATAACTGCGGATGATTTGACTGTTGAAGTGCCAAGTGGTGTTCCAACTGATAAGAACGGCTTACCATTAAATGCCGGTCAATATGTAGTTAAGGTAAAACAAAGTGTGATTGATAACTTTAATGCTCAACATCCTGACTACAAGTTATCAAACGATCCAAACACTAACGCTTGGTATGTTGTAAAACATCGTCAAGTTTCATTTACTATCAATGGGACACCAAGTTCTACTTATAATGGTCAGGCAGTTTGGCTCAAAGATGGAAATTACTCAATTAGCTTTGGCCCGGTTTCTGGTAACCAAAATAGTGGTGTTCTTGGTGGTGATCAAAATGCATTCGATAGTATTAAGTGGGATGCAAGTGACTTTGAATTTGTTAATGGCGCACCAACTACTGCTGGGACTTATCAAGTGTGCCTTAGTTCTGCAGGACTGAAGAAACTTCAAGAGTTTGCAAATGGAGCTACAGGTAGCAACTATGATTTCAGCTCTGATGTTACAGTTGATAATGGCAAATTTACTGCCAGTTCAGTGACCGCTAACTACACTGTAAACAAGAATGAGTTGACAGTATCTTTGACTAATAAAGATGGTAAGGTTCCTAGTTCCGTTATCGGTAAGTATGGCTTAAGTGCGGGCAATTATATATTGACAATCACACCTACTGAAACTATTTATGGTACAGATGGTAAACCACTAACTTTAACTTATAATTTGAAAGATACTGATTTAGCTTACAAGAATGGTACACCATCTAATATTGGTACGTATGGTGTTCAATTGACTGCTACAGCTATTAGTGACTTGGAACAAAAATTTGGTACAGAAAATTACACTTATAAGTTATCTCCAAGTGCTACCCATGAAATCACTAAGGGTACTGGTATGATTACCTTATCTGGTGGTCAAACTGAGACTTACACTGGACAACCAGCAGTCTTAAAACATGACAAGTACTTTGTCACAGTAACAACAAATATTTATAGTGATAGTTCATACTTGAATGCTGGGGACATGCAATTCCTAGTCTTCTATACCAAAAATGCAGATGGAAGCTACACTCAATTAGCAAATAAGCCAACTGATGTCGGTACTTATTATGTTGGATTGAATGACGATATGGTTAAGTTGATTAAAGATGCAACTGGTAATAATGGTGATAATTATAATTGGAGCCAAAATTATGCCACTTATGTAATTACCGCTGCTAAGGGTACTGCGAGTGGTTCGTTTACTAACAGTAGCACATACAACGCACAACCAATTGGCAAACAGGATATTACAGTTAATGTCGATTATCCAGGTGCTAAGAGCGATACTTACACTTTGCAAGAGGGTGACTATGAGTATGTAAATGAAGCAGGTTCTGTAGTTGTTGATCCTACTGATGCAGGAACTTATACTATTCGTTTAACAACTGCTGGTGAAAATCACATCAAGCAACTTGGTAACCTAATAGACGCTCAAGGAAATATCACGAAGGAAAATGTAAATTGGACTGTTAACGTTGTAGGTTCATACACCATCAATGCGGTTCGGATGACAGTTACTGTCAATGGTACTCAAGATGAAACTTACAATGGTAATGTTAAGACGATCAATATTGGTGGACCTAATGGCGTTAACGTAACAATAAGCGCAGACGGTTTGACTGTACCAACTATTCCAACAACAGGTGTCAATGCGTTAACAGCTGATGATTTTACTATTAAGGATGCTCAAGGTCAGGTGGTAACTGATCCAACTAATGCTGGAGCTTACAAGGTTTATTTAAATAGCAAGGGGCTTGAAAAACTTGGTAAATTGTCAACAAACTTTATTGTTCCAGAAAGTTTGGAACAATCAGCTAGTTTAATTATTGCACGTCAAGATGTCAATATTACTGAAGGTTCAGCTGGTAAGACATTTGATGCACAATCAGCTGCATTGACAGAAAAACAGTTTGCTCAATATAAGAAAGCAATTACTGATGCTGGTTATAGTGTAGATGGCTTGACTGTTGAGGGTATCGACTGGTGGTTCGATGATACTGTAGACTACGGTACACAGGGGAATCAAACTAACCCAATTAAAGATATTGGTACTTATAACTTAAGATTAAATGCTAAGGGCCAAAAAGAACTTGATAATGTCAACCCTAACTACAAACTTAAAGTCGGTGACTTCCAGTACGCGATTTATCCAGAAGTAGTTCATATTGAAGTCGACGGTACTCAGAATGCTAATTGGGATAACCAAGGCGTAGCAATTGATCCAACTAAATTTGTACCTAAGTTTGTTGTTTACGGTGGTAAAAATGGGGATCAATTAATTACTAATCCTGTTCGTGATGATGGTCAGCCTTTGACTCTACCAGCAGGTGTTCAGTTAGTTCCTAGCGATTATGAATTTGTTAATGATAATGGTAATGTCATTACATCATTTAAGCGTCAAGATGGCACTACTTCAACTAATCCATTTAAGGTTGGAACTTACCATGTTCGCTTAACTGAAAATGGCTGGAAGAAGCTAGCAACACAATCAACTGATAACGTGAAGTATCAATACGACAATAGTACCGGTACGCTTAATATCAGCCAAATTACACCTGAAATTAAACTTAATGGTGCAAATTGGAAAACTTATGATGGTCAACCAGTAAGTTTTGATGAACTAGTTTCTAAAGATCCAACTACCAATCAACTAGTGATTTATGTTGGTGTATCTGCTGATGGGTATACCATTAACTTACCTTTGGATTCTGGCACTTATGATTGGAACAGTAATGGTCAATTATTGAAGGTTGCGCCAAGCCAAGTGGGTACTTACACCATTACTTTGAATAAAGATAAAGTAATCGCGTACTTAAATAATTGGATGGCTAATAACTCTGATTATCAGGGTGCAATGAAGATTTTAGCTGACAAAATTGGGGGTAGTGCTTTATTTGAAATTAAGGCACGCAGTATTGCTAAACTTGAGGCAGATCCTGCTAGTGGTAGTCAAACTTATACTGGACAGGCTGTGCAAATTGACTTGTCTGACATAGTTGGTAGTCTTAAGGCAACAGACAGTGATGGTAAAGTTTGGAAGCTTAATACTGATACCTTGACTTTGGATGATTACACTATTACCAATTCAAATGGTAATGCAGTTACAGGTTTCCCAGTCAATGTTGGTACTTATACATTTAAGATAAATGAAAAGGGAATTGCTACTTTAGCTTCTGCTAACCCTAACTTCATAATTCCTAATGAAATCAATGGCTACAGTTACACTTATACAATTAATCCGGCTGAAGCAAGTGGAAAGCTAGCTGGTACTAACTCTGGAGTTTATACTGGAAAGCCAATCACGACTGCTCAAGTCAATAGTAATGGTCAAATTGTGGTAACTGTAGACTATCCAGGTGTTGCTATTAGTAATAATACTTATATGCTTAAAGCTGGCGACTATACTTGGAGTACAGGAAATGGTTCTGCTCCAACTGATGCTGGTAAGTACACAATTGCTTTGACTAAGGATGGTATTGCAAATATTGAAAACTATATCCGTAGTTTAGCTGGTACAGGACAAGACAATAAATCAAATGTAGTATTTGCTGAGAACGCTATTACCGGTTCAGCTATTTTTGAAATCGTTCCTAAGTCAATTACTGATGTTACGATCTCTGGCAAGGATCAAGAAAAGACTTACGATGGTCAAGGCGCTAGCTTAAATGTTGGTGACTTAACAATTAACGGTAATGATCTGGTTACTGATAACCCATTATCAATGAAGGACATTACTGCTAGTGACTTTGATTGGTATGATGCTAAGGGCAATAAGCTTGATGCTGTTCCAACCGATGCTGGTACTTATGAAGCTCGGTTGAAGGAATCTGCTTTACAAACTCTGCAAAAGGATAATCCTAACTACAGCTTTGATGCAGCTCGTGGCACGATTAAGTACACGATTGATCAAAAATCAGCTACTGATACTTTAGGTGGAAATGGCGATAAGGCTTACAATGGCCAAGGAACTTCAGTTAGTGATGTTCTTAACTCAATTACTTGGACGCCAAGTGGCTTAGTTGACGGACAAAGCTTAGATCTTTCTAATTTGACTAACGATGACTTCGCCTGGTACACCAAGAATGCAGATGATACTTATACTGAAATGGTTGGCTTACCAACTGACGCTGGAACTTACTACTTGAAGCTTAAGGATAGTTCAATTGCTAAGATTAAAGCAGCTAACCCTAACTACAGTTTTGCTAATGGAGCAATTAGTGGTGAGTACACTTATGTCATTAACCAATCAAATGCTTTGATCACTTTACTAGGTACTAGTTCTCAAACTGTTACTTGGACTGGTGATCCAGCAACGATTGCTCCCGCTAAATTTATTCCAGAAATCACTACTGATAATCCAAATGAAAAGACAATTGCGTTGCCAAGTGATTTGCAATTAACGGCAAGTGATTATGAATTCTTACAAGATGGAAAAGTGATTTCTGCACCAAGTGAAGTTGGAACTTACCAAATCCGCTTAACCCAAGCAGGTTGGCAAAAAGTTCAAAATGCTATTACTGGAAATGCCAACTATAAGTGGACTTATCAAGGCGAAGGTAATTACCATATCGAAAAGGCAAGCGCAACCATTACTCTTGACGGTTCAGGTTCAACCATTTACACAGGTAACCAAGTAGTAATTCCAACTACTGATGGCGTTGTTAACGGCATTAGTGTGAAATTATCAAATGGTCAAACTTATGACTTGAAGTCTGAAGATCTTGAATTTGTAGATGACCAAGGTAATCAAATTACTGCCCCAACTAATGCAGGCAGTTACAAGGTAAGATTAACTGATGCAGCCTTAAATCAAATTAAAAAGCTTGAAAGTAATAATTATAACTATACTTACAATAATGATGCAGTAGACTTTACCATTGAAAAAGCTAGCGCTGATGTAACTACTTCAGGTTCATATGATGTAGTTTACAACGGTCAAACTCCTGAAATTAATGTTGTTAAGATTACTAATAGCATTGCTACTAACAATGGTGTAAATCTGACTACTCCAACTTTATCTGCTGATGACTATGAATGGGTTGATAAAGATGGAAAAGTGATTGCTAACCCAGTAAATGTTGGTACTTACTACTTGAAGCTTAAAGATTCTAGTCAAGGTAAAATTGCTGCTAATAACAATTACACTTGGCAGTTTGCTGGTTTAGCTAGTGTCACAATTAGTAAGGCAAATGCAACTATTAGTCTTAATGGTAATCAAGAAACTTCTTATACAGGAAGTGTCGTAGCAGCAGATCCTGATAAATTTGAAGTTAAACTTTCTAATGGTCAAACTTACCAATTGACTGACAAAGATATTCAAGTTATCGGTAATCCAATAAATGTTGGTACTTACAAAGTTGAGTTAAGCCAAGCTGGAATTGATGCAATCAAAGCAGCTGATAGTAATTACAACTACAGTTATGATGGCAGTCAGGGAGTGCTAGTAATTGTTCCAGCTAAGGCTAGTGCAACTCTAAGTGGTTCTCAAACTACTCAAGACTTAGAACTTGATCCTCATAACTACTCAGTTGTTTTAACGTTAAACGGACAGCAACAAACTATTACTGGGTTAACAGCAAGTGATTTTGTCTTCAGTAAAGCTGGTCATCCGGCTCAATTAACTGAAGCTGGAACTTATGACGTTGAGCTTAGTGGGGATGCAATTAATAAGATTCGTCAAGAAAATCCAAATTACAATATTGACTTCAGTTCAACAGCGACATTTACTTTGGAAAATAGTAGCCAAACTATTAACTATGTGGATACTGACAACAAAGTAATTAGTTCAACTAATATTAGCGGTCACATTAAGGGAACTAAGCTACCATTTATTCCTCAATTCCCTGCTGGTTGGGTAGCAAGTGATCCAAGCAGCGTGCTAACTGAAATTACGCTTGAAAATGGAATTACTACTATCAAGATTAAGCATGGCGTAACCAATGTTGATCATACAAACCCAGTTTCAGACGGTGAAAAGACAGTAACAGGTTCAGTAATTGATGGGGCACATGAAAATGATTTGAACCAGACGATTACGAGAACGATTGTTGTAACGAAGCCAGATGGAACAAAGCATACCATTACCCAAGAAGGTAAGATTTACCGTGACGCAACTTACGATAACGTTACCGGTAAAGTAACTTATGGTGAATGGTCAACCGCTAAGTGGGATGCATACACTCCCGAAACTATTCCAGGTTACACGGTAAATGAAAACGTTGTGCCAGAAGTTGAAGTCAAGAACGGCCAAAAGAATGTGACTGTCAACATTACTTACACCGCTAATGAGCAAAGCGGTAAGATTTCCTACCAAGATGCAGATGGTAAGGAAATTGGTTCTACAACAATTACTGGTAAGACAGGTGAAATCATAACTGTCACCCCAGAAGCACCAGCGGGTTGGGAAATTGTTCCAGGTCAAGAAATTCCTAAGACTGTCACTGCTACAGCGGAAGGAATTCCAACGGTAATAGTTAAGGTTGAGCATAAGACGGTTGTTGTTACTCCAGAAACTCCTGCGACTGCCATTCCGACTGGTAAAGTTCCAGGTGATCCATCCAAGAACTACCCGACAATGGAACAACTAACAGTTACCCCAACACGGACAATCAATGTTAAATACCCAAGTGGCAAGGAAGAGTCGATTCCACAAAAAGTTACATTTACCCGGACAGCGATCTTTGATGAAGTAACAGGTGAAATTAAATACACTGAATGGCTTCCTCAAGGCACTGCGCAATGGGCTAGTTATCAACCTACAACTGTTACGGGCTATGTACCTAGTCAAAAGCTTGTGCCAGCAATGACGGTAAATCCTGAGATACCAAATGAAACGGTTGACATCACGTACGATAAGATTCCGGAACCACAGGAAGGCCAAGAGATTATTAGTTACCAAGATGCAAATGGTCAAGTAATCCATACACAGACGGTTACTGGTGAAGAAGGCAGTGATGTTTCCTTCAAGCCAGAAGTTCCGACTAATTGGCAACCAACTGGCGACCTTCCTCATTCAGTAAAGATTACTGGCGGGACAACTGTGATCGTGATTGAGCCAGTTACTGTGCCAGTTCAAGAGCATAAGACGGTAACGCGGACAATCGTTGAGCACCTGCCAAGTGGTGACAAACAAACCGTGCAAACAGTCGTCTTAACCGGAACTGGGACTAAGAATTTAGTCACTGGCGAAGTTACTGATGTTAAATGGGATCGTGGCGAATTTGCGGCCTTTACTCCTGCAACCGTACCAGGGTACACGACAAATATAAGTATTGTTCCTGAGATGGATGTCACAGTAGCCAGTGGTGACAGTACTGTCGAAATTAACTACATTCCTAATGAACAGACCGGATTTATCATTTACCGTGACGAAAATGGTAATGAAATTACACGAACTGCGCTCCAAGGTAAAACAGGTGAGGCGGTTGCGATCAATCCAGCTCTGCCAGCAGGTTGGGAACTTGTCCCCGGCCAATCAATTCCAGCAACAGTCATGGCTACTCCTGCTGGAATTCCAAATGTTGTCGTTTTGATCAAACATCAAACGATCATTGTAAAGCCGGG
>ERZ778511.683-NODE-683-length-30096-cov-6.619520_pt1 | contig 30096 bp, 20 predicted proteins | sample MGYA00510347_ERZ778511 | MGnify/ENA primary metagenome ERZ778511 (study PRJEB29527, sample SAMN07138967) | mouse gut metagenome | material: feces | host: mouse | place: China:Nanjing | collected 2016-01-25 ...
TTGCCAATCTGATTGTAGATTGGCATATAAAAACAATGAGTTTCACGGATTCAGGGTTTAGCAACATTTATAGATAAAGTTATGAGTAAGAAACTTATTATTCGATGTACTGGTAATGCATTTTCGATTAGGAAAGGGGAGCACAAATGAACAGTGAATGGCAGATCCACAGAATCGGCCTGTTAGACTTTTGGTATTATGACGAACAGGAATTTGAATTTCTGGACGGGAGGATGCTTCTGCGGGGAGCCAACGGTTCCGGCAAGTCAGTCACCATGCAGAGTTTTATTCCCCTGCTTTTGGACGGAAATATGCGGCCCGAGAGACTGGATCCCTTTGGGTCACGGGCTCGAAAGATGGAGAATTATCTGCTGGAAGAAGGGGATGAGCGGGAAGAGCGCACCGGCTATCTGTATATGGAATTGAAGCGCACGGGCAGCGAACAGTATACTACCATAGGCATGGGGATTCGGGCGAGAAAGAATAAAAAGCTGGATACCTGGTATTTTTGTGTGACGGACGGGCGGCGCGTCGGTAAAGACCTTTTTCTGTATAAGGATGTTCAGAACAGGATTACCTGTACCCGGCAGGAACTTAGAAACCGCCTGGGAGAGGGCGGGCGCATACTGGAAACCCAGGGCGAGTACGTCCAGTGTGTGAACCGGCTCCTGTTTGGCTTTGAGACCTTAGAGGAGTATCAGGAGATGCTGGATCTGCTGATTCAGCTGCGCACACCTAAACTTTCCAAGGATTTCAAGCCGACGATTATCAATGAGATATTGAGCAGATCTTTACAGACTCTTTCCGAGGATGACCTGCGCCCCATGTCAGAAGCCATCGAGAATATGGACAGCCAGAAGACCAATCTGGATACTTTGGATGAAAGTATACGGGCGGCGGAGCAGATAGAAAAGTCCTTTGACCAGTATAACCAGATCGTTCTGTATGACAAGGCCGCGCTTTTTACAGGTTGTGCCCAGGAGTGCAGGAAGCAGGAGAAGCGGCTGAAAGAACTGGCGCAGCAGAGGGGGGATAGCGGTGAACAGCTGGAAGAAGAAAAGACACGCTATGAGGAACTGAGAAGGGAAGAGGAGGTTCTGAAGCAGGAGGAAGATTCCCTGCAGGATAGCGACGCGGCAAAGCTGAAGCGGCAGGAACTGGAGTTGGCAGGCAAGAAGGAAGAGGCCGAAGAGGAGATTGCCGGGAAGAGAACACAGGAGCAGGAAAAAGACGACAGACGCCGGGAGATTGAGAGCAGGCAGAAAAAGCAAAAAGAACAGAACGATTTGTTATGGGAGGAGATAGAAACAACCCTTGCGGAGATGGAGGAGACGCTGGGGGATATTCCCTTTGACGATTTTGCGTTTCTGAAAAAGGAACTGCTGGAGGATTCGCGGAAAGAGCAGGCATTCCAGAGTCATTCCAGGCTTCTCGGGGAGTATGTGAAGCGCGTGGAAAAGGGCAGAGAGGTACTTTTCGAGGAAAAGAGCCGCCAGGAGAGTTATGACAATAAGCTGCAGGAGATGGACGGCCTGCGGGGAGAGCAGGAGCAGAAGGAGAGGGAACTGCGCCAGTACGAAACGCTGCTTCAGGAGACAAAGGATGAGTGGATAGAACGATTCTACCAGTGGGAGAAGAACAATCAGCAATTGCGTCTGGCGGAGGAGGTAAAGCAGCGCACCGCCCAGGAGATTGAAAAGTATGTCTATGGAACGGATTTCAACGAGATACACAATCTGGGGAAGGAGGCGTTCGACACCAAGGAGAAAGAACTGCGGGAGGAAATATATGGTGCGGAGCAGGAAAAAAAGCTTTTATCACAGCAGCTGCAGCACATCCGCGGGGAACTTCAGGAGTGGCGCGACAAAAAGGATCCGGAGCCGGATCACAGTGAAGCCGTGGGGCGCAGCCGGCAGCTGCTGGAGGAAAAGGGGATTCCCTTCCAGCAGTTCTACAAGGTGGTAGACTTTGGCGAGCAAATGGGGGAGGAGCAGGCATCCCTGCTGGAGGAGGCATTGCTTTCCATGGGAGTCCTTGACGCGCTGATTGTTCCGGCGGAATATCGGGAGACTGTGCTGAAGCTGGATGGGGGCGTCTGTGACCGCTATATTTTCAGCGATGTAACCCGCGTGAAACAGAACCTGCTGGAACTTCTGGATGTGGACAACGGAGAGAACGATATTTTAAAGTATCAGAGCGTTTCCCATATTTTATCATCCATCGGGGTATATGGAAAATGTGTGCCGGGGGAGGATAAGGGCGCCCGGGACGGGAAAGAGGCAGCAGGGGAGATTGGCTGCACTTGGGTAAATAAAGAAGGAAATTACAGGATAGGCGTTCTGGAGGGAACCGTCACAGGAGCATATCAGGCATGTTATATAGGGGTAAGGGCCCGGGAAAGATATCGGCGGGAAAAGCTTGCCCAGCTGGAGCAGGAGGAGAGGCTGCTTCTGGAACAACTGGAGGAATGTGAGAGGGGCCTGGGGGAACTCCGGGCCCGGAACGAGTTGTTAAAGCAGGAGTGGGACGCGTTCCCGGCGGAAACCGACCTGAAAGCAGCCGCCAGGGAGTATGCGGATAAAAGCTATGAACTGGAGCAGCTGGGCAAACGTGTTACCCTGCTTCGGGAGCAGCTGCGCCAGGCCAGGGAGGAACTGGACGAGGTGCAGATAAGGGTTCGGGAAATCTGCGCTAAATGTTATCTTACGGCAAGGCTGGATGTTTTTTCGGAAGCGTTGGACGCGCTGGGAAAATATAGGGAGTTATTGACAGATGTTCAGCTGCGGCATGGGGAATACCGAAACGGAATTTCTATTTTAAGCAGCCTGGCGGACAGCCTGGAAGCGATTGATCAGGACTTGGACATGATCCGCTATGAACTTGGCAGGATATCCCGGAAGAGAAATGATCTGGAGGCATCTCTTGTGTCTGTGCAAAGACAATTGGAACTGACCGATTATGAAAAGATCAGAGAGCGGTTGGACTACTGTCTGGCAAGGCTGAAAGCGCTGCCTGAACTCCGGGAGGATTGCAGAAGCAGGCAGGCCCAGCTGCAGGAGAAGCAGGAACAGCTGGGGAGGGAATTGGAACAGCAGCAGGAGAGCCATCAGAGAGATCTTCAGAGATATAAGCGTTTTGAGAAGGGATTTCGGGAGGAATACCAGCTGGGATATGTGGAGGGGCTGTTTGTACTCAGCGAGGACATGGAGGACCAGGCGACAAAGGTATGCGCTATGCTGGCAGGCAAATTCGGCGGCAAAAAGCAGTCGGATCTCCATGGCCGCCTGCAGGAAATCTATCATGAGAACCGTGGATATCTGGTGGAATTTCAGCTTACCCTGCAGCCGCTTTTCGAGGAGGATGAGGAGGAAAACACGTTTGGGGTCTCCATGCGCAGAACCGACATTGTAGGAAAATACCGGGGGATAAACGTCAAGTTCAAGGAACTGCTGGAGAAGCTGCGGGAGGATGCGGAGGTCCAAAAGCGCCTGCTCAGCGATAAGGAGAGGGAACTGTTTGAGGATATCCTGGCCAATACCATCAGCAAGAAGATCCGTGCCAAGATCCACTCCAGCAAGCGGTGGGTGAGCAATATGAACCTCCTCATGGACTCCATGCATACCTCCAGCGGACTGAAATTGAGCCTGAGCTGGAAGAACAAGCAGGCACAGAAGGAGGAAGAACTGGATACCAGGGAGTTGGTGGAACTATTGTCCAAGGACGCGGAAATCATGCGTGATGAAGAGGTGGAGAAGCTGTCCCTGCACTTCCGATCCAAGATCGCCGAGGCGAGGAAGATCACAGCGGAGGGGAACTCTGTGCAGTCCTTCCACGCCATCATGCGGGAGGTGCTGGATTACCGCAAATGGTTTGAATTCACATTGGAATGCCAGAAGACGGGGGAGAGGAAGAGGGATCTGACGGATCGGGTGTTCTTTACTTTCAGCGGCGGGGAAAAAGCCATGTCCATGTATGTGCCGCTTTTCTCGGCAGTGGTGGCAAAGTACGCGGGCGCCAGAGAGGACGCCCCCAGACTGATTTCTCTGGACGAGGCATTTGCGGGGGTGGATGAGACAAATATCCGCGATATGTTCAAGCTGATGGTGGAGTGCCGCTTCAACTTCATGATCAATTCCCAGGTGTTGTGGGGAGACTATGACACGGTTCCGGGGCTGGCCATCTATCAGCTGCTGCGGCCGGAAAACGCAAAGTTTGTGACGGTGATCCAATATATCTGGAACGGTAAGGAACGCAGATTGGTAAATGGGGAGCGGGAAACGGAATAACAAAGGGTTACAGGGATTAGGGCATGGGAGTCAAAAGGCATGAGTGATCAAAACCAGTTGGAGGAATGTATCCGATATTTCAGGCAGCGGAAAATATATGACAGGCTGTTTGTAAAGGTTGCGGAGAAATACCATAGTCTTGGACGTTTCGGCGGCACGGTGCGGCTCTCGGGGCTGTGTACGGAGGACTGCCGGCAGCTGGGAGGCTTTTTTCAGAAGGATTACGAGGGTCAGAAAACTGTCACGATCTCGGCGGCGGCCATGGAAAAGGCCCTGGCGGGCAGCCGCTTTGCTGGCCTATCGTGGGAAGACATTCTGCAGGGCTATTTCGGCAGGGAACTGGTGGGGCGGAAAGCGCAGCGGCAAAAGGAGAAAGAAGAGAGAGAACGCTTTTTCGCGGAGATAATCGAGACGGCTCCGGAGAGCCCGGGCAGTCTGTGGTTAGAACAGGTCCTGGGGGAAAAGGAGGAAGGCTATCTGCTGCTGATGAAGCACTATCGCGAGCAGCCGGACAAGCTAAAGGGGAGTCTGCTGCTTCTGCTGCAGGCGATTCCAAGACTGCCGCTTCTGACGGCCGGGAGAGAAGGGGTTTCCCATGAACTGCTGGCGGTGTTTGCCGCGGAAACCACTGGAGATCCGCATTTTTTTGACGCGGGAAAATTGGGAGAACAGCTGCTGGCTGCCTTTTTAAACTCCCGTTTTTGGGAGTCGCTGGTTCCGGGACTGAATGATGGCAAGTCTCTGTGCATCCAAAGTTTGGGCAAGACGGAGGATAACGAAGAACCCGGAAGAATGAGGAATACGGAGGATAACGGAGAACCCGGAAGAATGGGGGATACGGTGGATAATGAAGAACCTGGAAGAATGGAGGATACGGAGGATATCGTAGAACCCGGAAGAATGGAGGACATGGAGGATAACGAAGAACCCGGAAGAATGGAGGATACGGTGGATAGCGGAGAATCCGGGAAAATGGAGGATTTCAGAGCGGAGGAGAAGGCCGCTCTCTTCTACAGAGCGGGTCTTCTCAAGGACGAACTCTCCAATCATGTGCTTGTCTACGGGATCAGCGGCGCGGAGAAGGATGGCAGGCCGCATAAGGGCATCCTGGGCTATCTGGAACAGAGGGAGCCCTTGCACCTGTCCCTCTTGACACTGGGAAAGCTGGCGCGGGTGAGCCCGCAGACAGGAAAACGTGTATATATTGTGGAAAATCCTGCTGTATTCGCGGTGCTGGCGAAAGCCTGGCCGGATGCCGCCATCGTGTGCGGCAACGGACAGACGCGGCTGGCAACGCTGGTGCTGCTGGATCTGTTTGGCTCAGACGCGGAATTTTGGTATGCGGGGGATTATGACCCGGAGGGGCTGCTGATCGCCCAGAGACTGAAGGAGCGCTACAGGGAGAGACTGCATTTCTGGCAATACCGCAGAGAATTTTATGAGAAATACCGATCAGATGTGGAAATCAGCGACAGGAGCATAAAAAAGCTGGACCGCGTCTACCGGGAGGAATTACAGGACATCAAACAGGCTATGAAGCGGCAAAAGAAAGCCGCTTATCAGGAGGCGATGCTGGGAGAATATCTTGGGGACAGGTAGGCTTTGAGCCGCTTGTCCCAAGGCATCGGGATAGGAGTTTGGAGAGGGGGCATGAATAATAGTATAGCCATACATGCCAAATCCATAGATTTTTTGCTGGAAAATGCGGGGCCGGTCATTCAGTACCGGCTCCGCAAGGAAATCCTGCAGGATTTAACTCCCGCAGAGGAAGCAAGGCTGTTGGAGCAGATTTATCAGCTTCCTCCTTTTGTGCTGCTGCAAAGCTATGTCAAGCCGGACGGCTACATCGGCAGCGGTATGCACAGCTGGGACAACTGGCGGGGTCAGGTTCTGCATGAGACGCCCCTGCAGGACGGGGGAGAGCGCCGCCAGGCTGCTGTCTTACTACAGGATTCCCAAGGAGCATCCCACGGTGGCCGGGTTCGTGGCCGCCGCCCTATGGGGACGTGCGGCTGGAGGCGGATTACCGGCAGAAGAACGCGCTGCTCTGTGATCTCACTTTCTGGGCGGTGGAGTTTCTGTGGCTGGCGGAAGGGACATGACATTATAAAAACTCCTTTTTCGGAATTGTGTACCCATGGAAAGCGACCATATAAATACACATTGCAGGCAGTGGGCATACATTTTATATTCAAGTATATAAATCGAAAGTTTTCTTGGAGAATTAGATATGCGAGCGATTATTATTAGACATGGAGAAGTGGATTTTCAATGGAGCAAATGGAGTACATCAGGACAGTTTAACAAAGACTGTAAAATGTATGACGAAGCACCGATTTTGTCTCAATTATCTGATGTTCCTCAAATAAATTATCAAAATATTTATACCAGTAGTTTACAAAGAAGCAGGGAAACGGCTAATCAGTTGTTTGGTGAAAAAGACTTTATTTCTACAAAATTGCTTGATGAAGTACCATTATGTGCAAGTGTTGTTTCAAATAAAAAGTTACCCTTAATATTTTGGAATGTTTCAGGACGCTTACAATGGTTTTTAAATATTCATTCACAAAAAGAATGTAGGAAAGAAACCATCTATCGCGCAGAACGATTTATAGAAATCATAACCAAAAAGAATAGCGACTGTATTATTGTCACACATGGATTTTTTATGCACACGCTCCTAAGTCAAATGAAGAAGCAGGGATTTCAGATAAGTCACACGCGATTTAGTTATTCAAACGGCGAGTGTGTTATTGCGGAACATTAAATTCCTGAACACTTTTCCGAAAAGTAGGGAGTATAAAAAAGGATATAATGTATTGCTTTTTCTTTTGAACGCCAGCATCTGGTTGAACATGCATATGCCATCCTTCTGGAGGACGGGGATATATGCAGGAAAATTTGAAGGGAATCTGGAATAACCGCTAATTTCTACAATAAATTCTTTCAAGATCAAATGCGTCTGGACTTCGTGGCGGACAAGATTTTATTGGAACAACTGTCTCTGGAGGAGGCGCAGGACGAACCCTTGGCGGCTCTTTCAGACGGACCGGCCCCCAAGGGGCCGGTCTCTCATCGCGCAGGCGGCAAGAAGACATTTGCGAGATCCCGCCGTTGCCCGGTGTGCGTTCCACTGCGCCGGACACAGAGCGGAACAATAACGCACTAACCTATCCAGTTCATAACATGCTCCACAATCTGATTCAGATATTCAAAGTGAAGATAATGGCTGCCTTCCAACCGGATCACTTCTCCTCTGCCGTTTTCGGGCAGCACGTCCCGGTGCAGCTGTTCCCAGGTGGAAAGAAGGCTGCAGTTGCTGCCGGATATAAACTGCAGGACCGCGACCTGATCGGGAAAGCGCATCCCTCTGGCGGTTTCCACATTGGCGTCCAGATACTTCAGTTCATTCATAACGGTCTTGTTATAGGCATTGTCCAAGGATAAAATGCGGAAAACCTCCAGTTCCTTGTCCGTATAGGGGTAAGTGGTATCCGCGTAAACAGCATTTCGAGGGTTGCCGGCGGACAGCAGCCGGTTAAGTCCCACTGCGTTCGTCACTTTTGTCAGGTATGCGGATATCTTGTTGATGGCCGTGATGCTGATGGGGAACGGCTGCTCGTCGTTCATGCCGGGTACGGAAGGGTCTATGCCGATAAAGCCCTTCACCTCGTCGGGATACTGATTGGCCCAATAGAGGGAATACAGTCCCCCGATGGAATGCCCCATCAGGTAATATTCCTCATATCCCAGCGTCTCCACACAGCTGTGCAGTTCCTCTACTATGTTTTCGATGGTGCGGTCCTGTGGCGTTTTGTCGGACAGGCCATAGCCAAAGGGTTCTATGGTTGTCACACAGTAGTTCTGTGAGAGGGCGGCAGCGAGAGGCTCCAATTCCAGTATGGGGGATGCGGAGCCGAAACCCGACAATAGAATGATCACCGGATTGTCCGCGTCTCCTTTCACATCGACTCGCATGCTTTTTCCATCTACCGAAACTGCCTGACCGTAGGCATCCTGGAGCTTGGATTTTGTTAAAAGCCTGCATATGGCATTGACGATAGTTCCGAGAATGATGACTGCCAGAAGTAAGAGCAGCAGCCACTTTAGTATTTTTCTGATTTTGCGCCACATGTTAGTTTCCTCCTTTGAATTTGTAATTTTATATCATCTTGCAAATGCCTAAATGTTATTGTGGCTTATTGAGACTGGTATATTATAGTGCATACACCATGGATTTGCAAGGGCTTTTTGGAAATTGGTATTTGGAGAGTGGCGTTTGTTCTGCCATGATAAGCATAGTCTGTTTTACTTGGCCAGGATGTACACGATTTTCGAGAAGCAATGCGGCAGTGAAAAGACTGTTTATACTGCCTAACAGTTAAAATTTCCGAGCAATCTGACTACATAACTTAAGCCTATACGTTTAACCAATGCAGTACGGTAAATTCTGGCGTTATGTAGTATAGCAGGAATCCTTCTTTATAGAAGGAAGGAGCGGCATAAGAGCCGGCTTGAACCGATAAGGCCGTTCAAGCCGGCTCTTGTCATAGAGTGAAAAAACAGGTGTTTACAGAAATGACTTTACAGAGACTTGGTGTTAAACTATAATCTTTTTGACGGAACTATTATAAGAAGATGAAGAGAAAGGTACAATACGCTGAAGGGGGATTTAATATGGCCGAAAAATTTGCGGTACTTGACACGGAAACGAACTGGGACAATGAAGTGATGTCTGTTGGCGTTGTTATTGCGGAAGATGGGGAGTTTGAGTCAATAGACGAAAAATATATTATTATCGATGAGGCCGCAGAAGTAGGAGGGATGTTTTCATATGCCCTTCTGGTCAAAGGACAGAAACCCGAGAGGTGTAAAAAATTCCAGGCGTTGGAGCAGTTGATCAATTATCTGAAATCCTATGATGTGAAGTCGGTATTTGCCTATAACGCGTCCTTCGATTCCCGGTGTCTCCCTGAACTGCGCGGGTTTGTGTGGCATGACATCCTGAGAATGGCGGCCTACAGGCAGCATAATCCCGCAATTCCTCCGAACGCGGAATGCTGCGGTACAGGTCGGCTGAAGAGCGGATACAGGGTTGAGGATATGCTGATTTTGTTTGGAGAAAAGGGATATCGAGAACTCCATAACGCATTGACGGACGCATTGGACGAACTGCGGATTATGAAGTATCTGCGGCATCCGATACATAGATATCCCGGGTTGTAGGCAAAAGGGAGGAAACAATAGGCGGGGCTTTTCAAGTGGTACGGGCCTGACAGATATTTTCAGGGCAAGCCGTATGCGGTGTGGGGTCGGCCGGAACCAAAGGGACGGTCCGGAAGGAGATAAGACAATGAGCAAAGTACAGGGTGTGAATGAAAGGGATTGGAAATTATTCAAAAGTAAATTGCCGGACTGGCAGGAAAATTACATGGACAGACTGCTCCATGAGTATATGGAAATACTGGGCGGCGAGGGCAGTCCCTCCGGCCGGTTCTGGGCGCTGGAAAAGAGAATCAGGAATGATAAGCGGGATACCGGCGTTATGGTGGAGGATATGAGCCGGTCTAATATGTTGTACCATATTATGTCCCTAGTTAGGGAAGGGGCGATTGGGATGGAGGATCTGGGGGAGTTTAGCGAAGGACTGCGGGAGACGGTGGGGGGGTTTATGGAGGGGAGTGGGGTTTAGAGATGGTGTACTGAAAAAGGGAAGATAATATGGAAATCTATTCTAAAGTGTGCTAGAATAGTAATCGCACATTTAAACGACTATAAGGATATAGAATGTAAAATTTGTTTGTCCTTTATATTTGTTGATGTGTTTGGGAAAACATGAAAGTCTTGTGTGTCGGCTGAAAATAGTTACACCAGCCTTTTCTGTATACCCAGAAAAGTATTTTGCATGATTGATCCAGTTATTTGTCAAAAGATGTAATAGTTGTGATAGTGTAAAAGAGAGATAAAAAGGGGAGACAAGGGACATGTATCTAAAAAGCTTTCAAATGAAAAATTTCAGGAAATACCGGGAAGAGAATAATACCATTATGTTTGTAAATTCTGATGGGATACGGGGAAAACGGACGCCGCCGAAGACAGAAGAGGGTAAAGATACGCCTCAAATAGATGTGGCATCCGCAACAACCCTGATTGTGGGAAAGAATAATGCAGGCAAGACATCGATCATACATGCTCTCACAAAAATCATAAAAAATACGGAAACAGGGGGCTTTCAAATCAGTGATTTTAATTTTTCTTATCTGAAGGAGTGCTTTGACGAGTATTTGAAGGCTTATGGGGAAACTCAAAAAACGGGAGCGGAAATGACTTTTAAACCTCCCTTTATGGAGTTCGTTGTCACCATCGCGTTGGAAGAGGACAGTAAGGACTTACTTACAAATCTGATCCCGTTTATGCTCTTGAAAGATATTGACAATGGAGAACTCAATATAGTATTGCGCTATGAGGCCGCAGAGAAAAGCGAGTTTTTGGAGGCGATGAAATCTGCGCTTGAAAAAATAGAAAAGAAAAGGAGCGCAGGGGAGAAAGGAAGCGAAAAAGCGGATGCCGGAAAGGAATTTCAGATTTTCCTGCGGGAATTGGAAAAGGTTCGTTTCCAGATAAAATACTATAGAAAGCATACGGAAGAGGAGAAAAAGGAGCAGCAGGAAGAGCAGCAGAGCGAGGAAGTGGAAGGGAGATTTAAAATATCCGATGTGATGGATATTAAGTTCATACAGGCAAATACAGTGAGAAAAGATGAAGAACTGTCAGATGCATTCAATAAAATCATTTCTTACAGATATGCAAACACTGTATCAAATAAAAAAGCGCAACTGGATGAGCAGATAGACACCATGAATGATGAAATAACAGAGTGTATTCAAGGCCATCATTCCGCAGATATTAATAATGCCATAGGAAAAATAATCAGTTCTGATATAATGGGAGTGGCTCTGAGTTCTGATATTACAGAAGAGAAACTGGTCAGAAACCTGTTGCGCTATGCCTATGTGGAAAAAGGAATGAACATCCCGGAAGGCCAGTTTGGTCTGGGATATACGCATTTAGTAAAGATAGTGGCGGAATTGATAGATTATATGGAGCATTATCCGGAAGAAAAGTATAACGGCAGGATCAATTTGATTGCGATAGAGGAGCCGGAGTCTTTTATGCATCCTCAGATGCAGGAATTGTTCATTACAAATATTAATGACGCGCTACAGGTCTTAAAGGATGATCGGGAAAAGAACTTAAATAGTCAGCTGCTTATCACAACACATTCTTCACATATTTTAAACAGCAAGATCCATATGGGAGACTCGCTGGATGATATTTGTTATGTGTATGAGGAAGGTGGGTATGCCTGTGCGCAAAATCTCAGTAATGTTTCTGTTATGCCGGATACGAAGGAGAAAGAAAAGGATTTCAAATTTATAAAAAAACATATAAAATATAAAGTCTCAGAAATGTTCTTTGCGGATGCGGTGATCTTGGTGGAGGGATTTGCGGAAGAATCTATCTTGCCGTTTTATCTTGAGCAGGATCCTATATTAAGTAAACGATACATCTCTATATTCGGCATTAGCGGCGCACATGCGCATCTATATGAAAAACTTTTGAAAACATTGCGAATTCCGGCTGTTATAGTTACGGATCTTGATATAAAGCGCGAGGCAAAAAGTAGTGGAACAACGCAGGAAAAGATTTCTCAGATTACGGAGTTGACGGGGCATAGGACTACCAATAAAACCATAAAGCATTTTAATGGCGGATCAGATGATCTGTCCCAATTGGGATCCCATATTGAGGCGGATAATATTTTTGTCACATATCAATGGAAAATAGGTGAATATTGCCCGACAAGTTTTGAGGAGGCATTTATTCTTACGAATGCGTATAATAGCATACTCAATGATATATTAAAGGGCACGAAAGCAACATTTTACAAGAATACTGTTGAACAAAATGGAACTCTTGATTTTGAACAGAATATAAAGAGGTCCTATGAGTGGCAGAAGGAATTATCAAATGCCAAAGGGGAATTTGCGAGCAGACTGTTGTATGCATTGGTGACAGAACCGGAAGATAAGCGCCCTATATTACCGGAATATATCGAAAACGGGTTGAAATGGCTGAAAGAAAAATTAGGACAGGGGAATGAGTATGGGACTGAACAATTTAGAGCCGGCAAAGAAGAAACGGGAAGATGAGATTACCCAGGAACTCTTTTCACATATTGACGAAAAGCAGAGCCTGGTGTTTCATGCTGGAGCCGGAGCAGGAAAAACGTATGCGCTGATAGAGTCTCTTCGTCATGTTATCAAGGAGAATGGAAAGAGGCTGGAGAAAAATAATCAGCAGATCATGTGTATTACCTATACAAATGTTGCGGCTAAGAATATAAAAGACAAGCTTGGAAATTCCAGGCTTGTTGCTGTATCGACCATTCACGAAAGACTGTGGCAGCTGATAGAGCCTTATCAGGATGAATTACTGAATGTACATAGAGAGAAACTGGAGACAGAAGTTCAAAGGCAGGTATCCCTGCTAACGGAAAAAAATGAAAAGGATAAGAAAGTTTACAGGTATTACAGGGAACTGTCAGGGGAAGACAGACAAAACTTTGAAAATGCAGTATGGGAACATCAGGACGAATTCTACCAGAAATATGATGCGGATGCGTCAACATTTAAGAATTTCTATAAAGAATATATACCAGAATACCAATCATTGATGAGTAGTGCGGACGATTTTAAAAAACTTGTTGGACACATATATACGTTCAGGCGGTACAGGCAATGTCTTGACAGAATGGAAAAAGCGGAGCAGGGATATAGAAAAGTTAGATATGATGCCAGGTACAATCAGGATCGACTGTACAGAATGCGAATAAGCCATGATACGTTGCTGGAGTACAGTAGAATATTGGTGGCACGGCACCCGGCGCTTCAACAGATTATCATTGACAAATATCCATATATTTTTATTGATGAATATCAGGATACTGCTGACAATGTGGTTGAAATCATGGCGGCGCTTGATAAGCGGGGAAAAGAGATCGGGCATACAGCTTTTATCGGATATTATGGAGATTCCGTACAAAGTATCTATGAATACGGGATTGGCTCTCACATTCTAAAGAAGCATCAGGGCCTTAAGGAAGTATACAAAGCATTTAACAGGCGTTCATACGAGGAGATTATTGCGATAGCAAACAAGATCAGGCTGGACGGACTGCAGCAGGAATCTATCTATACAGACTGTAAAGGCGGAAAGGCGGAGTATTGCGCAGGAGACAGTTTTGAAGAGGCTTTGGAAAAGTGTAAAGGAGAATGGCATTGTTTCCTGTTAAAGAATGAGGAGGTTGCAAAGAAAACCGGAATATCAAATATATATAATGTGTTTAAAGAGGCTCCGGTTTATGCGGGGGCAAACTATAATCAGATAAACACAGAACTATTGTCGAATGACAGGGAAAAATTGGGGAAGGCGGCATCCCTCTTATATCGGGTGCTTAAATTGTACACGGATATCAGGGAGGCGGAGACGCCAGTTGATGAAATCCTTTATGGAGATATAACCCAATATTCCAGATTGGATATTAAGAAATTAAGATACATAAAACAGCAATTAAAAGCGATACAAGGGAATACATTGGATGATGTGATCAAAAAGATGTGTGAATGCGGTGACAGGGGAGATGCAGACATTAAGAGGATTATAGAGGCCGTATTCGATATGGAAAAGGTCAATTATTCTTATATTGTCGCTTTCCTGGTGCAGGCATTGGAATCCAATCAAGCGAAGGAGGAAGACGCGGAAGCGGATTTGGAGGATCTGGATCTGAGCAGAGTGGCCCAATTACTGTCTATTGATATGAAGGAATTTGAAAGATGGTTTTTCTATGTAGAGAGGAAATGGCAGGATGATATTGTGTATCACACATATCATGGGACAAAGGGACTGGAATTTGAAAATGTACTCATCGTGGTGGAGGACGGATTTGGCAACAAGAGAGAAGATAAGGTTTTTCTGAGGAAATTCCTGGAAGATTTTGATAAGCTGAATGAGGGGGTGTCGATGGAGAACTATGAGAAGGCGAGGAATCTTTTGTATGTTGCGGTGACTCGGGCCATAAAGAATTTGAGGGTGATTTATGTTGGGGAGTCGGAAAAGGTGAAGGAGACATTGGGCGAAATTTTTAATGAGTAGATTTCTCTACATAAAATATAAGCATAAAAGAATATAATTCATAAGCGGCAGATAAAAGATTTAAGCCCACACCCCTGGAATTGCTGTACGCTCTGGAGGACAGCAGGGCGGAGGGGGCTGTCAAGGGTCTGGTACAGGCGGCAACCTCTTTCCGGAATGTGTGTGATTCCATGGATTATGGCTTTTTTGACGGAAAGCGCAAGGATACGGACAGATCAATCATTTTTGCCTCAGTGGCGACTCTGGGCAGACCGATTTTAAAGGCTTCCTGACCAAGTCCTATTTTTGACCTACTGGAGATTGAGATGTAAGGACGGCGCCGAATTTACAATCGAATACCTACACTAGGAAGGCGGAGGGATTCCAAGTCCCGAATGAACGAAAGATGCCTTTATAAGAGTGGAGTGATGCTATTTTTAAAAATAGGGCTTTGATCTGTGGGAGGACTATGCTCCCTGGCAGCAGATTGAAGCCCTTTTCGTTTCAAAACGGCCGGATGCTGGCATGCATCCATATTACAGACAATCGAAGGAGGATATCAGGTGAAAAGATTAAAGGAATACAGGAACATGAAGGTCTATGAAATAAGCGGATACCGCTATAAACCAACGCCGATGATCGTATTGAAGGGCCAGTGGCTTCAGGAACTGGGGTTCAGCATCGGCAATCCGGTTATGGTCAAGTGCGAGGATGGGAAACTTATCATCACACTGGATGCAGCCAGGGCGGAATTGATTGAAGAGGAAAAAACTTTTATGGAACGGGAAACCAAGAAGCTGCATAAGAAGTTTCTGAAAGAAAAGAAGGAACTTCCGGCAGAAAGCGAGGTGGAAAAGATGGCATTGAAACACAGGATCACCATCAATGTCACGGATCCACACGGCAAGACGGGTACGGTACTCAAGGGGGCGGATGCAAGGCTTCCTGCGAGACTGGCTAGGTTCCCGTTCGGGGATTTCACGCAGGTGTACCTGCTGAAGCCGGGGCAGTCGGTCGAGTCGGTGGATGTGAAAGAAGTCAAAGAAGGAGGAAGCGGCAATGGGTAAGATGAGTGAACTAGCGGCGGAACTGGCTTATGAGATTGCGAGCTGAACAATCTGCAGAAGATCCGTGACGGCGAGCCTCTTGGCGGAAAGAGCAGGGCTGAGGATGATTTCACGACAGAGTATGATAACAACTTCTCGTCCTAACTGAAAACAAAAGCTGGCGGCGGTGTGTGCTGCCGCCGGTGACAATCAAAGGATCGAGGTGAACATGATGGATAAACTGGTATATTCGCAGGTGCTGATCACCTGCACGACAATCAATGTGATCTCTATTATTTCTATGCTCAGTATAATGATTGGAAGTACCCTTGGTTTCAATTATTCCTTATGGCGCTTAGCTGCTTCTGTAAGGATTCAATTTCCTTTTTCAGCTGGTTGTTTTCTGTTTCTAAAACGTTTTTTCCCTCTGTCAGTGCGCTGACCTGGCCGTTTAGTGACTCTATCGTTTTATTATTCTGTTCATAGTCGTGCAGGAAGCCTGGAAAGTATTTCCGCAAGGCCAGGGTTTCAATTTCTTTGTATGTATCTGAAGATGGGTCGATCCGCCCGCTTTGCTGGTATAGGATCCTGTTAATACTCACGGTCCTGATATCGTTAAGCTTCAACACGGAATCGTGTGAAATAAACGGGAAAACACCGGCTTTCAAAAGAAACATGTCGCTCTTTGATGCGGGGAAATCAGCCGGGTGGTAAACATCGGTATGCTTCGCAGGATCATAGGAGAAGATAGGAAGCACATAAAGCAGCTTTTGCCTGACGCCGATAATAAGCCCGCGATGCTCATATGACATCTCCGGGATATAGTTTTTGCCGAATTCGAACTGGTATATCTCTCCTTTTTTAACAGGCCGCTGCCGGAAGGCTTTCTTCCTGTTGTCAGCCCAGCGGAAGTCCGATTTTGAAAAACGATCAAGTTCATCGGAACTGATTGAATTTCCGACAATGATCTCATTCGTTTTGCTCTGTGCCTTAAGATACTCTTTCAATTTGGTCTGTCTCCTTAGTGTTCTAGGTAAAAAATAAGGGTACGGCGCTAACCGTACCCTGCTCTGGCTGACCAGAGTGACCTCGTCGGTCAAATTATCCTTTCTTTTACGGCCTCGTCGGCCCAAAAACACTTTTTCAAGTGCGAAAGAACATTTTTTGAGGACTCATGTGCCTCTATCTATATTATATACAATTCTGCCGAAAAAACCAGCTTTTTTTCAAATTTCTTTGCGCTTCTGCAAAAATAGTTACTTTGGCAAATCAAAAGGATGGATTTTAATTTGGCAAATAACATAGGCAAAGCATTGGAGCATAAAAAGAAATGTCTATTGCAATTTGGTGCTGTGTATGTTATTGTCTATTTAAAGCATATATTTCTTATCACATTTGGTAAAGCAATTCACTTTTCAGGATATCAGAAAATCTATGCTTAAAATTCAAAAATAATTGAAAAAAGCGGGGGATTTTTGGAAAGTGGTATTCGAAGAGTGGTGCTGTCTGGTATCTCCGGCGTATGGGAGGTACGAAATTGGGCAAAAAAGAGACAACGGGGATGTTTATTCCCCCAAAATCAGACGTTGCATTTAAGGAATTGATGCGCAACGAAGAGGTACGCAGGTATTTTATCAGCGATGTGCTTGACATTCCGCTTAAAAAGATTGAATCGGTGCGCCTGGAGAACACTTTTCTTAGCAGGCGCAGCAGGCGGGAAAAGCAATGCATTCTGGATGTGAAGATGCAGTTGAACGATGAAAGTCGGATCAATGTGGAACTACAGATTCGGCGTCTGGCCTACTGGGATAAACGCAGTCTGTTTTACTTGGCCAAGATGTATACGGATGGCTTGTTCAGCGGTCAACGGTATGACCGCCTGAAGAAATGTATCGTGATTGACATTCTGGATTTCCCCGGAGATGAGAATCCCGGCTGCCATAAGGTGTACCATCTGAGGGATGCGAAGGGCAGACTGTACTCAGACCAGTTTGAGGTACACATTATTGAATTGAATAAGGAACCCGATGGGGACAGGCTGGATGATTGGATCCGCCTGCTTCGGATAGGCAGCAGGGAGGAACTGGAGAATATGCACAGCGGGAATGCAGGCGTCGCAAAAGCAATAGATGAGGTGAGAGCGATGAATTTGAGCAGGCGGTTAAGGGCATGGTATGATGCCCGGCAGAGAGATCAGCGGGACCGATGGGCTATAGAGGATGCGATTAGGGAGGATAGCCAGAAGATTGGTTTAGAGACCGGTCTGAAGATGGGCCAGGAGATGGGCCAGGAGATGGGCCAGAAGATTGGTCAGGAGATGGGTCAAAAAGATGGACGCAGACAAGACATCATGGATCTGCTGGAAGAAAAGGGAGAGATTCCCGGTGATATCCGTGCCTGCATTTATGCTCAGGAGGACACAGAAGTGTTGCGGAAATGGCATAAAATGGCGGCCAGGGTTGAAAATTTTGATGATTTTCGCGAAGCGATACGGCAGTGAAACGACAATTTAACAGGAGTTCTTCCTTCATGGGAGAAGTGGCATAAGAGCCAGCTTGAAGAGAATAGGGGCGTTCAAGCTGGCTCTTGCTGTTGAGTGGAAAAGTAGGTGTATATGGAAGTGCCTTTATAGAGACTTGGAGGTGAGGCCGCGAAAGTAGGAGGGATGTTTTCGCAGGCCCTTTTGGCCGAAGGACAGAAACCAGAGAGAGGTAAAAATTTAAAGTGATTGAGAAGGTGATTAATTTTATCTGAAGTCACATAATGTGAAGTCTGTTTTGTGCATTTAACGTATCCTTTGATTCCCGATGCCGTACAGAGTTGTGTGAATTTGAATGGCATGATATTTTGAGTATGACGGCCTACAGGCGCTACAATCCTGCAATTCCTCTGAACACAAGAACGCGAAATGCTGCGGCACAGGCCGGTTGAAGAGCAGATATAGGGTTGAGGATATGATGGTTATGTTTGGGAAAAAAAGGTATTGTGAACTACATAATGCCTTGATGGATGCGGTAGATGAGTCGCGGGGTATGAGGTATTTGCGGCATTCTATATATGAATATCTGAGGCTGTAAAGATGCTAATAGTGGAATTAGGTGTTGCTACACAAAAGAATCAAGTGTATAATGATACTATTATATGTACGGGAAGAAAAGAAAGTAAAGTTAATAATGACTTAAACAGAGAAGATTTATAGATTTAGTAGTGAGTTGGTGAAGCAATAACTGAAATTACACAAGGATGTAATAAATATGCTATTTGGTAGATAAACCACAAATGAAGAAACAATAAATAGATAAAGATATATGTATTTTGAAGATTATAGATAGTAATGAATAACAGAATCTTCTGTGGGGTGTTCTTATGGACCAAAACTACATAGACCCAAGAAATCGGCTTTGACTTTTTAACTATTATACACTAATATAAAATAGATTGGTTATACTATGGTGAATTAAGTAGAAAAAATATTTTCCAACTTTTATCATGACAAAGAATATAAACTATTAATGGCAAGAATGTTTTGCGGAATGGACTTATAGTTGAACTGGGGAGTTTACTAATGTCATAAATAATATTAAAAAAAGGCAAGGATATGCCAAAAAAATCCTTTGAAAGATTTGTGAAACATTGGTTTGATGTAGTCGAAATAGATTAAACCAAGAAAAATTTTATTCAACATGGGATAAACAAGTTTGGGGTATGGGGTAGATCAAGTAATGTTTTGTTGTAAGAATGTAAAGGAAAGCGGAAAATGTGGTGCAGAAATTGCAATATTGAATTAAAAGATAAAAAGTGTCCGATTTGCGGAAATGATACGGTCGAGGATGTTCCTGTAGAGATAGATTGGTGCAGTGAATGCCAAGTGCCTGTTTTGCGGGAGGTATCTCAGGCAGATAAACGAATTTGTCCAAGGTGCGGTGGAAAAATGAAGTATATGTCTTCCGACATCCGGCCTGTGTTCCCAGAAGAGAGGTTGTTGCTCGAAATATTGCTTGACCGCAAGCCCAACGAATATATTGAAAAGTCAGTATGGGCTATAAACAGTAGATACTACATTGATGGGAAATCGGTATCTTTGCCAAGTTCACTGTTTAAGACAGCGGATGTAGATGAGATTGCACGGAAACTTGATGAAAATAAAGCCGAAAACGGCTATCGTTTTTTTGATGAAAATATAAAGAGGTTTATTGAGGCAAATACAGTAAGACTAAATTACATAAAGGATGAAGCTTACCGGTTTATAAATAAGGAGGCGGCTAAGTTTCCAGAAGAGAATGTGGTTATTTCATTTTCGGGTGGCAAGGACTCCACGGCAACGGCAGACGTAGTAATCAAGTCATTGAGCAATCCAAATTTGGTACATATTTTTGGGGATACCACATTGGAATTTCAGCACACCGTGGATTATGCGAAGCGATACCGAGAAGACCATCCGCAGGCAATATTCAAAGTGGCAAGGAATAACGAACAGGTATTCATGGATGTCTGTAGGGATATCGGACCTCCGGCGAGAATGATGAGATGGTGCTGCTCAATGTTCAAGACGGGGCCGATAACGCGTGTGATAAACAGCTTGTACAGAAACCAGCAGATATTGACATTCTATGGGATAAGAAAATCGGAATCTGTCAGTCGGTCAAAATATAACCGTGTGGAAGATGAGGCGGGGTCAGTAAAGATACAGCAACAGACGGTAGCCTCGCCAATATTCTTCTGGAAGGATATAGATGTATGGCTATACCTTCTTGCCGAGAGTGTGGATTTTAATGATGCCTATCGTCTGGGGTATGACCGTGTTGGATGCTGGTGCTGTCCGAACAATAACCCAAGGGCGCAGTTCCTTTCGAGAATTTATATGCCAGAAAAGTCAAAAGAGTGGAAAGAATTTCTGGTTGATTTCGCAAAGAAGATAGGAAAACCGGATCCGGAAGTTTATGTGGATGAAGGAAGCTGGAAAGCCAGACAGGGAGGCAATGGACTTCCGGCGGCAGGGGATGTAAAAATAAGGTTCTCGAACTGTACCAGTGAAGAACATGCAAAGATTTACAGACTGACAAGACCTTTTGATGATGAATTTATAGGAATGTTTGTGCCGTTTGGCAGGGTTGCACCGGAACTAGGGCAGAAACTTCTGCACGAAGTAATTATCTTGGAGCCGAGAACGAATGTACCAATCCTGTCGATACAGCCGTTTGCGCATGACGGATATGAGTATTCTGTCAAAGTAAAGACGATGAATGTAGCTGACCATGATGATTTACAGAGGATGGTCGGATATCAGGTTAGGAAGTTTAACGCTTGCCGGCAATGTCTAAAATGTGAGTCACTATGCAGGGCAGGCGCAATATCTGTTGCGGGAGGGATGTATTACATAGACCCGGACAAATGTGTGCATTGCAAGATGTGCATGACAGCTAAGTATTTAGATGGCGGATGCACAATGGAAAAGTACTTGAGAACTAAGTAGAAATTGGAGGAAAACTCAGTGGATATGAAATTTCGGGCCCATGACACCTTTTTCATACGAAAAGGCTGGATAAGCAAGGGAATGAGATATGTGGACAAAAACCCGGGAGTTTTTATCAGTAAAACAGAAAACCCCATGGATGTTTTGGGCATCGGAGCTAACATGGTCAAGGCACTACGGTATTGGTTACAGGCAATCGGTTTAACGGAAGAACCAACGAGTGGCAGGCGGATACAGACATTTACACCATTCGGAAAACTTGTTTTTAAGCATGATCCATATATTGAGGAACTTGGTACGCTTTATTTGCTGCATTATAAACTGGCCAGTAATGCGGAACTGGCTACATCATGGTATTATTTTTTTAATGAGTTCGCGCTATTTGATTTTACAAAGGATGATTTTGCAGCACAGATTGGGAATTTTATTAAGATGCAGAATGAGGATGCAAATGTGGCGCCAAGGTCAATTGAGGATGATTTCTCGTGTATCATCAACACTTATGTGCCAAGATATAAAACCATGCCGGGCAAGGTGTCCGCTGAAAATAATATTGACTGTCCATTAGGTGAACTGGGGCTTATAGACATTTTAAAGAAGGAACGAAATAATGTGGTATATAAGAAATCTATACCTACAGCATCAACGTTTAATCCATGGATTATTCTTGCAGTGATTCATGCGAATGCCAATGGACGAAAAGAAATTGGATTGAATGAACTGCTTACGAGTCCTTGTAATATCGGAAAGATTTTTAATCTTGACTCAATTGCAATGTTGGATGTTCTTCATTTGGCAGAAAGTACAAGCGAGTTGAAAATTGTAAGGACGGCCGGACTGGATGTTATTAACCTTGCAAATGTATATACGTTTGAAAAATGTGTTGAGTACTACTATCAAGATATATAAACTGCGGAGTAGGAGAATGATATGAGTGAGATGATTTCCGTAGCATCAGGATTTCAGTATTCGGTGAATATCGGGTACGATTTAAACCATGACGATAAATTACAAAATTTTATACCGACAAAATCCTCACTGGAACTGTTGCAGGATATTTTGCAGAGTACGGATGAATCATCGACTGAGAGGGCAAGAGTACTTGTCGGGGCATATGGTAAAGGAAAGTCGCATATTGTGCTGACCATTCTTTCTGTTTTGATGGGGAAGGAGTGGGAATTATTTGTAAAACTGAAGGAACAGGTGGAGCAGGCCCCTGACCTGCTTCGTCTTGTAGAAAATTATTATGACAGCGGGAAAAAAATTCTGCCGGTTATCATTAACGGAAGCAGTACAAATATGCAGCAGGCATTTCTGCTCGCTTTACAGAAGGCGTTGTCAGAGAATGACCTTATGGGCAATATGCCGGATACGAATTATCAGGCGGCCGTTAAAGCTATTGAAAAATGGGAAGGCGAATTTCCAGAGACATTAAAAAAATTCAGGAAGGAGATCGGGCAGCCGATAGAGATATTCGTAAAGAAACTGGAAAGTTATGATGTTGAGGCATATAGTGAATTTGAAAAGCTTTATCCTAAACTGACATCAGGCAGCGTGTTTAATCCCTTTCTTGGCTTTGATATTGCTGAGTTGTATGAAAGCGTTGTAAAATGCATTGAACCGGTAGGTTATTGTGGGATTTTCGTGGTGTATGATGAGTTTAGCAAATTTCTTGAGGCTAATATTAAGGAGGCATCTGTAAGTGACACAAAGATGCTTCAGGATTTTGCAGAAAAGTGCAACCGGAGCGGCAAGAATCAGCTACATTTGGTGTTGATTTCCCATAAGGAGATTGCCAATTATATTGATAAACTTCCTAAGCAGAAGGTTGATGGATGGCGCGGAGTATCAGAACGATTTAAGCATATTCACCTGAACAACAATTTTACTCAGACCTATGAGATTATATCTTCCGTAATAAAAAAGGCAAAAAGGAAATGGTCTGCGTTTGAGAAGGCATATAAAGATGCTTTTGAATCTTTGCTGAAAAGATATGCTGGACATGCAATTTTTGCTGATATGACAGAAAAAGACTATGATCGGACAATCCGGGGATGCTATCCTCTCCATCCGGTGACAACTTTTATGCTGCCCAGACTGTCAGAACGGGTTGCGCAGAATGAAAGGACTTTGTTTACTTTTCTCTCAGCAAAGGGTACGTGTACACTCCCGACATTTTTGGAAAGTTATCATGATGATTGTTTCAAGGTGATAACGCCAGATATAATCTTTGACTATTTTGAGCCTTTATTTAGAAAAGAGTCCTATGCAAGCGAACTGCATAAGAATTATATGCTGACAAAAGCGATACTTGAGAAACTGGATGAAGAGTTATTAGAATCAAAGATAATTAAGGCATTGTCTTTGATTTATATACTGGAGCAGTTTGATAAAATAAAACCGACAGCGGATGAACTTGATGGTATGTATTCTTTGGACTATACTCATGAGGAAGTCAGACAGGCAATTGATAATTTAATCAATAAAGAATATGTGATCTACCTAAAGGTAAGCAATGAATACCTCCGTCTGAAACAGTCGTCAGGGGTAGATGTAAAACAGGAGATTGTGAATACTATAGAGCGGCATTCCCAAAAGTTTTCGGTTAAGGAGACATTGAATCTGGCAAGCCTTGACAATTATATGTATCCTTCAAAATATAACGATGAGCGGGAGATGACGAGATATTTTTCCTTTGAGTTTATTGATGAGTCAGAGGTAACAGAGGATGTGGATTGGGAAGTAAAAAGCGAATCTATTAAAGCAGACGGAATAATTTATGGAATTATTCCAAGAAGCGAAGAATCAATTCCGGAAATTAAGGAATTACTGCTTTCTACAAGTCAAGGGCATGAACGCATTATTTTTATTCTGCCAAAGAAATATGTGGAGATAAGAGAAATTGTTCTCCAGTTCAATGCGGTGATGGAATTAAGAAGTGCTGCTGAAGGAGATGACCTGCTTTTTGATGAATACGAAGTTATTTATGAGGATTTGAGGGATGTTATTTCTGAATTCATTGGATCGTACACGCGTCCTGAAAATTTCAAATCCATATATGTACATGATGGTGTAGAACAGATGATTATGCGCAAGGCTGGTCTGACTGGTCTGATGTCTCAGATTTGTGAAAAAGTATATGCAAGGACGCCAATTATTAATAATGAGGCGGTGAATAAAAACGAATTGTCTGGTGCGGCATATACAAGCAGAAACAAGATTATAGCTGGTCTTCTGAGAAGCACTCTGGAGCCGAGCCTTGGTTTTACCGGAACAGGTCAGGAAGTTTCCATTATGAGAAGTACCCTCGTCAGGAAAAATATTCTAGTGGAAGAAGAGGGAGTGGCCAGGATAAATCTAAAAACAGGAGATGATAATCTTGACCATATGCTTGGAGTGATTTCCGGCTTTATTCAGGGTGCAAAGAGAAAAGGAGTATGTGAATTTACACAATTATATTATGAACTCATGTCTCCCCAAAAGGGAATCGGGATAAGGAAGTCCCTTATCCCCATATATTTAGCGGCAGTTCTTCATGAATATAGACAGGAGGCAGCTATTATTAATGATACGGAGCAGATACCGCTAAATTTGGATACGCTGTTACAGATTGAAGCGGATCCGTCCCAGTTTCAACTTCAGTATCTTGATTGGGAGCCGGAGAAACAGGGTTTCATAAAGGAACTTGATGACATTTTTCATGATTATGTCATTGAAGCGGAGAAAGCAACGAACGCTTATGAATATGTTGTTTCAGCAATGAGACGCTGGTATATGGCTCTGCCAAAATACTCAAAAGAAAAAAACCCGCAGGGAAAAGCAAAGAGATACAAAGGGCTGATTCGGCTTTTAAAACAGAACATAGGCGGTTATGAACTTCTGTTTGTTAAATTACCTGATGAACTTGGACAGCAGCAGTTCAGTGCAATAATTGCAGATACAGTAAAGTCGGCCAAAGAATACTATGACCGTGTATTGGATGAATTAATAGAGAAGTTAGTAGAGAGTATAAGGGAATTATTTTCAGAGGGAACTGGCCGTAAGCTACAGAAAAGAAGCAGTTTGGCTTCGATCATAAAAGACTGGTGTGAAAGTCTTGATAACTCTGTTTTTGAGCAGCTTTTTGAGAATGGGGCTGACCGATGTATTGGATTCCTGAAAGAGGTAACGAATGATGAAAAAACGTTCATTACCAGGCTTGCAAAGCTGGTGACAGGATTACGGCTTGAAGACTGGGAAGAAAAAACGGTTACAGAGTTTGAAGAGAAGCTGCGTGAATATAAGGAAACTGCAGAAGAATTTAGTGGTGACGCAGCGGCTGAAATTGGAGAAGATACAAGCGCATATTCCCTTACATATATTGATGAAACAGGGAAAACTGTAACAAAGAGATTCGATCGGGTTGAGCAGAGTAAGCGCGGTAAACTCTTGTTGAATTCACTGCTTGCAGATATTGATTCTATGGGACATGCCATCTCTGAGCAGGAAAAACGGCAGATTCTTATGGAAGTACTTAAAAAACTATGCTAGGGGGAAAGATTGTGGCTTATTTTGATAATGCTGCTACAACTTATCCGAAGCCTGATGCGGTATACAGCTTTATGGATGAGTTTTATAGAAGATCCGGGGCAAATGCGGGGCGTGGTAATTACGGGCTTGCGCAGAGTGCAAAGCAGATGATTGACGAGACCAGGAATCTTATCAGGGATTTGTTGCATTGCCCATCAAAGCAGGTGATATTTATGCCAACTGCTACTCTTGCTCTAAATATCATTTTGCAGGGGCTAATTAAGGCGGGGATAAAGAAAGTATATATCAGCCCATTTGAACATAATGCTGTCACTAGAGTGTTGTGTTCGTTTGAGAAGGAGGGGCGGATTCAAACCTATGAATTGAGTGTGTCTTCGGATATGAAGTATGATTTAGCGAGGATACGATATCAGTTTGATGAGAATAAGCCTGATCTGATAGTGGTAAGCCATGCCAGTAATGTGTTTGGATTAGTTGCTCCGCTCAACGAGATTTTCAGTCTGGCTAAGAAATATGGGGCATATACGGTTGCGGATATGTCTCAGACAGCGGGACTTGTGGATTGTAATGTTGGGCTTTCTACATTTGATTTTGCTGTTTTTGCCGGGCACAAAACATTGTATGGACCGACAGGAATTTCCGGTTTTGTGATGAATCCTGAAATAAAACTGCCAGCTGTGCTTTATGGCGGTACTGGTGTGGAATCGGCTAATATGGATATGCCAGATGGCTTGCCTGAGCGGTTTGAAATGGGAACGTTGAATATTTCCGGGGTGGCTGGTCTGAATGCGGCATTAATATGGATTAAAGAGACGGGGATTGAAGTCATAGCAAAAAAGGAAAACGCTAATAGGGAGAAGCTATTGCGTATCCTGAGTGAATATAACTGGATGAAGATAGTAGGTAATATACAGGGGAATCAGTATGTGGGGATAGTTTCAGGGGTTATTGATGGAATTAGCAGTGACAGCGCGGGTGCATTGTTCAGTGAAAAGGGAATTGCTGTCAGGACGGGGTTACAGTGTGCGCCAATCGCACATAAGTTTATGAAGACATTTCCGGCAGGAACAATCCGATTCAGTGTGGGGTATTTTACTAATGATGAGGATTTTGAAGAACTGAGAAATGCATTAGATTATATTGAAGGTGGACAATGAACCTTTTCCTGATTCATGTAAAAGATGTATGATTTGTAAGACAAACACCATAAAAAGGGGTAGCATTATCACCATGTGTCTATTAAATATACTGGTGGGAATGGAAAAACTCTACATGATGGTTTTGTTTCTATACCAACACAGTGAGGCGTAAGTCTTGAATCGAAATTTTTTTAATTGCTCATTATGTGAGGAGATCAGTTATGAGTTTTCAGGATTTAGATATTCAAATTAGATATCGTTCTGAAATACACAATTTCCCAAGAGATTTTCTAATTCCTGTATTGTCACAGACAGAGATATACAAAAGGGGAACAGGGTATTTTAGTTCAACATCATTAATCCAACTGTCGGTTGGTCTTTTTGAAATGGCTAAAAATGGTGGAAGAATTCAGGTAGTCTGTTCCCCAAATCTTGATAAAAATGATATTGAAGCTATTGATTATGGGTATAAAAATAGAGATGAAGTTATAACAAATGCTTTATTAAGGAGTATACAAGAGCCTGTTACACATTTTGAGGAAGAAAGACTGAATTTAATTGCTGCATTAATTGCTAATGGTAACTTGGACATAAAAATTGCTTTCTTAGAAGATGACGATGGCTTTAGGCTTTATCATGAAAAGATAGCTGTCTTTATTGATCGTGAAGGTAATAGAATCAGTTATGCAGGATCAGCAAACGAATCAGAAAATGGTCTGGATGGAAATTTTGAGTCACTGTATACATTTTGCAGTTGGAAGGATCCGAGTCAGGTAGAAGCTGTGCGTGTAGCGGAAGATGATTTCAATCAAATGTGGAAGGACGAAACAGTTAAGCTGCATGTTATTGGCTTTCCAGATATTGTACTTGAAAAGTTGATGAAATATAAAAAGTCATCCAGTATAAATTGGAATACAGATGAAGAAGAATTTGGCTATAGATCATATTTGAAGAGTCGGCAGAAATTTAGAATTCCAGATGGAGTCTCGTTGCACAGGTATCAAGAAGAAGCTGTGCAAGAATGGCAGATTAAAGGATGTAAAGGTATTTTTGATATGTGTACTGGTGCTGGCAAAACATTTACTGCACTTTACGGTATGGTTCAATTAGCGAAAACTTGCGAAAATCATATTGCAGTTTTTATTGTCTGTCCATACATTCATCTTGTAAGCCAATGGGAAGAAGATGTAGAGAGATGGTGTTCTGTACCTATTATTATAGCCCATTCAAAATCTCCAAATGGAGATTGGAAACAAGATATGATGAAAGCATATAAGCGGTTTCGAAAGGACGGAAGTCCGTTTGTGTGCATTACGACAAATGATACTTTTGCAGGAGAGGATATCCGACAATATATTGAACGCTTTAATGATACACAGAATGTACTGCTAATAGTTGACGAAGCTCATAATTTTGGTTCGCCACAAATGATAAAGGCTATGCCATGGAATGTTGCCAACCGAATTGCATTATCAGCCACTATAAAAAGACATATGGATAAAAGCGGTACAAATAAAATCAATGAGTTTTTTGGAGAGAAATGTGTGGAATATTCGTTAGAAAGGGCAATTGAGGAAGGCAATCTCGTTCATTACGATTATATTCCTGTTCCGGTAGTGTTATCGGATTATGAACTATCAAAATATAGACAATTATCTCAAAAATTAAAGAAATATATTATTGTCAAAAATGGGAAAATGAAAATATCGGAAGCTGGAAAACCGATAATATACGAGCGAACAAGATTATTAGCTGGCGCAGAAAATAAGGTTGCTCTGTTAATGAAGCTCTTTGAAAAATATAAAAATGATAATAACATTCTTGTTTATTGTGGGGCAACAAGTGTAGAAGATGAGGACACTGGTGAAATTCTTAGGCAGATAGATCTGGTCACAAAAAAACTTCAAACGGAATATCATATGTCGGTCAAGCGATTTACTGCTGAAGAAAATTTAAAAGAAAGGCAAAACATAAAAACATATTTTGAGCAAGGAATGTACCAAGTTGTAACCGCTATTAAGTGCTTAGATGAAGGTGTGAATATTCCAGGAATAAAAACTGCGTTCATAATGAGTAGTTCAAGAAATCCGAAAGAATTTGTTCAAAGAAGGGGACGACTCCTTAGAAAAAGTGATAATAAAAAGAAAGCTGTTATATATGATTTTATTACTCTTCCGAGAGATTTAGATAACATAGTTCCCAGAGATATAGAAGAAGATAAAACTATTATTGTAGGTGAAGTGGCAAGAATGGTTGAATTTGGGCGACTTGCAGATAATCCCGAAGTCACAGATGATCTTGTCAATCAAATAATGACGGCATATGACTATTTCTTTGATGCGGAAGAAGAGATGGAGAAAATGGAGGAATACTATGGAGAGTAAGAAAGATTTAGATTCACAGCTTTTGAGATCAATGTTCAACTCAATCAGAAGTGCGGAAATCAAAAATATAAAAACACAAAAAAGAGATGACAAAGGTATGGTTCGTGTTATTGAAGAATTTGTAAATAGAAAAGTAGGGGAGGAGATGAAAAGGGATGAAGATTAAAAGCATTAAACTTCATAATTTTATGCGGTATAAAGGCGATAACGAGCTTATCTTTTCCACTGATGATGAAAAGAATGTTACAGTTGTGCTTGGTGATAATACCTTTGGGAAGACCACACTGGCACAAGCATTTCGATGGGCATTGTATGAAAATTTGAATGATACCAGTTATGCCAAGAGAAAAGATATTGTCTTATTAAATAATGAAGTTGCTGCAGAAATGCGTGGATCTCAGGTTAGAGAAGTGTATGTTGAAATTGTTGTAGAAAATGATGGTGAGGAAGTAAAGTTTGTCAGAAAAGCATCTTTTAACAGAAAAAGCGGAAATCCTAATGATATATCTGTCAAGCAACTTGGGTTAACACAGTTGACAATGCAGATAAAGAAGGATGGTGTTTGGGGAGATGTGATCAATAATTCTGGAAGTAATGTTGATTCAATAAAATATAAAGTTGGTTGTGTTCAAGAGGCAATAGATAATATGCTTCCACAGAATTTGTCAAATTATTTCTTCTTTGATGGTGAGCGTTGGAATGACTTAAAAAGTAAAACAAGTGACATAAAGAGTTCGGTAGATACTATCTTGGGCGTGAGTGGATTGTTTGAGATGATGAATCATCTTAAAGATAATCGTACAAGTGTAACAAAGAAGTTTAGAGAGAAATTAAAGGGTACAAGTGGAGAGTATGAAAGATTACAAAGAGAAATTCAGGGATTAGAAGATTCAATTGCTGAATACGAAAAGGGTATTATAGATACACAAGCAGCAATAGAGACCACTGAGCGTATCATTGAATCTACTCAAAAAACTTTGAATGATAACAGAAAGCTTCCTGTATAATATAAACAGATGACAGGGGTTGACTAAAAAATATACC